>Ga0268298_10003013_pt1 | contig 17688 bp, 18 predicted proteins | sample WWTPWeurt_MetaG_FD_194462 | JGI IMG/M metagenome (GOLD analysis project Ga0268298, IMG submission 194462) | Activated sludge microbial communities from WWTP in Nijmegen, Gelderland, Netherland - WWTP Weurt | ecosystem: Engineered > WWTP > Aerobic digester > Activated sludge | place...
TGAACAACTTCGTCGGCGACGGCAATGGCTACATCGGCGACGTTGACCTCAAGCCCGAAAAGGCCAATACCGTCAGCGCCACCATCGACTGGCATGCCGCCGACCGCGCCTGGGAATTCAAGGCTACGCCCCATTACTCGCGGGTCGGCGACTACATCGACGCCGTGCGCTGCCCGGCCGGCGCCGCCTGTACGGCGGCCAACGCCGCCACCACCAACCAGTTCGTCGTGCTGAAGTACGCCAACCAGTCGGCGCGCCTCTACGGCATCGACCTGTCCGGCCGCATGCCGCTGGCCAACTCCGGCGCCGGCGCGTTCGGCTTGCGCGGCCTGGTCAGCTACACCAACGGCAAGAACCGCGACACCGGCGACGACCTGTACAACATCATGCCGCTCAATGCCAGGCTGACGCTGAGCCACAAGCTTGGCGGCTGGGACAATGCGGTCGAACTCGTGGGGGTCAAGGCCAAGGACAAGGTGTCCGACGCCCGCAACGAGATCAAGACAGCCGGTTACAGCCTCGTCAATCTGCGCGCCAGCTATTCATGGCAGCAGGCGCGCGTCGACGTCGGCGTTGAGAATCTGTTCGACAAGCGTTATGACCTGCCGCTGGGCGGCGCCTACGTCGCGCAGGGCACGACCATGAGCATCAACGGCATCCCCTGGGGCATCGCCGTACCCGGCATGGGCCGCTCCTTCTACACCGGCGTGACCTACAAGTTCTGAGCCATTACCGGCTTCCCTCGCAACCTCCCCCCTGTTGGCCCCGCTCCGGCGGGGCTTTTTCTTGCGCGGCCGGCGAAAGTCAGCCGTGGCGGTACGCCGCTTGTTGCGCGTTGTTAGTGGTCGCCGAGGTGCTGGCGCAGCGAGAGGCCGGCGCCCAGCCAGCCGAGCGCGCCGGCGGCGCCGAGCAGCGCAAGGGAGTCGACGAGCGCGAGCGGGCTCAGCGCGAAGTCGAGGTTGTAGAGTTTCACCAGCTCGCCGATCGGTTGCTTGAGCCACAGCGTCGCGGCGGCGACGATCAGCCAGGCGAGTCCGCCGCCGGCGAGGCCGAGCAGCACGCCGAAGTAATGGAACGGCCGGCGGACGAAGGCGTCGGTGGCGCCGAGCAGGCGCGAGAGCTCGATCTCGGCGCGGCTGGCCATGACTTGCAGGCGGATGGTGTTGAAGGTGATGGCGACCAGGCCGACACCGAGCAGCAGCGCCAACAGGACGACGCCGGTGCGGCCGACCTGGAGCAGCGCGTGGAGCCGGCGCGCCCAGTCCGAATCGAGCTGTACGTGCTCGACCTTGGGCAGCTTGCGCAGCTCGTCGGCGAGCGCATCCATCGCCGCCGGGCTGTCGTCCGCCGGCGTGACGACGAAGGCATCGGGAAACGGGTTGCCGGGCAGCGCGTCGATGACGTCGCCCAGGCCTTCGCCGGACTTCATGCGCGCCAGTGTCGCCTCGCGCGGGATCAGTTGCGCGGACTTGATCGCCGGATGGTTCTTCAGCCGCGCTTCGATCTGCTGAACGGCGCGCCTGTCGGCGGCGAGGTCCGCGTAGAGCGATATTCTGGGCGTTGGCGCGCCGTCGCGCGCCAGTTGCAGCGCATTGACCAGCAGCATCTGACCGCCGGCCGGCAGCGCCAGCGCGATGCCGATGGCCAGCAGCGACAGCAGGGTGTTGACCGGCGTCGCGACCAGTCGGCGCAGCGCCAACGCCAGGGCCTGCCAGTGCTGGGCGAGCCAGGCGTTCATTGCAGCCTGCCGTGGTGCAAAGTCAGCCGTCGCGGCGCGCCGAACAGGCTGTCGTCGTAGGTGGCGATCAGCACGGTGACGCCGACGTCGCGGAATTCGAGGAAGGTGCGCGCCACGTCGGCGGCCGTCTCGGCGTCGAGATGCGCGGTCGGCTCGTCGGCCAGCAGGATGTTCGGGCGGCCGACCACGGCGCGGGCGAGGGCGAGCCGCTGCTGTTCGCCGCCCGAGAGCATGACCGGCATCGCCTTCTGTCGATCAAGCAGACCAACCTTGTCGAGCGCCGCCTGCACGCGCCGCTTGGCTTCGGCGGGCGGAAAGCCGGTGATGGCCAGCGGCAACATGACGTTGTCGAAGGCGTTGCGGTCGAACAGCAGCTTCTGGTCCTGGAAGACCAGGCCGAGATTGCGGCGCAGGTAGGGCATGGCCTTGCGCTTGAGGCTGCCGACGTTCTGGCCGTTGACCAGCACGGCGCCGCTCGTGGGCCGCTCGATGCCGGCGATGAGTTTCAGTAGCGTCGATTTGCCGGCGCCCGAATGGCCGCCGACGGTGACCAGCTCGCCCTTGCCGACCGTGAAGCTGACATCGGCCAAGGCGTCGATGCCAGGCGGATAGCGCTTGCTGGCGTGGTCGAACCGGATCACTGTTCGAACAGCGCTTCCACGAATTCGGCGGCGCGGAAAGGCTGGAGGTCGTCGATGCCTTCGCCGACGCCGATGTAGCGGATCGGCTTCGGGCACTGGCGGGCGATGGCCGCCAGCACGCCGCCCTTGGCCGTGCCATCGAGCTTGGTGACGACGAGGCCGGTGACGCCGGCCGTCTTGTCGAAGGCCTTGACCTGGGCGATGGCGTTCTGGCCGATGTTGGCGTCGAGCACGAGGATCACTTCGTGCGGGCCGCTCGGCTCCGCCTTCTGGATCACGCGCCGCACCTTGGCGATCTCTTCCATGAGATTGAGCTGGGTCGGCAGCCGGCCGGCGGTGTCGGCCAGTACGATGTCGATGCCGCGTGCCTTGGCGGCGGCGATGGCGTCGAAGATCACGGCGGCCGGGTCGCCCAATTCCTGCGCGATCACCGTCACGTCGCTGCGCCGGCCCCATTCGGCCAGCTGTTCGCGCGCGGCGGCGCGGAAGGTGTCGCCGGCCGCCAGCAGCACCGACCTGCCCTGGCTCTGGAAATGCTTGGCCAGCTTGCCGATCGAGGTGGTCTTGCCGGCGCCGTTGACCCCCGCGATCATGATCACGAAAGGCCGGTGGGTGGAGATGTCGAGCGGCTGTTCGAGCGGCTTGAGCAGGCCGGTCAGCAGTTCGATCAGCATCAGGCGCAGTTGCTCCGGCGTTTCCAGTTTGTGCTGCTTGACGCGCGCCTTCAGCTCGTCGAGCAGCCATTGCGTCGCGTCCACGCCGCAATCGGCCATCAGCAGTGTCGATTCGAGTTCTTCGAGCAACTCATCGTCGATTTTGGCGCGGCGGAACAGGCCGGTGAGCTGGCCGCCGAGTTGGGCGCGGGTCTTGGCCAGGCCAGCCTTGAGCCGTTCGGCCCAGGAGGGCTTTTTCTCCTCGGGAACGGTCGTTTCGTCTTTCTTTTTCAGGAAACCAAACATGGGGATAGATGTCGTAGGAAGGGTCGGGTTATCATCCCGGATGAAGAAAAACCATTTTAACAGAAGCGCTTACATGAATATGAAGAAAGCCCTGCTTGCGGCCGCGCTGCTCCTTCCGGGCATGCTGCTGGCCAACCCCCACGAGAAACAGCTCGTCAATGGCATGCGCGTCATCGTCAAGGAAGACCGCCGCGCCCCCACCGTCGTGCACATGGTCTGGTATCGCGCCGGCGCCATGGACGAAAAGGACGGCACGTCGGGCGTCGCCCACGTGCTGGAACACATGATGTTCAAGGGCACGAAGACGGTGAAGGCCGGCGAGTTCAACAAGATCGTCGCCGAGGCCGGCGGTCGCGACAATGCCTTCACCAGCCTCGATTACACGGCCTATTTCCAGATCGTGCCGAAGGCCGCGCTGCCGCGGATGATGGCGCTCGAGGCCGACCGCATGGCGAACCTGTCCTTCAAGCCCGAGGACTTCGCTGCCGAGATCAAGGTGGTGATGGAAGAACGCCGCATGCGCACGGAGGACAATCCGCAGTCGCTGGTGCACGAGGCGCTCAACTCCGTCGCGTTCAGGGCCCATCCGTATCGCCGGCCGATCATCGGCTGGATGGACGATCTGGAAAACATGACATGGCAGGATGCGCTGGATTGGTACCGCCACTGGTACGCGCCCAACAACGCCTATCTGCTGGTGGTCGGCGATGTCGATCATCAGAAGGTATTCAGGGATGCCGAGCGTACCTATGGCCGCATCAAGGCCAAGCCCTTGCCGGTGCGCAAGCTGCAACACGAGCCGGAGCAGACCGGCATCAAGCGCGTGACAGTGAAGGCGCCGGCCAAGCTGCCTTATCTCTCGATGGCCTGGAAAGTGCCTCGCCTGAGGGATATCGACCAGGACCGCGAATCCTTCGCGCTCGAGGTGCTGGCCGGCGTGCTCGACGGTACCGATTCGGCGCGGCTGCCGAGAAATCTCGTGCGCGGCCAGAAGATCGCGCAGTCCGCCGGCGCCGGCTACGACGGTACCGTGCGGGGCGAAGCGACCTTCATGCTCGTCGGCCAGCCGGCCGAGGGGCGAAGCGTGGCGGAACTCGAAACCGCCTTGCGCGGCGAACTGGCGCGCGTCCGCGACGAGGGCGTGACGGACGAGGAGTTGGCGCGGATCAAGACGCAGATCGTCGCCAGCCAGGTGTACAAGCGCGATTCGATGATGGCGCAGGCCATGGAGATCGGCGGTTTCGAGGCGGCCGGCTTCAACTGGCGCGACCATGACAAGTTGCTCGACAAGCTGCGTTCGGTGACGTCCGAGGAAGTGCAGTCCGTGGCCAGGAAGTATTTCGGCGACGGCAGCGACGACCGGCTGACGGTCGCCGTGCTGGACCCGCTGCCCCTCGACCAGACGAAGCCCAAGTCCAATACAAAGTCAGGCGTGGTGGGACGCCACTGAGCGCCACTGAGGAAACCGACATGAGAAGAATCTTGCTGGCCGTGCTGGCCATGGCCGTTGCGTTTGCCGCCGAGGCGGGCGTGAAGATCGAGCATTGGGTGGCGCCCTCGGGTGCCCGCGTCTATTTCGTCGAGACGCACGACTTGCCGATCCTCGATATCGACGTGAGTTTTGCCGCCGGCGGCGCCCGCGACCCGGCGGGCAAGGCTGGGCTGGCCGCCATGACGCAAGGCATGCTCGACGCCGGCGCCGGCGATCTCGACGAGGAGGCGATCTCCGAGCGCCTGGGCGATATCGCCGCCCGGCTGGGCGGTTCCTCGGACAGCGACCGCGCGTCGCTCACGCTGCGCACGCTGTCGTATCCCAAGGAGCGGGACGCGGCGCTCGGCCTCCTGCGCCTGGCATTGACCCGGCCGAGCTTCCCCGAGGCCGTGCTGGCGCGCGAGAAGGCGCGCACCGTGGCGGCGATCCGGGAGGCGGACACCAAGCCCGACGCCATCGCCGCCAAGCGCTTCGCCGCCGCCATCTACCCGGGACATCCGTATGGGGCCAGCGCCACGGTCGAATCGGTCGCCGGGATCGCCCGTGACGATCTCGTGGCGTTCCATCGCGACCATTATTCGGCGCGGCGGTCGGTCGTTTCGATCATCGGCGACATGACGCGCGCCGAGGCCGAGCGTATTGCCCAGTCGCTCACCGAGTCCTTGCCGGCGGGCGTGCCGGAAACGCCGTTGCCGGAGGTAACCCTGCCAGGGGCCGCGACCGTCAAGGTTGCGCATCCGGCGACGCAAAGCCACATCCACGTCGGCCTGCCGGCCGTCAGGCGCGGCGATCCCGACTACTTTGCGCTGCTGGTCGGCAACTACAGCCTGGGCGGCGGCGGCTTCGTCTCGCGGTTGATGAAGGAAGTGCGGGAAAAACGCGGCTACGCCTACAGTGTCTATTCCTACTTCGCGCCGAGGAAGCTCGCCGGACCGTTCGAGATCGGCCTGCAAACCAAGCGCGAACAGGCGGCCGACGCCCTCAAGGTGGCCAACGAGGTGTTGGCCGGTTTCCTGAAGGATGGCCCGACCGCCACCGAACTGGCGGCGGCGAAAAAGAACCTGATCGACGGTTTCGGCCTGCGCATCGACAGCAATGCCAAGCTGCTCGGCTACCTCTCGACCATCGGCTTCTTCAACCTGCCGCTGACCTATCTCGACGACTTCCCGGCGAAAGTTGCGGCGGTTACGGCCAAGGACGTGCGCGATGCCTTCGCTCGCCACGTCAGGCCGGAGCATCTCGTCACCGTCGTGGTTGCATCCGATTGAGCCGCATCCGCATCACCGGCGGCGAATGGCGCAGCAGGCTGATCCAGGTGATCGACTCGCAAGGCTTGCGGCCGACGCCGGACCGGGTGCGGGAAACACTTTTCAATTGGTTGGGGCAGGACCTGGGCGGCCTGGACTGCCTGGACCTCTTTGCCGGCAGCGGCATTCTGGGATTCGAGGCGGCCTCGCGCGGCGCCGCCAGCGTGGTGTTGGTTGAGCGGGACCAGCGCGTCGGCGCGACGCTGCGGCAGAATGCCGCTTCGCTCGGCGGCGGCCGCCTGGAGGTGCTGCGGTCGGATGCGCTAGAATTCGCGCTCGGCTGCGCGCGGCAGGGCAGGACGTTCGATCTGGTGATGCTCGATCCCCCTTATCGGCAGTCGTGGCTGGAACGTCTGTGGCCGGTGTTGCCGGGAATCGTCAAGCCGGAAGCCCGGCTGTACGTCGAGGCGGAAGCCGCCGTGGCGCCGCCGGCGCCTTGGCGGGTGTCCCGTCAGGGCAGGGCAGGACAGGTTTACTATCACTTGCTGGAGCGCGCATGAACGGCAGAATCGCCGTATATCCGGGAACCTTCGATCCGCTGACGCGCGGCCACGAGGATCTCGTGCGCCGTGCCTGTGGCCTGTTCGATCACGTCATCGTCGGCATCGCCCGCAGCCCGGGCAAGAAGCCCTGCTTCGAACTGGAAGAACGGGTCGAGATGGCGCGGGAAATACTCGCGCCGGTGAAGAACGCCACGGTGGTCGGCTTCGGCGGCCTGCTCATGAACTTCCTGCGCGAGCAGGGGGCGACGGTCATCATCCGTGGCATGCGCGCCGTTTCCGACTTCGAATACGAGTTCCAGATGGCCGGCATGAACCGCAGCCTGCATCCCGACGTCGAAACGGTGTTCCTGACGCCGGGCGAGCAATACATGTTCATTTCCGCCACCATGGTGCGGGAGATCGCATCGCTGGGCGGCGACGTGTCCAAGTTCGTCCAGCCGCTGGTGGGGGCCCGGCTGGCGAAAAGATTCAACACACATTCTTGAAATCGCTTTTCAGAAAGGTAATCCGACATGGCCCTGATGATCACCGACGAATGCATCAACTGCGATGTTTGCGAGCCCGAGTGCCCGAACAACGCCATTTCCCAGGGTGACGAGATCTACATCATCGATCCGGACAAGTGCACCGAATGCGTTGGCCACTTCGATACGCCACAGTGCCGCGAAGTCTGCCCGGTCGATTGCATTCCCGCGGATCCTGGCCACGTCGAGAGCAAGGATCAGCTGATGGCGAAGTTCATCAAGCTGACCGGCAGCAAGTAGGTCGTTTTCGCCCGGCGCCGGCCGCGGCCCGGTCGGCGCCCGACTCCAGCCGTCAAGGCGTCGAAGCCGCCGCCAGGCCGTCCGTTACGTCGTCCAGTTCTCGCATTCGCGCCTCCAGCGCGCTCCGGTTTGCCGAGAGTTCGTCGATGCGGTCTTCGAGACTGTCGGCGGTTTCGTGGATGCGACGGATGCTGTCCTGGCGCTGCTTGAGCTGCCGCTGGAGTTCCCGAACCTGATTTTCCAGCGGCGCCATCATGGCGCGCAGCCACTGGTCGGCCTCACGATTGCATTGTTCGAACAGCCGGCGCAACTGCGTGACGACGGTTTCAAAGAACTGCTGGCTGAGGGTGTGCTTGTCGCGCGTCAGCAGGTTGAGCAGGCTGCCAAAGTGCCGCCGAAAATCCTCTTCCAGCCTGTCGAGCTGCCCGAGACTGTCTTGCAGCGAGAACGGCGGTGGCGGTTCCAGCGCAAAGCCGTGTTGGCCGCCGAACTTCTGGTGCATGGCGTGCATCATGTCGGCAATCTCGATGATGCTTCTCGCCGAAGATTTCAGGCTGGTGCGCGCGGCCGAAAACAGGGCGCTCATGGCGGCGGTCAGTTGCGGGGTGAAGGTCGCGCGCGCCATGGCCTCGCGTGCCTGGCGTGAATGGCCGCGCAGCCTTTCCGGCCCAAGATGCGCGAACAGCGTTTCCGAGAGCTGCGAGAAAACGCTGCGGACCGCGTAGTACTCGCGCAAGCCGCGCTCGAAGGCTTCCTTTTCGGCGCCGACCTTGGTTACCGTGTGGGCGATGACGCTTTCGTGCTTGCCGCGCAGACCGGTCAACTCACCGATCTGGGCGACAATGGCGGCGTGACGGGTGGCCAGTAGTTGCTTCGTCTCGGCCGCGAGTCGCATGGCCTCGACGACAGTGCCGCCGGCGACGATGTCCCGCTTGGCCGGCAACAGTTCGGTCGCCAGTGCGTCTTCCAGCCGAGGCAGCTTGCTGCGCGCCAGCAGGCCGGTGTCGCCATTGACCTTCGCCACCAGCCCTTTCTGCGCCGAAACCGCAAATATCCGGTTCGTCGGGAGATCGAGGATCTGCGCGCAGGAACGCGCTTGGCGGGCAATCTCGGCCTCGATTTCCCAGTCGGGGCGCAGGCCGTCCCAGAGGCCATCGATCTTGTTCAGCACCACCAGGCGGCCGGGGCAATTGCCGACATGGTCACGCCAGATCGCGAGATCCGATTGGGTGACGCCAGTGTCTGCGGCCAGCACGAACAGCACGGCATGGGCGCCGGGCAGCAGCGACAAAGTCAGTTCCGGTTCGGCGCCGATGGCGTTAAGCCCCGGGGTGTCGAGGACGACGAGACCCTGTTCCAGCAGCGGATGCGGAAAGCGGATCATGGCATGGCGCCAGCGCGGCACTTCGACGAGCCCCTCGTCATCCGCCACCAGGCTCCCATCAGCGCTGTCGCCGACGGCGAAACCGAGCCCGCGGGCCGCTTCCGCCGGCATGTTCTTGACATCGCCGACCCGTCGCAGCGCCGAGGCCATGCTCTCCGGGGCGGCGGGGTCGAAGGGAAAGGTCTGCCACGCCTCGGGCGCGCCGCGCAGTTCGGCGATGCTGGTGCCTTCCGCCCGCGTCTCGATCGGCAGCAGGGTGATCCCGGGCGACTGGCCCGGTTCCCAGGAAATCTCGGTGGGACACATCGTCGTGCGCCCGGCCGCGGAGGGCAGCACGCGGCCACCGCGATCGGCGAAGAACAGCGCGTTGATCAGTTCGGACTTGCCGCGCGAGAATTCCGCGACGAAAGCCACCACCAGCTTGTCCTCGGCAAGGCGGCCGCGTATCCGGCGCAACTGTTGCTCGGCCTGGGCGTCGAGCAGATCGGCATCCCGCAGCCAATCGCGCAAGCGCACGACCTGGTGGTCGAGGTGTTCGCGCCAGGCGCGATAGGCATCGAATTGTCGGGCGAGACTCATGATCGGTCGGCTTTAGCGCTGGCAGCGAGGACAGTAATAAGTGGCGCGATTGGCTTGTCGCAGCAGGCGGATGGGTGCGCCGCACTGGCGGCAAGGCTGGCCGGCGCGGCCATAGACGCGATGTCGCTGCTGGAACTCGCCGCTGCCGCCATTGGCATGTACGTAGTCGCGCACGGTGCTGCCGCCGGCGCGGATGGCGGCGCGCAGGGTGAGCTTGATCGCGGGAACCAGTCGCGCCAGTCGTGCCGGGGCCAACTGGCCGGCGGGCAGGCGTGGATCGATGCCGGCGCGATGCAGGCTCTCGGAAGCGTAGATGTTGCCGACGCCGACCACGATGCCGGCATCCATGATGGCCGGCTTGATGGCCATGGTTCTGCCGGTCAGGGCCGCGCCCAGCACGCGCGGCGTGAACTGGCGCGACAGGGGTTCCGCGCCGAGATGAGCCAGCAGCGGGTGCGTGGCCGGGTCGCCTTCGAGCCACAGTGCCGCGCCAAATCTTCGCGGATCGTGCATGCGGAGAACCTTGGAGCCGAATCCGATGTCGAAGTGGTCGTGCCTGAGGGGTGGCTCGTTCCTCTCCACTAGTCGCAGGCTCCCCGACATGCCGAGATGAATCAACAGATGCCCCGTGCCGAAGTCGAACAGCAGATACTTGCCGCGCCGCCGGATCTGGCGAAGGGCGCGCCGGACCACCCGGTCCGACAAGGCGGCGGGCAAGGGATAGCGCAAGGCCGGCACGCGCATCGTCACCTGGTCGACTTTCTCGCCGGTCAGGCAGGCCGCCAGGCCCAGGCGCGTCACTTCGACTTCGGGGAGTTCCGGCATGCGGGTCAGTGCCTTTCCCAGAGCGAAACTGCTAACATCATCGGGATATTGTATGTGAGTGCGGCGATTCCGCGAGCCCGGAACGCCGCGAATGGATCGATCCCATGAAACGTCGTCTGCTCCCGATTGTTCTTGCCGCCGTTGCGCTTGGCGTCCATGCCGCCGTGCAGGACGGCGACACCGCTCCCGGCGAGGCCGCGCCGCCGGCCAGTCTGCCGGCGGTAGCCCTGACGCCGCAGATGATGTACCAGTTCCTGCTGGCCGAGATTGCCGGCGCGCGGGGACAGGTCGGGCTCTCGTCCGAGGCCTACATCGATCTGGCGCGCCGGACGCGGGACCCCCGGGTCGCGCGCCGCGCCGCCGAGATTGCGCTGTTCGCGCGCCATTACGATACTGCCCTGGAGGCCGCGCGCCTGTGGGCGGAGATCGAGCCGGGCGCCGACAAGCCAAGGCAGATGATGAGCGGGCTGCTGTCGGTGACCAGTCGCTCCGAGGAACTGGCGGCCCATTTGTCGCGCGAACTGGACGCGGCCGGCGAGCATCGCGGTGGCTTGCTGATGCAGTTGCATCGGCTGCTCGCTCGTCATCCCGACAAGCTCGATGCGCAGCGCATCGTCGACAAGGTCACAACGCCTTACCTTGAGCTTCCCGAGGCGCATTTTGCCCGTGCGCAAGCGGCGCAAGCCGCGCGCGATACCGGTGTGGCGTTGTCCGAACTCGACCGCGCGCTTTCGCTGCGTTCGGATTGGGAGCCTGCGGCGCTGGCGCGTGCGCAGCTGACCGGCAATGCGCCGGAACAGATCAAGTTCCTGGCCGCCTTCGTCGAGGCCAACCCCAAGGCCCGTGACGCCCGCCTGGCCTATGCCCGGGCCTTGGTCGGCGAGAAGCGGTATGGCGAGGCGCGCGGCCAGTTCCAGATGTTGCTCGACAACCCCGATACGGCGAACAACGGCGATGTGATCTTCGCGGTGGGCGTGCTCTCCCTGCAACTCCACGATTTCGACGAAGCGGAAGCCCGCTTCAAGCGGCTGGCGGGCATGGACCATGCCGAAGTCGATACCGCGCGGCTTTACCTGGGGCAGATCGGCGAGGATCGCAAGCGCTGGGACGAGGCGCTGGCGTGGTACGGCGCCGTGACGCCCGGGAATCAGTATCTGCCGGCCAGAATGCGGGCGGCGCATGTGCTGGCGCGACAGGGCAAGCTGGCGGAGGCGCGCCAACTGCTCCAGCAGTCCTCGGCCGGGAATCCCGCCGAGCGCGGCCAGCTTCTGATTGCGGAGGCCCAACTGCTGCGCGAGGCCGGCAAGGGCGAAGATGCCTACGCGGTGGTGGCGGCGGGACTGGCCGCACACCCCGATCAGACCGACCTGCTCTACGAGTCGGCGATGTTGGCCGAACGGATCGACAGGCTCGACGTCATGGAACGCAATCTGCGCCGCCTGATCGAGATCAAGCCCGACCATGCGCATGCCTATAATGCTCTCGGTTTTTCCCTGGCTGATCGCAATCTTCGGCTGGACGAGGCGCTGCAATTGATCGACAAGGCCCTGCAACTGGCGCCCGAAGATCCGTTCATTCTCGACAGCAAGGGCTGGGTGATGTTCCGGCTCGGCGACGCGCAGGGCGCGTTGGAGGCACTGCAAAAGGCGTTCGCTTTGCGTGCCGACCCCGAGATCGCCGCTCACCTGGGTGAAGTGCTGTGGACGCTGGGAAGGCAGGATGAAGCGCGTCACACCTGGGAAGCCGCCGCGAAAGTCAGCCCCGACAACGCGCCGCTGCTCGGCACCATCAAGAAGTACCAGCCCTGAAAACCCTTACCCGTGTCGCCCTGCTGTCCGTGGCGCTGCTGGCGGCGGGCTGCGCCGGCTTGCCGGCCTCCGCGCCGGCCGTGCGCACACCTCCAGTGGTGAACGAGTTCGAGTTTGATGGCCGCGTCACCGTGCGTGTCGACCAGAATCGGCATTACGCCAACATTTCGTGGCGTCATGGCAAGGACAGCGACGAAGTTCTGCTGACCACGCCGCTAGGCCAGGGTGTCGCCGAGTTGACTCGAAATCCTTCGGGGGCGCGCCTCAAGACCGCGAACGGCGAGGAGCATGTTGCGGGTGATTGGGAAGAACTGGCCGTGCGGGTGTTCGGCTCCCGGCTGCCGCTCGACCAATTGCCGGCGTGGGTGGTCGGTCACCCGCCGGTGCCGTCATCGCCATGGCGCGTTCAATACCTCGATTACCAGAGCCCCGCCGCCGATGCCTTGCCAACCCTGCTTGAAGTCAGCAGTGGCGAGATCGAGGTGCGCCTGAAGGTCGACGAATGGGGTCGGGTCCGATGAGCGCCTGGGATCGTGTCTGGCCGGCGCCGGCCAAGATCAATCTGTTCCTCCACGTCGTTGGCCGCCGCGCCGACGGCTATCACCTGCTTCAGACGGTGTTTCGTTTTCTCGACCAGGGCGATGAACTCCGATTCGAGCCGCGCCCGGATGGCAAGATCGTTGCCGCCGGCCCCTTGCACGGTGTTCCGCCCGACGCCGATCTGACCATTCGCGCGGCGCGCTTGCTGCGACAGCGAAGCGGTCTGGAGGGAGGGGTCACGATTCATTTGACCAAGCGCTTGCCGTTGGGTGGTGGCCTGGGCGGTGGCAGTTCGGATGCCGCGACCACGCTGATGGCGCTCAATCGGCTTTGGCAATGCGGCCTGTCGTCCGCCGAGCTTCAGCGACTGGGTTTGTCGCTCGGCGCCGACGTTCCGGTTTTCATCCACGGCCAAGCCTGTTTCGCCGAAGGCGTAGGCGACCAATTCACCGATCTTGCACTGCCGCCCGCCTGGTATCTCGTGACGATCCCCGACGTATCGGTACCGACGGCGGAAGTATTTCGTGCGTCCGACCTGCGGCGGGATACCCCGGCCATGGTGCCGGCGGCCTGGCGACCGGGTGTGGGCGGCAACGACCTCGAGTCGGTGGCACGGCGTCTGTTTCCCGAGGTGGGGCATCATCTGGACTGGCTGCGCACGCTTGGCCCAGCCCGCATGAGTGGTTCCGGGGCCTGTTGTTTTGCCGAATTCGCGACGGAATCGGCTGCCCGCGCGGCCGGCGCCGCCTTGCCGGCCGACATGCGCGGATTCGTGGCGCGCGGCCTCGATTCACACCCCATCCTGAATTGACATTGCACCGCAAAAACAGGACAATGCGCGTCCTTTCGGCGGCCTCCTGACGGGGGCGCCGCCGGGATTGGGGCTTCGCCAAGTTGGTTAAGGCACCGGATTTTGATTCCGGCATTCCCAGGTTCGAATCCTGGAGCCCCAGCCAGTAAATTGGGGTTGGCGAGTAAAAAACGCTAGCCCCTTTTCCTTTGGCGCAGCCGTGGTGCACTGAGCGGCAACAATGCAGACGTATGCACCAGACGACGCGCCCCGCGCCGCCCCTGTATTGGCGGCCCATTGCGGGCGATTTGCACCAGGCAGCGCCATTGTCTGCTCTACCTGCCGTCGTCCGCCTTCGACGCCCTCCCGAACTGCACCAGGAATGCACCATGCCCGACCGACGCCGGCCGGATCGCCGCCCGCCGCCCGCTTGGCAGATCGATGCCGACCCGCGCCGGCCCGCCGATCCTGCCCCTTGACCCTTGCTCACCCATTTTCGACCGGTCTAACCGGTCTAGTCGGCTTAGTCGCCCGCAAACCCGTATGGTTGAACGGTTCCAGCTAGACGGAAATGCAGGCGGCATCGGCCTATCTCCGGTCTAGCCGGTCTAGTTGCAACGGCGGCAACAAACCACAATTACGCCAGCGCTCGCCTGCCCACGTTTCCGCTCCGGTTCCCTTGCCCTTCGGGGGTAGCTCGGCCGCGCAAAAGATACCTGCCGAAACCCCCTCAACGGCGGGCGCGGTTTTCTGAAGTTCTGTCCTGTGCCACCCATTGAATTCTGTAACCTAAACGCTACAATGTGGCATGTACCAGATTGAGTATTACCTATCCCGCGCCGGCCGCGACCTGTTCGCGGATTGGCTGGCATCGCTGGCGGATCGCCGGGCGCGGGCCTTCACCTTGGCGCGTGTCGGGCGCATGGAAGCCGGCGCAATGGACTACTAGACTGGCAGGAAAGGAACCGAACCGTGCACCCAGCCTCGCGCCCCCACGCCGAAGCAGTTATCGAACTGCTGCGGGACGATCCCGCCTTCGCCGATGAATACCTGCAAGCGGCGATGGAACAAGCCGACGAGGAAGGCGGCCGCGAAGCGCTGCTATCTGCGCTGCGCCATGTTGCCGAAGCGCAGGGTATGGCCAAGGTTGCCGAGCGGGCCGGCATCCAACGCGAAAGCCTGTATCGCGCCCTGTCGCCGAAGGGCAACCCGACATTGAAAACGCTGGTGGCGGTGCTGGACGCTGCCGGCCTGCGCCTGGCAATCACGCGCCGGGACGAAGCGCACGCCTGAGTGATAGCCCGCTATGCGAATCAAACTGTTCGACGTGCAAGTCCGCGTCTATGAGGGCGGCAAGCAGGTTTGGCCGCCACCCCCTCCGATCGATCCGCCGCCGACAGCAGCCGGCGTGTTGCTGGGGTTTGTTCTGCTTGCACTCGCCACTATGGGAACTTGGCAATTCGGCACCGTGGCAACTGTGTTTGCTTTCTTGGCGTTGGCGGCCGTCGCTGGCGCCGTAACGGGGCTTTCCTATTGGGTAATGCGCCCCAAGGAAAAGGGGGGCACGCTGTTAGCCCTGTTCCTGATTGGTTACTTGTGTCTGATGGTGTGGATTGTGCTAACCCTTGCGGCGCATTGGTAACGGGTCGCGCCCCTGCCGCACCAGTCGGCCGCCCTCTGTCGCCGCCCCCTTGACGCCGGCATGATCGCGGCGGATGCTTCGCCTGTCGCCGAGAAAGAGGCGACACGGGTTTAGCAGCCCGGAATTACGTAGGCGGACGACCGCCTCCGAGCGGTTTTTTTCGTCCGCAGCACGGCAAACCCTCAATGGGCGGGCCGTGCGGGAGGGCTTCGGCCCTGCCGGTGCCTACGTTCCGGTCTGCTAACCCGCACGGTTCCGCCCACCCCGTTTAGCAGCGGGCAAGCGGAAATGACGAACCACAACGTAGGAGTATTGACCATGCTGCAATCCACCTGCGCCCGCTTGCTGGCGCTGTTTCCCGAAAGCTGTATCGAATCCCCCATGCGCCGCGACCGCCACGGCTTCGCCCGCGTGTCGCTGTCGCACCAGGGGAAATACATCACCCTGCCCGCCCATCGCCTGGCCTATGGGCTTTTCATCGCCCCCGCCCGCCCTGGCCAGCCCGTGCGCCATACCTGCGGCAATCCGGCCTGCATCAATCCCTGGCATCAGTTCGCCAGCGAGCCAGCCGCCGTCCCGCCAGCGCCGACTTTTGCGGTGAAAGGGGGCAATCATGACCAGGGCCGCCGCCGTGAATATCTCGCCCTCCCATACCTCGCAGATCGAGCGCGGGCTATCTTCGCCCACAATCACCCATCGGCACTTTCTGATCCATCGCCGGCCGGGCGCTTACCGGCTCACTCAAGGCCTTGGGCTAGGCTGCTTTCCTGTCTGTCCGTTGCCTGCTGCCCACGGAAACCCGCGCCGCTGCTGGTAGTGCGCCGCATGGTGCAACGAAGTCCGGCATGGCTATCCGTTTATCGTATGCCCCTTGTTGTGGTTTATTGATCTGGAATTGACAAATGCACCAGCGGTGCATTTTTGGTGCACTGACAAAAAATAGGGGCAGTTATCCACAATCACCGGCAATATCGGTTACAATCCGCGCCCTTGATTTTGTTATTGTTTCAATCGCTGGGTTATTGTAAGTATTTGAACCACCGGGATTTTGATTCCGGCATTCCCAGGTTCGAATCCTGGAGCCCCAGCCAGAATTTCCCCCGGGCAGGTCGCGTTTCGGCGGTCTGCCCGAGTCTTTTCTGCGGCAATCGGCACGGACAGGGTCATGGCCTACGACAGCATGATGGTTTTTACCGGCAACGCCAACCCGAAGTTGGCGGCTGATGTCGTCAAGCGTCTCAATATTTCGCTTGGGCGCGCCGCCGTTGGCCGCTTCTCCGATGGCGAAACGAGCGTCGAATTGCTGGAAAACGTGCGCGGCAAGGATGTTTTCATCCTCCAGCCGACCAGCGCGCCAAGCAATGACAACCTGATGGAACTGATCATCCTGGCCGACGCGCTCAAGCGTTCGTCCGCCGGGCGCATCACCGCCGCCATTCCGTATTTCGGCTATGCTCGCCAAGATCGCCGGCCGCGCTCGGCGCGCGTGCCCATCGCCGCCAAGGTGGTCGCCAACATGCTGCAGGCGGTGGGTGTTCAGCGCGTGCTGACCGTCGACCTGCACGCCGACCAAATTCAGGGTTTCTTCGATATCCCGGTCGACAACATCTACTCGACGCCCATCCTGTTGGGCGATATCTGGCGGCAACGCCACGAGAATCTGATGGTGGTATCCCCCGATGTCGGCGGCGTGCTGCGCGCCCGTGCCGCCGCCAAGTTGCTCGAAGCCGATCTGGCGATCATCGACAAGCGCCGGCCGCGGGCCAATGTTTCCGAAGTGATGCACATCATCGGCGATGTCGAGGGCCGCAGCTGCGTGATCATGGATGACATCGTCGACACCGCCGGAACGCTCTGCAAGGCAGCCGCCGCGCTCAAGCAGCATGGCGCCAAGCGGGTGGTTGCCTATGCTACGCACCCGGTGCTGTCGGGCAGCGCCATCGCTCGCATCGAGGAATCGGAGCTCGATGAAGTGGTGGTGACCGACACCATTCCGTTGCGCGAGGATGCCGGCAAGTGCCCGCGCGTGCGGGTCGTGTCCATCTCCGCCTTGCTTGCCGAAACGATGCTGCGCATCAGCAACGAGGAATCGGTGTCCTCGCTTTTCGTCGAATAGTTTCTTAACCCACTGCCTGGTCGCGGGCAGTCATTCTGGAGCCATACCATGCAAATCGAAGTCAAAGCCACCAAGCGCGAAGTACAGGGCACGGGTGCGAGCCGCCGCCTGCGTCGCGCCGGCCGCGTACCGGGCATCCTCTACGGCGGAGAAGCCCAACCGCAATCCATCGAGCTTGATCACAACGAACTTTGGCAGCACCTGCGCAAGGAGGCCTTCTACTCCTCCGTGCTCAATCTCGACGTCGATGGCGCCAGGCAGATGTGCCTGCTGCGCGACGTGCAGCGCCATCCGTTCCGCCAGCTGATCCTGCACGTGGATTTTCAGCGCATCGACGCTACCCACAAGATCCACCAGAAGGTGCCGCTGCACTTCATCAATGCCGAGATCGCCCCGGGGGTCAAGCTCCATGGCGGCATGATCCAGCACGTCACCAATGAAGTGGATGTCAAGTGCCTGCCCGCCGACCTGCCCGGGTTCATCGAAGTGGACCTCAAGGACATGGACGCGGGCCACTCCATCCATGTGTCGGGCCTGAAGCTGCCGGCCGGTGTCGAAATCGTCCATCACGGCGAGGGCGACCCGGTGGTCGCCAGCGTG
>Ga0268298_10003014_pt1 | contig 17684 bp, 10 predicted proteins | sample WWTPWeurt_MetaG_FD_194462 | JGI IMG/M metagenome (GOLD analysis project Ga0268298, IMG submission 194462) | Activated sludge microbial communities from WWTP in Nijmegen, Gelderland, Netherland - WWTP Weurt | ecosystem: Engineered > WWTP > Aerobic digester > Activated sludge | place...
GTACAGGTCGACCTCGACGCTCGAATCGCCGCCCACGTCCTTGATCCACTTGATCGTGGAGGCCCAGGCGCCCAGGTAGATGCCGCTCGGGTGGCTGTAGTCGACACCACCTTGCAGGGCGGGCTTCAGGCGGGTCTGCGAGATGCCGCGGTAGCGGTAGTCGGTGACCGCGCCCACGTTGAAGCTGGTGGACGGGCCGTCTTCTGCGTGCACGGCCAGCGGCAGGCTGGAGATGGTGGCAAGTGCGGCGAGGGCGATGAGTTGGGTCTTCATGGGCAAGCTCCGGATGGTGAGTGGGTGTGGGGTTCGAGGCAGGTGTTTGCAGCTTCCATGCCACCCCGCAAACCATCCCTTGGACCTGTCCATGCCCCATGCCGGTGTGGCGTGGAGCGGGTCAAGCGGCCTCGCGCACCGATTCGGGGCATCAACCGTCGGCGCACCAAGGCCGTGCGATCGCCGGGCGCAATCCCGCCAACGGGGGCCCCACCATGGGGGCTCTCCCACCCCGGGGCGATGCGTCCGGGACGACGGGCTCGAAGAATCCAGCCACGATCAGGGAGCGAAACATGTCGTTGGCCATCATCACCAGCCGCGCGCTGGACGGGCTGCAGGCGCCCGAAGTGCAGGTGGAGGTGCATCTGGCCAATGGCCTGCCCAGCTTCACGCTCGTGGGGCTGGCCGACACCGAGGTGCGCGAGTCGCGCGAGCGCGTGCGCGCCGCGCTCGGCAATTCGGGCTTCGCCTTCCCGCACCAGAAGCGCATCACGGTGAACCTGGCCCCAGCCGACCTGCCCAAGGAATCCGGCCGCTTCGATCTGCCCATCGCGCTGGGCATCCTGGCCGCTGATGGCCAGCTGGACGCGGCCAAGCTGGCGCAATGCGAGTTCGCCGGCGAGCTCTCACTGGCCGGCGAGCTGCGCCCGGTGCGCGGCGCGCTCGCCCTGGCGCTGGCCCTGGGCCGCAGCGGCAGCCAGCGCCACCTGGTGTTGCCCGCCGCCAGCGCGCGCGAGGCCGCGCTCGCCACCCACGTGCCCGTGCACGGCGCCGAGCACCTGCTGGACGTGGTGCGCGCCATGCTGCCCGGTGACGAGGTGCCCGAACTGCCGCGCGCCCGCGCCACCGAGCCGCTGGCCGGCCTGCGCACCACCGATCTGCGCGAGGTGCGCGGCCAGGCCGCCGCCAAGCGCGCGCTCGAGATTGCGGCTGCCGGCCGCCACAGCCTGCTGATGTGCGGCCCGCCCGGCACCGGCAAATCGATGCTGGCGCAACGCCTGCCCGGCCTGCTGCCGCCGATGAGCGACGACGAAGCCCTGGCCAGCGCCGCGCTGCAGGGCCTGGCCCCGGGCGGCTTCGACCCCACGCAATGGCGCGCGCGCCCCACGCGCAGCCCGCACCACTCGGCCAGCGCGGTGGCCCTGGTGGGCGGCGGCACACCCCCGCGCCCGGGCGAGATCTCGCTGGCGCATGGCGGCGTGCTGTTTCTCGACGAGCTGCCCGAGTTTCCGCGCGCCGCGCTGGAGGCCCTGCGCGAGCCGCTGGAGACCGGCCAGATCACCATCTCGCGCGCGGCGCGGCAGGCCACCTTCCCGGCCGGCTTTCAATTGGTGGCGGCGATGAACCCCTGCGCCTGCGGCTGGCTGGGCGCGCGCGTGGCGGGCCGCAGTTGCCGCTGCACGCCGGACCAGGTGGCGCGCTACCAGTCGCGGCTGTCCGGGCCCTTCATCGATCGGGTGGACCTGCAGGTGGAGGTGCACGCCGTGGCCCCTGACGAGCTGCTGGCGCAACCCGAGGGCGAGCCCAGCGAGGTGGTGGCGCGTCGCGTGCAAGCATCACACGAGCGCCAGCTGCAGCGCCAGGGCTGCGCCAATGCGCAGCTGCAAGGCGCGGCGCTGGACGAAGTGTGTGCGCTGGACGAGGCGGCCAGCCGCTTCGTGCAGACCGCCGCGGCTCGGCTGGGTTGGTCGGGCCGCAGCCTGCACCGTGTGCTGAAAGTGGCGCGCACCGTGGCCGACCTGGCCGGCGCCGAGCGCCTGGCCGTGGTGCACCTGGCCGAGGCCATGCAGTACCGGCGCGCGCTGCCGGGAGTTTGAAGCCCCGGCAGTGCGCTGCGCCGCAGCTCAGCGGCTGCGGCGCCGCGACACGCCAACAGCCGCGCCCAGGCCCAGCAAGGCCAGCAGCGCCGTGGTGGGCTCGGGCACGTTGGAGGCGGTGCCGCTCAGCGAGCTCAGCGGGGTCACCGTCAGGCCCAGGTCCATGACCATGGCGTTGCCGCTGCCGTTGGCACCGCTCATGCGCAAGGGCTGGCTGCCGACGAAGCTGGCGTCGTGGCTCATCCACACCTGCAGCGCATCCCACAGCGAGTCGTTGTTGGTGTCGAGCAGGGAATAGATGTTGGCATCCGCCACCACATACTTGCTCAGGCCGGCATCGAACTCGTAGAGGGTGCCGTAGGCATACTTGAAATCCGAGGTCGGGAACAGCGTGGCCAGATCGAAGATCACGTCGCTGCCCTGCACCATGCTGGCCGATGCGCTCACGCGCACCGTGACGGCCTCGGCGATCGGCGCCGCAGCGGCCATGCACAGGCCCAGGGCCAGCGCGCTCAGTGTCTTGAAACCCTTCTTGTACTGCTTCATGCTACTTCTCGGTTCGGACGCCACAGGCATGGCCCTGTGGCGCTACGGCAGGGGACCCCAACGCTTGGTGGACCGTCTGTGTCGGTCTCATGCGATGCCATGTGCTGAGAGTGAATATCGGTGTGTGCGGGCCATCGGTCCACCCCGCGAGCGGGTGAAGCCCCCTCGCATTCGGTGACACTCCGCACAGTGCGGCCCAGGCGCTGCGCAGAACCAAACTTACGTACAGGCCCGCGCTGCCGCTGTGTCAACATGGGCCACCAACACGGCCCGGCACCAGCCCGATCCAGAGCCGACACCTGCAGCGCACGAGGAGACAAGCCTTGCCCGGGAGCCCCGAAGACCAGAGCGACATCGCCATCGCGCAGCGCGCCAAGCTGCGCCGCATCACCGACCTGGCGCGCGAGCGCCTCGGCATCGCCGACGAGCACCTCGTGCCCTACGGCCACCACAAGGCCAAGATCGGCCTGCCCTTCGTTGAGTCGCTGGCCGGTCGGCCCGACGGCAAGCTGATCCTCGTCACGGCCATCAGCCCCACGCCCGCCGGCGAGGGCAAGACCACCACCGTGGTGGGCCTGGGCGATGCGCTCAACCGCATCGGCCAGCGCACCGTGATCGCGCTGCGCGAGCCCTCGCTGGGCCCCGTGTTCGGCATGAAGGGTGGCGCGGCCGGCGGTGGCCATGCCCAGGTGGTGCCGATGGAGGACATCAACCTGCACTTCACCGGCGACTTCAACGCCATCGCGCTGGCCAACAACCTGCTGGCGGCGGCCATCGACAACCACATCCACCACGGCAATGCGCTGGGCATCGACGTGCGCCGCATCACCTGGAAGCGCGTGGTGGACATGAACGACCGCGCGCTGCGCGACATCACCGTGGGCCTGGGCGGCGCGGCCAATGGCTTCCCGCGGCAGGACGGCTTCGACATCGTGGTGGCATCCGAGGTGATGGCCATCCTGTGCCTGGCGACCTCGCTGCGCGACCTGAAGGCGCGCCTGGGCCACATCATCGTGGCCAGCACGCGCGATCTGCGCCCGGTGCGTGCGAGCGATCTCAAGGTGCATGGCGCGATGGCCGTGCTGCTGAAAGACGCACTCGCGCCCAACCTCGTGCAGACGCTGGAGAACAACCCCGCCATCCTGCACGGCGGGCCCTTCGCCAACATCGCCCACGGCTGCAACTCGGTGCTGGCCACGCGCACGGCACTCAAGCTGGCCGACTACGTGGTCACCGAGGCCGGCTTCGGTGCCGACCTGGGGGCCGAGAAATTCATCGACATCAAGTGCCGCAAGACCGGCCTGCGGCCCGCCGCCGCCGTCGTCGTGGCCACGGTGCGCGCGCTCAAGTACCACGGCGGCGTGGACGCCAAACAGCTGCAGCCCGAGAACGTGGCCGCCCTGCGAGCGGGCCTGTGCAACCTCGATCGCCACGTGGACAACATGCGCCGCGTCTTCGGCCTGCCCTGCGTGGTGGCCGTCAACGAATTCAGCGCCGACTCAGCCGCCGAGCACGCCGCCCTGCGCGACTGGGCCCAGGCCAGCGGCGTGCCCCTGGTCTTCACCCGCCATTGGGCCGAGGGTGGTGCCGGCGCCGTGGACCTGGCCCACGAGGTGGTGCGCCTGGCCGCGCTGCCCAGCACGCTGCGCTTCGCCTACGAAGACGCCACGCCGCTGTGGGACAAGGTGCAGCAGGTGGCCACCCAGGTGTACCGCGCCAGCGGCATCAGCGCCTCGCCCGCGGTGCGCGCGCGCATCGCGCAGTTGCAGGCCGATGGCTTCGGCCACCTGCCGGTGTGCGTGGCCAAGACGCAATACAGCTTCAGCACCGACGCCAGCCTGCGTGGCGCACCCACCGGCCATGTGCTGGACATCCGCGAGGTGCGGCTCGCAGCCGGCGCCGAGTTCGTGGTGATGGTCTGCGGCAACATCATGACCATGCCGGGCCTGCCGCGGCAGCCCGCGGCCGAAGCCATCGACCTCACCGACGACGGCCGGGTGCTGGGCTTGTTCTGAGTTGAGCGCTGCGGCGCAGGCGCATTTCGCGCTGCGCCGGCAGGCTTCTCGCGCCCGCCGCTGTCGATTCGTCGCACGGCCGGGCGTGCCGGGGCAAGGGCTCGCTACAGTGCGCCCCATGTCATCCACCGGAGCGCCCACGATGCACGCAACACTTCAGGTCCAAGGCCTGCGCAAGGCCTTTGGCGAGCGCCAGGCCGTGGCCGGCGTCTCGTTCTCGGTGGCCCCCGGCGAGATGCTCGGCCTGCTGGGCCCCAACGGCGCCGGCAAGTCCACCACGGTGGGCATGGTGACCGGGCTCACGCCGCCCGACGCCGGCACGGTGAGCGTGGCCGGCATCACCCTGGCGCAGGACGAAATGGGCTTCAAGCGCCGCGTGGGCCTGGTGCCGCAGGAGCTGGCCTTGTTCGAGGACCTGCCGGCGCAGGCCAACATCGAGCTCTTCGGTGCGCTGTATGGCCTGAGCGGCGCAGCGCTCAAGCAACGCGCCGCCGAGGTGCTGGCCATGGTGGGCCTGGCCGATCGCGCCCGCGACAAGCCCGGCACCTTCAGCGGCGGCATGAAGCGCCGCCTGAACATCGCCTGCGCCCTGGTGCACGACCCCGACGTGCTGCTGCTCGACGAGCCCACCGCCGGCGTCGACCCGCAAAGCCGCAACGCCATCTTCGACAACCTCGAGGCGCTCAAGCGCGCCGGCAAGGCCCTGGTCTACACCACGCACTACATGGAGGAGGCCGAGCGCCTGGCCGACCGCATCGTGATCGTCGACCACGGCCAGGTGGTGGCCACCGGCACCCTGCCCGAGCTGCTGGCCACGCTGCCGGCCGCCAACACCCTGCAGCTCGACATCGAGGGCACGCTCGATCCGCAAGGCCTGCTGGCCCTGTCCGGCGTGCACGCCGCGCGGCTGGAGGCCGGCCGCCTGAGCCTGGCGCTCGACGACCTCACCCGCGACGCCCCCGGCGTGTGGCAGGCCGTGGCCGCCGCCGGCGTGCAGGTGCGGCACGTGAGCTCGGGTCGCGCCAACCTCGAAGACGTGTTCCTGGCCCTCACCGGCCGCCAGCTCCGCGACTGAACAAGGACTTCAACATGAACGCCCTCATCGCGCTGGTGCGCAAGGACCTGGTCCTGTACTTCTCCAACCGCCGCTCGGTGCTCATGAGCATCGCCGCGCCCATCCTCATCGCCGCCTTCTTCGGCAGCCTGTTCGGCAACAGCAGCAGCAAGCCGGCCAACATCCCCATCGCCGTCACCGACCTGGACCGCAGCGAGCTGTCCGCCCGCGTGGTGGCCGCCCTGCGGGCCGACACCACGCTCACCGTCAGCGATGCCAGCGAGGCCGATGCGCTGGCGAGGGTGAAGTCGGGCGAGCTGCGCGCGTCCGTCACGCTGCCCGCCGGCTTTGGGGCGCAGGCGGGCCAGGCCCTGTTCGGCGGCAAGACCAAGCCCGAGCTGGTGCTGAACTACGACCCCTCGCAATCGATGGTGCTGCCCCTGGTGCGCGGCCTGCTGGCCCAGCACGTGATGCAGCAGGTGAGCCAGGACCTGTTCAACAGCGCCGGCGCCCGCATGAAGGACATGCGCGAGCAGGTGCGCGCCGATGCGCAGATGCCGGCCAGTCAGCGCGAGGAGCTGTCGGCCATGTTCGACAGCATCGCCAAGGTGCAGGAGCGCGCGGCCTCTGCAGCAGACGCCGCTTCGGGCGCCGCGTCCGGCGCCGCCGAGAGTGCCAATGCGCCGAAGTTCAGCGTGCCCTTCACCACCCGCGAGGTCGAGGCCAGCTCGCGACCGGAGGTCAAGTACAACAGCTACTCGCACTCCTTCGCCGGCATGGGCGTGCAGTTCATCCTGCTGATGGGCGTGGACATGGCCGTGGGCCTGCTGATGATGCGCCGCCAGGGCCTGTGGCAGCGCCTGCGCGCCGCACCGCTCACGCGCACCCAGCTGCTGGGCAGCCGCATCGTGAGCTGCGCGCTGATCTCGGTGATCGTGTTCAGCATCATCTATGCCTTTGCGGCCGCCGTGTTCGGCGTGCGCATCGAGGGCAGCGTGCCCGGCTTCATGCTCGTGATGCTGGCCTTTGCGCTGCTCACCGCCAGCTTCGGCCTGATGATCGCCGCGCTCGGCAAGACCCCCGAGGCCACGCGCGGCCTGGCCATCCTGGCCACGCTGCTGATGGTGATGCTGGGCGGCGCCTGGGTGCCGTCCTTCATCTTCCCTGCCTGGCTGCAGACCGTGTCGCTGGCCGTGCCCACGCGCTGGGCCATCGACGGCCTGGACGCCATGACCTGGCGCGGCCTGCCCTTCGAGGCTGCCCTCGCCCCGGTGGGGGTGATGATGGGCTTTGCGCTTGTTTTCGCCGTTATTGCGGTGGCGCGCTTTCGTTGGGAGGAGTGAGCGGCCGGCCGGTCCGGCCCGCCGCGGCACCCACGCTCACTGGCGCTTGTACAAGGCCGAGCCCATCACCATCAGGCCCGGCGACGAGGCGCCGATGGTGGTGATCCAGAACGGCGCGCCATCGGGCCGCATGCCGATGAGGTAGCCGTCGAGTTGCCAGCGCCCGCGCCCGCCGGCGGCCAGCGTGTAGGCGCTGTTGATGGCGATCTGGCCGGATTCGTAGCGGCCATCGGCATGAAAGACAAAGCTCGAGCCGACTGCGCTCCATTTGCCCACCAACTGCTGCGCGTCGATCGGCTTGAGCGGCCGATAGCGGCGCGCGCCGCTTGCGAACCACGGGCCCTCGCCGTCCGAGCCGGTGCTGTAGGCATCGCTCGAATCGAAGCCGTTGCTTGAAACGTTGATGCGCCCGCCGCCCACCGAAAACCGTCCGACCCCATTGGAGCCGGGCTGGGCGCTCTGCCCGGCGATGTCCACCAGATCGCCCGCGCCGGGCCGGGGGTTGCTGGCCATGCTGCCGTCGGACAGGAAGACCACGGGCACGGCGGACATGCCGCTGCTGGAATTGAGCCCCATGTAGAACCACAGCCCTTGCGGCCGGCCACCGGCCAGCGATGCGGCAGGGATCGGCACCCCACGCCCGCTGGGCAGCCAGCCCGGCGAGCCCGGATACATCCGCGGCGTCTCGCCGGTGGGCAGGCGCGCGCCTTCAGCCGCCGCTGCAGCGGGTGAGTGGGCCGGCGCCGTGGCACGAGTCGCCGCAGCCGCCACGGGCGCAGGGCTCGGTGAGACGGCCGCCACCGCCGATCCGGCGGGCGGTGCCGCCCCGGCATCGCACAGGTAGACCCAAGCTCCGTCCTTGGCCACGAAGTAAAACAGCATCAGCCTGGCCCCGGCCCGGTCCATCCAAAGCCAGGTCTCGGACGGCGTGGGTTGGGTCACAGCCCACCCCTGCCCCTGGGCTGCGGCGCGCACATCGGCAAAGGAACTCGGCCCGCCATCGGCCGGCGATTGACGCCACATCTCGACCTTGGAGCCGAGCGTGGCGCCCACCGCCTGCGCGCTCAGGTCCATCGAAGCCTTGGCGGCGATGCGGTTGAGCATGCCGCCTTCCTTCTTGAAGCCATCGGGCAGGGCCAACGATTCGAAGCCCGTTCTCACGCTGGCGGGCGCGGCCACCGCAGGCAAGGGCACCGCCAGCGCAGCGCCGGCCAAGGCAGCACACAGCAGGCATCGAGACAGCAGCTTGTTCATGACGGACGGGCCCTTTGTGTTGCCTTGAGTTCTAACCAAGCCAGCGTTAGCGGGACGTTACCCGACGGCGCCGTGTACAGCGACTGACATCGATCCGCCCGCGCGACGCCCATTCGTCCGACCCGAACTGCAGTTCGTCGCTCCCCGCCCACGCGCGCGTCGGCGCCCCGCTATCTTGCCGAAGCCAAGTCACGCCGCGAAGAAATGGGAGGGCAGGATGCTGCAAATGTTCAAGGTCTGGGGGCTCGTGGGGGCCTTTCTTTTGTCGTTGGGGCCAGTGCTGGCTCAGGCAGCGCAGGCTGCCCCGGCCGCACCCGGTCGACTGGTCAGCGCAAGCTGGCTGCAGCAACACCTGGGCCGCCCCGATGTGCTGGTGCTGGACGCCTCGCCGCCGCGCCTGCACCAGCAGCAGCACATTCCGGGCGCCATCCCGGCGCCCTTGTTCACGATGGGCCCGCACGAGCTGCCGCAGGCCGAGGTGCAGGCCCGGCTGCAGGCCTGGGGCATCGGCACCCATCAACGCATCGTGATCCTCGACCAAGGTGGCACCTACATCGCCGCGCGGCTGTTCTGGGATCTGCTGCACCACGGCCTGCCCGCCGAGCGGCTGCACCTGCTGGATGGCGGCATGGCCAAGTGGGTGGCCAGCGGCGGTGCGGTGACGACCGAGCCCACGCCCATGCCTGCACCCGGCGCGGTGCGCCTCGCTGCGCCAGACCACAGCGTGCGCGTGCAACTGCCCGAGTTCCTGGCCGCCACCGGCGACCCGCAACACCAGGTGATGCTGGAGGCGCTGGACCCTGAGTACTTCTTTGGCGGCGCGGCCTTCTTCAACCGCGCCGGCCATGTGCCGCACGCCACCTTGATGCCGGCCAACGACTTCTACAACGCCGACAAGACCTTCAAGTCCCCCGCCGAAATCCAGCGCATGGTCCATCACCTGGGCATCCGTGCCGACCAGCAGGTGCACACCTACTGCGGCGGCGGTGGCGCGGCGGCCGTGCCCTTCTTCGCGTTGAAGTTCATGCTGGGCTACCCCCAAGTGAAGCTGTTCCGCGAATCGCAACTGGCCTGGCTGCAGGACGAGCGCGAGCTGCCCGTCTGGACCTACGCGGTACCCCGGCTGTTGCGCGACAGCGCCTGGCTGAAACCCTGGAACAGCCCGATGCTGCGGGCCTTTGGTTTGGCCCAGGTGAGCATCGTGGACGTGCGCCCTGCCGAGGCCTACCGGCTCGGCCACCTGCCGCATGCCGTGAACCTGCCTGCATCGGTGTTCCAGCAGCATCTGCACGATCTGCCGGGCCTGGCCGCGCTGCTCGATCGCGCCGGCGTCGATCGATCGCACGAGGCCGTGGTGTTCTCCGAGGGCGGCGTGAACCCCGCGTCGGCCCTGGCCTTCTGGATGCTCGAGCGCGTGGGGCAGCGCAAGGTGTCTGTCTTCACGGACCACATCGAAGGCTGGGCCGAGCTGGGGCATGAGGTGGCCAGAACCCCGGACAGCGCCCCACCAGCGGCCACCGCCACGGCCGCGGCCCCCGCCATCTCGACTGCAACGGCCACGCCCGTGCCGAGACTGATCACCGGCGACTTGCCGCCGGCCGGCGCCGACCCTCGGGTGCTGGTGGCATCTGGCCCACTGCCGCCATCGAGCCCGCCCGCAGCCCAGGTGCTGCAGATCGCACCCGACCAGCTGCTGAACGCGGGCGGGGCGCCCAAGGCCGCCAAGGACCTGTGGCAGGTGCTCGCCAAGGCCGGCCTGCCCCGCTATGCCGAGGTGGTGCTGCTGGCCGACACACAAGGCACCGCCGCGATGAACTATGTGGTGCTGCGGCTGATGGGCTTCCCGAATCTCGTGCTCTGGGCACCCTGAGGCGCTCAGGCGCCGCCCGCTCCAGGCGCCCCGGCAGCCCCCGGCTCACCCGGCAGGAACAACACCACGAGCGCGGTGAACAGCGAGATGCCCGCCATCCACAGCAGCAGCGTGTCGAAGCCGGCCGACTTGACCGCCGGGCCCAGCACCCACACCGCGCCCGAGCTGATGCCGGCCGACAGCGCCAGGCGCACGCCGGCCACGCGCGAGCGCATGCGGTCGTCCACGTAGCGCACGATGGTGGCGTCGGTGAAGGGGATGCCGCCGAACACCAGCACCATCGCCGCCAGCAGCGCGGCATACAGCCACCAGCCCTGCGCATGCGCGGTGAGTGCCAGCAGCGGCGCCTGCACCAGCACCACGATGAGCTGCAGGCGCTTGAGCGGGAAGCGGTCGATCAGCCGGCCCACGATCACCTGGGCCATCGAGGCCACGGCATACACCACGGCCAGCAGCAGGCCGAGCGTGGCCGGGTCTTGCACCACGCCGCGCATGCGCTCGTCGAGCAGGCGGCCATTGCCATTGGTGGTGAGGTTGAAGAGCAGGCCGGCGCAGGTGGACGTGACCGTCATCACCACCAGCACGCGCGCCAGCTGGCCCGGCGACAGCACCACCGCCGCCTTGCGCGTGCGCTGGTGCGGCGGCTCGGTCTCGTGCGGCACCACGCGGGCAAACAGCCAGCCCATCGCAAAGCAGGCCAGGCCCGGCACCACGAAGGCCGCGCGCCAGCCCAAGGCCTTGACCAGCAGGCCGGTGATCAGCGCGGCAAGTGCAATGCCCAGGTTGCCCGACAAGCCGTTGATGCCGATGGTGGCCCCCGGCCGCGTCGAGCCCTGCACCAGCATCGGGATGCCCACCGGGTGGTAGATGGCCGAGAACACGCCCAGCAGCGTGAGCGCGCCCGCGAGCTGCCACGCATTCTGAGCGGCCGCCGCCAGCAAGCTCGATGCCCCCATGCCGGCAAAGAACACCAGCATCATCTGCCGCCGTCCCCACAGGTCACCCAGGCGGCCCGCGGGCAGCGAGGCCAGGCCGAACATCAGAAAGGCGCCCGCGCCGTAGGGCATCAGGTCTTCCCAACGCGCGAAGCCGAAGTCGGCCGCAATGGCCGCCACTGCGGTGGCGAAGATCAGCAGAAAGAGGTGGTCGAAGGCATGCGCCAGATTCAGCAGCAGCGCCACCTTGCGCTCGGGTGGGTTCATGCCCGCGATTGTGCCGGCCATCGCCCAGAGTGCGATGTCACCAAGGCACGCGGCGGGGACTCAGCGCCAGCGCCACCCAGCGGCCGCCGCGGAACCGGCTTGGCCGGGCCGCTGGCGGCGCCCCCTGGGGGGAGGCGCCGAAGGCGCTCCGGGGGGGTGGTTACATCATGAAGCCCAGATCGCGGGTGTTGAAGTTCTTGAGGTTGGGGAACACATCGAGCAGCTGCGCATCGCTCAGGCCAAACCACTTGCCCAGCGTGGCGCCGAGCTGGTCCACCGCCGTGACGGGCAGCAGGCTGCCATTGTTCCCCTGATCGGCACTGGCATCGAAGTTGTTGTTGCCCGCGTTCTTGGCGCCGAGCGTGGGGAAGCGCCCGTACAGCCGCCCGCCCTTCACCGCGCCACCCATCACGAAGTGGTGCGAGCCCCAGCCGTGGTCGGTGCCATCGCCATTGCTGGTGAAGGTGCGGCCGAAATCGCTGGCCGTGAAGCTGGTCACCTTCTGCTGCGCGCCGATGGCCGCCAGGCTGGTGTCGAAGTAGCGCAGCGCGTGCGCCAGCCTGGCCAGCAGATCGGCCTGGGTGCGGTTCTGCAGATCGTGCGTGTCGAAGCCGCCCATGCTGACGAAGAACACCTGTCGCCTGGCGCCGACGCTGCCCGCCTGCGCGGCGTCGATCATGCGCGCCACCACCTGCAGCTGCTGGGCCAGCGAATTGAAGGTGGCCGCGCCATTGATCGGGCTGGTGTACTTGAGCTTGGGGTCGTTGGCAGCGCTGTAGCTGCCGGTGGCCGGCACGGTGCCGAAGGCGGCGTCGCTGGGCGCCTTGAGCGCCGTGCGCAGGGCCACCTCGGCTTCGATCGAACGTTGGGCCACCGACGCCAGGTCGGACTCGAACCAGTGCGTGCCACGGGCCGAGGACACGATCTTCTGCAGCGCGGCGCCGGCATCGGCCGAGCCGTAGAGCCGGCCAGCGCCGTCCACGCCCACGCGCGGCGCGCCGCCGGTGTCCACATGGTATTGACGCACGCTGTCGCCGGCCAACCAGACGGCATTGCCGGCGGCGGAGACCGCGGTGAAGATGGGCTGGCCATTGGCCGAGGCCAGCATGTCGCCCATGCGGCCGCCCCAACCGTGCCGGGCACCCTCGGGCGCGAGGGCCTGCCAGGTGTTGGTCTGGTCGTTGTGCGAGCCCAGGCGCGGCGGGCGCGGAAAGCTCGCCTGCGCCAGATTGGCCTTGGTGGTGGGCATGATCAGCGGGCCCACATTGGGCAGGATGGCCAGGCGCTGCTCGGTGCTGAACAGGCTGGCCAGTGTGCCCATCACCGGGTGCAGCGCAAAGCTGCGGCCCTGCGCGTCCACCGGGGTGATGGGCAGCACGCCGCCCAGCCGCGCCGGCGAGCCCGCGGCGGCGCCGGCCGCCGGTGCGGTGCCGGGCGCGAGCAGCGCGATGGAGTCGGGCGCCTGGTTGCGGGTGCTGGTGTAGGCCGCCCACGAGGCCGCGTCGGTGGGCAACACCATGTTGAATGAATCATTGCCCCCGAACAGAAACACGCACACCAGGGCGCGATAGTCGGTGGCGCCCGCCGCCGCGGCGGCACCTGCAGCGGCCAGGTTGAGCGCCAGCGGCGCACCCGCCCCGGCCAGCAGGGACATGGCACCGGCCTGGCGCAAGAACAGGCGGCGGGCGGCGTTGTCGGGTCGGATCATCGCGGCCTCACTTCTGCACTTGGAATTCAGGCGACACCAGCGTGAGCAGCAACGCGATGTTCACGCGCGCCCGCTTGGCGGTGTCGACGCTGGACTGGTTGCTGCCCGTCGCATTGAGCGCGGGGATGGGCACGCTGGCCACGGCCTGTGCCACGGTGCTGCTGAAGGCAGCGGGCACGGGCGACGGGATGAGCTTGGCGGTGATGCGATTGACCAGCTCGGCCGGCTTGTCGGCCAGTGCCAGCTCGGCACTGAAATCGCCCTGCAGATCGCGCTTGCCGCTCGGGGCACCACTGCCCACACCTTGCGAGACGCTGTCGCGCATGTAGTTCACATAGCCGGCCGTGGTGGTCTCGTGCACGATCTGCATCTCGGGCGCCACCAGGCCGCCCGCAGCCGCGCGCGTGCCGGGCGCCACGTAGCCAGGCCGGTAGAAGTTGAAGACCGAGGGCGAACGCAGCGGTGTCTGCCCGAGCGAGGCGATGACGTTGTCGGTGTTGCCCACGTGGAAGCCGCCGGTCTCCGACTTGAAGCCATAAGCGCGCAGGAAGGCCGACAGGCGCAGCACGGGCTCGCGCACCTTGCCAGCCTGGTCAGACGCCACGCGCGCATCCGGGTGCAGCAGCACGGCCTTGATCACGGCCTTCATGTCGCCGCGCACGCCTTTGCCGTTGTCGGCGAAGGCGCGCGAGACTGCCGTCACATGCGCCGGCGTGGGGTTGCTGGTGACCAGGCGCTGGATCAGCTGGCGGCCGATGAAGGGGCCCACGTTGGCATGCGCGCTCAGCGCGTCCATCGCACCCTTCAGGCTGGCCATGGGGTCGGGAAACTCCTGCCCCGGCAGCCAGGCGTCGAGGAACTGCTTGTCCTCGGGGCTGTGGTATTGCGGGTAGCCGAGCATGGGCTTGAAGGCCCTGTCGGGATCGGACACGCCCGCCACACTGCCGCGGGAGAAGCAATCGTTGTTGGGCCAGTCGGGGCAATGCCAGCTCCAGCCGGTGAAGACCTTGGCCAGTCCGCTCACATCGGCGGGCAGGTAGGTGGCTTCACCGCTGCTGCGGCCGGCCTCGTCGAGCTTGACCAGGCCGATGGAGAAGAGCTGCATCACCTCGCGCGCATAGTTCTCGTCGGGCACGCGGCCGGTGGCGGCATTGGCGCGCTGGTTGCGGGCGTGCGAGAGGTAGCTGCCCATCAGCGGGTTGCGCGACACGGCCTCGAGCAGCGTGCGGTAGTTGCCCAGGCCTTCGGTGGCCAGCAGGTCCATCCACGCCGCCACGCCGCGCGGCTCTGCGGCCACACCGCCCTCCACCATCGAGATCACGAAGATCTGCGACAGCGCATAGGCCACGCGCTGGCGCAGTTGATCGGGCGCGGACACGGCATGCGTCCAGAAGGCATCCAGCACCTCGGCCTGGCCGGCCGAAGCCGTGGGCTTGGTCGCCTTGATGGCCGCATCGGCCGCCTGCCACACGGCCCGGTGCGAGCTGGCGGGCAGCGCCAGCTGCGCATCGATCCAGGCCGCGTAGCCCAGGCTCATCACCTGGTTGATGTCGGCTTCGGTGGGGCCGAAGCTGGCCTGGGTGAGAAAGCGCGAGGCCTCGGCGCGCGTGGCGGGCTTGTCAGCCGCCGGGGCCGGTGTTGGCGCCGGTGCTGGCGCCGGGCTGGGCGATGGCGACGGGCTGGGCGCAGGCCCCGGCGCACTGCCCGTGGGCGTATCGCTTCCACCCCCGCCCCCACCACCGCAAGCCGCCAGGGCCAGCGTGCCGGCCATGAGCCAAGCCCATCGAATGCGTCTCTCAACCACTGGCGCCCCCTGAATTCAAGTGGACGATGATGGCAGTGTTCCGGCCGCGGCTTGTTCCAAGTTGTAGGCGAGGGCTTTCAGCGGCTCAGCCGAGCACGGGCGCCAGCAGTCGCCGCGCCAGCGTGGCGTCCATGGCCTCGCGCGCGGCCCAGTCTTCGAGCTGATCTTCGCCAATGCGGCCCACATTGAAGTAAGCGGCCTGCGGGTGCGCCAGGTAGAAGCCCGACACACTGGCCGCCGGCGTCATGGCCAGGCTGTCGGTCAGGCCCATGCCGATGGCATGCGCATCGAGCGCGCGAAACATCGCGCGCTTCACGCTGTGGTCAGGGCAGGCCGGGTAGCCGGGCGCGGGGCGGATGCCCTGGTACTTCTCGGCGATGAGCGCTTCGTTGCTCAGCTGTTCGCCGGCCGCATAGCCCCACAGATCGGTGCGCACGCGCTGGTGCAGGCGTTCGGCAAAGGCCTCGGCCAGGCGGTCGGCCAGGGCCTTGAGCATGATGGCCGAGTAGTCGTCGTGGTCGTCTTCGAACTGTTTCACCTTCTTCTCGACGTTCAGGCCGGCGGTGACGGCGAACAGGCCGATGTAGTCGGCAGCCACGCCCTTGGGCGCGATGAAGTCGGCCAGGCTGCGGTTGGGGCGCTTGACGCCGTCGACCACCGGCCGCTCGGTCTGCATGCGCAGCGGGCGCCAGTTCATCAGCACCTGCTCGCGACGCTCGTCGGTGTAGATCTCGATGGTGTCGTCGTTCACGGTGTTGGCAGGCCAGAAACCGACCACGCCATTGGCCTGCAGCCAGCGCCCGTCGATGGCGCGTTGCAGCAGGCGCTTGCCGTCGCTGAGCACGCGCGTGGCCTCGGCGCCGACGATCTCGTCGCGCAGGATCTCGGGGAAGCGGCCCGCCAAATCCCAGGTCTGGAAGAACGGGCCCCAGTCGATGCAGGCAGCCAGCTCGCTCAGGTCGAAATTGCGAAACTCGCGCCGACCGATGAAACGAGGCACCGTTATTTCGTACGTTGCCCAATCCACCACCGCCTTGTTGGCGCGCGCGGCCGCCAGCGTGACCAACGGCGTGGCCTTCTTGCTGGCGTGCAGCTGGCGCACGCGCTCGTAGTCGGCGTTGAGCTCGCTGATGTAGGCCTTGGCGCGTTCGTCACTCAACAGATCGGAGCACACGCCCACCGAGCGCGAGGCGTCGGGCACATAGACCACCGGGCCCTCGTAGTGCGGCGCGATCTTCACGGCGGTGTGCACGCGGCTGCAGGTGGCCCCGCCGATCAGCAGCGGGATCTTCTTCAGGCGGAACCACTCGTCGCGCTGCATCTCGGCCGCCACGTGCTGCATCTCCTCGAGGCTGGGCGTGATCAGGCCCGACAGGCCGATGATGTCCGCGCCCTCGACGCGGGCCTTGGCCAGGATGTCCTGGCAGGCCACCATCACGCCCATGTTGATGACCTCGAAGTTGTTGCACTGGAGCACCACGGTGACGATGTTCTTGCCGATGTCGTGCACGTCGCCCTTCACGGTGGCGATGACGATCTTGCCCTTGGGCTTGACGTCGCCACCGGCGGCCTGGGTGCGGCGCTTTTCTTCCTCGATGTAGGGCAGCAGGTGGGCCACGGCCTGCTTCATCACGCGCGCGCTCTTGACCACCTGCGGCAGGAACATCTTGCCCGCGCCGAACAGGTCGCCCACCACGTTCATGCCGGCCATCAGCGGGCCCTCGATCACGTGCAGCGGGCGGCCGCCGTCGGCGCTCACCTGCTGCCAGCATTCTTCGGTGTCGGCCACGATGAAATCGGTGATGCCGTGCACCAGCGCGTGCGACAGGCGCTCGGCCACATTGCCCGCGCGCCAGGCCAGGCGCGTGGTCTCGTCCTTGGCCGAGCCCTTCACCGATTCGGCCACCTCGAGCAAACGTTCGGTCGAGTCGGCGCGGCGATTGAGCACCACGTCCTCCACGCGCTCGCGCAACTCGGCGGGGATGTCGTCGTACACGCCCACCATGCCCGCGTTGACGATGCCCATGTCCATGCCGGCCTGGATGGCGTGGTACAGGAACACGGTGTGGATGGCCTCGCGCACGGGGTCGTTGCCGCGGAAGCTGAAACTCACATTGCTCACGCCGCCCGACACCTTGGCGCCGGGCAGGTGGGCCTTGATCCAGCGCGTGGCCTCGATGAAATCCACCGCGTAGTTGGCGTGCTCCTCGATGCCGGTGGCGATGGCGAAGATGTTGGGGTCGAAGATGATGTCCTCGGCCGGGAAGCCGATCTCGTCCACCAGGATGCGGTAGGCGCGCTCGCAAATCTGCGTCTTGCGCGCAAAGGTGTCGGCCTGGCCTTGCTCGTCGAAGGCCATCACCACGGTGGCGGCACCATAGCGCCTCAACAACGTGGCCTGACGGCGAAACTCAGTCTCGCCCTCCTTCAGCGAGATCGAGTTGACGATGCCCTTGCCTTGCAGGCACTTCAGGCCCGCCTCGATCACGCTCCACTTGCTGGAATCCACCATGATGGGCACGCGGGCAATCTCGGGCTCGCTGGCGATGAGCTTCAAGAAGCGCTCCATCGCGGCCTGGCTGTCGAGCATGGCCTCGTCCATGTTCACGTCGATGATCTGCGCGCCGTTCTCCACCTGCTGGCGGGCCACCGAGAGCGCATCCTCGAAGCGGCCTTCGAGGATCATCCGCGCAAAGGCCTTGGAGCCGGTGACGTTGGTGCGTTCGCCGATGTTGACGAAGAGGTGGCCTGTGCCGATGGCGACAGGCTCCAGGCCGGCAAGGCGCATGGGGGGCATG
>Ga0268298_10003015_pt1 | contig 17676 bp, 15 predicted proteins | sample WWTPWeurt_MetaG_FD_194462 | JGI IMG/M metagenome (GOLD analysis project Ga0268298, IMG submission 194462) | Activated sludge microbial communities from WWTP in Nijmegen, Gelderland, Netherland - WWTP Weurt | ecosystem: Engineered > WWTP > Aerobic digester > Activated sludge | place...
CTCAGAACCAAGGGCTGAAAAGATTTGTCGGATCGACGTTCGTGAACAGCGGCTCGTTCCGCTTACTATTTCTGAATTGCTGAGTCGATAGAAGTGTCCAGGCAATTTGAGTCTGGATTGATCCAGAGTGGCGTTCTGTTTCGATGTGGGTTTTAATTGAACGGCGGGGTATTCTTGCTGAACAGCTAGTATAAGGAGGCTGAGTCGGTGATTGGTAAACCATTGCTGAGGTTGACTCTGGCTATCACACTTGGTCTGGGGCAGTGGCCCGCTACGCTGGTCCTGGCTCAGGGGGCTGGTGCAGCCGGTGCGGGTGGGACTGTCTCCGAGTCGCCAAACACCCAAGATCATGGGGGCAATCCCTCCCTTGAGTTTGCTTCCACTGCCGAAAACTACTGTGTCGCTCCGGTTGTTTTGAAGGTTTCAAAAAATGTTTCCATGCGGATGATGATCATGCCGCCCTTATCTGGAGCATTTGGCAGTCAAACTCTCGTTTCAGTTGGTGGAGTTGATGTGCGAGGTATGACGCCGGCTCAGGTCTACGGCATGCTTCGGGGAAAGGCATCTGATTGCGTGGAAGTTGAAGTATTAGACGGCGATCGGCGGCTTGAAACCCGTAAGCTTTTCTTTATCAAATCTGAACTGCCTGTGGCAACTCACTACAGCGCTGAGACTTTTCGCCAGATGCTGATTAGCCTGGGCGGGTTGCGGGAATTTGGCGGCAATCTGATTGAGGGCAGCGCCGCTCCATACGATTTACCTGCTATTGCTCAGTGTCATGGTTGTCTGGAAGATCGTGAAGCGGTAAACACGCCGGGAAACTCTGGAAGGCTGATGCAGGCCTTGCTGTTGAGTCAGTCTATGGGAGACTTAAAAACGGCAGAGCCGATTTTGAATGAATTGCTGAAGCTACAGAAATTAGATTTATCCCCTGCTGGCGGCGATGGGGGGACTCTGCAGATGATAGTAAGAAATCTGGTGGCACTTGGACAAAATCAAGCTGCACTTGCATTATGTAATGCTGGTTTGCGGTCAGACGAGATAAATAGTCAACCTGCGTTAGAGAAGTTCAAGTTGATGAGATGTTTCGCTGAGTTGAAAGAGGCAGAAGGGGTCAGTGCTTCCGATAGTTATGCTGTTAAACTGGCGTCAACACTAGCCAAAGGCAGTGTTGACTATTACCAAAATATAGTGTGGCTCAGTGACTATTTCGTTCGCCGTGGTCAAATGAATCGGGCTCTTTCAATTTGTGAGGCGGTGCAGGCAGGGGCTCGGGTGCGTACTCTCCCTCCCAACCCGACAGCACTTCCTCTTCCTTCCTATGTGGGTTTGGTGAGTGAGCAGGGCTTGGCCAGCTTTTTCTACCAAAGTGCCTGGCTTAAGGCAAAGGTTGGTGACTGCGCTGCCGCCAAAGCTGATTTGGAGGTTTTGTCCAATTACTATAAGAGGGCTTTTGGGGCTGCCAATCTTGCCATTCTCAATAGAGTGCCGGAATATTTCCCGACACCTGCGCAGGTGCAGGAAGCCATAACCGAGCTGGAGAACAGTCGCAGTTTGCCGGCGCCGCCGCAGGCTCAGATTCAGCCGGAATACGCGCTCTTTCAGAATGATGATGACCTGTCACAAGCCGGCTTTTCTTTGTTGGCAGCCTTTTACAAGGCTGTTTCCGTAAAGAATGAAACTGCCGCACTGAACAGCGCTACAAGTCTGCTTTCTCTTTATGGCAAGCAAGAAGTATTGTCGCATTGGCAGGCAACGGAATTTCCCCGTCTCAACATGTTCTGTGCTTTACTGGGTGTGTCTCGAACCTTGAGCGATCAGGGTTGGTACAGCGGTTCTGAAAGTATCCTGAATAAACTGCAAGCAGTCGCTGCCAGGAAAAATATTTCCCGCGACAGTAAGGAAATGGCTGATGTGATGATCAATGCCGAGCATGTGGTCAATGCCAGCCGCTCCGGGCTGGAACTTGAAAAGCCGTTCTCGCTTCTTGAAAGTGTCTATCATTCTACTGCCATGCGGGGCGAGGATTACAATGCCGGTTGTGCTCAGCGCAGAAGTGAAGATAGCTGGCGTGTGCGACTGAGGCTTTTGGCAATGGGCTACTATCACGCCGGTGATGTTGCCAGAGCAAAGATATTTCTTGATCGCGCCTTATTGCCCAATCTTCCGACGCTGTTGATGCCGGGTGATCCCGCTATTTTGAGCGATGATAATATACCTGAGGAGCGCTTTGCCTTGCTCTTGGGTGCAGCCTGCATTATTGCCAGGCAGGGTGACTTCGCAAGCGCCGACAAATTCGCCGCTCTTGCTAGAGCTGAAAAGTGTAGCCTGGATGAGCAACGCGCTGCTGGCATTCTGGAATATGCAAACATTCAGTGGAGCGCGGGGCGGAAAACAGAGGCGATTGCCTGGCTTAAAGAAAATCGGACGGCACTACTGCCACTGCCTTCTGCAAGTCTTCTAGATTGCTTGCTGGAGCGATCTTCTTCTCCCAAAAGGGATGATTTGGGGGGGCGCATTGATGAACGATTAGCTGAATTGGTACTGGCTCAAGGTGATCTGCGGGGTGCATACAAAATAATCGGTGAGTCAATTGCCAAAAGCAATATCAATTCGCCGCGGTCTGCTTTGCTTACTGCTGGGGAACTGGCGGAGAGGGTCGGTGATTTTAAGTCTGCTGCGGCCTATTACGAGGCAGTCAGTTCGAGGTATTCGTCATTGCCGGTCCGCAGTTCTTTGAGTAGTCGAGAAATAGATTGTGTGAAACAGGCTGTGGATATGGCAGAACGGTCAGGCGATTGTGATCGCAAGACTCTGGCCAGGCTTTATTGTGCTCTCGCCAGGCAAGTTTCCTCTCGCTCGCCAGCGCTCGCTTACGCAGCATATGCAAAGGCTGTTGCTGCAACGCCGGATAGCGATCCAGGGAAAGCAGATTTAATCGGGTGTATGAATGGTTTTAAGGCTGCGACATCGCCTTCTAAGCCGGATAAAGCTCAAGAGAAGCAGCAAGTAGCTTCTGATATAGCATTGCGGAGGAAGGAGGCGGAACTGGCTGAGAAAAATGGTCTGCCTAACGCATACACTCACTGGATTGTTCTTGGCACCTTAGAGGCTCGGGCTGGGTCTGTCGAGCGAGCTATTGCCGATGCCAGGCATGGAGTGAGAGTTTTTAATGAGAAATCCGGCAATTTTACGAGAATCGGTGGAGGTCTTGTAGGCTACGGAGCTCTCGCCGAGGCCCTCAGACAGGCTGGTGCGGCTGATAGGTTTGATCAGCTTCTGAAAGAGGCGGTTGAGCGCGTTAGGGTAGTCAAAGGAAGTGGTTCAGTAGCATTGCAGTGGCAGCTTGAGCAGGTCTTCAAATATTATGCTGTCGGTGATAGGCAGGAGAAGGCCCTGGCGGTGTTGGATGAGCTGCTCAGTTGTGATCTGACCCTGGGAAACTATCGGCTGCCGGACCGCAACAGGTTCGTTTTTTGTGGAGGTTTGCAGGTTGAGATAAATAGCAGTGAGCAGGTTGTTGACGATCTGCGTGAGACCGCATTGAGTACTGTGAAGAAAGGGGATAGTCGATTTGCTTTGCTGGTTCTCAATAAACTGCTGAAGGCTCAGAGGAGGCAACTTGGTCCGACAGATCGTCGAATCGGCGTTACTTATAATGCCTGCGCACAGGCTGAGTACAGGGCTAACAACTATGCTGGGGCCTTTCAATATTTTGAGAGAGCCTTACCCATACTGCTCCGGTATCAGCCTGAGCAGGCGGTGATTGGCATGCTGGGATCCGCTTATCAGGGAACTCTTGCGGCGCTGGGCAAGCAGTCGATATTGGATGAATATGAGAAGCGCGCAGGTGAAAAGGCTCGACGGGAGAGGGAGGCGCAGAACCTTCTCGTGTTGCGAGAGCAGAAGGCCTTACTGAGGCTTGAGGAAGCCGAAGTCGGCATTGACTGGCCAGTAGTTAAGCAACGTGGTCTTAGCCTTGGCTTAATGGAAGAATTGTTGGGGTTTCTCGATGCTTACAAAAAGTTGTCGGCTACTGGCGGCAGTAAGCTGGAACAGCTTAAGTGTCTGAAAAGGATTGAGCGGTTTGGAGAAGATCACAATCTGCCAGTTCTCAGAATTAGATATATGGCACTGAGAGTGACACTGGAGGAGAAGCTCAAACCAGTTGATGAAGAGATTGAGCGTGAAAATTACTCCTCGCTGATAAATGGATTTATTTTCATCGGAGACATGCCCAATGCCAGGCTCTGGCATAGAAAGCTAGCTTTACTTGATGAGTATTCTAAGGAGAGTTATCCTTATTTGTGTTGGCTAGACTATGGTATTCAGTGTGGTGCCTGTGCGTTTCCCACCAGCAGAGTGTTGAGTCTTGAAGATGAACTCATGAATAAGCCGCTGGATAAGCTTGTGGGTTATGAGTCCGGTTACTTGCAACGCATTCAGAGTCTTTATAGAAATGCTGCTCGGGCTGCTAAGTCAAAATCTGAATTAGAGTCCAGGAGCCTGATAGAGCGAGCGAACCAGTTGCAATCGAGGATTGTTATTCTAGAGAGTATTAGGGCTGACAAAGAGGCAAAAGCTTTTCAAGCCAGGCAAGAGTATTTAAGGCAATCACCGGCCGAGCGTACTAAGCTAGCCATGGCAAAGGTGCAGCAAGACATAGCTAAAGCTGACTGGATTGCTTTTAATTTAGATCGAGGATCTCTGCTGTCAGAGTGGCATCTGTTGCCGGAAGGAGATCGATCATATTTTCTTTCCAAGTATTTAGAGATAGCCAGGAATCTTATCAAAGCACACCGGGGAGATTTAGTGAGCACCTATCTGGCCGCCCTGCATCATAAAGCTTCCGGAGTAGATCTAAAATCGATATGCAGCAGTCTTGATGAATTGATCGCCATCGCATTGCAGATGGGAGATCGCGAGACGGCCATGACCATCATCAATGAACTTGTCGAAATGGCTTCTTCTGGTCAATACCTTGAGAACGAGGCTGCTGAACTGAGAAAGCAGAGAGAGTTATATTTGTCCTTTCTGCGCGAGCCGGAAGTGAATAATGTGCGACTTGCAAACGAGGGGCAGGTGCGCGAACTGGCCCGGGGCTTCTGCGTGAAACGTAGTATTTTGGCCTGGCAACTGCTTCGTTTCAATGATTGCAATAACTATGGCCCTGGCCGAAAGCCCGTAAAGTCTGCTGTTGTGAAGTTTCTCGATACCGACAGTGAGAGACTGCCGCTACTTCTGGAGAATGACACTGCTCAATCCAGAGGGTATGCTCGTCATACAATGGCACCATTTAAGCCTTCTCCGCTGCCACCGGAAACTGCCAGCCCTCTGAATCCGTATGCTCTTTTCAGCCTGCCTCCTGGTGATTATAAAGCTGATAGCCTGCGTTTCAGCTCTATCCGGTTTATGTCTCCGGGACGGACTCGTATTTATATTTCAGGCGGCAGTATCTGTGACGGGCCGGTAATCTGGCAATTCAGTCAGGGGGCGGTGAGTACAAAGCCTTATGCGGGAGGGGATGGTGGTGAAGCCACTCTTGAGATCTGGTATGACGGTGAAGGGACTATTCGCTTCGATGATCGCTTCAATTTCAGCGGGCTCATCTACGCACCCATGGCCAGAGTGGAGATGGTTGCGCCAACCGGCGGTAACTTCAAAGGTGCTATCGTTGCCCGGGATGTTTTGGTGGATGGGAATGTGACCATTAAATACGATCCGGCCTTCGAGTATTTAAACGGACATTAGGGCGCCTTCTGGGACGAGTTATCTCCCCACGGATAGGTTTGCCGGAAAAGTAAAGAGTCTTTGAGCGTTATAGCAATAGATAGGACTACTCCAGACCATTAAGTTTTTGCAGGCACCCATTCAGTTTTCGGTAGACCGCAATGGCAGTCGGGTATAGAGGTTTTGCCTGTGCTGGTGATCAAATGTTGGAACCGCCCTTTCTCAAGCAATTGAAAGAGTGCAAGAGCGTTCTCATTGTGGGAGCGGGCGGCGGCTTTGATGTATTCACCGGGTTGCCGCTTTTCTTTGCCTTGAGAGAGGCGGGAATCTCCGTGCATCTGGCTAATCTCTCGTTTTCCTTCCGTTATGGTGAAATAAGCGGGAGAGAGCTCAGTAGGAATGTTGTGGCGGTTACCGCCAGATCCCGTGGTAATGAATATTATTTTCCGGAGGGTTATTTGGCTCAGTGGCTCAGCCGCAAGCGCCTAGATCAGCCAATCTATTGCATTCGCCCGACGGCGGTAAGAGAGCTGATTGAAAGCTATGAGATTCTGCACGAGCATTTGCAGTTTGACATGATGGTTCTGGTGGACGGCGGTGTAGATTCTTTGATGCGTGGTGATGAGTCGCGCATCGGTACGCCCCTGGAAGATATGATCAGCTTGTCGGCTGCCAGGCATATTGATGTGAAGAAACAGTTGCTTTGCCTGGGCTTTGGTGCGGAAACCGATCTCTGCCATTTGTATGCCCTGGAGACGGTATCGCAGTTAATCAAGGCTAAAGCATTTCTGGGCGGCGTCATGCTCAGTGAAGACATGGCGGAAGTAAGAATGTTCAGAGAAGCCTCCGAGTTTGTTTTCCTTGAGATGCGCGGCTATGAGAGTGTTATTTGCAGCTCCATAATTTCCGCTCTCGAAGGGCAGTTCGGGGATCATCATCGTACCAGGCGCACCGTCGGCAGTGAGCTCTGGATAAACCCGCTCATGTTGCTATATCTGGCCTTTGATGTGGCGAAGGTAACCGGCAACATTCTCTACTTTGACGAGTTGACCGGCTGCCAGACTATTGAGCAGGTGCGCCAGGTTATTCGCGAATTTCGTGAGAGAACGGCGGTGAGACCCGTGCCGCCCTTCCCGCTCAGATAAATCTTGCTCTACTGTTCGTTGTTTTTATGGGAATCCTGGGCCAGGATTTCTGCAAAATAATTTCTGGTTTGTTCATTGGGTTCGTCTTTCTGAAGTTCATTCAAAAGAGCTTCCGTATCATTTTGCCAGTGGTCTTTTCCCCAAACCTGCAGCGCTTTCAAAGCCAGGTTGCGATTTCGGGTGACCGGACTTTTCAGTCCGGTACAAATTAGTTTGTAGCCATGACCCGGCCATTCGCGCAGTTCTTGCAAGACAAAGTCGAGGCAGCGATGCGCTTTGAAGCCTTCTCCCATGCCCATCTTTTCATCTGCGCCGCTGGCGATTTCGGTAAGCGGCAGCAGCTCTTCCGCCAGTGCTACGGCTTGCTCTATGCGGCTTTCGTCTCTGGTGCGCATGAGGAAGTACCAGTCTTCCTTGCCTTGTTTTACTCGTTCGAAGTACATTTCCCAGGTATCGATGCCGAAGAGGTCGGCTAGTCTGGTGGCATCAAAGAAGTCTTGATCGTTATCTGATTTGAGTTGTGCTCTGATTTTCTCTTCCCAGCCGGAGCGACTGCGCATGCCTTCGCAGATGTTGAGCACTTCTTCACTGACTTCCGCCCAGGTTGGTTTTCCCCCGCTGCTTTTAGTTTCAGTCTCGGGCAATGCCAGCACCAGCTCTTTGATGGCGTTTACCGCCAGGAACTGACTGATGGAAATTTCTCTCTTGGCCAAGTGCCGCATTAATAGGAGTGTTGCTTGCGGTGCATCGATGTACTCTTCCAGGGGCGTTCCCGGTTCATTCATGCTCGATAGAAGGTTACCGGCGGCAATTAATAGTTCGTCGTCCGGCTCCTCTTGCTTGAGCGCCGCCAGTAGATCGCCTGTGGTGGCGCACTGGTAGGCGGTGTATTCGTACATGATATTGTTCTTGTAGCCTTCTTTGAGAAGCCAGGCTTTGATTTCTTCGTTTGTGGTATTTTCCAGGCGTTCGACCACTTGAATGCGTCCCCAACCATGTACGGCTTTGCCCAGGCGAAAAAGAGCTTCTTCCGGTTCTGCCAGGCTGTGCAGCAGGGCCACGCAGGAGAAAAGGGTGAATTCCTCATGTTTGCCTATGTCTATGAAGAGGTCCTGGTCGTCGGCGGTGGCGCAAACTCCCAGCATAGCGATGCCGGCCTTGACCGGTTCTCTGTCCGGGGCGTTCTTTAAGAGCCATTTGGCAAGCGCGTAAAAGGAGGGATCTTCAGTCAAGTCGGCAGCGATGGCATATTCCATGAAGGAGTCGATAAAGTTGAGGGTGCTCTCCGGTGCCAGAAGATGGTAGAAAGCGGCTAGAGCCTCCGGGCTGTTCTTTTTGAACAGTTGCTTCATGGCTTTGGCCAGGGCTTTGGAGAACTCGCTTGCTTCTGCCGGGTCGTTGTGGTGTCCGAAGGCGCCGTCTAGACCGCCGGCTACCCAGCGAATACTATCTTCCTCGTATAACAGTGCTTCGTCCGGTAAGGTTTGACCCTTTTCGTTCAAGGTTGACTCGCTGTCATCACCCTCAAGATTACTAACTATGTGCTCGTATATGCTAACGCGCTCGGCTTCCCACGGTTTTTTCAGGGTGGTAAAGTCGACTGGTTTTTTCGGTTCTCTTCCAAATAGTGGCATGTTTAGCGGTTACTTTTTATCAGGTCTTTTATGTATTTTGTGCAGCGCGGAAAGGTGATTTGCAGATCGCTTGCATCTTCATCTGCTTTTACTTGCGACTTGTATATGGCATAACTAAAGAGTTGGGCAAAGATCTCGCTCGCTCCTGCTCCGTCCGATTGCGTGTAATAGGAGTGTCTGGTGCGCTGGGTGTTGGTAATGTGCGAGAAGTCTTCCTTGTAGCATCGGTCAAATTCGCCCGACTGCGACAGGTGTCCTTTGACGCTGTCGTAGGCATGGCCCATTTCATGGAGCATGCTTGAGGCGATGTTCCTATTGAGGTAGGGAACGCTGGATAGATAAGATACCCGCTCACCGATGAAAATGCGGGGACTGTGGAAGAGTGCGCCGCAATTTGTGTAGCCGCCGCCATGGTCATAACCTCTCGGTTTGTCCATGGCTGAACCAGGCATTGCTTCCAAGATGGTCGGCGTCACCAGTACTGAGATGCCGCCCGCTTTCAGTTCGTCGACTATGTTTTTGGGAACCAGTTTAATGGCTCTCATCACCTGCACGAGAGTGCGGTCGGTGTCGGCGGTGCGCCTGCCGGTGCTGATGAAGGTGCTGTCTACGTCCTTGAGGGCGGCAGTGGGAAGGGTCTGGTCGTCGTCTTCAGTTTGCCTGTAGCCGGAGTTGGTTGACTGCGAGTTGGTTGACTGTGAGTTAGTAGCGGCTGTTTGTCCGGTGCGCCCCGGGTTGGTCAGGGCCTGGTACTGCTCTTTCAAGGAGTTGGGCATGTTGCCGGCTCTAGCCATTATTGATTTAAGGGCCTTGCGGCTATAGTCATCGTATACGGTGCCCGGCGCTAGCTTGCTTGTGGACAGGTAGTGCTCAGCGGCGGCATTGTTTTGATTCAGTCGGAGCAGGGCCGTGCCCAGATAATAATGAGCGGCGGCATTATTCTTGAGAGAGCCGTTGATATCTCGGTTAATCAGGGCCGTACATGCGGCATAGTCACCTTTGTTGAAAAGTGCCACTGCCTGCTTGAGGCTATCCTGCTCTGCCGCCGGACTGGCTGAAACACAGGAAAGCGCCGCTGCCAAAAGACAGAGGCGCTTCCATATTTTCGGTTTCCGGATTTTGGTCAACGATTTATTGCTTCTTGTTGGCTTCGATTTCCAGGGTAATGGCTACATCGTCACCGATGACGGTGCCGCCGTTATCCATGGCTTTGTTGTAGGTGATGTTGAAGTCTTTGCGCTGAATTTTTGTGGAAGCGCTAGCGGCAATTTTAGTATTGCCCCAGGGATCTTTAACTTCTTTTGAGGGTCCATCTACGGTCAGGGTTACTTCTTTGGTGATGCCCTTGATGGTCAGATCGCCGGTGAGAGCAAACTTGCCCTTGCCCAGGGATTTGACTTTCTTAGATTTGAAAGTCATTTTGGGAAATTTCTCGGCATCGAAGAAGTCGGCGCCGCGCAGATGCTCGTCTCTACCTTTGTCACCGGTATTGACGGTGGTGGTATCGATGGTGGCGTCAACCTTGATGGAACTGGGATCTTTGCCGTCGTATTCAACTGTACCGGTTACGTTTGTGAAGGAGCCTTTGACGTTGGAAATCATCAAGTGCTTGATGGAAAATCCGGCGTCCGAGTGGGAAGAATCGATATTCCAGACCGGGGCGGCCTGGGCGGCGCTCGCGCTTGCGACTGTGATGGCGGCTGCTAAGAGCTGCGGGAGCAGAGCTAGGGGCTTTCTTTGGGTGTTTGACATCTGACTTGCTACCTGTGATTTTGCTTGGGGTGACGTTAAGAAATGTCCATTGTGAGCAATTTTAACCAGTTTTACAGGGCTGCAATATTAAGTGCTGCCAGTGAGTTTTTTGCACTCTATTCGGGCGTGAATTCCTGTCGTTTGCCCTTCTTGACCAATCTTTCGTGGATTAACGGTTCCACCAGGTTCTTGAATTCGGAAACGGTAAGGTTATTGCTCACGACCTTGGCAGCGCCCTCTTTGATGGCAGCCAGCTCAAATTGAGCCTCCGGCATTTCGTTCAGGCAAAAGACGAAAGGAATCGATTGAAGTTCCTCATCTTGCCTCAGCTCTGTCAAGAAGGTCATGCCGTCACCGTCCAACATTTCGAAGGGTGAAACAATCAGCTCCGGCAAGTTTTTATGAGCCAGAAAGAGGGCCATAGACATCGCTCTGGCTGTGACGATCTGGTAGTCAAGCGGCTCCAGGGCCGCCCGCGCCAGGTTGGTGGTTTTGTCGCAGTTTCCTGCCAGCAAAATTCGTGGGGTTTCCATTGACTTCTTTGTTGCAAGATATCTCAGCAAGCGCTAGTCTAGCGCAAAATTAGAATGAGGAGAGACGCCATGGAAAAACGTATCCTGGGCAAGACCGGCATGAGTGTCAGCGTGCTTGGCTTCGGTGCGGCTGAGATTGGCTATGAGGGTGCCACGCAGGAGACCGTCAATGCTCTGGTACATGAAGCGCTTGATCAGGGGCTGAATGCCATCGATACTGCCGAGTGCTACGTTACAAGCGAAGAGATGATCGGAAATTCAGTCTCTAAAAGGCGAAGCGAATATTTTTTGTTTACCAAGTGCGGTCACGCCGATACTTTCTACAATCCGGCCTGGAGCAAGTCCGAGATTAAGGCCAGTGTTGATAGAAGTCTGAAGCGGCTGAAGACGGACTATGTAGACCTTTTGCAGCTGCATAGCTGCAGCAAGGAAATTTTAGAAAAAGGGGAAGTGGTTGAAGCTCTGCAGGACGCGCAGAAGTCGGGTAAAGTGCGTTTCATCGGCTATAGCGGCGATGGTCAGGATGCTCATTATGCCGTGAATATGGGTGTGTTCGACACTTTGCAGACCTCGGTGTCTATATTCGACCAGGAGGCCATCGAGCTGACCCTGCCTCTGGCCATTGAGAAGAACATGGGCGTGATCGCCAAACGCCCCATCGGCAACGCCGTCTGGCGCTTCCCGTCAAGGCCGGACAACAGTTACGTAGTGGAATACTGGGAGCGCATGCGCGCCCTCGGCTATGATTTCCTGGACGGTAGTGCCGAGTCTATCGGTGCTAGAGCGCTCAGGTTTACCTACAGTGTTGCCGGTGTTCACACCATGATTGTCGGTACCAAGGTACCGGGGCGCTGGCGTTCGAACGCTACTTTGCTGGAGAGAGGACCTTTGTCTGAGGCTGAGATGTCGGCCATTCGTGATCAGTGGAAGCAAGTTGCTAAATCACATAATTGGGTTGGACAGGTTTGAGCTTTTGGCTTGCATGGGGAGTCGCTACGTTTAAGAGATGGAAGCCGATGGAAGAAACTTACCGGAGTCATTGTCGGCTTTAGACCTGGCCGGTCATCGGCGAGGGTTGGTGCGGCTTCTGCAGCTTGCTTATAGCGGAGAAAAGGCTGCCGCCCTGGCCTATGCCGGACACTGGCGTTCTCTGCCGCAGGGCACTGCCCGCGATACTATTGTTCGCATCGAGAAGGAAGAAGTTGAGCACCGGCAGACGGTGGGCACCATGCTCAATAAACTGGGCGAGAAGCCGGCGTTCTGGCGAGAAGTATTGATGGGTACTATTGGTCGCCTGGCCTATATTGGTTGTTTCTTTACCGGTTGGTTTCTTCCTATGTATTTTGCCGGCAAGCTGGAACACGAGAACGTGCGCGAGTATGATGTGGCGGCAGTGCATGCCCATGCCCTGGGGATGGATGAGCTGTTGCCGGCCCTCAGGCATATGTCCAAGACTGAGGCGGAGCATGAGCTGTTCTTTAGCGAGCAGGTGGCCGGCCACTGGGCTCTTAAGCCGGCCAGGCAGGTCTTCGGTTGGGACCCGTTGCCCGTGATTGAGCAGTATCGCCAGTGATACCAGCTTCCGGCGCTCGCTCCGAGGTGACCCATTGAGTTTTGAGCCTCCCCTGCTACTTATGACCAGCTCGTTTCTGCTTGGCTTGCGCCACGGCGTCGACTGGGATCATCTGGCTGCTATTTTCGATATCGTGACCAGTGCCGGCTGTGCCGGCGGAAGTCGGCGTCAGTGTTTGCTGGCCTCGCTTATGTATGCGCTCGGTCATGGACTTGTTGTCATTGCTCTTGGTGCGTGCGCTATTTGTTTTGCTTCAGTCCTGCCTACCTGGATTGATCCGGTGATGGAAAAGTTGGTCGGTTTAACCCTGGTGGTTTTGAGCATCTGGGTTCTTTGTCTGGGCGCAAGGCAGTGCTTTAGTAATTGCACGGAGCACAAGGCACTACCATTGAGCCGTGGCGCAATTTTGTTGAGCGGCCTCAATCGTGGCTATCAGCAATTGGAGCTATGGCTGACCGGATCGGGGCGCTTTCAGAAGGTGCCCGATACCTGTACTGATACCGCGGGATACAATAATGTGACGGCATTTTCGGTTGGATTAATCCACGGAATAGGAGCCGAGACCGGTTCGCAAGTCTTACTGTTGACAGCGGTAGCAAGCGCTTCTCGGGCGTCCGGATTGTTGATGCTGGCTAGTTTTGTGAGCGGCATCATTAGCTGCAATCTAATATTTGCCCTGGCTTCCGTCCTGGGGCTGACTTCGCTGGGCAAACTAAAGTCGGTTCTTGTGATGGTCAGTATTTTTACTGGTGTCTTCAGTTTTCTCGTGGGCATCAGTTTCCTTTCGGGGATGGGTGATAGTCTGCCTGATTTGCAGAAGCTTTTGCCCTGAGCTTCTGAGTTAATGAATTTGGCCACGGGCGGTGTCATCATATAGATTGTGTTTTGCTTTCGTATTGATGAGCTAGTCGGAGAAGAAAGAATGTGTACTGAATGCGGTTGCGGTTTGCCCTTGCCCACCAGCATCAATGGTAAGCAGCAGTCTACAAATGGTGGGGAGCACAGTCATGACGCTCATCTTCATAGTCATGACCACGACCATGACCATGTGCACAGCCATAGCCACAGCCACGAGAGCGGATCCGCACACGCTCATACTCACGGACCTGATCTGATTTCCGTGCACAAGAGCATTCTGAGCGCTAATAATTTGCAGGCTGAGCGCAATCGGGGCTTTTTCAGGGGTATCGGTCTACTTGCGCTCAATTTGCTTTCTTCGCCGGGTGCCGGTAAGACGGCTTTGCTCAAGAGGACAATTCAGGTTCTAGGTGCAGGCAGTAAGTGCGGCGTCATTGTGGGTGATTTGGAAACTGAGAACGATGCCATACGTTTGAGGGAGAGCGGCGCCCCGGTCGTGCAGATCAGTACCGGTACCCTCTGTCATCTTGATGCCGGCATGGTGGCGGCGGCGCTTTCCGAGCTGGGTGCTCGCTCTCTGGATGTCTTATTTATCGAAAATGTCGGCAATTTGGTTTGCCCCGCCACTTTTGATCTCGGTGAAGATCTCCGGGTGGCTATGTTGTCGGTAACAGAGGGTGAGGACAAGCCTCTCAAGTATCCTCCCATGTTTCGCTTTGCCGATGCCATTGTGCTCAGTAAAATCGATCTTGCCGAGGCCTGCGAATTCAATCGGGAGCTTGCTCTTGCCAATATTGGCGCCATTAATCCAGGGGCTCCCGTCTTTGAAGTCTCAGCCAAGACTGGTCACGGCATGGATGCCTGGTGTAGTTTCCTTTCGGCTAGAAGAGCGGTGGGGCGGGTGACCGGCCCGGCCTAGCAAGACTGTTTAATTGCACATTTATCCTGTCGGTGTTTTGACGGACCATCAACTCTGGTTCCTTTAAGGAGGCAAGTTATGATTCGCAAGCGTCCTGGTGAAAGCACGCCGATTTCACGCCTGATAAGGGCCCGCTATAAAGGAATTTGTCTATGCGGGCGTCGATTTTCTGTAGGGGACCGGATCGAATTTGATCCGCTGGGCAGGCTGACTCGCTGCCTTGGCTGTTATCAGAAGCAGCTCAGGCTGAGCCGGGAGAATCTCACCGAGCCGGTAATGGAGGATAATAGCGCGCAGTTTGCCAGGGTAGAGCGCTTGAAAATGATTAGAGCCCTGCCTTTTCCGCTCTCTCCATCGCTTAATGACGAGTACTTAGGGCTTCTGGCTGAGCTGAATGATGAGCAGGAAATAGCCCCTTGTACAAAGCTATTTTTGCAGTCATCGGCACGATGTAAATCAAAAGACAGGAGACTTTATGCAGTGAAGCTCTATTCCGCCAGGCTTTGTGTGCATTGCCGGGAAACTCAGGTTGGCGGCAGTCTGGTATTGATGGATTTTTCCAAAATGCTTGTGCACTGTATTTTGTGTGAGTGTCATTAGAGAGAAGCGCCCTCCCGTCAGCACTCTTTCACTTCCAGGCAGACAAGGTCCAACTCGCGACCGCTGCGCAAATCCGAGCTGCCGTTACCGCAGGCGGGGCAAGCGAAACTTTGAATCCCAGGCAGGTCGACTATGCGGTTGCAGGTTTGGCAGAAGATTCTGACCGGTACCCACTGGATAGCCAGCTTTGAGTCGGCCAGTATAGTTCCTTCTCTGGCAATGTCATAGGCGAAGGTCAGGGCTTCCGGTACGACGCCGCTCAGGGCGCCCACTTTAATGTGCACCACTGCCACCGGGCGCCCGTCCTTGCCGGCGGCTTCGGCGGCGATTTCAATCAAATTACTGGCGATGGAGAATTCGTGCATAATCCGAAGTCTACTCTTCTTTGGGGTACTATAGCTAACTGACCGAGTGTTAAATCAAAGCAAGCGGCCTGTTTGTGAGTTGGTTCGCGTCCTGGCGGTGGCTGAACTGGAGCAATGCAACAAGATATTCAAATTGGCGAACCTGACCCTGCCGTGCTGATAATTGGCTGTGGCAATCTCTTGCGCGGTGATGACGGTGTCGGCCCTCGCCTGGTAAGTCGGCTTTTAGACCTGGGTTTGCCTCAGTCCATGAGGGCCGTGGATGGGGGTACTGCCGGTCTGGCAGTAGTGGATATGATGGATGGAATTCGCCAGGTTGCCATTGTGGATGCCTGCACCGGTGTTGGAGAACCCGGCTATGTCCTGGAGGTGCCCGGAGAGTCTCTGGCTGTGCAGGCTCCGGCTGTAGGTAATTTGCATGATTTTCGCTTCGATCATGCCATTGCCTTTGGACGTCTCATGTTGAAGGAGCGCTTTCCTGAGAGGGTTACTGTCTTTCTCATAGAAGCCGGGCAATTTACTCCGGGAGCGCCCCTGAGCGAGGCTGTGGCAAGGTCCATGGAGTCTCTCTGCAGGGAGCTTTTGCGGCGTTATGGTGAGAACTCCTCCTGAGCGTTGACCCAGCCTCAGTGGAGCGACTATGGTTGCCAATTAGATAGAATGTAGATACGTGATGGGGAAGTAGAGTTTATGTGCCTTGCCATACCCGGGAAAATCGAGTCTTTCGTAGATGCTGAAGAGCGCATGGCCGTTGCTGATATTTCCGGCGTCAAAAGGCAGGTAAGCGTTGATCTCTTACGCCGCGAAGATGAGACTCTGAAAGTGGGTGACTGGGTCTTGATCCATGTGGGCTTTGCCATGAGTAAGATAAGCGAGAGCCAGGCGAAAGAGCAGTTGGAGATTTTAACCATGCTGGGAGAGGCCCAAAAGGCCATGGAGGAAATCCAAGACCTTGAAGTATGTTGACGAATACCGCGATCCTGAGTTGATCAAAGCTACAGCCCGGGAGATAACGGCTCTGGTTGAGAATTCCGGGCGTCTCTTTCGCATCATGGAAGTGTGCGGCGGTCATACTCATTCCATTTATCGCTTCGGCCTTGAGCAGCTATTGCCGCCTGCCATCGAACTGATTCACGGGCCCGGCTGTCCGGTTTGCATCCTGCCCATGGAGCGGGTTGATGAAGGAATGGCCATAGCCGCCGATAAGCGCGTGATTCTCACCGCCTATGGTGACATGATGAGGGTGCCGGGGCATCAAGGTAGTGCTTTGCAGTTGAAAGCACGGGGGCTTGATATCCGCATGGTCTATTCTCCGCTGGATGCGCTTAAGCTGGCTCAGAACAATCCGGAAAGAGAAGTTGTGTTTTTTGCCATTGGTTTTGAAACTACGGCGCCGGCTACGGCTTTGACGGTATTAAAAGCACGCGAGTTGGGTCTTACAAACTTTACCGCCTTTGTAAATCATGTTACTGTCATTCCGCCAATGCGAGCGGTTCTCGATGATCCTAAGCTGCAGTTGGACGGCTTTATCGGACCGGGTCATGTAGCCACTGTCATTGGTGCCAATAGTTACGAAGAAATTGTGCGTGATTACAAAAAGCCTGTTATCGTATCGGGGTTCGAGCCCCTCGATATCATGCAGTCAATATTGATGCTTTTGCGTCAGTTGCTGGCTGGTGAGGCCAGGCTGGAGAATCAATACAGTCGGGTGGTGCCCTTCGCGGCTAATCCTGTGGCCAGCCAGGTATTGGCGGAAGTCTTTGAACTGAGAGAGAGTTTTGAGTGGAGAGGTCTTGGTTTTATTGCCAACTCGGCCGTGAAGCTGAGGGCAGCTTTCGGTCAGTATGATGCGGAAGTGCGATTCGCCGATGTTCTTTCTGCTTATCGCAACAGTTCTGAGCATGCTTCCGAACTGTCGACTGTTGCCCATGAAGCGCCCTGCGGTGATGTCTTGAAAGGCTTGATGAAACCTAAGGCTTGCCCGTTCTTTGGCAAGGAATGCAGTCCTGAAAATCCTGTGGGAGCCTTGATGGTTTCTTCGGAAGGAGCCTGCGCCGCCTACTACAATTATGCACGAGACAAGCAGACGGGAATGCTTACCCATGGTAACTGAGCCCTTTCGAGATACGCGCATCGAGCTGTCTCATGGCTCCGGCGGTCTCGCCAGTCGCCGCTTACTGGAGGGTCTTATAGTTCCGCATCTGGCCAGTTCTCAGTTTAGTGCCGGGGCTCTGACCGATGCAGCAGTTTTGCCCATAGAAAGTGGTCATCTTGCTTTTACTGCCGATAGTTTCGTGGTCAAGCCCCTGCGCTTTGCCGGCGGCAGTATCGGCTCTCTGGCCGTGCACGGCACGGTCAATGATCTGGCCGTCTCTGGTGCGCGGCCGCTGGCTCTTCTCAGTACTTTCATTCTAGAGGCCGGGCTACCGGCGGTGGTGTTGGAAGCGGAATTGGCGGCCATGGCCGCGGCCTGTTCGGCGGCGGGTGTTAACATCGTTGGTGGTGATACGAAAGTAGTAGAGCATGGTAAAGCCGATGGTATGTATGTCACCACGTGCGGTATCGGC
>Ga0268298_10003016_pt1 | contig 17673 bp, 16 predicted proteins | sample WWTPWeurt_MetaG_FD_194462 | JGI IMG/M metagenome (GOLD analysis project Ga0268298, IMG submission 194462) | Activated sludge microbial communities from WWTP in Nijmegen, Gelderland, Netherland - WWTP Weurt | ecosystem: Engineered > WWTP > Aerobic digester > Activated sludge | place...
GGCTTCTGCGGGCTGCCGCACGCGAGGGCGGCGAGGATGGGGAGCAGGCGGAGGAGCGAGCGCATGAGGCCTCGGATGCTAGCGGACGGTCGGAGTTGCAGGAATCACCCCGCGCGGGGGTGGCTGGCGTAAACTGGCAACGATGGTTCGCTGGCTGACGCTCCTGGCGCTGGGTGTGCCGTTCGCCGCGGGCTGCTTCAGCGCCGAGCATCGCTGTGCGACCGGCGCCGACTGTCCGGGCGGCACCTGCGAGGCCAGCGGCTACTGCAGCTTCGCCGGCGCGACGTGCCAGGAGTACGGCGCGGGCGCGGGCAGCCTCGCCGGCACCTGCGTGCCCGACGCGGCGACCGTCGACGGCGGCGGCGACGCGGCGCTGATGGACGCCGCGGTGATCGACGCGGCGCTGATCGACGCGGCGCCGATCGACGCGCGGATCGTCGACGCCCGCCCCGTCGACGCCCGGGTGATCGACGCGGCGGTGTGCGTCCCGATCGGGCACGACGAGGACGGCGACGGGGTGGACGACGCGTGCGACAGCTGCCCGCACGTCGCCACGACGACCCAGAGCAACAGCGACGGCGACGAGCTGGGGGACGCGTGCGATCCCCGACCCGCGGAGCCGACCAGCGCGATGGTCGCGTTCGAGGCGTGGGCCAACGCGTCGGCGTTCGTGCCGGGCTGGACGTCGATCAGCGGATCGTGGGCGGTGGCGGGCGACGGCGTGCAGGTCGCGCCGTCGACGACCGTCGGGCGCATGACCCGGCCAGTGACGATCGCGAACGCCGGCACCGGCGGTGTCTTCGTCGAGATCGGCTTCGACCTCGCCCAGGTCCAGCCGACGACGTTCCTCAGCGTGTTCGCGCCGGTGGCGGCGGACTTCGCCACCGGCAACGGCTGCTCGCTGCGCCAGGAGTTGATCTCGCCGCAGGCGCTCCTGGTCAGCCAGACCGCGACCAGCGCCACGACGTTCAGCACCACGCCGCTGGCGACCTACGACGCCGCGCTGGCGACGCCCGCCGTCGGCGTGATCCGCCTCGAGCACCGCGGCACCGCCACCACATGCACCGCGACGGTCGGCGGCGTCACGCGCACCGGCACGGCGATGTTCGCCGGCGCGATCGATCACGTCGGCGTGGTGACCCGCGGCCTGGGCGGCGCGATCCGCTACGCGATCGTCTACACCGACTGATCAGCGAGCGCGCGCGCCAGGTGCGCGGCGTCGGCGTCGAGCGCGGCCCGCGGCACCGGCGGCAGCAGCCGGCGCGGCCCGATCGCCAGCGCGCGCCACAGATCGCCCCGCACCCGCGGCACGACGTGGACGTGCAGGTGCGCCACGGTCTGTCCGGCGGCCGGACCGTCGTTGACCAGCAGGTTGACGTCGTCGCACGGCAGCCCCGACGCGCGCACCGCCGCGGTCACGTCGCGGGCCAGCGCGAACACCGCCGCGACCTCGTCGGGCGGCAGGTCACCGAGCCGCGCCCCGTGGCGCGTCGGCACGCACAGCACGTGCCCGCGGCGCCACGGCCGGATGTCCATGAACGCGATCGCGGCCGAGCGGCGGATCACGATCGACGCCGGCGCCGCGTCGTGGACGATCGCGCAGAAGACGCACGGCGGCACGCCGCGATGGTACGTCAGCGGCGCGCGAGCGCCAGCGGGGCGCTGCGACGGTCGCCGCGCTCCATCCGGTAGACCACGCCGACGGTGAGCTGGCGCTGATCGAAGCCACCGTCGAGGATCGGCAGCATCGTCGTCGCCATGCCGGCGTCGCCGCGGTCGACGATCGAGCCCTCGACGTAGACGTCCCAGTCCTTGACCACGGCGTAGACCGAGCCGAGGGTCACGTCGAGGCGGGTGTTGGGGTCGATGCCCGACGACGCCGCGACCGGCACCGCGAGGTTGGCCCCCATCCACGTGCCCCACCAGCCGTTGGGGGTGTGGAACATCACCTGGCCGCCGACGGTGGCCTCGGCGAGCCACTGGTCGGGCGCGGCGTCGAAGCGGAGCGCGGTCGCGTCGGCGCCGCCGCTCACCTGGAACGACAGCGTCTCGTCGGGGTGTGCGCGGAACACCATCGCGGTCGCCGCGCTGCCCCACAGGCCGTCGTCGGCGATCGTCGGCCCGCCGCTGGTCGCGGTGGCCAGCGCCCACTTCGGCGACACGGCGAGCTTGAGCCCGAGGCTGGCGCGCTGCAGCGGCCCGGCGTCGCTGTACGCCGGCTGCTTGGCCAGCGCGTCGAGCGAGCCGAACAGCTCGATGCGGCGCGCGGCGGTGTAGCGGACCCGGGCGCGGGCGAGCCCGACGTCGGTGAGCTTGAGCGCCCGCCCCTCGGCCAGCCCGACGTCGCTGGTGATGAAGCGCAGCTCGCCGCCGATGTCCCAGCCGGGCGGGCCCACCAGCCAGTCCCGCGTCGCGGCGCGCGCGTCGCCGACGTCGCCGATCGTCAGGCCCTCGGCGACGAACCCGCGGTCGGGCGGCTGGGCGAGCGCGGTGGCAGGGGCGGCGAGGATGGCCAGGCAGGCGAGGCGGCGCATGCCGCTATCACGCGCGATCGCGGCAAAGGATCTGCGCGCCCGAGGTGTCGGGGCCGGGTGCTGGCAACTCGAGCCGCCGGCTGATCGGGCCGCGCGACCCCGCCCCGGCGACTCGATCAGCCGGGCTGCGCGTCAATAATCACGGCCGGTTACCCGGATTCAGGGATGGCACTGGCCTTGCTCTTCAGGGGCGGCATGAAGCGCATCTCGTCCCTCGCCCTGCTGTGTGCGGCTCCGCTGGTCGCTGGCCCCCTGGCCGCGTGCACCTCCGAGGACGACCCCTACGAGGGCGAGATCGTGAAGGACGCCGATGGCAAGGCCGACACCAGCGCCGCCGCGGTGTTCATGGACATGGAGTTCGACGGCCAGCTCCTGACCGACTCGTCGTGGAACGCCGAGCAGACGGTCAAGGACCAGCTCCTCTACACGATCGGTCAGCTCAACGGGAAGAACTCGGTCGGCCGCCTCGACAAGGTGCAGCTCACCAACGTCGTGAAGACCACCGAGGCCGGCAAGACCAAGATCACCTACCACGCGAAGATGCCGGTCTCGTGGGGCAGCAAGACCAACCTGCCGTCGAGCGTCAAGCTGACGTTCCCGCTCGACATGAGCTACTCCAAGCTCGACGCGTTCGCGACCAGCTACGGTCACAGCTGCGTCGACTTCGGCGCCCACGAGGTCGACTCGGGATCGATGTGGTACTACTTCCGCCCGGAGCGCTCGGGCTGCACGTTCACCGCCACCGACGTGTTCAAGACCACCGCGTCGCTGTCGGTCTCGCCGATCAACACGACCGGCAAGTTCCCCGAGTACAACAAGGTGTGGGAGGACGGCGCGCTGAAGATGGTCGCCATCTTCGGCAAGTACGAGGACGGCGCGACCTCGGGTGACGCCGGCATCGACGGCTGGAACCAGTTCATCGCCGCGATGAAGCGCGAGCTCGGCGCCTCGGTGGTGACCGTGCCGGCGACGCTGCCGACCAACCCGGGCACCGCGGTGACCGACGTCGAGTTCCGCGCCACCCTGGCCGACGGCAAGACCATCCAGGTCAACGCGCTCCTGACCGACAACGTCCGCACCGCGCTCGGCCAGACCGCGTTCCGCACCAAGTACGAGTCGCTGTCGACCCGCGCCGACTTCATCGTCTACAACGGCCACGCCGGCCTCGGCGCCAACGTCCGCGCGCTGGCTCGCGCCGGCCGCTGGGTCGCCGGCCAGTACGTCATCATGTTCGAGAACGGCTGCGACACCTACGCGTACGTCGACGGCTCGATCATCGAGGCCCACAAGGCGGTCAACCCGGACGACACCGTCGGCACCAAGTACGTCGACGTCGTCAACAACGGCATGCCGGCGTTCTTCTCGTCGATGCCCGGCGCGACGATGGCGATGTTCAAGGGCCTCTTGTCGTACTCGGCGCCCAAGACCTACGAGCAGATCTTCGCCAACGTCGACCGCTCGCAGGTGGTGCTGGTGACCGGCGAGGCCGACAACACCTTCACCCCGGGCGGCGGTGGCCAGCCCGAGACCTGGGCCGGCATCAACGCCAACGGCACGGTCAAGAAGTCGGAGATCAAGAAGTTCCCGACCCCGACGCTGGCCGCCGGCACCTACACCTTCTCGATGACCGGCACCGCCGACGCCGACCTCTACGTCCGCATCGGCAGCGAGCCCACCGCGTCGACCTACGACTGCCGCCCGTACAAGAACGGCTCGAACGAGTCGTGCGAGCTGACCCTGGCGCAGCCGGCCAAGGTGTTCGTCCAGGTCCGCGGCTACGCGACGACCTCGACCTTCGAGCTGGTCGGCAAGAAGAACTGATTTGATGGGGAGGTTCGTCGCCGAACCTCCCCTCGACCCCGGCAAAGCCGGGATCGAGCCTCCCCGCCAGGACGTGTGTCCGCCTGGCCTCCCGGGTGGTGTCGGCGCTTTCGGGGGTCAGCGGCGCGGCTTGGGCTTGGCGGCGGTCGGGTCGGGGAAGGTCTTGTGGCAGCGGGCGCAGCGGCGGAACGCGGCGGGCCGCAGCTTCGAGACCAGCTTCTTCTGGCCGCAGTGCGGGCAGGTGATGGTGGTCGTGCGGGCCAGCGCCGCGGCCATGGCGATCGCGCCGGCCATCACTTCCTCCCCATGGCCGTCTGCATCCGGGCCTGCAGCTTGGCGGTGAGCTCGGGGCTGGCGAGGTGCTCGCAGGCCTTCCAGTCTTGCAGCGGGTCCTTGGCGTCGGCCAGGCAGGCCTTCATCGCCGGCGGCCAGCCGTCCTGGTTGCACGAGTCCTTGATCGCCGCGGCGGCGCGCTCGGGCATCTTGGCGACCTCGGGCGGCGCGCCGCCGCCGCCGCCGAACTGCTTGTCCATCAACGCGCGCAGCTTGACCGCGACCACGTCGCACTGCCCGTCGACCTTGACGTCGGGGTACATGCGCGGCGCGCACAGCGCCGCCGACCACACGTCCTTCGCGGTCATCAGGCACTCGCCCTGGGTGGCGTCGAGACCGACGTCGCGGCACAGCTTGACGAACCGCGCCACCGTCGGCGCGCGGGTCTCGGGCGGCGCGTAGTTGCCGAGCTCGAACGCCGCGGCGGCCGGGCCGACCTTGTCGCAGTCCGCCGGCGGGCCGCGATGGCCGCCGGTCTTCTGACAGCCGACCAACGCGAGCGCGATCCACATCGCCACCTGACGAGTCATGCTCCGAGCATACGCGCTCGCGCCGGCGCGCGCCCGCGGCGACATCCACGCGCGTGGCGGCCTCAGGGGATCGGGCCCTCGATGCCGTGGCAGTCGGCGTTCTCCTCGGTGCAGACGCCGCCCTGGGCCGCGCACGCGTCCGGGGTGACGAACGTGACGTCGCTGTTCTCGGGATCGGCGGCGGCGGCGCAGCAGCACTCCTCGGCGGGCGGCGTGGCCTCGGCGTTGGCGGGCGCGGCGGGGGCCGACTTGCCGCCGCATGCGGCGGCGAGGAGCGCGGACAACACGAACAGGTGGAGGTGACGCATCGGCCGACGATACCTCCGGAGCCGGCGGCGACGCCGCTCACCGATCAATACGCCGCGCGCGGGCTGGCCAGGTGGCCGCCGTCGACCGCGACCAGGCGGTAGAAGGTGCCGGCGCCGCGGTGGGCGAACTGGCCACGGGCGGCGAGTTCGGCGTCGAGCTCGTCCTGGCGGACCTCCTCGCGCTCGAGCCAGCCGGTGGCCTCGACCAGGCCGCGGTGGGCGCCGCGGTCGTCGACGTCGACGCCGAGCAAGGTCGGGCGGCGGGTGGCGTGCAGCGGGCCGCGCAGCGTGACCAGGTCGCCCACGGCGGCCGGCACGTCAGCGGCGTCGACGATCGTGCGGGCGGGGCGCGCGCGCAGCGGCCCGTCGACCCGCGGCACCTGCGCCGCGGCGTAACCGCCGATGCCGTAGCAGCGCGCCGCGGGCGGTGGCGGCGTGGCCGCGTAGCGGACCAGCACGTGATCGCCGGCGTCGAACACCGCCGCCAGCGTCGGCGGATCCATCGTGTCGCCGCGGGTGACGACGATCAGCATGTCGCGGTCGAAGGCGATCGGCGGGCGGGCGCGCAGCGGATCGGTCGACGGCGGGGCCGGCTGGCGCTGCTGGATCCGGTGGGGCGGCAACGTCGCGATCAGCGCGTCGTAGGCGGCCGCGTCGCGGATCGCGCGCGCGGTCGGCGCGGCGCCGTCGCCGAGGTGGATCTGCCCGAGCCAGCGCGCGGCGATGGGGAGGCTCCGCATGGCCCGACGGTAGCGCGCCAGCGGTGACTCCGGTGCCGACATAGGCTCGGCGGTGACGGCGCAGGCGCGCGTCGACGCGCAGCGATCCCGTGGCGGCACCAGGCGTCGGGGCGTGCATCGCGGCGAAGATCTCGACCGGCGACATCGGCTGCAGCACGCGGCAACCCCGTGTGCACGTGCGCCGGCATCGACGAGCCGCGAGTCAGCCGCGCGCCAGGCCGTGGCGATCGAGCAGGCGGTAGAGCTGGGTGCGGTGCAGGCCCAGCGCGCGGGCGGCAGCGGAGACGTTGCCGCCGGCGGTCGTCATCGCGGCCACCAGCGCGTCCTTGTCGAGCTCGCGCGGCGCCGGCCGGGCCGCCTCGTCGGCCGGCGCGCCGAAGCCCTGGCCGGCGTCGTCGGCGAGGTGCTCGAGCCGGACCTCGGCGGCGCCGGCGGCCAGCGCGGCGGTCGCGGCGGCGCGCACCTCGTGCAAGAGCTCGCGGACGTTGCCGGGCCACGGTCGCAGGCACAGCGCCTCGAGCAGCCGCGGGTGCAGCGCCAACGTCGGTCCGACGCCGCCGATCGCGCGCGCGGCCAGCACCGGGATCTCGTCCTTGCGCTGACGTAGCGCTGGGACGTGGGCGACCGGCTTGGTCAGCCGGTAGTACAGGTCCTCGCGGAAGCGTCCGGCGGCGACCGCCGCGCGCAGCTCGCGGTGCGTCGCGGCGACCAGCCCGCAGTCGACCGGGACCCCGCGGGTCGCGCCCACCGGCCACACCTCGCGGGTCTCGAGCACGCGCAAGAGCTTGGCCTGCAGCGCCAGGTCGAGCTCGCCCAGCTCGTCGAGGAACAGCGTGCCGCCGTGGGCCGCCGACACGTAGCCCGGGGCGTCGTCGGCGCCTGAGTACGCGCCCTTCTTCGAACCGAACAGCACGCGCTCCGCGATCGCCTCGGGGATCGCCGCGCAGTTGACCGGCACGAACGGCCCGCCCGCGCGTGGCCCCGCCTGGTGGTAGGCGCGGGCCAGGCGCTCCTTGCCGGTGCCGCTCTCGCCGAGGATCAGCAGCGTCGGCGAGGTCGCGGCGCGGCGGATCGTGTCGTCGGTGAGCCGCGAGCGCAGCCCGATCACCACGCCGCGCTCGACCGCGACGCCGTCGTCGACCGCGGCGGCGCCGTCGGCGACCAGCCAGAACAGCGTGGCGCCGATGCGCACCAGCGCGCCGTCGGCGGCGGCGCCCTCGCCCTCGACCTTGCGACCGTCGACGAACGTGCCGTTGTGGCTGCCCAGGTCGCGGACCCGCCAGCCATCGCCGGCCCACCGCACCTCGGCGTGGATCCGCGACGCGCGGCCGTCGTCGAGCTCGAGCTTGCCGGTGGCGGTGGCCAGCTCGCGCCCGAGCGTGGCCTTGCCGGCGCGGTCGGTCGCCACCACCCGCACCAGCGGCTTGCCGCCGCAGGCGATCAACAGCACCACCGGGCGCATCGTCGGCCCGCCCACCACCGACGAGGCGTCGGTCAACGTCTGGCTCACGGCGCGAGTCTACTCCAGCGCCGTCCGTGGTGTCGTCACGGTGTCAGCGCCGCCGCCGCGCGATGGCCGCGTGCGCGCGCCGTCGCGCGGTCGCGATGGCACGCCGCTTGATGAAGCACCGCCGCGTCGCAACCGCGACCGCCCCGGCGCTGGCGCCGAGCACGGGGACGCGATCTGGCGCTGGAGTCGATCATGGACCGCAACAAGCTCTCCCCGCACTTCGTCTGGTTGTTCGCGCTGGTCGCCGTCGTCGGCGGCCTCGGCATCTCGTTCGTCACCGCCAAGGCCGGCTGGAAGGTGAGCGCGGCCGCGTTCTTCGGCTTCGTCGGGTTGATGGCCTTCCTGGGCGGCTACCTGACGCGCGCCACCGCGCTGCAGGCGGTCTTGCCGTTCGTGCTCGCGTCGGGCGCGCTCGGCGCCGTCTACTACGCGATCGTGAAGTCGGTGATGAGCGCCGCCGCCAACTCCGTGGGCGCCGCCGGCCGCGCCGATCGCGCCGCCGCGACGATGGGGGCGATCGCCGCATTCTTGATCATCGTCGACGCGCTCGCCGCCTCGGTCGGCGGCGCGATCTTCGGCATCAAGCTCAGGGCGGTGAAGGCGCCGGGCGAGCTGATCCGCCGGCCGGCTTGAGCGGGTGCTCCGCGAGCCAGGCCCGGGCATCGGCGGCGTCGCCGTCGAGGCCGGTCCGCGCGGTGGCGTCGGCCACCTCGGTCATGAGCGCCCGGGCGCGGGCGCGGTCGACGCCGCTCACCCACAGCGCGTCGGCCAGCTCGGACTGGGCGGCGAACACCGCCGCGGCGTCATGCCCGGCGGCGCGCAGCGCGGTGATCACCGCCTCGAACTCCGGGATGGCCTCGCGCGCACGTCCGGCCTCGAGCAGGAACTCGGCGCGGACCTGCCGGACGCTGATGTGGCGCGGGTTGCCCGCCGACCTCCACAGCGCCTCGGCCTCGGCCAGGAGCGGCTCGGCGGCGGCGACGTCGCCCTGTTGACCGAGGAAGCTGCCGAAGTTGAACAGCACCACGCCGAGCGCGTCGTCCTCGGGGCGGAGCACCTTGCGCGCCATCGCCAAGGCGTCGGCGAAGGCCGCGCGGGCGAGGTCGACGTGGTCGAGTTGACGGTGCAGCTGCGCGAGCGAAGCGCGCGCGTTGACCGCGGTCTTGCTGTCGGGGCGTTCGCGATCGATCACGCGCAGCGCGTGCTCGATCAGCGGCAAGCCCTCGGCGGCGCGATGCCGCTGGTGCGCCAGCTGAGCCTCGATGATCTCGATCCCCGCGAGCTCGAGGTTGTCGTCGCCGACCACCCGGCGGGTGATCGCGCGGGCGCGGCCCAGCAGCGTGGCGGCTTCGTCGAGGCGGCCGGCCCGGCGCCGGGTCATCGCCAGCCCCTCGAGCGCGTCGACGGTCGAGTACGTGCCGGCCCCGGCCCAGGCCTCCGCGGCGGTGAGCCAGCGCTCGGCCCAGGTCTGCGCGGCGTCGAGGTCCGACAGCGCCAGCGCGGCCCGCGCTGCGCAGGCCGCGCCGGAGACCCGGAGCCCCTCGGCCCCGCGCGAGCGCGCCGTGTCGAACACCTGGGCACACTCGGTCAGCGAGTCGTGGTAGCGCGCCTCGCCGTACGCGGCCGTGGCGCGCGCCAGCCCCAGCAGCTCGCGCTCGGCGTCGGAGGTCAGCCGCTGGGTCAGCGCCTCGGCCAGCGGCAGCAGGGTGGCGATCTTCGCGACGTCGGGTAGGCCGCCAGCGACCCGCAGCGCCCCGATGTAGGCCCGGGCGGCGATGGCGTCGGCGCGCCCCGCGATCGCTTGCTGCGCGGCTTGCTCGTACACGGCGATCGTGGTGGGCGCGCCGCGTTGCTCCAGGACGTGCGCCATCGAGTAGCCGACCTCGGCGAGCAGGGGCGCGTAGCCGAGCTGCGCCGCGGTCGCGCTGACTTCGGTCAGCGCGCGCTCGGCCTCGGCCAGTCGCTCGGCATCGACCAGCGCATGGGCGCGGCCGATCGCCACCCGCACCGCGCTGATCGCGGTCAGCTGATCGGCGGGTGGCGGGGCGACGCCGGCGGTGAGCTGCGACGTGCAATCCCCGGGGTCCGGCAGCCCCGCGATCACCTCGACCGCGTGGAGGATCGTGCCGCGGTCGCCGCCGAGCAGCATCCCGACCGCGTCGCGCGTGACGACGAGGTTGCCGTCGAGGCAACTCAGGGCGAGCGCGTTGGCCTCGGCGCTGCGCGCGCCGGTCGCGTGGGTGGCTTCGCAGGTCGCCAGCCGCGTGGCGCGCCAGCGCTCGGCGTGGCGCGCCAGCAGCGAGGCCACCTGATCAGCGGCCGCGCTCGCCCCCGGAACGCCGCTGTCGACGATCACCGCGCGCAACGCCTCGCGCTGCCCGGGCCAGGTGTCGTGGACCGCGCCGGCACCGGCGCGACAGGTGGCCAGCGGCGTGGCGCCACCGCTGGTCAACCCCAGCGTGAGCGCGACCGCCCCGCCGATGCCGAACGCGCCGGCGCCGGCGGCGATCCACCCGCCGTAGCCGCGCGGCGCGATCGCGGCCGCCAGCTCGTCCATCGACTCCCAGCGCGCCGCGGGGTCGCAGCGCAGGCCGCGGCGCAGCGCGCGCACCACCCGGGCCGGTACGCCGCGGCGGCGGGGCGGCTCGACGACGCGGTCGGCGCGCATCGCCGCCAGCGCGGTGTCGTGCTGCCAGCGCCCGACCGCGAACGGGTGGCACCCGAACAGCGCCTCCCACAGCGAGACGCACAGGCTGTATTGATCGGCGCGCGCGGTGGCCGGCTCGCCGGCGTGCTGCTCGGGCGCCATGTACAGCGGCGTGCCCATCACCGCGCCGGCGCGCGTCATCTCGGCCGACAGCAGGCTGCGATCGTCGGCGGGCGCGTCGTCGTCGTCGCCCGCGCCCCGGGCCAGGCCGAAGTCGCCGACGTAGACCCGCCCGGCCTGGTCGACCAGCAGGTTCGACGGCTTGACGTCGCGATGGATGATGCCGGCGGCGTGGGCCGCGGCGAGCCCGCGACACGCGTCGAGGAACAGCGCGATGATCGCGGCCGGCGGCGGCGTCGCGCGCGCCAGGTGACGGTCGAGCGTGGTGCCGTCGACGAGCTGCATCGCCACGTAGACGCTCTCGGCGGCGACGCCGACGTCGTAGACCGCGACCACGTTGGGATGATCGAGCCGGGCCAGCGCCTGGGCCTCGCGGCGCAGGCGGACCTCGAGGTGGGCGCGGCGCTCGGCGTCGAGCGGCGGCAGCACCTTGAGCGCGACCTTGCGATCGAGCGCAGGGTCGTGCGCGGCCCACACCACGCCCATGCCGCCGGCGCCGAGGCGCCGCTCGATGCGATAGCGGCCGATCGTCCGTCCGACCCAGTCCTCGCTCGCGGTGGCGCTGGCGCCGACGTGGGCCGCGACCGTCGGCGCCAGCGGATCACTGGGGTCGAGCGCGGCGCCGGTGTCGGTGACCGTCCTGGGCACGGTCGCGTCGAGGGCGGCCGCCGCCACGGTGTCGTCGTTGCCAGCGTCGCGGACCTCGTCGGCGCCCCTCGTCATGGTCGCGACGATATCCCAGCCGCGCGACACGTGACGTCACCGTGTCGCCCCGTGACCGCGACGCCCCCACGCGCGCGTGCCGCGCGGCGCGGGTCACGCTGGCCATCGCCTTGCAAACGCCTCGGCGCGGAGGTTCCGATGATCCGCACCAGCACCAGCACGACCAGCATCTACACCAAGACCACCGCGATGATCCTGTGCGCCGCGCTCGCCACCGCGGCCGGCTGCAAGGGCGACAAGGCCAAGGCCGACGGCGCCGGCGGCAAGCCGGCGAAGGCCAACGCCGGCGCGGCCGCGTACGCCGCGCTCACCGCCGATCCCGAGCCCGCGGCGATCACGCCGGCCGACACCGCGCCGTTCGACGCCGTGAAGTTCCGGCAGCTCGCGACGCGCGACAAGAGCGGTTGGCCGACCTACGACGTCTACAACCTCGGCACCAAGGCCATCAAGTACGTCGCGATCACCGGCTACGCCTACGACAAGGACGGCAAGCAGGTCGCGCGCTCGTCGCCGCCGCTGTCGTGGAACGGCGACATCGCCCCCGGCGCCAAGACCGACTGGGCGATCAAGCTCGACGACTGGGGCGAGAAGCCGATCCCCGCGAGCGCGGTCACGTTCCAGGTGTGCTTCGACAGCATCAAGCGCGACGGCGACGCCGACGCGATCAGCGAGCTGGCGCGCTGCCCGCCGGAGCGGCCGCTGGCGAAGTGATCAGCCGGCCGGCGTCGAGCACCAGCTCGCGCTGCGCGACCTGCGCGCGCACCGCGGGATCGTGGGTGGCGATCAGCACGCCGGCGCCGGCGGCGGCCGCGGCGGCCAGGAGCGCCGCCATCGCGGCGAGCGCGTCGACGTCGAGGCCGTTGTCGGGCTCGTCGAGCACCAGCGCCGGCGGCGCGCCGATCAGCGCTGCGGCCAGGCACGCGCGGCGGCGCTGCCCGAGCGACATGCGCTCGAAGCGGCGATCGGCGATGGCCGCGAGGTCGAGCGCCGCGGCGACCGCCGCCGGCACGTCGGCGCCGCCGCGCAGCCCGCCGACCAGCGCCCACAGCTCGGCGGCGGTGAGGTGCCCGGGCGGATCGGCGCCCTCGGGCACGTAGCCGACGCGGCGCCGCGTCCCCGAGGTCGCGCCGGCGATCGCCACCCAGCCGCGATCGATCGCCAGCGCGCCGGCGATCATCGCCAGCGTCGTCGACTTGCCGGCGCCGTTGCCGCCGACCAGCGCGACGATCTCGCCGGGCGCGATCGCGAAGCTGACCTCGTCGACGACCCAGCGATCGCCGCGGCGCTTGCCGAGCCCGCGCACCTCGATCGCGGCGGTCATCGCGCGCGGCCCCCGACCGCCAGCGCGCCGCCCGCCACCACCACCGCCGCGACGCCGAGCAGCGACAGCACGCCGATCGCGATCACCGCCGCAAGCGCGACGCCGCCGGCGCCGCCGGCCAGCGTCTGCCCCGGGTGCGGCGCGGCGATCGCCTTCCGCGCGACCGCGGTCATCGCCAGGCCGATGCCGCCGCCGATGATGAGCGCCACCGTCGCGATCGCCGCGACGTGGGCCGCCGGCGGCGTCGCGATCGCGATCGTCGCCGCCGCGACCACCGCGCCCAGGAGCGCGCCGGCCAGCACCAGCACCGCCGCGCGCGCCCCGGCGATCGCGCCGCGCGGCGTCGCCGCGGCGGCCACCCAGGCGCGCAGGCGCAGGTCATCCTCGACGACGGCGGTGCCCACCGCGACCAGGCCGCACGCGACCGCCACCGCGGCGACCGCCGCCACCAGCGCCGCCGCCGGCAGCGCCGCCACCGCCGCGCTCTCCACCATCGCCGCGGCCAGCGCGCCGCCGAGCACCGCCAGCCCGAGCGCGAACAGCAACGAGCCGCCGCGGCGCCGCGCGATCGCGCGGCCGTGGACGCCGAGCAGCGCCGCCACCGGCCCGCGCCATCGCGGCCGCCGCGGCGTCCGGGTCCAGCGCGCCATCGCGAGCGCGATCGCCAGCGACGCCAGCGCCAGGCCCAGCCAGGTCAGCGCCCCGATCGCGCCGCGCGCCGCGACCGCCACCGCCGCCCACGGCGCGTGGATCGCCAGGCCGCACGCCAGCCGGGCCAGCGCCTCGAGCGGCGGCGCGCCCGGCAGCGATCGCAACAGCTCGCACCCCGGCGCGCCGACGATCGCGCGCGCCGCCGGGGTCAACAGCACCAGCCAGCCGCACGCCACCACCGCGATCACCCGCGGCGCGCCGGCCGCCAGCGCCGCGACGTCGCGGGGGGCCAGGCCGTTGCCGCCGAAGATCGCGCCACCGACGATCGCGGCACCCAGCCACGCCGGCATCGCGCGCCCCAGCCCAGCCCGCCCCAGCGTCGCCAGCCACACCCGGCCGGCGCGGGCCCAGGCCCAGGCGGACGGCGCGGCGAGCTGCATCGGCGCCACCATACAGCTTGACCCGCCCGGGCGCTGGCCCTATGTCTCCACGGCTGTGCACTTCATCGACGAGGCGACGATCCAGGTCAAGGCCGGCGACGGCGGCAACGGCTCGTCGGCGATGCGCCGCGAGGACAACGTCCCGCTGGGCGGCCCGGCGGGCGGCGACGGCGGCGACGGCGCCAGCGTCATCTTCCGCGCCGACGGCCAGCTCGGGTCGCTGCTCGACTTCCGCTACAAGCGCCACTACAAGGGCGAGCGCGGCGAGCACGGCCGGCCCAAGGATCAGTACGGCGCCGCCGCCGACGATCTGGTGCTGCGGGTGCCGGTCGGCACCGTCATCTACGACGCCGACACCGGCGAGCTGATCGCCGACCTCGCCACCGACGGCGCGCGCGCGGTGGTCGCGCAGGGCGGCAAGGGCGGCCGCGGCAACATCCACTTCAAGACCCCGTGGAACCAGGCGCCGCGCACCGCCGAGCCGGGCACGCCGGGCCAGGAGCGCACGCTGCGCCTCGAGCTCAAGCTGCTCGCCGACGTCGGCCTGCTCGGCTACCCCAACGTCGGCAAGTCGACGTTCATCTCGCGGGTGTCGCGGGCCCGGCCCAAGATCGCCGACTATCCGTTCACGACGCTGGCGCCCAACCTCGGCGTCGTCCGGCTCTCGGACGAACGCAGCCTGATCATCGCCGACATCCCCGGGCTGATCGAGGGCGCGGCCGAGGGCGCCGGGCTCGGCCACCAGTTCCTGCGCCACGTCGAGCGCTGTCGCGCGCTGTTGCACATCCTCGACGACACCTACACCGCCGGGCCGGATCGCGAGCCGCTCAAGGACTTCGACGTCATCAACGCCGAGCTGGCCCGCTACGCGCCGCACCTCGCCGACAAGCCGCAGCTGGTCGTGCTCAACAAGCTCGACGCCGGCACCACCCACGGCTCGATCGACGAGCTGACCGCGCAGTTCGCGGCCCGCGGCATCACGCTGCACACGATGTCGGCCGCCACCGGCGAGGGCGTCGACGCGGTGATCGCGAAGCTGTGGGACCTGGTCCACCCGCGGCCGGCGTGACCGCGCCGCCGCGTCGGATCGTGATATCCACGAGGCGTGCCGCGGTTCGAGCAGCGCGCGATCGGTCGGTTCTGGGAGGTCGAGGTCGACGACCGCGTCGTCACGACCTGCGCCGGCGCCATCGGCGGTGACCGGCCCAAGCCCGCCACCGTCGAGCATGTCGACGCCGACGCGGCCTACTTCGCCGCCACCTCGGCGATCCGCAAGCAGCGCCGCCGCGGCTTCGTCGACGCCGGCCCGTCCCAGGTGCTCGCCGGCGCCGAGGCGTGGACCGGCGCCGGCTCGACGATCTTGCTCGACGAGTTCTTCGAGCGCGGCGACGATCGGTTCGGCGCCGAGCTGCGCCGCACGACCGCGGCCGCCAAGCTCGGCGCGCTGGCCGCGCGCTGGTACCGCGATCCGCGGCCGTGGGCGCGGGCCCAGCTCCTGGCCTACCTCGACGACGGCTGCGATCGGCCGCACCACAAGCAGCTGGTCAAGCAGCTGTTCAAGCTGGCCGAGGCCGCGGGCGACGATCTCGCCATGGCCGGGTTCCTGGTCGCGTTCGATCGCCTGACCCGGCGCTCGCTGGTCGCGGTCAGCCGCTACGACTGGCAGACCCGCGTCACCGCCACCACCCACGTGCTGCGCGAGGACGCCAGCGTGATCAACCGGCTGGTCCGTGCCGGGCGGCCCACGCTCGACAGCCCGGTGTTCTCGCGGGTGACCCGCCGCTACCTCGCGCGCCGCGCCGCGCGCTACTTCCGGTACCTCGGCCACCGCGACCCGGCCCGCTACCGCGCCGCGATGCTGGTCGCGCTGGCGCGCTACACCGACGCCGCGCTCGGCACCACCACCCGGCTGCTCGACGCCTGGGGCCTGGCGCACGCGCTCTACGGCGGCTCGCCGGTGCTGGTCCACGATCCGCGCGGCCTGCGCCTCGCGCCGGACCGGCGCCTCGACGAGCTGGCCCCGGCGCCGCAGATCCCGGCCGCGTGGCAGGGCGCGTTCGCCGACGTCTGGCGCCTGCTGCTCGACGCGCGCAGCCGCGCGGTCCGGGCGTGGGCGCTGGCCTGGCTGCGCGCGCACCACGCCGCCGAGCTGGCCGCGCTGCCGTTCGCCGACGTCGCGACGCTGTTGCGCTCGCCGCACGCCGACGTCGCCGCGCTCGGCGTCGAGCGGCTGGCGCACACCCGCGGCCTCGAGACCGTCCCGCTCGCGACCTGGCTCGAGCTGCTCGGGCTCGGCGATCTCGACGTGGTCGCCGCGGTGGTCGCGGTGGTCGAGCGGGTCGTGACGCCGGCCCGGACCACGCTCGCGCAGTGCCTCGACCTGGCCGGCGCGCCGATCGCGGCGGTCGCCGAGCTGGGCCTCGCGTGGGCCCGGACCAAGCCGATCGCCACCGTCGACGATCTGCACCTGATCGCGCGCCTGGCCCGGGCCCGGGTCGCCACCGTCCGCGCCGCCGGCGCCGCGTGGGCGCTCGAGCTCGCCGCCGCGCACCCCGCGGTCGATCACACCTTCGTCCGCGACCTGTGCGACGCGCCGTTCGCCGAGGTCCGCGCGCCGGCGCTGGCGGTCGCCGCCGCCGACCCGCGGTTCGCCGCGGTGCCGGCCCTGTGGTTCGCGCTCACCGAGTCGCCGTACGACGACGTCCGCGCCGCGGTGCTGGCCCACGCCACGCGCTGGCACGCGACCGCCACGCCGGCGACGCTGCAGTGGGTGTGGTCGGCCGCCATCCTCGCGGTCCACCGCGGCAGCAAGACCAAGGCCGGCGTGCCGCGCGCGATCGCCGACCGCGTCGTCGCGCACCCCGACGAGGCCGATCAGCTGCTGCCGATGCTGGCGCTGGCGCTGCACAGCGTCCGCGCGCCCGAGCGCGCCGCGGCGCTCACGGCGCTGGCCCGCGCGCTCCACCGCGATCCGGCCCTGGCCGCCCGTGCCCGCGTCCACCTGCCGACGCTGTCGGTCAGCGCCGAGGTGATCCGGTGAGGGTCGACCTCCGCTACCACGGCGGCTCGGGGCTGTGCGACCTGCCCGGCGGCGCCGGCCTGCGCTTCGCCACCAACGTCGCGCGCCTGCCGGTCGCGTTCGACGGCGAGCTGGTCGATCCGCTGCGCTTCCGCGAGGCGGTCAGCGCGCTGCACGAGATCGTCGTCGGCGATCTGCGCTTCCAGCCGCGCGACAAGCGCGCGTACCAGGCGTGGCTGGCGCGCCAGGCCGCCGACGAGGCCGCGCTGCGCGCCGCCGCCACCGCGCGCGGTGAGGCCGCCGCGCTGGCCCGGGGACCCGGCGGTCCGCCGCCGCCCGGCCTCGAGGCCGACTTCCGCCGCCAGCACGACCTGTACTGGACCGCGCGCCGCGCCTGGGCCGTCGAGCTCAGCCGCAACGACCCGGCGATGTTCCGCGCGCTGGTGCCGTGCGACCCGGTCGTGACCGTCGCGCCCGACGTCGTCACGTTCGAGTGCTTCAGCAAGGACGAGTCGGCGTACGGTTGCCTGTCGGTCGATCGCGACGGCTTCCGCCCCGCCGCCGAGGTCGCGCTCGGCACCACCAACGTCGACTACTCGCTCGCGCTCTACGAGCACTTCCAGACCATCCGCACCTACCGGCCGACCCGGCTGCAGGTCGACCCCGGCGGCGTCGCGGCGGCGGTCGGCGCCGCGCCCGCGCTGCGCGAGGAGAAGATCGACCTGCCGCCGTCGTGGCTGCGCGGGTTCGGCCAGCTGCAGGCGGCGATGGCCTTGCCGGCCCGCCACGTCGAGCTGTCGACCGACGTCGTCTACTCGCTGCTCGCGTACCTGCGCCGCCACCGCGAGCGCACCGGGCCGCGCGCGCTGCGGTTCGTGCTCGCGCCGGGCCAGCCCGCGCAGGTCGTGATCGAGCC
>Ga0268298_10003018_pt1 | contig 17673 bp, 15 predicted proteins | sample WWTPWeurt_MetaG_FD_194462 | JGI IMG/M metagenome (GOLD analysis project Ga0268298, IMG submission 194462) | Activated sludge microbial communities from WWTP in Nijmegen, Gelderland, Netherland - WWTP Weurt | ecosystem: Engineered > WWTP > Aerobic digester > Activated sludge | place...
CGAAACGCGCATCCGCCAGGCCCTGCAGGCGCAGCGCCAGGGCCGCAGCGTGGTGATCGTGAGCCACCGCCTGTCCACCGTGGCCGATGCCGACGAGATCATCGTGCTGCGCCATGGCCGCATCGTGGAGCGCGGCACCCACGCCGAGCTGCTGGCCACGCCCGGCTGGTATGCGCGGCAATGGCGCGTGCAACAACTGGAGGCTTCGCTGGATGACGACTGAAGCCGATACCGCGCTCCCAACGCCGAAAGCGAGCGCACTGCGCGCCGCGCCTGAAGAGCGCCGCGCCGCACTGGCTTTGCTGATGCGCTCGGCGCGGGTGGAGATCGGCGTGCTGCGCGCCGCTGTGCCCTGGCTGGTGCTGGCCGCCGTGCTCGAGGCCGCAGGCCCGATGCTGGGCAAGGCCTTCATCGATCGCCACCTGCTGCCACGCGATGGCGCGCTGTGGCCCATCGTCGGCCTGCTCGGCGGCGGCTGGCTGGCCAGCTGCGCGGCGAGCTGGCTGCGCTATCTGCAGCTGCTCAACCTCGCCGGCCTGGCCATGCGCTCGGTGCAGCGCATCCGCGATCGCGTCTACGGCCATGTGCTGCGCCTGCCGATGGCGTATTTCGATCGGGCCATCATCGGCCAGATCGTCTCGCGCGTCACCAACGACACCGAGGCGGTGAAGACGCTGTACGTGCAGGTGATGTTCGTGCTGCTGGACAGCCTGATCATGCTGGCCGGCATGATGCTGGCGATGGCCTGGCTCGACTGGCGCCTGATGCTGATCGTGGCCCTGCTGATCCCCGCCGTGGCCGGCATCGTGTGGATGTACCAGCGCCTGTCGGCACCGGCCGTCACACGCAGCCGGGCCGCGCGCAGCGAGATCAATGCGCAGGCCGCCGAATCCATCGCCGGCATGGCGGCCATCCAGGCCAGCGTGGCGGCCACGCGCTTTCGCGAGCGCTTTGCGGCCGTCAACCAGGCGCACTACCAGGCCCGGCAGGATGAACTGCGCGCCAACGCCTGGCTGCTGCGGCCGGCGCTCGATTTTCTCAACGTGGCCATGATCGCGGCCGTGATCGCCATGTTCGGCCTGCGCCAGCACGGCGGCGCGCTCGGCGCGGCCGAGGTGGGTGTGCTGTATGCCTTCGTCAGCTACATCGCCCGCGTGGTCGAGCCGCTGATCCAGATCACCATGCAGTTCTCGCAACTGCAGCAGGCGGTGGTGGCGGCCGCGCGCGTCAACACGCTGCTCGACGAAGCCGAGGTGCCGTCTGCCGCAGCCGGCTCGGGCGTGAGCGAAGGCCGCATCGCCGTGCACGGCCTGAACTTCGGCTATCTGCCGGGGCGCACGGTGCTGCACGACGTGAACCTGGACATCGCCCCTGGCCGCTTCATCGGCATCGTGGGCCACACCGGCAGCGGCAAGAGCACGCTGCTGTCGCTGCTGCTGCGCTTCTACGATGCCCCGGCGGGCAGCCTGTTCATCGACGGCGTGGCGCCGTCGGCCATGGGCGACGAGGCCTTCCGCCAGGCTGTGGGCCTGGTGCCGCAAGACCCCTTCCTGCTGGCCGCCAATGCGCGCGAGAACATCGCCATGGGCCGCGCCATCGACGCCGCCGCCATCGAGGACGCCGCCCGCGCGGCCGGCGCGCACGAGCTGATCATGCGCCTGCCGCAGGGCTACGACACGCCGCTGGGTGAGGGCGGCGCCCGCCTGGCCGTGGGCGAGAAGCAGCTGATCGCGCTGGCCCGTGCGCTGGCCGGGCGGCCGCGCATCCTGCTGCTCGACGAGGCCACCTCGCACATCGACAGCGAGACCGAGGCGCAGGTGCAGCGCGCCCTGCTGGCGCTGCGCGGGCAGGTCACGGTCCTGGCGGTGGCGCACCGCCTGTCCACCATCCGCGAGGCGGACGAAATCGTGGTCTTCCACCACGGCCGCATTGTCGAGCGTGGTGCGCACGCCCAATTGATGGACATTGAGGATGGGCGTTATCAGCGTCTGGTGTTGTTGCAGCAATTGGAATCGGACGACGCAGCATGAGCCCCGCCCGGCCGCCCGAAGGGGCTCATTCCCGCTTGGCGGGACAGGGCCAAGGCCCAAGGGTGTACCAGTGAGCTTGTCCGACAACGACCCCGCCACCGACGAGACCACGCCGCTGCTGATGCAGCCGTACTTTCGCAATTTCTGGCTCGGACGGATTGCCTCCACCAGCGCGGGCCAGATGATGATGGTGGCGCTTGGCTGGCAGATGTACGAGCTCACCGGCAGCGCCTGGGATCTGGGGCTGGTGGGCCTGGCGCAGTTTCTGCCCGCCTTGTTGCTGGCCTTGCCCGCGGGGCATGTGGTGGACCGCCACGACCGCGCCCGCGTGCTGATGGTGGTGTTGTTGGTGCAGGTGCTGGCCGCCGCGGCACTCGGCCTGGCCTCGCACGCGCAGGCCGTGTCGCGCGAGGCGGTGCTGGCCGTGTCGGTGCTGCTGGGCGCCCTACGCGCCTTCCAGATGCCGGCCAACCAGGCCATGCTGCCGCAGCTGGTGGGCATCACGCTGCTGCCACGCGCGCTGGCGCTGTCGTCGGGCGCCATGCAGGCGGCCATCATCGCCGGGCCGGCCATCGGTGGCCTGGTCTATGCCTTCGGTGCCGAGGTGGTGTATGCGGTGTCTGCGGCCGGCTTTGCCGCCGCGTGCATTGCGCTGTCGCGCGTGCGGCTGCGGCCCGTGGTGCTGTCCGACGAGCCCGCGTCCTGGGGCACCCTGCTGGCGGGGCTGTCCTTCATCCGCCAGCGGCCGGTGGTGCTGGGCGCCATGTCGCTCGATCTGTTTGCCGTGCTGCTGGGTGGCGCCACCGCGCTGCTGCCGCTGTTCGCGCGCGACATCCTGCACGCCGGCCCCGTGGCGCTGGGCCTGCTGCGCTCGGCGCCGGCGGTGGGGGCCCTGCTGATGTCGGTGCTGCTGGCGCGCCGGCCCATCGAGCGCCGCGCGGGGCATTGGCTGCTGGGGGCCGTGGCGCTGTATGGCGTGGCGATGATCGTGTTTGGCTTGTCCACGGCGGTGTGGCTGTCCCTGGGCGCGCTGGTGGTCTCGGGTGCGGCGGACATGGTGAGCGTGGTCATCCGCCAGACCCTGGTGCAGCTGGAGACCCCCGACGACATGCGCGGCCGTGTGAGCGCGGTGAACTCGATCTTCATCGGCGCCAGCAACCAGTTGGGCGAGTTCGAGAGCGGCGTCACGGCCGCCTGGTGGGGCGCTGTAGCATCCGTGGTGGCCGGGGGAGTGGGCACGATGATGGTGGTGGGCGCCTGGTTCCACCTGTTCCCCGCACTGGCCGGGCGCGACCGATTGGTGGTGCCCGTGGCGCACCGCGCAGGGGGAGGCAAGGATTGATCGATTCGGATGTGCAGGCACTGGCCAGGCTCTTGGAGCGCCTGGGCATCGGCTTCGGCATTGACGACGCCCAGGGCCGGCCCGAACTGCACAACCGCTGGCATGGCGGCGACACCGGGCTGCGCCGCGAATCGATCGCGCTCGCGGGCGGGCGCCAGCTGAGCCTGGGCCTGCCGGCCGACATCGACCGCCGCCTGGCCGGCGATGCCGAAACCCGCTTCCGCCTGCTGGCCGAGCACTCCATCGATCTGATCATCGCGGTGGACCTGGACCTGTTCATCCGCTACGCCTCGCCGGCCACCAGCAGCCTGCTGGGTTGCGCGCCGGACGAGCTGCTGGGCCACAGCCTGGCCGAGCTGCTGGTGCCCGAGGAGCGCGCCGCCTTCATCGCGCGGCACTTCACGCGGGCCGCCTGCATGGGCAGCGGGCCCGATCTGTTCCGCGCCCTGTGCCGCGACGGCAGCACACGTTGGGTGGAGGCCCGCGTGGCCACGCTGCCGCCGGCCAACGGCCTGGGCGACTACCTGGTGACGCTGCGCGATGCCGACCAGCGCCGCCGCTCGGAGGAGACGCTGGGCCAGGCCAATGCAGAGTTGTCGGCGCTCGCGTCCACCGACGCACTCACCGGCCTGCCCAACCGCCGGCAGTTCGACGCCACGCTGCAGAAGGAGTGGTACCGCGCGCTGCGCGAGGGCACCCCGCTGGGCCTGCTGATGGTGGACATCGACCACTTCAAATCGCTCAACGATCTGTTCGGGCACCAGGTGGGCGACCTGTTCCTGGGCCGCGTGGGCGCGATCATCCGCGACCACGTGCGACGGGCCGGCGACATGGCGGCGCGCTTTGGCGGCGAGGAATTTGCCGTGGTGCTGCCCGGCACCGCCGTGCAAGGTGCGATGGACATCGCCGAGGTGGTGCGCCGCGCCATCGCCGCGGCCGACTTTCGCTCCGTGGTGCAAGGCGGCTACGGCGTGAGCGTGAGCATCGGCGTGGCGGCGATGGTGCCGTCGCCATCGGCCAGCGTGGCCACGCTGGTGCAGGACGCCGATGCCGCGCTTTACCAGGCCAAGCGCAATGGCCGCAACCGTGTGGAGGTATTGTCTTGAGCCCAACCATTGAAGTGAGCGATCCGGTGCTGCTCACCCGCATCGATCCGGCCGGCTTCGCCGTGCTGACGATGAACCGCCCGCAGGCGATGAACGCGCTGTCGGCCGAGCTGATGACGGCCCTGGCTGATGCGGTGGACGCGATGGCGGCCAACCCGGCCGTGCGCGTGCTCATCCTCACCGGCGCGGGCCGGGCCTTCACCGCCGGGCTGGACCTGAAGGAGATCGGATCGGGCTCGGGCAGCATCGGCGGGCGCGCCAAGCCGCGCGACCCGGTGCAGGCCATCGCCCGCTTTGCCGGGCCGGTGATCGCGGCCGTCAACGGCGCAGCCGTGACAGGCGGCTTCGAACTCGCGCTGGCCTGCGACATCCTGCTGGCCAGCACCGCCGCGCGCTTTGCCGACACGCACGTGCGCATCGGCGTGGCGCCGGGCTGGGGCCTGTCGCAGCGCCTCAGCCGTGCCATCGGTGTGTACCGGGCGCGCGAGGTCTCTTTCACCGGCCGCTGGGTGAGCGCGGAGCAGGCGGCAGCCTGGGGCTTCGTCAACCGCGTGGTGCCGGCCGAGCAGCTGATGGCCGAAGCCGAGGCGCTGGCCCGCGAGATGCTGGCCAACATCCCCGAGATGCTCTTGCGCTACAAGGCCGTGATCAACGAGGGCCACGCCCTGGCCTTTGGCGAAGGCATGGCGCTGGAGCGCGAGCGCGCCACGGCCTTCAATGCCGGTGTGGCGGCCGATGCGGTGGAGCAGCGCCGAGAGGCGGTGCGCGAGCGCAATCGCGGCAGTTGAGTGGGCAGTTGCCGACCGCAGGTGAGGCCGCACGACACATGCCAAAGCACACCGTCACCATCGTCGAGCACCAAGCCACATGGAGCGCCGAGTTTGAATGCATCGCGGCGGACCTGCGCGAGGTGCTTGGCAATGCAGCACTGCAGATCGACCACATCGGATCAACGGCAGTGCCCGGGCTCGCGGCCAAGGACATCATCGATGTCCAGGTCACCGTTGCAAGCCTTGAGGATGCCCTCTCAGAGAAGCTTCTTGCCGCTGGCTTCACGGTGCACACGGACCTGATCCGGCAGGATCATCTGCCCCCTGGCTTTGAAGCCAACGAGCAGGACTGGGCCAAGCTCTTCTTCATGCAGCGAGCAGGATCCCGCCGGTGCAATATTCATGTCAGGCAGGCCGGCCGGCCCAACCGGCGCTACCCGCTGCTGGTCCGCGACTTTCTGATCGCAGAGCCTTGTTTTGCGCAGGCCTATGGCGAGTTGAAGAAGCGACTGGCCGCGAGTCTTGCCGAGCCGGAAGCCTACCCGGATGTGAAGGATCCCGCATCCGATCTGATCTACCAGGCGGCTGAGCGCTGGGCTGTTGCCACCCGCTGGCAGGAGTCGCTTCCAAGGGCGCCGAATGCGGCCTGATCGCTCAGTCGAGGTTTTTCACTGCGGCGTGTCGCTTCGTCTGCCCCGGGCTTGCGCTTCGCGCATGCTGACCCCGGTCAGACAAGGTGCCTAGCCTCAGTATTTGTCTCCATTCCAAAGCCAGTATTTGCAAGCCCATGCATCCGCACCCCCAGCCGCAGTTCATGCAAGCCGCACTCGCTGAGGCGCAAGCCGCGTTGGAGGCGGGCAACTTGCCCATTGGGGCCGCCATCGTGCACGCGGGTGGAGTGGTCGCTCTTGGTCGCAACGCCATCTCCACGCCAGCAAACGACACGCAGCATGCTGAACTTGTCGCCATCCAGTCGATCGCCCCATTCCTGGCCGAGCACAAACGCGAGTGCGTTCTGTACACAACCCTTGAACCCTGCATGATGTGTCTCGGAGCCATCATCAATGTCGGCATCGAGTCGATCGTCATCGCCCGGCCTGATCCGGAGATTGGTGGGCTTCAACTGCTGCCGCATGCCGAGTACTACGAATTCAAGCGTGGGCGCATGCAGCTTGTCTCCGGCTACATGCTCGCCGAATCGCAAGCTCTGCTGTCCGAGTACGTGCGCCGTACGGGGGTGCGTCTGCACTTGGGGGCGCGAGCGGCCTGACGCTTCGCTCAAGCTGGGAGCGAACCTCAGGCCAGGCACTGAGTCCCAGGCAAAAAAGAACCCCTGGAACCACCCAGGCTCCAGGGGTAACACTCCTCATCGCTGGCGCCGCTGATGCCTGCCGGAACTCACGAGTCCGGCACAGCGACCAACACACCTTACGCCTTCAAGCCGGGCTTGCCATTGGTGTAAAACCAGAGGAACTTCTGGCGGCGTGAACAATCTGGCATCAGGCGCCCAGTGAAATGCCCAAGCCGCGCGCGGCCAGCAGCAGCGAATGGTCGTTGGGCACGGGCCGGTTCTTGTTGGCCACGTCCTCGATGCGCACGCTCGATATTTCCGAGCCGGACAGGGTGACCATGCGGCCGAAATCACCGCGGCGCACCAGTTGGGCAGCATGCCAGCCGAAGCGCGTGGCCAGCACCCGGTCGAACGGGGTGGGGGAGCCGCCGCGCTGCACATGGCCCAGCAGGGTGGCGCGGATCTCGCTCTGGATCAGCGGCTGCAACTGGTGCTGCAGCAGCGCGCCCACGCCGCCCAGGCGCAGCGGATCGGGGCTGTCGGCGATGGTGGCCGCCACGGTGAGTGAGCCGCCCACCGGCTTGGCGCCCTCGGCGATGCAGATCAGGGTGTGGCCTTCGCGGCCCTCGCGTTCGCGGCAGCGCTGCGCCACGGCCTCGAGCTGGAAGGGCTGCTCGGGCAGCAGGATGATGTCGGCCGCGCCGGCCATGCCGCCTTCGAGCGCGATCCAGCCCGCATAGCGGCCCATGGTCTCGGCGATCATCACGCGGCCGTGGCTGCGCGCGGTGGTCTCCAGCCGGTCCAGCGCCTCGGCCACCACGGCCACGGCGCTGTCGAAGCCGAAGCTGCGGTCGGTGTGGCACAGGTCGTTGTCGATGGTCTTGGGCACGCCCACCACCGGCAGCCCGAGCTTGTGGAAGCCATGGGCGATGGCCATGGTGCCGTCGCCGCCGATCACCACCAGCGCGTCCAGGCCCAGCTCGCGCGCATAGGCCAGGGCCTGGCCCGAGGCGTCGGCGCCGTTGGCACCGAAGTAGTGAAACGGGTCGCAGCGGTTGTGCGTGCCCAGGATGGTGCCGCCCTGCGACAGGATGCCCACCACCGCATCGGGATCGAGCCGGCGCGATTCGCGCGTCAGCAGGCCCAGAAAGCCGCGGTGGATGCCGGTGACGCGTGCGCCGGCCTCGTTGATCAGCGCCAGTGTCACGGCACGGATCACCGCGTTCAGGCCGGGGCAGTCGCCGCCGCCGGTCAGGATGCCCACATGCATGCTCAAGACTCCTTGGGTTTTGTTGGGGTGTGTGTCAAAGGCTGCTGGTCGGCGCAGCGGCCAGCCCACCGGCCAACCAGTCGGAAAGGTCGGTCTTGAACCGGCGCAAGTCTTCGGTGCGGGTGTAGAACATGTGCCCCGCATCGTAGTGGCGGTGGGTGACGCGGGCGAGCACCTCGGCCGGTGCGTCGAGCTGCGCCAGCGACCAGTCGCTGGCCGAGTAGGGCGTGCCCAGGTCGTAGCGCCCGCTGGCGGCCAGCACGCGCAGGTGCGGATGGCGGCGCAGCGCACGGGCCAGGTCGGTGCTGGTGCAGGTGTAGCCGGACGGGTCGCCAGTGCCCTCGCCGCTGCCACGCACCCAGTTCCAGGCCTTGTTCACCTCGGGGTTGAAGACCTCGTAGCGCGCATCGGTGGGTACGCCCAGCGTGCCGTAGTAGGCCAGCGCGGCCACGGTGTAGGGCGCGTTCAGCGCCTCCATGCCGGGGTCGAACTCCCAGTCGCGCGTGCGGCTGGCGGCCATGGGGCCGGTGGTGCGCGCCTCGAGCCGGCCGACGATGCGGCCCCTGGCACGCAGGGCCTCGAAGAAGAAGCACTGGTCGCTGATGCGCAGGTTCTTTTCTTCGACCAGGGCCAGCGGCAGGCCGGTGAGTGCGGCCAGGCGCTTCTCGATGCGGCGCTTGTGGCGGCCCTCGAGCCGGGCGCCGGCGTGCAGCGCGAGCAGATAGTCCTCGGCCACGAAGGCTTCGGCGGCCTGGCGCGCGGCCTCGGGTGACGCGCCCAGCGGGCCATCGAGCAGGCCGTGGTACTGCGCCACGTTGGCGAAGGCGGGCACGAACAGCGCATAGGGCAGGTCGTTGCGCGGCGCGAAGACCAGGCTTTGCAGGTCCATCGCGCACGAGACCAGGATCAGGCCGTCGAGCGCCAGGCCCTGGTCGAGCAGCTTGTCTGCCAGCGCGGCGCCGCGCGTGGTGCCGTAGCTCTCGCCGGCCACATACAGCGGCGAGCCGAAGCGGCCGTTGGCGGCGAGCCAGGCGCGCACCACCTCGGCCAGCGCGGCCACGTCGCCGTCCACCGACAGCAGCTTCTTGCGCGCTTCGTCGCTGGCGGTGATCGAGTAGCCGGTGTGTGGCGGGTCGATGAACACCAGATCGAAGTGCGGCAGCCAGGTGAGCGGGTTGTCCACCAGCTTGTAGGGCGAGGGCGGGGCCGAGCCGTCTTCGAGGATGGGCACGCGCTTGGGGCCCAGTGCGCCCAGATGCAGCCACACCGAGGACGAGCCCGGCCCGCCGTTGAACACGAAGCACACCGGCCGCAGACCATCGCTGCGCGCGGCGGTGTAGGCGACGTGGAAGATGGCCGCCTGCGGCTCGCCGCGGTCCGCGCCCATGCCGGCCTGGCCCACGGGCAGGTAGCCGGGGCGCACGCTGTAGTCGAAGCGGCTGCCATCGCCGAGCACCACCGAGGCCTCGGTGGGCGCGATGCTGCGCGCCAGCAATTGATCCACCCGATCGCGCAGGCGCTTGGCGGCTTCGGCATCGGGCTTGGGTGCGGTGGTTTCGGTGCTCATGCGGGTGTGGGGTTCAGGTAGCTGCCGTATTGGGCCAGATCGACGTTGCCGCCGGACAGGATCACGCCCACGCGCTGGCCGCGCAGGTCGAGCACGCCTTCGAGCAGTGCGGCGGCTGCCAGGCAGCCGGTGGGCTCGACCACCAGCTTCAGGTGCTGGGCCAGCAGGCGCATGGTGCGCACGAGTTGCTCGTCGCTCACCGTGACCACGCTGCTCACCAGCGCCTGGATCACCGGGAAGGTGAGCTGGCCGCTGAACTGCGTCTGCGCGCCATCGGCGATGGTCTGCGGCACATCGATCTTGATGATGTGGCCGGCGGCCAGGCTCTGCTGGGTGTCATTGCCGGCCTCGGGCTCGACGCCATGCACGGTGATGCCGGGCAGCAGGTGCTTGGCGGCCACCGCGCAGCCCGAGATCAGGCCGCCGCCGCCCACGCACACCAGCAGCGCATCGAGCGGCCCGGCCTGCTCGATCAGCTCGAGCGCGGCGGTGCCCTGGCCGGCCATCACGTCGGCATGGTCGTAGGGCGGGATGGTGCTCAGGCCGCGCTCGGCCGCCAGGCGCGCGCCGATGGCCGCTCTGTCTTCGGTATAGCGGTCGTAGAGCACCACCTCGCTGCCCGGCCGGCCGCTCAGGTGGGCGCGCGTGGCCTCGAGCTTGATGCCGGGGGCGTCGCGCGGCATCACGATCACCGCCGGCATGTCCAGCAGCTTGGCCGACAGCGCCACGGCCTGGGCATGGTTGCCCGAGCTGAAGGCGAGCACGCCGCGCTGGCGCTGCTCGGGCGTCAGCCGCGAGAGCGCGTTGTAGGCGCCACGGAACTTGAAGGCGCCGATGCGCTGCAGGTTCTCGGCCTTGAAGAAGATTTGTGCGCCGGCGCGGGCGTCCAGGGCAGGGGCGCTGAGCACGGGCGTGCGCAGGGCCACGCCCTGCAGCCGCTCGGCGGCGGCCTGGACATCGGCAAAGCGGATGGCAAGTGGGGTCATGCCCCGAGCATAACCAACCGCATGCGGGCCCCGCGCGCCCGAGGCGCAGCGGGCCCCGATGTCAAGCGCTCAGCGACGTTGCCAGTGGCCCTGGTTCAGCCGCCAACCATTGCCCTGGCGCTCCCAGTTGTGGGGCACCCAGCTGTGGCCGTGTCGCGGCGCGGACCAGTAGCCAGGCACCCAGCTGTGGCGCCCGGCGTTCCAGCCCCAATAGCCGCCGATCCAGAGGTAGCCCAGCGCGGGCGCCACGCCGATCACTTCTTGTTGAGGTGGGGGCGGTGCCACGGTTACCACGTCGCCATAGGCCTGGCCGGCATAGGGCTGGCTGCCGTAGACGGTGCCGCCATAGGGGCTGTAGGCGCCTCGGCCGCCATAGGGCACCATCACGCAGCCTGAGGCCAGAATGGCCACGCCGGCAGTCAACAGCAGTGCGGGGCGGCGAAGCGAAAGCGCGGTCATGGCGAGTCTCCAGGGGCGGCGGTGAAGTCCGCCTGCGTGCTCAACGGGATCGTGCGCCGGCCGGACGACCGAGGCCGGCCCGTTTACCGCAGGTTTACACGCCTGGGCCGGGCCCCTGGAAGGCATCGCGCCGAAAGGTGAGCACGAGCGTGTCGCGGTGGCTGGCGCCGGGCGGCGCACCATCGGCAGGCTGGATGGGCGTGCTTTCGTGGATCACGCGCTCATCGTCGAGCAACAGCACGCTCCAGGGCTCTTCGAGCGTGAAGCGCACGCCCTGCGGCCCGCGCGTGTCGAAGACCCGCGTTTCACCGCCCTTGATCTGCACGCGCGAGACCAGGATCACCGCCACCAGATCGACACCGTCGCGGTGCGCGCCCTCGGGCGTGGGGCGGCCGATGCCATCGGTGGTGTCGATGCGGAAGGGGTGGGCCTCGATGCACCACGACGCGGTCGGCGCCTGGCGCAGCCGCGCCGTCAGGTCCGCCAGGCTCAGCAGCAGGCGTGCCCAGGCCGGGTGCGCGGTGATGGCCGCAGGCATGGGCTCGAACCAGCGCTCGATGCCGCCGTGCAACGCGTTGTATTCCACCGGCTGCCAGTGGGCGCGGTGAGGCACGTCGCCCAGCTCATTTGCGCCGGGCGTGGCGATGAAGCAACTGTGGCGGCGACGGCGGTAGCGGCCACCGTCGCGCAGGTGGCCATCGGGCGGCAGATCGTCCCAACACGGGGCCCAGGCCGCGAAATCATCGCTGGTCACGCCACTCAGCGTGGCCAGCGAGGCCGCATCGAGCACGGCAAAGCCGTTCTGGTGCAGTTGATGGCCGAGATCGGGCAGGGCCGTGAGGGGCGGGGGCAGGGTCATGGCTTGGGCTGGGCCGGGAAAGGCATGCAAATAGATGGGCTGCAAACCTGCCCATCATCGCTGCAAACCAAAACCCGCGACCTGTCAGCCTAGCGAAGCTTCGAGTCGTTATGGTTGTACCTGCTCACCATGAACACGATCGCCTTTCACACCGAAACCCCGGCCTCCGGCCTGGTGGACTTCGTAGACCTCAAGTGGCTGATGGCCTGCGAGGGGCAGCGCGTGGATCTCTCGCGCCTGCAGTCCGACCTCGCCTATGCACGGCACTGCCTGGCACTGGCGCTCGGTTCACGATCGCCCGTGCTGCGGCAATTGGCAGGCCGGCTGGCCGATCGCCTGGCCATCTGAAGGCGCGCCGGCCTCAGCGCCGGCAGGCGGCAAACACATCCATCGGGCGCTCGTAGAGCGAGGTGCCCACTCCCATCAATCCCAGCACGCTGTGAAACAGGTGATCGTGCGAGGTGGTCTGCCCGGCGCGCTTGCGCAGGCAGGCCAGATCGATGCCTTGGTGCTGCACCAGGCCTGCTGAGAGCCACACCACCATCGGCACCTGTGTCTGCACGGCCGGCGCTATGGCCTGCGGCACGCCATGCAGGTACAGGCCGTTCTCACCCAGCGATTCGCCATGGTCCGACAGGTAGATCAGTGCGGTGTCGTGGGTGGAGCTTGCCTCGCGCAGCCAGGCGATGGCCTGGGCCAGCACGTGGTCGGTGTAGAGCAGGGCGTTGTCGTAGGCGTTGACGATCTGCTCGCGGCTGCATTGGCGCAGGTCGGAGGTCTGGCACACCGGGGTGAAGCGGCGGAAGGCGTCCGGATAGCGGCGGTCGTAGGCCGGGCCATGGTTGCCCAACTGGTGCAGCACGATCAGCTGGTCATCGCGGCCGGCGCCTTGGCTGAGCTGGCCCAGGCCCGCGAGCAGGGCTTCGTCCAGGCAGTGCCCGCCCTGACACAGGGCAGGCGCTGACGCGGCGCTGAGCGTCTCGTTGGGCAGGCCCTCGCACACGCCCTTGCAGCCGCTCTGGTTGTCGCGCCAGAACACCTGTACACCGGCGCGCTTCAACACGTGCAGCAGCGACTGGCTGCCGCGGATGCGAGCCTCGTCGTAATGGCGGCGGCCCCAGGGCGAGAACATGCAGGGCAGCGACACCTCGGTGTTGGTGCCGCAACTGCTCACCTGCGTGAAGGCCAGCACGTCGGGCATGGCCGCCAACTGCGGCGTGGTCTGGCGCGCGTAGCCGTTCAGGCCCCAGTTGGCGGCGCGGGCGGTCTCACCCACCACCAGCACCACGCGCATCGGCTTGCGCCCGGGCAGCAGCGCCACGCCGGTGCGCTTCGCGTCGGCACCGATCACCTCGCGCGGCCGCGTGGCCTGGGCCGTGTCCTGCCCCAGCACCATGGCCACCGACCAGGCCACATTGCCGGGCGTGATCAGCCAGCGCATCTCCTTGTGGTTGCGCATGGTGGCCGCGGCGTCCTGGAACACCGACCACAGCGCCGCAGTGCCCAGCAGCACCACCAGCAGCCAGACGCCCAAGCGCCGGGGCAGCGACACCAGCCAGCGCCGCCGCAGCGGCCGCACCCACCAAAGCCCCCACAGCGGCAGTGCCGCGTGCAGTGCCAGCTGGGGCAGCATGGCCCAGGCGAACAGCTCGCGCGCCTCGCCCACGTTGGTGCGCAGCACATTGCGCAGCATCGACGGATCGAGGTAGACGGTGAAACGGTCGGTGTAGTAGCCGGCGAAGGCCGCCACAACGATCAGCACACTGAGCAGCGGGCGCACCGTCCAGCGGTTGGCCAAGGGGGCGATGAAGGCGAAGTGCAGCGCCACCAGCGTGACCCCCACCGCAGCCACCAGGCCCCAGGTGCCCGGCGCCAGGCCTGAGCGGCCCTCGAGCAAGGCACGCCAGAACGGGCCATTGCCGGTGAGCACGAACCAGATGCACACGGCCAGCACCAGGGTGTCGGTGGAGGCCTGCGGGCCCTCGCGATGGGTGCGGGTGAAGAGCGGGCGGCGGGGGGCCTTGGGGCGGAAGTCGATCATGGGCGGCGCCAAGGATAGCCGCTTGCGAGCGCGCGATCGGTGACGAGCGACGCAGGCAGGCCCGTTAGACTGCGACCACACAGGCGCGCCCAGGCGTTGGGCTTGGGCAGCCTGCGTTTGCTGCTATGAACCCCGAGCCCGCTCCCGAGCCGCAGGCCACTGGCGTGGCGGCCCCGAATGCCCCAAGCCTTGCGCCATCACAGCGCGAGAGAGAGCTGTCGCGTCGGCTGGAGATGGCCACCAACGCGGCGGGTGTCGGCGTCTGGAGCTTCGAGCCCGATCGCGGGGACATGCACTGGGACGAGCAGATGCGCCGGCTGCATGGCGGTGTCGACGTGACGCCCCTGCCGTCCTTGAGCGACTACCTGCAGCGCCACGTGCATGCCGACGATCGTGACGCCGTGGCCGATGGCATGCGCACCCTGCTGGCGCGCAAGGCGGGCATGCTGGATCTGGATTTCCGCGTCCTGCGTGCCGACGGCAGCCTGCGGCGCGTGGCCTCGCGCACCTCGCTGGACAACCGCGACGGGCAGGTCACGCTCTATGGCGTGATGCTTGACGTGACCGAGCGCCACGAGGCCGAGGCGCGCCTGCGCGAGGCCGACCAGCGCATCACGCTGGCCACCCGCGGCGCCGGCATCGGCACCTGGGAGTTGTCGCTCGACGGCGAGTGGGTGTGGTGGGACGAACAGATGTTTCGCCTGCGCGGCCTGGCGCCCCGGCCCTTGCCCTTGCGCTCCAGCGAGGTGGTGCAGGTGATCCATCCGGACGACTACGAGGCCCTGCGGCAGAACGTGCAGGCCGCCTTGCAGAACGAACAGCTGGCCACCTACGAGTTTCGTGTGGTGTTGCCTGACGGCAAGCACCGCTGGCTGGCGTCGCGCTCGTCGGTGATGCGCGACGAGCGCGGCCAGGCTCTGCGCCGCATCGGCATCAACTGGGACGTGACCGAGGTGCGCACCACGGCCGCCGAGCGCCAGGAGAAGCTGCTGGCGCAGCGCGAGAACCAGGCCAAGTCGCGCTTTCTGGCGCGCATGAGCCACGAGCTGCGCACGCCGCTCAATGCGGTGATCGGCTTTGCGCAGTTGCTGCTGGCCGATGGCGAGGCCGCCAGCCTGCACACCACGCAGCAGCGCCTGGGCCACATCCTGTCTGCTGGCGAGCACCTGTTGGGCCTGATCAACGAGGTGCTGGATCTGTCCAGCCTCGAGTCGGGTGAATTGCCGGTGCATGCCCAGGTGCTGGCCTTGCAGCCCCTGATCGCCGAAGTGCTGCCCTTGGTGGAGAACCTCGCCGCGCAGCACGATGTGAGCCTGCGATGCGGGCGCCACGAGGGCCTGGTGCGCGTCGACCCCACGCGCATGCGCCAGGTGCTGATCAATCTGCTGAGCAATGCCATCAAGTACAACCGGCCCGGTGGCACGGTGAGCGTGGACTCCGTGGTGGACGGCCACAGCGTGCTGCTGCGCGTGCAGGACACGGGGCGCGGCATGAGCGCGGCTCAACTGCAGCGCCTGTTCGAGCCCTTCAATCGCCTGGGTGCCGAGCGCGAGGGCATCGACGGCACCGGCATCGGCCTGTCCATCGTGCGTGCCGCCGTGGCGCAGATGGGCGGCACGGTGCAGGTGAGCAGCGTGCCCGATGTCGGCAGCTGCTTCGAGGTGCGGCTGCCGCTGGTGGAGGCGTCCGTGCCACCGGAGCGCTGGCCGGCAGAGCCTGGTGCCCGCGTGCTGCGATCCACCGGCTCGCACGATGTGCTGTACATCGAGGACAACGAGGTCAACATGCTGATCGTGGCCGCCCTGGTGCGGCGCCGGCCGGACCTGGCCTTCCACGAGGCGCGCGACGGCAACAGCGGCATCGCACTGGCGCGCCAGATCAAGCCGGCGCTGGTGCTGGTGGACATGCAGTTGCCCGACATGGACGGCACACAGGTGCTGCGCTGCCTGCGCGACGACGATGGCACGGCCAGCCTGCAATGCGTGGCCCTGTCGGCCAATGCGATGCCGCAGGACATCCACCGAGCCCTCGATGCAGGCTTCGACGCCTACTGGACCAAGCCCCTGAACTTCGAGACCTTTGCGGCAGCGCTGGACGCTCGCTTCGGCCCGCCCCCGGTGCCTGCGCAGCCCGTGTGAGCGGGCAGCAGGCCCGGGCCACGCGGGTCACAATGCCGGCGATGAGCCCATCGCCATCCGTCTGGTCCACCCTCGAGCACCGCGGCTTTCGCGGCATCTGGTTGGCCAGCAGCGTGTACTTCATGGGCAATGCCATGCAGACCATGGCGGCCGCGTGGCTGATGGTGGAACGCACGGGCTCGTCCTTCCTGGCGGCGCTGGTGCAGACCGCAGTGTTCCTGCCGATGTTCCTGCTGGCACTGCCGGCCGGTGTGCTGGCCGATACCACCGACCGGCGTCGCCTGCTGCTGGTGTCCCTGGCGGTGCAGGCGGTGGCGGTGTCGCTGCAGGCGGTGCTGCTGCTGGCGGGCGTGGCCGGTGGCGGCTCGATCCTGCTGTTCACCTTCATCGCCGGGTGCTGCACGGCCATGCTGTCGCCGGCCTGGAACTCCACCGTGGGCGAGATCCTGCCGCGCGAGCAACTGCCGCAGGCCATCGTGGCCATGAGCATCGCCTACAACGCCGCGCGCGCGCTCGGCCCGGCGCTGGCCGGACTGGTGTTTGCGTTGGCCGGCGCGGGTTGGGTGTTTGCGCTGGCAGTGGCCGGCACCGCGGTGATGGCCGGGGCCATCGTGCGCTGGCCGCCCCGGCCGCACCCGCCCAGCCGCCTGCCGGCCGAGCGCCTGTGGGGCGGCACCCTGGCCGGCCTGCGCTATGCGTGGCACTCGGAGACCATCCTGGCGCAGCTGGTGCGCACGGCGGCCTTCGGCGCCGCCGGCTCAGCGCTGTGGGCCTTGCTGCCGGTGATTGGCCAGCAGCGCCTGGGCCTGGGGGCGCAGGGCTTTGGCGCCCTGATGGCCTGCCTGGGCACGGGCGCCGTGTGCGTGGGCCTGGTGATCGGGCCGCTGCGCCAGCGCGTGGGCCTGGAGCCGCTGGTGTCGGGTGGCTGCGCCGTCTTCGCGCTGGTGATGCTGGTGTCGGCCCTGAGCCGCTGGCCGCTGCCGGTGTATTTGGCGATGGTGGCCGGTGGCGCGGCCTGGATGGCCGTGATGTCCACCTTCAACACAGCCACGCAGACCAGCGCGCCGCTGTGGGTGCGCTCGCGCGCCACGGCCATGCACGTGCTCAGTGCGCTCGGCTCCTTTGCGCTGGGCTCGGCGTTCTGGGGCGCGGTGGCGGGCATCGCCGGCCTGCAGGTTGCGCTGTGCTCGGCGGCGGCGGCGATGTTGTTCGCCATGTTCCTGGCCAAGCGCTTTCCGCTGCGCATGGGTGAGTCTCAGGACGTGACCACCGCCGTGCCCTTCGAGGACCTGCTCATCACGGACGAGCCCGACCCATCGGCTGGCCCGGTGGCGGTGGAGCTGAGCTACCGCATCGGTGCCAGCGATGCGGCGGACTTCCTGCGCGCCATCGAGCAGCTGCGCGCGCCCCGCCGGCGCGATGGCGCCACCTTCTGGCGCGTCTACCGCGATCTGGGCGACCCGACGCGCTTTGTCGAGCGCTTCATCGTCACCAGCTGGGCCGACTACCTGCACCAGCGCGCCCGCACCACGGTGGCCGACCAGGAGCTCGAGGCCCTGGTGCGCGCCTACGTGGTGGAGGGCGTGCCAGTGACCATGCAGCATTACATCGCCGAGCGCTGAACCGCCTTGCCGCCCGGCCGGGCAGGCGCCACCCCTAGAACGGCGGTGCGGAGCCTGATTCGAGGCGATCCGCTCGTCGTAGGATGTGAGCGCAAGGGGCTGCGGGCCGCCGTGTTACCCTAACCTTCCAGACAAGGCGATGCATGATCACCTACACCGAGACGCGCCGGCACGCGCTGGACAAGCTGCGCA
>Ga0268298_10003019_pt1 | contig 17669 bp, 12 predicted proteins | sample WWTPWeurt_MetaG_FD_194462 | JGI IMG/M metagenome (GOLD analysis project Ga0268298, IMG submission 194462) | Activated sludge microbial communities from WWTP in Nijmegen, Gelderland, Netherland - WWTP Weurt | ecosystem: Engineered > WWTP > Aerobic digester > Activated sludge | place...
CGTGGGAAGTGAACCGGCCGAGTGCACGCTTCAGGGCGTACGCACGCCCACACGCGAGCTCTCGCTCACGCGCAAGCTCTCGCCCACGCGCAAGCTCTCGCCCTCGCGCAAGCTCTCGCCCTCGCGCAAACTCTCGCCCTCGCGCAAACTCTCGCCCTCGCGCAAGCTCTCGCCCTCGCGCAAGCTCTCGCCCTCGCGCAAGCTCTCGCCCTCGCGCAAACTCTCGCCCTCGCGCGAGCTCTCGCACTCGAGCCCGCGCCCGCGCCCATGCGCTCGCCCGAGCCCGGAGCTACACCCTCGCTCGCCCCTCGGGTCGCGCCGGCGCGCCTGGCCCTGCCGCGCGCGCGCGCGGCCCGTGGAAGGTGGCTCCACTCTGGGCCATCTCCACCAACACCGGCGCAGGCGTGAAACGCTTCCCGTGCTGCTTTTCGTAGCGCTCGAGGCGTCGGACCACGTCGAGGGCTCCCGCCGCGTCGACGTAGCGGAACGGGCCACCGCGGAACGGAGGGAAGCCCAAGCCGAAGATGGCACCGATGTCGCCATCCCGCGCCGTGCGCAAGATGCCTTCGCCGAAGCAGAGGGCCGCTTCGTTGACCATCTGGAGCGTGCAGCGCTCCGCGATCTCGTGCTTGGGCACTGCGCCGGGCTTCGGCACCACGCCGAGCACACCGTAGACGGAGGTGTCGACCTCCTTCTTCCCCTTCTTCCGCTTGCCACTGTAGAGGTAGAAGCCGCGCTCGCTCTTGCGCCCGAAACGCTTGTCTGCGACGAGCTTCTCCATGCCGCCGGGCGGCTGCATGCGGTCACCGAAGGCCGCCAGCATGATCTTTCCGACCTTCTCACCGACGTCGATGCCGACCTCGTCGAGCAAGGTGACCGGTCCGACCGGATAGCCGTAGTCGACCAGCGCCTGATCGAGCTCTTCGACGGGGACGCCTTCGGCGAGGAGCCACGCCGCTTCGTTCATGTAGGGCGCGAGGATGCGCGAGGTGTAGAAGCCGACGCCGTCGTTCACGACGATCACCGTCTTGCCCTGCTTCTTGCCGAAAGCGACCGCGGTCGCGGTGACCCAGGGTGCGGTCTTGGGCGTGACGATGATCTCGAGGAGCGGCATCTTGTGCACGGGCGAGAAGTAGTGGAGACCGATGACGCGCTCGGGATACTTGGCCGCTTCGGCGATCTTGGCGATGGGAAGCGACGAGGTGTTGCTGGCGAAGATCGCCTTGGGGTGCCCGTACGCCTCGATGTCCTTCACCATCTGGTGCTTCAGCCCGAGGTCTTCGAACACTGCTTCGACCACGATCTCCGCGTCGTGGAAGCCCGAGTAGTCGGTCGTGGGCGTGACGCGCGCGAGCATCACGTCGCGCTCCATGGGTGACATGCGCTTCTTCTTGACCCGGTCGTTCAAGATGTCAGCGACGTACTTCATGCCCGCTCCGACCCCCTTGTCATCGCGGTCCTTCATGCGCACCGGGAGCTTCGCGACCTGCGTAGTGACGTAGGCGATGCCTGCGCCCATCAGCCCGCCGCCGAGCACGCCCACCTTGCTGACCGGCTTCGGTTCGACGGACGGGTCGTCGACCCCGAGGTCCTTCTTCAACTCGACCGTCGCGGTGAAGATGTTCATGAGCTGAGCGGCCTCGGGACTCTTCGCGAGCTCACCGAATGCGCGGGCCTCGGCCTCGATCCCCTTGTCGAAGCCGGCTTCGAGCCCGGTCTTCACCACGTCCAGGATGCGCTCCGGCGCCGGGTAGTTGCCTCGCGCCTTTTTGAACAGCTGCTTCTTGGCCTGGTCGAACAGGACCTTCCGACCGAGCGGATTCTCGGCGAGGGCGAGCTCGGTGAGCTCTTCTTTGTTGAAGATGCCGGCGAGCTTCTTCAAGCCCTTGAGCTCGGGTTTCCCGCGCTCGGCCAGCGCGAGCGCGTGTTTCGCGGCCACTTCGAGCAGCACCGGCGCAGGCACGACGTCGTCGACCAGGCCGACCTTCTTGGCACGACGCGCGTCCAGCTGCTTGCCCGTGAGCATCAGGTCCAGAGCGACCTGCACGCCTACCAGTCGGGGCAGACGCTGGGTGCCGGCTGCGGCCGGCAGGAGCCCGAGCTGCACCTCCGGCAAGCCGAGCTTGGTCTTCTTGTCGTCGCTCGCGACACGCCCGGCGCAGGCCAATGCGAGCTCGAGCCCGCCGCCCAGACAAGGTCCGTGGATGGCGGCCACGACGGGTACGCGGAATGCCTCGATGCGTGCCATGGCGCGCTGCCCGGAGCGCGAGAGCTCCGCCGCTTGGTCCACGGTCTCCACCGACTGGATCATGCGGATGTCGGCCCCGGCGATGAAGCTGTCCTTCTTGCCACTCGTGAACACCACGGCACGGACGTCCGTGGCCTTCTCCAGTTCCTCGAAGACGCTACCGAACTCCTCGGCGAAGTTCTGCTGCAGCGTGTTCATGGTCTCACCCGGCACGTCCATGCGCACGACCGCGACGCCATCCGAGCGCTTTTCGATGCTGAGCACAGCTTGCTTGGAACCGTTCGTTGCCATCACTCGGCCTCCAGTACGATGGCGGCGCCCAATCCGCCCGCGGCGCAGGCAGTGCACAGCGCCAGGTTGCCTGTCCTGCGTTTCAGCTCGTTCAAGGTCTGCGTGATCTGCCGCGCACCGGTCGCCGCGAAGGGGTGACCGATGCTGATGGAGCCGCCACACACGTTGAACTTGTCCCAGTCGACTTCGCCGATGCGTTTGCTCCGACCGAGCTTGTCCCTGGCGAAGTCGTCGCTCTCGAAAGCTTGGGTGTTGCTGAGCACCTGCGCCGCAAACGCTTCGTGCATGTCGATGAGATCGAGGTCCTTGAGTTTGATACCTGCTCGGTCGAGGGCCAGCGGCGTGGCGTAGGACGGGCCCATCAACATCTGGCCAGCCGGGTCGAGGGCGGCAAAGGCGTAGCTCCGGATGAACCCGAGCACGTCGAAGCCGTCGGCCTTGGCCTTCTCTTCGCTCATCAAGAGCAGGGCGCTGGCGCCGTCGGTCAGCGGTGAGCTGTTGCCCGCCGTGATGGTCCCGAGCTTCCGGTCGAAGGCGGGCTTGAGCTTTTCGTAGGACTCGAGGCTCGAGTCCTTGCGCACCAGGTTGTCTTCGTTCACGGACGTGAAGGCCGGAGGCACGTAGACGTGCATCACCTCCTCTTCGAAGCGACCATCGTTCCAAGCCGCAGCGGCGAGGCTGTGACTCCGATGCGCGAGCTCGTCTTGCGCGCGGCGACTGATGCCGTTCTCTTTTGCCATCTTCTCGGCGCTCTCGCCCATGGTCAGGCCCGTCGAGAACTCCTTCAGCGCTGGCGGCACGGGCAGGAGGTCCTTGGGAGAAAGACCGCCGAACGCCTTGAGCCGTTCTCCCAGGCTGCGCGCGCGGCTCGCCGCGATCAGCGCCTCCGCCAGCTTCTTGCTGACCGCGATGGGCACGTCGCTCGCGCTGTCGGCACCCCCAGCGACTCCACACTCGATGGTGCCAGCGAGAATCGCTTCGGCCACGTTGACCGCGGACTGGTAGCTGGTGGCGCACGCACGAGACACGCTGTACGCCTCGATGCCCCGAGGCATCCCTGTGCCGAGCACGACCTCCCGGGCGATGTTGGGTGCCACGAGAGAGGGCACGACCTGGCCGTAGACCACCTGCTCGACGCTCTTCGGATCGACTTCGGCCCGCGCCAGGAGCTCGGCGACGACGAGTTTGCCGAGATCGAGCGCCGATAGATCCTTGAACACCGTGCCGGACTTCACGAACGGCGTCCGAAGCCCGCGCACGACCGCGACTCGGCGGGTGCCACTCTTCTTGCCCATGGAAACCGGACCTCCTTCGGGGACCGGGCTTCCATAAGCAGAATGACGCGCCGTGTCAAGAGCTCGAGCTGCGGGCGATCCGTGGCAACGGACCCAGGCGCCGCGTGCCGCTCTGGTCGGCACCGAAGCGCAAACGGACATTGACGGAGCTGCCGTGCAGACCATCACAGAGTGCGCCAGCGAAGGCCATCAGCGCGTGCCGCACCTCGTCAGCGAAGTGCTCTCCACCCATCACCAAGAGCTCGCCGCCCCCGTGCTCGGCCAAGAGGCCGACCACCTGTCGAGCCATCTGGTAGCGCGCAACTTCTGCCTCCCGGTCGATGCGCTGGTTCGTGGCGAGGATGGCGACGGGCACGCGGATCTGCCTTTCCGCGAGGCGACGGAGCCGGCCCGTGACCCGCTCCGAGAACTCACCCAGGCTCTCGCTCACTTGCTGCGATTCGACGACTGCACTCGACGCGCGCCCCGCGAGCTCGCGCGCGTACGACGGCCAGCGTGCCCCGGCCTCCATGATCACCAGTGCGGTTTTCTGGTCGTTCGGCTCCATGAGTCCCCCAAAGGCTGCGTGCATCGTTCGAGTGCAAACGTCGGCGGGCGCAATTCATTCCCCGAAGCCGCGCATTGCCTCCCTCGTGGCAAATCACGCCACCAAAGCCAGGGTCACCGCCCTCGGCGGTCGCGTCAAGGCGCGCCGACCCTCGCGCCAAGGCGGCGAAATCGTGCTCGAAATCCCAGCGCAAACGCGCGAGCCGTCAAAACGGCATCGTCGTCCGCGCCGCTTGCAGCACTGCGATGCGCGGGATCGTCCCGGTTTCATCCACCGGGTAGTTGTCACTCCGGATGCCGAGCGAGCGGATGGCGGTCACATCGGCCTCACCCCGCACGCGGTAGTTGATGATGTCGTTCATGGCCGTCTCGGCCAAGAGCGGCCCCACGAGCGCCCACGGGATCAACACCGGTGCGGAGACGACTGTGGTGCCGTCGGCGGGCAGCCATTGATTCGGGCTGTAGGCGACGCCGGGCAACGTCCAGCGATCTTGGAGCGTCGTCTGCACGCGCACGTTGCGCACTTGCACGTCGAAGCTGTTCTGATTGTTCACACGCAGGAACACGTTCATGCCGATGCCCATGGGGCCGGCGGTTTGCACCTCGGCGTGATGCAGCTCCATCTTGGGCTTCGACACACAAGCCGGAAGCACCAGGAACGAGACTCCACCGAGCAAGAAAGAACGTCGCTGCATGCTGGAGCCGAGCGTAGCCGACAGAACGGCTCGAAGCGACCCGACCAACCGGCCGCGGGCGTTTTCGGCTCGAAACGCGGGGCTCTGCCGCGCTTGCTCAGATGTGGAGCGCACGGCCGTCGCTGGCGAGCGCGGCCTCCTTGAGCGCTTCGGCGAGCGTCGGATGCGCATGGCAGGTGCGCGCCAGATCTTCCGCGCTCGCACCGAACTCTATGGCGGCCGCCGCCTCCGCGATGAGCTCGCCGGCGTGTGCACCCAAGATGTGCACGCCGAGCACTCGATCGGTCTCGGCGTGAGCCAGGATCTTCACCCGACCGTCCACCTGCCCCGTGGACTTCGCACGGCCGTTGGCCAAAAACGGGAAGCTACCCTTCTTGTAGAGGACGCGCGCCTCCCTGAGCTCCTCCTCGGTCTTGCCGACGCTGGCGATCTCCGGGTTCGTGTAGCAGACGCCGGGGATCGCCGCGTAGTTCACGTGACCGTAGCCGGTAACGATGCGCTCGACGCACGCGACCGCCTCTTCACTCGCCTTGTGCGCCAGCATCGGCCCTTCGATCACGTCGCCGATGGCGTACACGCCCGGAACCCGCGTGACGTAGCCTGGCCCCACCGGGATGCGGCCGCGCGGGTCGAGCTCGAGCCCGATGGCCTCGAGGCCGAGCCCATCGGTGTTGGGGACGCGGCCGATCGCCACGAGGACGCGGTCACAGGGGACGGGCTCTCCGCCTTCGACTTCGACCAAGGCCCCCTCCCCATGCGGGCGCGCCCCGCTCACCCGAGTCTCGGTGCGTATCTCCAGGCCTTGGCGCGCAAAGAGCCGCGCGGCCTCGCTGGCGATCTCGCCGTCGACTCCAGGCAAGATCCGCGGCAGATACTCGAGCACGGTGACCCGGGCGCCGAGTCTCCGCCAGACCGACCCCAGCTCGAGTCCGATGAACCCCGCCCCGATCACCACGAGGTGCCCCGGCACTTCCGGGTACGCCAGTGCCTCGGTGCTGGTGCCGACTCGATCGCCATCGAATTCGACGCCGCGCAGCCCTGCGACCTTGCTGCCCGTCGCGATCACGACGTGCTCCGCCTCGAGCTCGTGGCGCTCGCCTGCCTGTTCGACGAGCACGCGACCGGATTCGGTGAAGCGAGCCGTCCCCGTGTAGCGCGCTACCCGGTTCTTCTTGAACAGACCGGCGATACCGGACGTCAATGCGCGAACGGTGTCGTCTTTGCGCTTCAGCATCCGGGCGAGATCGAGGCTGACTCCCGAGACTTGCACGCCGAACGCGGCAAGGCCGTGCTGCGCTTCGGCGAAGCGTTCACTCGCCTCCAACAGTGCCTTGCTGGGAATGCAGCCGATGCGCAGGCACGTCCCCCCGAGGGCCGGTTCCTTTTCGATGCAGGCGACGTCGAGCCCCAGCTGAGCGCCACGCAGCGCTGCTACGTAGCCGCCGGGGCCCGCGCCGATCACGATCAGATCGTGTCTCTTGGGGTTCAAGCTCAAACCTCCAGCAAGATGCGTGCGGGCTGCTCGACGCACTCCTTGATGCGCTTCAGGAAGCCCACGGCCTCACGTCCATCGATGATGCGATGGTCGTAGCTCATCGCGACGTACATCATGGGTCGCGCCACGACCGCCGAGTCTCGCACCACGGCGCGCTCCTGGATGGCGTGCAACCCCAAGATCGCGCTCTGCGGCGGGTTGATGATGGGCGTCGACAAGAGATTCCCATAGATGCCGCCGTTCGAGACGGTGAACGTGCCGCCCTGGAGCTCGTCGAGCTTCAGCTTGCCTTCGGCTGCACGCTTGGCGTAGTCGGCAATGGCGAGCTCGAGCTCCGCGAACGAGAGGCGCTCGGCATTGCGGATGACGGGCACCACGAGACCCTTGCCACCGCCCACGGCGACGCCGATGTCGTAGTAGTTCTTGTAGACGATGTCGGTCCCGCGGATCTCCGCGTTCACCTCCGGGACGAGCTTCAACGCCTCGACGGCAGCCTTCACGAAGAACGAAACGAGTCCGAGCTTCGTCCCGTACTTCGCTTGGAAACGCTCCTGGAACTCTTTGCGCAGCGCGAACACCGCGCTCATGTCCACTTCGTTGAACGTCGTCAGCTGAGCCGTCGTTTGCAAGGACTCGACCAGGCGTTCCGCGATGCGGCGGCGCATCGTCGTCATGGGCACGACTTCCTCTTCGCGACCCGGCGCCCCGCTCGCATGCGCCCGAGGCGCTGCGGGCGCCTGGCGCGCTGCGCTCGGCTCGGGCTGCGCAGGGGCGACCGGAACCGGAGCAGGCGCCAAAGCCTCACGCGCGCGGAGCACGTCTTCCTTCAGGAGCCGGCCGCCGGGACCGGTGGCGACCACGTCCGCCGGCGTGAGGCCGGTCTCGGCGAGCGCGTGGCGAGCGGCGGGCATCACGCGTGGGCTCGGATCTCGAGCCGAGGTCGCAGCGGCGCGCGGAGTCTCCGCGGGGGGCGCTGCGGGCACGGCCACGGGTGCGGGCAAAGCCGCCGCCCCGGCACTCACGACGGCACCCTCTTCGATGGTTCCGATCACGTCGCCTACCCGCGCCGGCTGCCCGCTTCGCACCCGGATCTCGCGGAGCACACCGGCGACGGGCGCCGGTAGCTCGACCGTGACCTTGTCGGTCTCGATCATCACCACGACCTCTTCGCGACGAACGCTGTCGCCGACCGACTTCAGCCAATCGCCGATCTGGACCTCGGTGATCGACTCCCCCACGCTGGGGACCTTCAACTCCACGGCCATCACTCTTCTCTTCTCCGGCAGCGCCTTCAGCTTGGACCGAAGGCCTTATCGAGGATCTCTTGTTGCTCCAGCTTGTGCGCGCTGGGGGAGCCCGTGGCGGGGCTCGCCGATTCGGCGCGACAGAGCACGGAAAGTGGGTGACGCTCGAACATGCGCTCGCCAAAACGGGCGCGCAGGTGGCGCCATGCGCCCATGTTGTTGGGCTCGTCCTGAACCCACACGACTTGGGTGCCTTCGCGGTAGGGGTCGAGCGCCTCGCGAACGAGCGCGCCAGAAAGCGGATAGAACTGCTCGATACGCACGATGGCGACATCGCGACAGTCGAGGGCGGCTCGTCGCTCGACCAGGTCGTAGTAGATTCGTCCGCTGGTCAGGAGCACGCGCCGGACCATGGCCGGATCCACGCCTTCGTCGGCGAGTACGCGCCGGAACGCACCGGTCGCGCACTCGTCCAGCGAGCTCACACAGCGCGGATGGCGGAGCAGGCTCTTCGGCGTGAACACCACCAGAGGCTTGCGCCAGGTGCGGAGCACCTGGCGGCGCAGGAGGTGGAAGAACTGCGCCGGCGTGCTCGGCTGCGCGATCTGGATGTTGTCCTCGGCCGCCAACATCAAGAACCGCTCGAGGCGGGCGCTCGAATGCTCGGGGCCTTGCCCTTCGAACCCGTGCGGAAGCAAGAGGACGAGGCCCGACAAGCGCTTCCACTTGTCCTCGGCGCTGACCAGGAACTGGTCGATGATGACTTGGGCAGCGTTGACGAAGTCCCCGAACTGAGCCTCCCAGATCACGAGACCGTCGGGCATGTCGAGGCTGTAGCCGTACTCGAAGCCGAGTACGCCCGCCTCGGAGAGCGCGCTGTTCACGATCTCGATGGGGGCCTGCTCCGGCGACAGGTGCGCGAGCGGCATGTGGGTGCGGCCATCTTCCACGTCGTGCAGCACCGAATGCCGGTGACTGAACGTGCCGCGCTCCGCGTCTTGACCACTCATGCGCACGCGTATGCCGCTCGTGACCAGAGTGGCGAGCGCGAGCTGCTCGGCGCTACCCCAGTCCAGTGGACGTTTGCCGTCGGCCATGTCGCGGCGCTGCGCCAGCAACCGCTCGATCTTCTTGTGCGGGTGGAAGTCGGCAGGCACGCGTGACTGTGCGAGCACGAGCTCGGACAGTCGCTCGCGGTCCAAGCGCGTGTCCACCGCGCGCGCGTCCTCCTCGAGCCCGCCGGAGAAGCCTTGCCAATAACCGCCGAGCCAGTCGCTGGTTCGTAAGAAATCGCTCTTCCGCGCGTGGGAAAGCTCGCCCTCCAGGTGTTCCCGTCGCTCCACGGCGATGCGGTCGGCCTCCTCGCGCGTGACGCCCCCGAGGGCCAGGAGGTGCTCGAGATAGCCGTCTCGCACGCTCTTGCGCTCGGCGATGGCTCGGTAGAGGAGCGGCTGCGTGAACTCGGGTTCGTCGCCTTCGTTGTGGCCCAGGCGGCGGTAGCCGTACATGTCGATCACCACGTCGCGCTGGAACTCGCGCCGGAAATCCAGCGCCAACCGCACGACCTGCGCCACGGCCTCCGGGTCCTCGCCGTTCACGTGGAAGATGGGGCTTTGCAGCATCTTCGCCACATCGGTGGCGTAGGTGGTGGAGCGGCTCTGGGACGGCGGCGTCGTGAAACCGATCTGGTTGTTCACGATGACGTGCAACGTTCCACCCGTCCGATAGCCTTCGAGCCGGCTCAGGTTCAAGGTCTCCTGCACGATGCCTTCGCCGGCGAAGGCGGCGTCGCCGTGGATCAGGATCCCGAGCTTCTTTTCGCGGGATCGATCCACGGCGCGGTCCTGCTTCGCGCGTACCCGACCGAGCAGCACCGTGTTCACGTATTCGAGGTGGCTCGGATTGAAGCACAAGGAGAGGTGCACCTTGGCACCGCTGGCGCTCGACCAATCACTGCTGTAGCCGAGGTGGTACTTCACGTCACCGCTACCCAAGAACAGCTGCGGGTCGCGGTCGTCGAACTCGCGGAAGATCGCGCGAGCGCTCTTGCCGAGAACGTTCGCGAGCACGTTCAGGCGTCCGCGGTGCGCCATTCCGAGCACGACTTCGTCGACCCCGTGCTCGGCAGCGCGTTCGATGGCGAACATCAAGAGCGGGATCAGGCTTTCGGAGCCCTCGAGCGAGAAGCTCTTGGCGCCGAGGTACTTCTTCTGGACGAACTCCTCGAACATCACGGCGTCCGTGAGCTTCGTGAGGATGCGGAGCTGCTCTTCTCGCGTGAGCGTCAGGTGATTCCGAGAACCTTCCATGCGGTCTTGGAGCCAGTTCTTGAGTGCGAGGTCGTCGATGTGCATGAACTGCACGCCGATGGACCGGCAGTAGGTCGCGGACAGCAGCTGCAGGATCTCACGTAGCGTCAACACCGGGGCGCTAGCGATGGTCCGCGCGCTGAACTCGCGGTCGAAGTCGTCGGGGCCGAGACCGTAGAACTCGGGCGAGAGCTCGGGCTGTCCGGCCCGGGGCAAATCGAGCGGATCGATGCGCGCGATCATGTGGCCCCGGACTCGATAGGCGCGGATCAGCTGGTCGACCCGGTCCTGTCGTACCGCGGCGTCGGAGAGACCGTTCGCCGACGCTCCGTTGCCGGCGCCCGCGGAGAACACGCCGGGCGGTCGAAAGCCCGGCCCGAGGCGCACCTCGCCGGCAGGGGGTTCGTGTCGGAAGTAGTCCTGCCAGTCTTCCGACACCGAACTCGGGTCGCGCGCATACGCCCGATAGAGCTCCTCTACGAACGCGAGCGAGAGCGCGTTGAACGAGGGGCGCGGGGACATGCCGTCGAGAACCTTCCGCGGATCAGCGCGCGGGAGCAAGCGCTACGTCGGTGCGAGCCTCCGTCGAAGACAGAGAGCAGCCCCGGCAGAACTCTGCTGCCCGCTTCAGCCGCCGTCCGACGGCATGCCGTAGAGCGCGGCACCACCGGCGAACCCACCGCTGCCGGAAGCACCACCGCTGCCCGAGCCCGCGGTTCCGCCGCTGCCCGATGCGCCGCCGGTGCCCGAGCCGCCCGTACCGGAGCCGCCGGTGCCCGAGCCGCCCGTGCCAGATCCGCCACTGCCGGAGCTGCCACCACCACCAGTGGCGCTGCCACCGCTCCCGCCGCTCCCGCCTCCGTCGTCGTCGCTGCCACAAGCGGTAGCAGCGAGACTCGCCGCCACCGTGGCCCCGAACGCGAACAGCGCGGCGCGTCCGAGGCGGCTCTGCGGCAGGCGGGGCTCCGGATGCGCGGAGAGGTCGACGCTCGCGTGGCAGAACGGGCACACGCTCTCGGCCACGCGCACGTGGCGCTGGCAGTGGGGACACGGGACGAGGTGATTCATGCTGTCTTGGCTCCTTCTTGATCGAGGTCTTCCACGACGAGCTCGAACCCGCCGTAGTCGAAAGGTTCGCCCGGAGGCGCTTCACGCCGCACGAGTCGCTCGCGTTTGCCCATCCGCTGCATCTCGAGGGCGCGATGGTGACAATAGGGGTTGTCGCCCGCTCGTTTGAAGAACGTGTAGGCGGTCCAGGTGCAACCCGCGCGACACTCGTCGGCGTAGTAACAGGTCCTGCAATAGCCCGACAGGTCGTCGACCGTGCGGTCCCGGGTGTAGCGCAAGGCAGCGGCCCGCTCCCAGATCGCCTCGAGGCTCGCGTCGCGGATGTTGCCGCCGGTCCACGTGGCCGTCGGCAGCGACGGACACCCCTTGATGGTGCCGTCTGCCTCGATGCCGAGCGTGGAGCGCCCCGCGCCGCATGACGCGAGGTGTCCGCGCGGCATCTGGCCACGGAACACGGACTCGTACGGTCCGAAGTAGCCGATGTTGTTCCCCGGCCAGACGCGGACGCCGAGCTCGTCGGCGCGACGCTTCAAATCCGCGAGCAAGGGGAAGAGCTCGAGCAGATGATAGGGCTCGAGCAGCACCTGGGGTTCGTCGGCGGCGCGTCCCATGGGCACCGTGATCTGGATCTGCCAGCTGCGTGCGCCGGCGGCCGCGATGGTCTCGAGCACGGCAGGCAGGTCGGGCATGCTGAGACGATTGATCTGAGTGTTGGCCGAAGTGTGGATGCCGGCGGCTTTCAGCTGCCCGAGAGCCTCGAGCGCGGCAGCGTGGGAACCTTCGAGACCTCGCAGTCGATCGTGGGTCTCGGCGGTGCCGTCGACGGAGACGCTTGCGGCTTTGAGTCCTGCGCTCCGCGCGGCACGCGCGAGGTCGGCCGTGATCCCGCGACCGCCCGTGGTCATCCCGGCGGTCATGCCGAGCCGGGCGATCTCGGCCACGATCTGGAGCCAGTCGGGCCGCAAGTACGCCTCGCCACCGATGACCGTCACTTCTTTCACTTCGAGCGCCGCCATCTGGCGCACGAGATCGAGACACTCCGCGGTGTCGAGCTCGTCCGGGCGCGCATGGCCGGCGCGCGAGCCGCAATGTCGGCACGCGAGGTCGCACGCCAGCGTGAGCTCCCACACGGCGTAGACGGGACGCCACGAGCGGTCGACGTCGCGGCTCTCTTCCGCGAGCGGGAGCCGTCGTTGGGCCGGACGAGCCACGGGCGCGATGGGCAGCCCACGGGGGCGCGCCGCCCCGAGCTCTCGCTGCCGCTCCTCGGGGGAGAGCGGATCCGGCCCTCTCATCGTCTTCACGATATCAGCCCGAGCGGGCCCACGCCAAGGGGAACCGCGTCACAAGAGGCGAGCGCGACGCGACACGAAGGCGATCGTGGTCACGATGCAGGCCACGAGCGCCCAGAAGAAGCCGTAGCCGTAGTGCCAGCGAAGTTCCGGCAGGTGCTCGAAATTCATGCCGTAGACGCCGCACAAGAAGGTGAGTGGCAAGAAGATCACGCTGACCACCGTGAGCTTCTTCATCACCTCGTTGGTGCGATGCTGAACGATGGACATGTAGAGGTCGAGCGAGTTCGAGAGCACGTCGCGATCCACCAAGAGGTCCTGTAGCACTCGCTCGAGCGTGCCCACCATGTTGGCGAGAAACGGCTGCGTGGCTTCACTGACGTAGAGCGACCTGCGGGTCGAAAGGTCGGTCAGCACCGCGCGCGCGGGCATGACCACCTTGCGGAAATGCAACAAGTCTGCGCCGAGCTCGGACACGGAGGCGAACACCCGGTCGTCGACCTCTTTCATCAGATCGTTCTGCAGCATTTCGACTCGCTCCTCGAAGCGTTTCTGCACACTCAAGTAGTTGTCGATGAGGTGGTCCCAAATCTCGTACACGAGGAAGCTCGGACTCCGAGCGAACGACACGAAATCCTGAGAGTAATCTTTGCGAAGCGCGTCCAAGAACACGACGGAACCGCGATGGAGCGTGAACAGGAATCGGTCGCTCAGCACGCAATCGACTCGCTCGAGGTCGAAATGGCGGCCGATGAGGCGGCAGCCAGAGACCACGAAGTGCAAGTAGCCGTCGTAGCGCGCGCTTTGCGTCGCGGGTTCACGGGTCAGGGCGTCTTCCACGATCTCGTCGCTGAAGAGACCGAATTCGCGGAGCGCGGAGCGCGCGGGCTCGGGTTCGGAGAGGTCGATGTCGGCCCACACGAAGCGCCCCGCGCGGATCGCCTCCGGCAGCGCCGCGAGCTCGATCATCCGCTCGGTCTTGCTCTCGAAGTCGAACTCGACCACCCGGGCGCCGCGAATGGGGCTGCTCGTCTCGGCCATGCGACTACGATGGGAAGCGTAGGTCGAGCCGGGAGGAACGGCCGAATTTTGCGAGAAACCGCCGGGGGGCTTCAGCGCGGGCGGCGCGGCCGAGATTCCTTCGGGTGCACGCGCAGATAGCCCTGGCTCACGAACTCGAACACCTGCTGGGTCAGGACGTCGGCGCTTTCCTCCGCCAGACCCAGGGTCACCGCCTGATAGAGGAGCTCTTTCAGGGCGCCCATGGTCAAGTAGGCGAGCACGCGCGGTTCCCCATCGGCGACGATGCCCAGCGTTTGCCCCTCGCGCAGGCTGTCGGTCAGGAGCTGGACGACCGCGTCGTAGAAGGTGGAGAGCTTGCGGTCGAACGCCGGGTCCACGCCGTGGGCGTCCGAAAGCAGGATCTTGGTCATGGCCCGGTCCGCCAGGCACATCCCGATGATCCCCCGGATGTTCCCGCGAGCCTGCTCGGCCACCGGCGTGGCAGTGGGGCCGATGTCGATGCGGTTGATGGCCATGGTCAGCGAAGTGAAGAAGCGGTCCATCAGGTCGGAAAACACCGCGCGTTTGTCCTCGAAATAGAGGTAGAACGTGCCTCGAGCGACACCCGCCTCGGCCACGATGTCGTCGATGGTCGACTGGTGGTAGCCGCGCTTGGCGAACACGTCGCGCGCCGCGGTGAGGATGTGAGCACGGCGCTCCGCCTTGGAGGCCGCAGCGCGATGTTTCCCGCGCCCGCGGCTCACGCCTTCGCGCCGAGCTCGTTCCTTCGCGCGTGCCATGGCCTCGGTCCTCGCGAGCCGAGAGTAGATCAGCGAGTCGGAAACGGGCGACCGACGTGCCCGGGCCAGCGCCGGGAGTTCCGGCTCCCCGCGCGCTGGAAGTGACGCCATCGTCAGCTGGAGCCCTGTGCGCACAAGCGGGACGGGGTGGCCAGGCGGCGCCCCATCTCCTGAATCTGAAAGGACAAATCCCGCGGAGATCGCGCAACCGCGATTCCGGGTGGGAAGTGGAGGCTTGTGGAGCCGGTTCGGATCCGTACACTGACGCCAGCGTCAGTCAGGGCCTGGGGACACCCGGACGCGATGGGACGAAGAGTGCGCATGAGCTCGAACGAACTGGTCATCGGCATGGACGTGGGCTCCACCACCGTGAAAGCGGTGGTCTTGGACGCGGAGCGCCTGGAAATCCTCTGGCACGACTACCAACGCCATCACACGAAACAGCCGGAGAAGGTGCTGGAGCTGCTCGGAGCGATCCTCGCGGCTTTCCCGGACCGCAGCGCGGCGGACTTCCGCATCTTCTTGACGGGCTCGGGCGCCGGGCCCCTCGAAGCGCCGACGGGCGGGCGCTTCGTGCAGGAGGTGAACGCCGTCACGCTGGCGGTGGAGAAGAAGCACCCCGACGTGCTCAGCGTGATCGAGCTCGGCGGCCAAGACGCCAAGATCATCATGTTCAAAGAGGACAAGGGCACGGGACGCAAGACCGCCCTCGCCTCGATGAACGACAAGTGTGCGAGTGGAACGGGCGCCACCATCGACAAGTGCATGATCAAAGTGGGCGCGGAGCCCGGCTTCGCGACTTCACTGCACTTCGACGACGCGAAGCTCCACCACGTGGCGGCCAAGTGCGGCGTGTTCGCCGAGACCGACATCGTGAACCTGGTCAAAGCCGGGATCCCCAAAGACGAAGTGCTGAACTCGTTGGCCGACGCCATCGTCCTGCAGAACCTGTCGGTCCTGACCCGCGGCAACACGCTCCGCGCCAAGGTGCTGTTGCTCGGCGGGCCGAACACCTACCTGCCCTTCTTGCGCGAATGCTGGCAGAAGCGCATCCCGGAGACCTGGCGCGACCGCGGCTACGCTTTCCCCGACGATGTGCCCGTCGAAGAGCTGATCTTCGTCCCGGAGAACAGCGAGCTCTACGCCGCCTTCGGCGCCGCGGTGTTCGGGCTCAGCGAAAACGAGGACGGGGCGGTGCTCCGCGACCTCGACTCGCTCCGTGACTTCATCACCAACGGACGCCGCGCTCGCCTCGGTGAGCAGGCGGGGCCGCCGCTCTCGAGCGACGAGGCGGAGACGAACACGTTCGTGGAGACGTACGCCGTGCCGCGCTTCGACCCTGCGCGTTTCTCGCCGGGCGAAAAGGTGCGCGCGGTGATCGGCCTGGACGGCGGCTCCACCAGCAGCAAAGCAGTGCTGGTCGCCGAAGACGGCAGCATCCTCGCCAAGGCCTACCAGCTTTCCAAGGGCAACCCGATCCAAGACGCCAAGGAGCTCGTGGCCAAGCTCCGCGACCATGTGGCGAACCAGGGTGCCGAGCTCGTGTGTCTCGGTTTCGGCGCCACCGGCTACGCCGCCGACGTGCTCGACGAGTGCGTACTGGCCGACGTCAACGTGGTCGAGACCGTCGCCCACATGATGAGCGCGGTGCACTACTTCGGCGACGTCGACGTGATCTGCGACATCGGCGGGCAGGACATCAAGGTCCTGTTCATGAAGAACGGAGACATCCAGAACTTCAAGCTCTCGAACAGCTGCAGCGCGGGCAACGGCATGTTGCTTCAGGCCATGGCCGATCAGTTCGGCCTGCCCGTGACGGAGTATGCGGAAAACGCCTTCAAGGCCGAGCTCGCCCCCAAGTTCTCCTACGGCTGCGCGGTGTTCCTCGACACCGATCGCGTGAACTTCCAGAAGGAAGGCTTCCAGAAGGAGGAGCTCCTCGCCGGCCTGGCGCAGGTGCTGCCCAAGAACGTCTGGCAATACGTGGTGCAGATCCCGAGACTCGCGTCCCTCGGCCGCAAGTTCGTGCTCCAGGGCGGCACGCAATACAACCTGGCCGCCGTCAAGGCGCAGGTCGACTACATCCTGCAGCGCGTGCCCGACGCGGAGGTCTTCGTCCACCCGCACACGGGCGAGGCCGGCGCCATCGGCGCCGCCATGGAGACCCTGCGTCGCTACAAGCGCACGGGGACTTCGCGCTTCATCGGTGTCGAGGGTCTGATCGCCCTCGACTACATCACCAAGAACGACGAAGACACGGTCTGTCACTTCTGCGCCAACGAGTGCAAGCGCACGTTCATCGACGCGCGCCGCCCCGACGGCACCTCTGCCCGCTACATCTCCGGATTCTCTTGCGAGAAGGGCACGGTAGAGAGCAAAGACGCGATGCTCTCGCTGGTCGCGGAGCGGAAGAAGATCGCGGCCGAGTACCCGAACCTCGTCGAGTACGAGTCGCGCCGCGCTTTCCAGCACTTCTACGCGCCCGCGCCGATGCCCGCAGCCGGCTCCCCCTTCGAAGACGTACGCGTTCGACGGGGCGTGTTCCGGGTGAAACGCGAGACTTACACACGCCCGTTCCAGCGTTCGAGCAACGAGAGCTGGGCGCGCCGCAAGAACCTCCGAGTCGGCATGCCGCGCGTGCTCAACATGTACTCGACGGCGCCGTTCTTCCGCACCTACTTCGAGGCGCTCGGGATCCCCAAGGGCAACATCGTGTGGAGCGAGCACACGAACGAAGAGATGTGGGTGGAAGGCGGCAAATACGGCTCTGTCGACCCGTGCTTCCCGAGCAAGGTCGTCCAGGCGCACGTCCACAACCTGCTCTTCCGCAAGCACGAGCCCGAGCGAGGAAAGCCCCTCGACTACATCTTCTTCCCGATCCTGACTCACGTACCGAACTTCGTGAAGGACACGATGGACAATGCCTCGTGCCCGATCGTCGCGGGAACTCCCGACGTGATGAAGGCGGCCTTCACCAAAGAGGTGGACTTCTTCGCCGAGCGGGGCATCGAGTACCTGGACCCGGCCCTCTCCTTCACCGAGCCCACGTTGCTGGCGCGCCGGATGTTCGAGACGTTCGGGCCGCGCTTCGGCGTCACCGAAGACGAGAGCGACCACGCCTTCCGCGAGGGCTGGAAGGCCCTCGCCGCCTTCGAGGCCGACCTGCAAGACAAGGGGCGCGCAATCCTCGAGACCGTGGAGGCCGAGGATCGCATCGCCATCTTGGTGATCAACCGCCCCTACCACTCGGACCCCGGGCTGAACCACGGCATCCCGGAAGAGTTCCAGGTGCTCGGCTTCCCCATCCTCAGCATCCGCTCCATCCCGAAGGACCCGGAGTGGCTGGCGCGCTTCTTCGCCAAAGACCTGGCCGAGGGTCGCTTG
>Ga0268298_10003020_pt1 | contig 17669 bp, 15 predicted proteins | sample WWTPWeurt_MetaG_FD_194462 | JGI IMG/M metagenome (GOLD analysis project Ga0268298, IMG submission 194462) | Activated sludge microbial communities from WWTP in Nijmegen, Gelderland, Netherland - WWTP Weurt | ecosystem: Engineered > WWTP > Aerobic digester > Activated sludge | place...
GAGGAGAGAGTTGTTTTTTGTTGAAAAAAATGAGAGAAGAAGCTCTGTATCCATTCGAAGGAAATCACTTTCGAGAGGAATGACTGTTCAGGGAGAGGATTGGGAGATTGGGAGGAGACGGGGAAAGAGAAAAAAATTCCAAAAAGGAGAAACAGGATAAAACACAATCGTATCATAAAGCGGAAAGTAAAGGTAATGACTGTAGCTCCCATGTTTATTAAAACACAAGAGTATATGATTATAGTATAGGACAGAAAAATTTTTCCTACAAAACAAACTTGTACTTACATATGTACAGAGTTTTTCGGTAGAAAGAAAGTGTCTCGTGCATCCAATGCCACATACAGTCCGGCTATGAACAATCCTATTATATCCCATCCGATAAAGACATAGAGAGGAACATGAAAGAATGAAATTCCCTCAGGATAACTCCAAATGCCAAGTGAAACGGATATCAGGTCTCCTATTGCTCCTCCTACGAAAGAAAAAAAACCAACAAGGGCTAACGGCGCGCTTCTCATGAGTAAGATATATGCGACATCGAGGAGAAAAAAAACGGCAATAAGTATCTCTGGTGTGCGGTAGAGTGTGTTTAGGCTGAAAAAAGTTGTTGAAATAAAAAGAATAAGCAGGGTGATGATGGGTATGAATCTTGGCGGATTATGAAAAAGTCTCTTTTTTCTATCAAGAATGCGCATACCTTTAAAGGCGCTGACGACAATAATGCCAATATTTCCCCAAACAAAGGGAAGATAGAAAGGAATGGAAGAGGATGATTCTATGTGGTATATCCATAGTCCTTTTGATATGAAAAAAAGTTCCTGAAGTGTTCCAACGGTGGCTGAAATGCCATAGATCAGCGTTAATTTCCAGCTTCTTGTGTAGCAGAGAAATGTTATTCCGGTTACCGCGATGCAAACAGAGGCAGTAAAAGGAGATTCTCTCAATGCCCATACGGAGATATAGCTTACAAAAAGAACGAGTAAAAGCAGAAGAAAATTCATTTTCGCAGAAATGTTTTTGTAATAGGGAAACTGTATAGTTTGAAAAATGCTCCTTTTCTTCACATTTTTAGAATAAAAGATTACGGAGTTTCAGAAGAAATTTCAGTTACCGATTCCTATTATGAGGGAGGGAAGAGAAATTTGTCCCGACAATATCTTCTTTCCCGTGATGTACTGAAAATAAAGAGCCCGAAAGGGACTCTGTATTAAAAGCATGTTTTCGATGCGCTGTTATTCTGTTTCCGTTGTATCTTTATCAATATCAAGCACTTTGTTTAATGTTTCTCGCGCTGATTGTACCGTTTTTCTGAATGTTTGTATCGCTTCTTGTATGGTTTTTCTTTTCGTTTCTGCAAGGGATCGAATAGTTTCTCCTGCTGGATCAAGTTGTTGTCTCGCATCCATAAAATCTTTATGCGCTTTTTGCAGAGATTCACGAAACATTTGCTTCACCTCATTTTTGTTTTCGCTTGTGTTGCAATCAGATTTCGCTTTTTCAACGGCATCAGCAACAGATTTTTTGTATGTATCAAATAGGTTTTGGATGGCCGTTGCGCGATCTTGTAATGCCATATTCACTGCTGTTCGGAATGTTTTTTTAGCACTGTCAACTGTATCTCTGCGTACTTTCACGGCATTTTCAACAGTGGAAATAAATTGTTCCACAGCTTGTTTTTCTTCGGCTGTTTCTGCTTTTTTGCGCAGGTTTTCATACCAAGATTTTCTTTTTGCATCCGCTTCCAATCGCTCCTCGTCGAGTTTTTTATCAACTTCTTCCCGTTTCTCGGAAATTTTTTCTATGTGCGTATCTTTGCGTTCCGAGAAAAGTTTCTTTTTTTCGAGTAATTTTGAAGAAAATTTGCCAATGTTCGTTTCAAATTGACTGCAGAGCGCCGAGTTTTCTTTTTCAGCGCCATCTCTCTTTTCAAAGAAATTTCTTTTTTCCTGTTTTTCCGACGGCATCATGGCGAAAGACAAATTCGGAGCGAAAACCACGCAGACAAGGATTGCTGTCCAAAAAATTTTTAACCTTCCCATAAAGATTAAGTATAAAGATATTAGTGTAATATATATAATAGCATGAAATTGGATTGAACCGTTAATTTTTTATGATGTATAGGCAAAACATTTGAACGAAGGTGGAATGAATGACCGGAGATAAAGTGTAAAATTTTGTTGATGAAAGGAGGGCTCTTTATTCTGGATGATGTGCGGGGTATTGACAGAGTTTTTATACTTTCCTATACTCGTAAATAATAAGTTCATAAAGTAATGTGCTTTATGAACATAAGGAATTGATGTACAGTACTTTGTAAAGTTTTTTAAGGAAAGGAACAAATTAGGTATTGAGGAATGGGAAATCGGATCGGAAGGTTCTTGTGATTCGTTTCCCGCTCCTCGATGGTTATTTTAAATAACCAAAGGACCGGGAGGTGTCTTTTTCAATCGTATTTTCCCCATATCTATGTGATGAGGTGTGTCATGAAGAGACTGAAGAAAAGCGCTATGTGTGGTGTTGCTGCCGATGCCGGTGCCTCTCCCCCTATCGCGAGTGCGGGTACCATCGACAAGGGCGGCTTGGGTGGCGCCGCTCCCGGCCGGACCCGTTTTCGCCCGACGGCGGTCATCTCCACCCATTTGAGCGCCAGCGACCAGGTTAGCGCCTGCTAACCTGCACCAATGAGAAGCATCCTCCTCATCAATTCATAAACGAGGAGGAGGGTGCAAATTTTTCTTTCCTTCCCACACAAGGCGGGAAAGGAGAAGAGAAGGGGTGTGCGGAACTCCTATCCCCCCTGATAGCAGGAGAACATTCTACTCTTTTTCTAACTCCTTTCCCGCCAAATCAAAAAAATCCAGTTTTCCAACGCGAAGCTGGATTTTTTCTTTTTTATCGTACACACAAGAGAGAATCTCAAACCTTAAATATACACTCGTTTCATCTGTTTATTCGCTTTTTGTGCTCTCCTAAATCTTTCTTTTTGTGCGTGTGTGTAAAAATAGATGAAGGGTGAAAAACAGTTTTTTCTGTTTGAGTGGGTTTATGGAGAGGGATATTTTTGGGATATCCTTATTATAGGTTCTTTGCGATGGATTGATGGCGTGTACAATGAAACTTCAGAGAAACTTCAGATGTGTTTTGCGAAGAGAATAATCGGGTGTATAATCAAAGACAATTTGAAGCTCTATTGCGTGTACAGTTTCCTGTACTTGCTCTGGTACATGGTGTTTTAGAGTACGTAGTAAAAAAATATGAACAAAGAAACAAAAACAGAATCATTACACGTTGCAAATTCTCGTCTGAATACCAGAAAACCTATACGCAATGTCAACGTGGTGCACCGCGAACGGTTGAGTCGTTTGGATAGATTGGCACTCTATATAACATCAAAAGTCGGAACAATGGGATTTTTTCTCGTTATTTTCGTGTGGACGGTTTTTTGGCTCGGGTGGAATGTTCTTGCCCCGCAACATTGGCGATTTGATCCTTTTCCGGCGTTTGTTTTATGGCTTTTTCTTTCAAATCTCATCCAAATATTTCTCATGCCGCTTCTTTTGGTGGGTCAAAACTTACAGGGAAGACATTCGGAAGTTCGGGCTGAGGCCGACTTTGAGGTGAACACGCGTGCGGCAGAAGATATTAGCGGTATCCTGTCATTTCTTGAAAGTCATGACAGAATGCTCAAAAGGATGGAAGGCGAAATACAACAGCTTGGCGCCGGAAAGAAATAATGTTTCCCTTTACAGGCATAGAACGGCATGATACGCTTAGCTTTGGATAAGCGAAATTCCGAACATGTTTTATGGACGATATGTTTATTGGTGGAATTTTCGGGAGTGTTTTGGTTGTTGTTTTCATCGCAGTTGTTTGGATACTGAGGGAAGTTATACGCATACAGAGGGCGTTGAAAGTATTTTTTCAGGGAAATGATGCGAAAAGTTTGGAATCAACTATCTTGGAACAGCTACAAAAGGTGCAGAGGTTAGATGAGGAAGTGCAGGATATATATACTATTTGTTCCAAAATACATGCATTGGCGCACACAGGGTTGTTTCGTGTCGGCATAGTTCGTTTTAATCCATTCAAGGATATTGGTGGGGACCAGAGTTTTGCTGTAGCGCTTCTTGATGGAAAGGGAAATGGCGTGGTGTTTTCTTCGCTTTTTACTAAATCGGGATCTCGCGTCTATGCTAAGCCGGTTCTAAAGCATGTGGGAACAGAAATGTTTCCACTGACCGATGAGGAATTGCAGGCAATCACTGTAGCTTCCCCGGCGAAATTTTCTCCAACAAAAACGAAGCGGACATAGTGGGTATTTCTTTTTTTACCTGTTTTTCGTAGATCCGAACACCGTTGTATTTTGAGACAAAAACGTAGTAACATATATTTTTTATAGGAGCATACATATCATGAATACTTCAGAGCAAGTAAAAAAATCTGTACATATTCCAGAAACAGTAACGGTTAAACGTTTCTCGGAAATTTTGGGCGTTCCAGTTTCTAAGACGATTACCGAACTTCTCAAAAACAAGATTCTTGCCACTATAAATGATGAGATTGACTTCGAAACGGCTTCTATTATCGCTCAGGACATGGGTTTTGAAACCGAGAAAGATCTCTCGGTGAAGGAAGGAGAATCATTGACGCTCGAAAAGCTTCTGGAAATTTGCAAACAGGAATCTGAGACTAAGGAGAATCTGAGAGTCCGTCCGTCCATTGTTACCATACTTGGGCATGTGGATCACGGAAAAACAACACTTCTCGATACTATTCGAAAAACTAATGTTGCTGCCACGGAATCAGGTGGCATAACACAGCATATTACGGCATATCAGACAAAAAAACGCGGAAAGGTGATCACATTTATTGATACGCCAGGTCACGAAGCTTTCAGTTCTATGCGCGAACGGGGTATTAGTTTGGCGGATGTGGCTATACTCGTAGTTGCTGCTGATGACGGTGTGCGTCCACAAACAGAGGAGGTTATTCAGTACGTAAAAGACAAAGGCATTCCGACTATTGTTGCTATTACAAAAATAGATAAGCCAACGGCTAATGTTCAAAGAGTCAAACAAGAATTGGGAGATAGGGATATTCTTATCGAGGAATGGGGTGGAAAATACATGTGTTGTGAAGTGAGTTCAAAGATGGGAAAAGGTATAGATGAACTCCTGGAAAGTATTTTGCTTCTTTCAGAGGTTGAGAATTTTTCTGCCAATCCGAAGCGTGACGGTTTGGGTATCGTATTGGAGGCGCATCTTGATCCGCAAAAAGGTCCAGTAGCCACTATATTGGCGAAAACAGGGGTGTTTAAGGTGGGACAAGATGTATTCGTCGGAAAAACGATTGGACGTATACGGCGCATGGAGGATTGGACGGGAAAAAATGTTACTGAAGCTGTCCCATCTATGCCGATAACTTTGTACGGTCTTGAAGCTGTACCGAACGCTAATGACATTGTGCAAGTGGTGAAAACCAAAATTCGTCTGAGAAGCGGTTCCCAAATTTCTTCCTCGGAAGAATCTTCTGTAAAACACAGAATCAATAAAATTCTTGAAAGCGATGCACGTAAAAAAGTGAATGTCGTTTTGAAAGCGGATACACAGGGATCTCTTGAAGCTATTGAGCAGATTTTGGATACATTCAAATCTGATGAAGTAGTGCTACAGTATATTGCTACGGGTGTCGGAAGCATTACGGAGTCGGATGTCAGACTGGCCGAAACTTCGGAAACGGTTATTACCGGGTTTAATGTTGAAGCGACGTCAGTTGCGAAGCGACTTGCTGAAGAAAGCAAGGTTGAGATCAAAACCTTTAAAATTATTTATGAGCTTATCGATAATGTTAAAAGCCGAATGGAGGCACTTTTAACGCCGGAAATTATACGAACTGATGTTGGTGAGGTGGATGTTTTGGCAATATTCAAAACAGGGAAAAAAGATATGATCGTAGGCGGAAAAGTTCGGAAAGGAAGGGCAAAAAACGGCTGTTTTGTGGAAGTAAAACGAAATGAGAATATAATTGGTCGCGGAAAGTTGGCAAACCTTCAGCAAAACAAAGTGAATACAGACGAAGCGAAACAGAGCACAGAATGCGGAATTACCTTTGAAGGTGAGACGAAAATTAAGATAGGAGATACTCTTGCGTGCTTTTTCGAGGAACAAAAGAAAAAAACAATTCAGACGGTGTAAAATCTTTTTCATAATATGGCCTTTATATAAAATTCTTCCTTCAAACTCTTCGCTTCTTGTAAAATGTCTGTTCATTGACAGAATAGGCAAATTTGATAGTATGTATGGGTGTCTTTTTTGGCTTGTTCCTTCGGTTGGTTTTAGCTACGGGAGTGTTTTTCATGAAAACAGTTAAAGTCCTTTTTTTGGATGACACATTCATGGTGCCATTGTCTGTTCTGGAGCGAGCAGGCATCAAGATAGAAATGACAGACGAGCACAGTCTGGGGATAGATGATTCGTACGCGGCTATTACGCCGATAAGTGCCCAAAGGATTGCTCAAGAGGCGCAAAGGCATGACCTCATCATTATTGGAAATAACTTGAGAGCAGGTATTGAAAAAGCAGCTGCCATTCCAACGGAAAGACTTGGGAGGGTAATTGTGGTATGGAATGATTACAGAAAGGGTGACGAGCGACCATATGCTGCGCTCGGTATTTCCCAATTTGGATCGAGGCGCGATACAATAGTACTTATAACTGAGGCGCTTCGGGAAATATCCTAAAGGCATGAATAATGTATCCTTCTTCTTGCATGTCGAGAAGAAGGATTTTTTATCGCATTTTAGCGGGGTGTTTTCTTCAAGAAAGCTTTTTTCTTTTTGTGTAACTTTATTTGACGATTTCTCTATGTATTCTATAATGAAAGTAGAGTAAACACGAATAACATTAAAAAAATATGCCAAAAGAAAGACACAAGATTGTCCCAGCTTCGTATCTTGTACTTGTAAAAAACGACACTATTCTTCTTTCTCGCAGGTATAATACTGGATATGAGGATGGGAACTATAATTTACCGGCTGGGCATGTAGAACGAGGTGAAACGTGTACCTATGCTCTTGTTCGAGAAGTGAAAGAGGAAATTGGAATTGTCTTAATGCCTCAAGATGTGCGCGTTGTACATGTTATGCATAGAAAATCGGGGAATGATGCATTGGGAGAAAGGATGGATATTTTTTATGTTGCGAAACGATGGAGTGGAGAAATAATCAACGAGGAGCCAAATAAATGTGATGATATTTCTTGGTTTTCTTTGAGTAATCTTCCAAAAAATCTCACACCGTATATTCGACAAGCACTGGAACATATGCAAAAAGAAGTATTCTATAGTGAATTTGGTTGGTTAAATAAATCCTAAATTAAAATAATATGCGCATACTCACACCAAAACAGAAAATTGTACTTCAGGCAATTAAGAGCTACTTCTCGCAGCATAACCAGATGCCAACAGTACGAGAAATAAAGGAAGAGGCAGCAACACTTGGTTTAAAACTCAAAAGCCTTCGAAGTTTTTTTATGTATTTGAATGAACTTGAGGAAAAGGGGTATATTCAAAGAAGCTCGGAAGATAGGGGTATTAAACTTCAGGGCATAACATCGGAGTTATTTGTGAATGTTCCCATTCTCGGTATGGCAAATGCGGGTACAGCATTGGCTTTTGCGGATGAATATGTAGAAGGGTATCTCAAAGTGTCGAGAAATATTATACGGAACAGAGATGTATTTGCTGTTCAAATTTCGGGTACATCCATGAATAAAGCTAAAGTGAACGGAAAAACGATAGAAGATGGCGATTTTATTCTTGTGGATAAATCTGCTGATCACTATGAAAATGGGGATAAGGTGCTTGTAGTCATTGACGGACTTGCAACGGTGAAAACCTATCGGAGTCATGACGGCAGAAACATCGTTCTTCTTCCCGAGTCTACTGATATAACACATAAACCGATCTTTCTTACTTCTCAGGATAACTTTGTGATAAATGGAAAGGTGGTGAATGTTCTTAAGATTCGGTGATTCCGTGGACGCTTTCTTTGTAACAAAGACTTGTTTATACCTATTGGTAATATCAAAGTGTATGGAAAAAACCAAGCACAACTTAATATGGATCCGTCCATTCATTACGCGATAAATGTGAACGCGCTGTTTTCGGAAGAAGGTTTTTTGCTGGTTATGCAGTCGGGAAATCATATATCTCGCTTTTCCTTTTCTCCAAAACACGCCAAAAGAGCCCTGTTTTTGCTGGAGAATAGAATTGCGTAACATGAAAAGCCGCATAAGGTAATTGAGACGAAGCTTCCGAAGACAAAATCGGAAACATCTAAGCCGGCAGTTGGATTTCGAACGTGAGTGTATGTGTGTTGTTTGAGCGTCGGATGCTGTTCGTATGTTGTTCAATATGTGTTTTGATTTGATGTGAAAAGAGAACGGGGTATCAAAAAATGAAACCGTCGGTGAATATCGGCGTTTTTTTATTGATATTGTGGAGTGATGTTGAATTTTGGGTGAATGTTTGTAGGTACAGTTTCGTTACCGTTCTTTTTGCGCTATGCTTAAAATATGACAAAAGCCAAAAAAACATTTCTTCTTATAGATGGAAACGCACTCATACATCGGGCGTATCACGCACTCCCGCCCCTTTCAACGAAAAAAGGCGAATTAGTGAATGCTGTATATGGTTTTGCTTCGACACTCATGAGCGTGCTCGAAAAATTCAAGCCGGAATATATTGCGGCATCGTTCGATCTTGCTGCGCCAACTTTTCGACACGAAGCTTTTGCAGAGTATAAGGCGAAAAGAAAAAAAGCCCCGGATGACTTATATGCGCAGATTCCGCGCGTGAAGGAATTAGTGAGAGCCTTCAATATTCCCATATACGAGTGTGAGGGATTTGAAGCGGATGATGTTATCGGTACGTTAACGCGTCAAGTGACGGAAACTGAGGATAGAGAAGTGATTATTATCACGGGTGATGCGGATGCGTTGCAGCTTGTTAACGAGAAAGTAAAAGTGTTTTCAATGAGAAGAGGCATGTCTGATACAGTACTCTATGATGAGCAGGCTGTTTCGGAAAAATACGGGTTTTCCGCATATCATATTGTTGATTTCAAGGGTTTGCGCGGGGATGCCTCGGATAATATTCCCGGAGTGAACGGCATAGGGGAAAAAACAGCAGCCGATCTGATTCGTTCATTTGGTTCGCTTGAGAATATCTATAATCGGATTGAAGAGGTAAAACCGGCAGTTCGGGAAAAGCTTATTCGTGACAAAGCACAGGCGATTCTTTCCAAGCAGCTTGGGACGATAGATACGCATGTGCCGATTTCCGTTCGTCTTGAAGAATGTGTTGCACGAGACTTTTCCGTTGAAAAAGTTGAGTCGTTGTTTCGCGATCTCAATTTTTTCAGTCTCTTGAAACGCATCCCGGGCCGTTTGGAATTGAAAGTTACAAATGAAAAATTGAAAGGTGTTCGGGAGAAAAAATACGTTTCCGTGACAGCAGAAAATATCCAACGTTTTATGCAAGAGCTCAAACAAACAGGAATTGCGGCGTTTTCTCTTGACACGGATTTAGATGGAAAAAGTGTTTTAGGCATGGCGATGAGTTTCAAAAATGGACGCGCATGGTATCTCGCTTGGAAGGAATACGAGCAATATATAAGCGAAATATTTTCTGATGCAAGCCTAACCTTGATTGGGTATGATGTAAAACAAACTTGGAAAACTTTTCATCAGCTTGGAAAACCGTTTCAAGCAAAGTATAGTGATGTGCTTCTTTCCGCATATGTGCTCAATTCCGGATCGAATCTTGATTTTGATCGTCTTGTTGTGGAAGAAATAGGTGATGAATTATCGTATCAAGCAGTGGAGAAGCAAACGGTTTTGTTTGATTCGCCAAAGCATACGCTGTATCCGGTATGTGAGCGAGCAGAATATATTTTCAAACTGCATGCCACGTACGAGGACAAGATTTTTGCTGTTTCTAAAACACAAACGGCTCATCACACGCTTGATTCTGTATTGAAAAATATGGAATTGCCCCTCATTCCTCTATTGGCGGATATGGAAGTGCATGGAATCCTGTTTCAAAAAGAGGTGTTTTACGGTATTGCCGAGACGGTGAATAAAAAAATTATGACTCTTGAGATCTCTATTCACGAACTTGCAGGCGAAGTGTTTAACATTAACTCGCCCAAACAGCTTGCTGATGTATTGTTTGTAAAATTAGGTCTGAGTACGGCTCTTGTAAAAAAGAACAAAACGGGATTTTCCACAGCATCGAATGAACTGGAGAAGTTGCGCGAAGAGCATGAAATTATAGGAAAAATAGAAGAATACAGAGAATTGTTTAAACTCAAAACGACGTATTTAGATGTGCTTCCCGGTCTTTCGGATGATCAGGGACGAATTCATACCACGTTTAATCAGGCGGTTGCCGCGACAGGAAGACTGTCTTCGACCGATCCGAATCTGCAAAATATTCCGGTGCGTACCGATATCGGCATGCTTATGCGGACGGCGTTTATTGCTCCGGAGGGAAAACGTCTGATAAGCGCCGATTATTCACAAATTGATTTGCGATGCGCAGCGCATGTGAGTCAAGACCGAAAACTTATGGAAGCTTTTTGTCGGGGAGACGATATTCATACCGCAACTGCTTCCGAAGTGTTTCATGTCTCCCCCTCTCAGGTAACCTCAACGATGCGACGAAAGGCAAAAACGTTGAATTTTGGCGTGCTGTATGGGATGAGTTCATTCGGTTTTTCGCGTGCTGCGGGAGTGGATCGTCAGGAAGCACAAAAATTTATCAATGATTATATGAATACATTCCCCGGCATAGCTGAATATATGAAACGAACCAAAGAAGCAACGAAAAAGTTTGGATATGTGGAAACGCTGTTTGGACGGCGGCGGTATGTTCCGGAAATCAATTCACCGAATTTTCAAGTAGTTCAAGCATCAGAACGAATTGCTATCAATATGCCGATACAGGGACTTGCTTCCGATATAATGAAGCTTGCTATGATCGCGTCAGATAGTCTTATACGTTCGTATGGAAAGGATGCGGCGCTTATTCTTCAAGTTCATGACGAGTTGATATTTGAAGTAGATGAAGACAGGGAGATTGAATTTATGAAACACATCAAAAGCATAATGGAGAATGTGTATTCTTTGTCCGTTCCGCTTGTTGTGGATGTTAAAGCAGGGAATAGCTGGGGGGAGTTGTAAATGTGGTTATTTTCAGGTAGTTTCTTTGCAAAACCAGATTTTTTCCTGTATAAACAAGGATATATGGACGATACACTTCAAACCAGAATACAGGCGCTTCTCGATAAACTCCCGCTTTTGCGGGACTATCTTTGACGTTCCTCAGAAAAAACAGCAAGTAACTCGCTTGGAAACAGAGACGGCGCGCCAGGATTTTTGGGATGACCAAAAAAATGCTAGCACAATGCTTCAAAAGATTGAATTTTTTAGAAAGCAGATAGGCGAATATGAATCATTGGAGCGCGATGTTCTTAGTGTTTCTGAATTGATAGAAATAGCAGATGAGGGGGATAATCTGGAAATTACAGATTTTCTTTCGGAAATTGAACGGCGGGCGCACCAACTTGAGCGGTATCTTTTGTTTTCAGGAAAATATGATGATCATAATGCTATGATCTCGATTCATAGTGGCGCTGGCGGTGTGGATGCGCAGGACTGGGCAGAAATGTTACTTCGCATGTATCTTCGATGGTGCGAAAGAGAAACGTTTTCTGTGTCTATTATAGATGAATCCCGCGGTCAGGAAGCAGGAGTAAAGAGTGTTACGTTTGAAATACGAGGACAGTATGCATATGGAAGACTTTTGGGAGAAGCTGGTGTACACCGTCTTGTGCGCCTATCCCCGTTTAATGCTGATAATTTGCGTCAAACCTCATTTGCTTTAGTTGAAGTTATGCCTGTTATAGAACACTCTTCCGAAATTTCCTTAAATGAAAGTGATTTGCGTATGGATACTTACCGATCTTCTGGCGCTGGCGGGCAAAATGTAAATAAAACTGAAAGTGCAGTGAGGATTACGCATATTCCAACTGGACTGTCTGTGAGTTGTCAAACTGAACGGTCACAGATTCAAAATCGTGAGCGAGCCCTTTCTATGATAAAAGCAAAGTTGCTTCAAAAAATGATCGATGAGCAGGAGCAAAAAAATCGTGAATTGCGTGGAGAGCATATTAGCGCTGGATGGGGAAATCAAATACGATCCTATGTTTTGCACCCATACCAAATGATAAAAGATCATCGAACTGCATTTGAAACCAGTTCAACACAAATATTTCTTGATGGAGGCATAGATGATGCACTTGAAGCATATTTGCGTTGGAAGGCTGAACGAAAAGCATAAATTTTTGCTTTATACGGAATGGGGTGATGTCGAAGTGGTTATGAATATTGATTGTATGAGTAACAAATCTTTAAAAAGCTACTCAAATACAGTGGATAGTGAAGCACATATAGCCACTTTGTTGAAAGCGGGAGGTGTTTGTGTGCTTCCTACAGATACTTTGTATGGTGTTGTGGCAAATGCTTTTGATGAAAATGCTGTGGAAAAGGTGTATTCAATTCGCGGAAGAAGTGCATCTAAACCATGTATTGTGCTGATTTCGAACACACATTCCCTTTCTTTTTTTTCTGTTTTTCCCAGTAAAGCTGAACAGCAATTTCTTTCCCATATATGGCCAGGACCTGTGAGTGTTATTATGGATGTTATCGGAGATAATTTTCAATATCTTCATCGAGGCAAAAATTCTCTGGCGTTTCGTGTTCCTGACAGTGCTTTTTTACAGTCCATCATAGGCGATTCCGGAGCACTTATTGCTCCAAGCGCTAATCCTGAAGGTTTGAATGTAGCTGAAACGATTGATGAGGCTCGAATGTATTTTCAAAATACCGTTGATAGGTATCATGATGCCGGACGATTATTCGGGTCACCTTCTACGTTGATTCAACTGCAAAATGGCTCTATACTGTTAATACGAGAGGGAGTAGTTTCTTTTTCTTCGGTCGTCTCTCTTGCTTCTGTGTATGGTATCGAACCAAAGTGTAATAAGTAATATTTTTCTCAATATGGACAAAAAACCTTTATTTGTAGCATCGTTTGCTTTTTTAGGGGGGGTATATTCGGGAACACTTGCTTACACGAAACTTACTACGGGTATTTGTGCCTTTGGAGCGTCATGTCCGTTTTTATTTGGACTTCCAGTATGTGTTTACGGCTTTGCCGGTTTTTCAATCGTTTTTTTGTTAGCCACTATAGCATATGTAAAATCGAATCTGAAAATAAAGGCCATGAATTTTATATACTGGTTTTCTCTTATCGGAGTATTTTTTGCACTGTATTATCTGATTCAAGAGGTGTTTCTATTGCCCGCTCCTCTTGCTGGTCGTGTGATTTCTTTAGGGTATCCGAGTTGTTTGTATGGCTTGATGGGGTACGCCCTTATTTTTGCCATGGCGCGTTCTATTACCATGACGCAAAACTTTGGAAAGTAAATATTGTAGTATAACTATGTGTTTATTCTGTAATTATAAGTATCTAATGTTTGTGTTATGACGACAACGAAAAAGGAAAAATCACAGGGAAAGCAAAATGAGGGAAATGCGAGGTTAGATATGGTGGTGGGTGAAATACGCGAAAAGTTTGGAGAAGGCATGATTATGAAGCTTGGAGATGTGAAAAAAGTGGATGTTGAAGCTATTCCTACCGGGTCGCTTTCTCTTGATATTGCTTTGGGTATTGGCGGTGTTCCGAGAGGAAGAATTATTGAAGTATATGGTCCGGAATCGTCTGGAAAAACAACGTTAGCACTTCATATTGTGGCAAATGCACAGAAAAAAGGTGGTTCCGCCGCGTTTGTAGATGCTGAACATGCAATGGATCCTGAGTATGCCAAGAAAATCGGAGTGAACATCAATGACTTGTTGATATCCCAGCCTGATACCGGTGAACAGGCATTGGATATTGTTGAAACATTGGTTCGATCCGGCGCTGTGGATGTGATCGTGGTGGATTCTGTAGCAGCATTAGTTCCAAAAGCTGAAATAGAGGGTGAAATGGGGGATCACCATGTTGGTTTGCAGGCGCGACTTATGTCACAAGCGCTTCGAAAACTTACGGCTGTTATAGCAAAAACAAATGTTGTTGTTATTTTTATCAATCAAATCCGCATGAAGATCGGGATTATGTTTGGAAATCCGGAAACTACAACAGGTGGTCAGGCGTTGAAGTTTTATTCTTCCGTTCGTTTAGAAGTTCGTCGGGCAGCACAGATAAAAAAAGGCGAGGATGTGGTGGGAAACCGTGTGAAAGTAAAGGTGGTGAAAAATAAAGTTGCTCCCCCATTCAAGACAACGGAATTTGATATTATGTATAATGAGGGAATTTCTTATACTGGCGATTTATTAGATACAGGCGTGAAATATGAAGTGATTAAAAAATCAGGCAATTCCTTTGTTTTTGGCGAAGAGAAATTGGGTGTTGGAAGGGAAAATGCGAAGAAGTTTTTGAATGAAAATCCAAAAATTACATCTACTATTGCAGACACTATTTTGAAAATAACTGCTCTATAAAAAATAAAAAAAGAAGTTATTTCAGAAAACGAGAGCTAAATACTCTCGTTTTTTTCGTGCACCGCATCTTTTTCGGACGAGTATGCAAATAGAAATATCCATAACCACCAAAGAACACTCAAGTCATTTTTCCAGTACGTTGTATCAATGATTCCGTGCGCGAGGGATGCTGTTATTATGGATAGGATGATCGTTATGAAAATTGTATTTTTATTGTAGGCAGTTTGTTTTTGAACAGCTTCTTTTGATAGAAGGTATATGCTGTACAATACAATTAGGAATCCAATAACCCCAATAAGTCCGGTTTGAAGCCAAAAAGCCAGAAAAATATTATGTGGTTGCGGGACTGCCCATTCAAGGTATGGAGGGTAAAATTTTTGATATGCAAGGTATTGTTCCTGAAAATTTCCCGGACCAATACCGAGAAACCAATGATCTTTTCCTATATTCCATGCAGAGCGCCAAATCATGAAGCGCGAAGAAAGTGATGATCGTTCGTCTTTGAAAACAAGTGAATGAAATTTTTCTGTGTTGACTATTGAAATAATTGAAAGAGATATAACAAGGAAAAAAAACAGAAGTATGGGTAGGAATATTGTGGGCACTTTCTTTTGTGATCGGCTGTGTATTTGTATTTTTTTGATTGCCAGAAATAGTTCCCCTACGAGGATTCCAATACTACATCCAATCCATGCACCATATGAATAAGTTGTGTATAGTACGAAGGCAGAAGAAAGGATTGCTGTCAAAAGAAATAAGTTTTTTATAGAAACAAGGAGTGTTTTTTCTGAATTTCGAAGAAAAAACCATCCTATTATAATAGCGGGAGACATTGCCATAGCGAGATGATTTGGCGAAAGATATGGTGTAGCAAGTCTTCCGTCAAAAGTGAGGCTTCCCTGTAGCCAGTACCAAATGGAAACCGTAGCCGTTACGGTTATTGAAAGTAAAATTATATATATAACTGAAAACATTTCCTTTTTTGAGGCATATTGTATCCAGAGAAATACCGAAAAAAATGGAAGTATGAACCAACTTTTTATAATTCCGGCTCCTGATAGGCTTGTGTAAGCGGCGAAGCTAAATAAGAGACCAACAAAAAGCATAAGTGACCCAATCAAAAGCGTTTTTTGGAAAGGATTGCTTTTCCAAATTTTACGAATAGGACGTCTGTTTGTTTGCATATCGGATTTTATAGCTATTAGCGATGCTATAATTGAAATAATGAGCAGTATATCTAGAACATTGCTTTTAAAACCAAACATAGAAAAGCGAATCATGTAGAGGGGAAGGAGAGCTACTGTTATTGTGAAACATATATTGCCGATATAGCGCGCGTTAAAAATAGAGAAAGTTTTAAATGCTACCTCTTTATTTGTGCCTGTTTGTAAAGTTTTTATTATAAACATGACGATAGTACAGTAGTGTTATGCAATTTTTTTCAACAAAAAGCATGCTGTAAAGGATGCTGTTATTATACCAGTAGCTCTTATTTTCTGCTTGGTACATAGCGTTGGTTCTTCGAAAGTTTATTTAAGGTGTTTCTCAGATGAAAGTCTCATTTCATTTTGGAAGGCTTTTTACTGTGCTGGATAGCTCTTTTAATAGAAATACGATAATTTATTTGCAGATTTGGTTCTGTATAAAGATACGAAGCAGATATTTAATGTTCGTATCCGAAAAATTGGACTAAAATTTCTTATATTGATGGTTAGTTTATTGGATGTTTGGCGCACTGTTTTGTTTTCGGAAAGGCGTATAATCGTACGATATATGACAGGACGGACGAGTTCTCGGTGTTTATTGTAGATGAGGTTTTTTAAAAGCTATTTAACGTGGAAGATAGTATAGAGAATTTTGCTAAGTTTTTCAGAAAAGTAGAAAACAAACGGACAACTTTTTCCTTTAAAAAGAGAGTTTCTGTCAGAACGTATTGTTTTTGGCAATAAAAGGATGTTGTATACAGTCATGTCTTTGAATAACATATTTTATCAAAAAGATACATCGAGCATTCATTTTGTTCGCGGTGTTTTTGACTCCAGGTTCTTTACAATAGCTCAATCTTTTCGTATTGTTGATACGGTTCATCCAGTGGCTGTGATGCGACATTCTGTTATTTCGGTACAACCAATGGTTGTTTCAGTGCATATATATTGTACTCCTATGCCGGTTTCATTTCGGTGTGAAAACGGCAGGTTGGTATGCACAAAAAAGCGGGATCATCCCGGAAAAGCAAAAAACAAAGGAAAGCATATGGATATGGAATACTGTTTTGATTCGGATGAGTATCCAGATCCGCATCGCTCTTATTCCAAAAAATATGATGCATACCGCTAATATAGACATTGACGGTTACTGCGGATAAATGCGAAGCGTATAATTATAAACATTGCTTATGAAACAGATAGAATACCCCGTGCGCATTAACAAGTATCTTGCGATGAAAGGTATCTGTAGCCGAAGGGAAGCGGATGATTTGGTGGCTTCAGGAAAAGTGTGTATCAATGGAAAACGCGCTGAGCTTGGCGCGCGTGTTTTTCAAGGAGAGAATGTTACAGTTTCTGAAGTGAAGAAAGAACATATATATTTGGCATATCATAAACCGAAAGGTATTGTTACACACAGTCCGCAAAAAAAACAAAAAAGTGTCAAGGATATTATAATGCTTCCAAAAGGCGTTTTTCCGCTTGGAAGATTGGATAGAGAATCACGTGGTTTGCTTCTCTTTACCGATGACGGGAGGATTACTCAAGCGATACTTGATCCAAAATTGAGACATGAGAAAGAGTATGAAGTAAAGGTAAATAAGGTGGTGACGGACGAAATTTTGGACAAGCTTTCTCGCGGCGTTGTGTTGGATGACGGATATCGAACGCGTCGTTGCCGTGCACAGAAAACGGGAGGAAGGACGTTCCGCGTCATTTTGACTGAAGGAAAAAAACACCAAATTCGACGTATGTGCGCTACCGTTGGCTGGGAAGTAGAAGATTTGTTTCGTGTAAGAATTATGCATATTACTTTGGGAGATCTGAAAGAGAA
>Ga0268298_10003021_pt1 | contig 17666 bp, 14 predicted proteins | sample WWTPWeurt_MetaG_FD_194462 | JGI IMG/M metagenome (GOLD analysis project Ga0268298, IMG submission 194462) | Activated sludge microbial communities from WWTP in Nijmegen, Gelderland, Netherland - WWTP Weurt | ecosystem: Engineered > WWTP > Aerobic digester > Activated sludge | place...
GGAGCAGGTCGTCGGCGATCGTCTCGACGGCCCGGCCCTCCGCAAAGAGTCGCCGGAGGTCGTGCAAGCCCGCGGCCTGCACCTGGGCCATCATCCAGACGTCGTGCTCGAACGTGGTGACGGCGACCGGCACGAAGCACCGTCCACCGAGCACGAGCTCGTCGTCCGCCGGCGGGGGCGCCGGCGATAGGCTGCTGCGGCGTCGCAGCAGGTTCGCCAGCGCAGAGGCCAGGGCACGGAGGCGGCGGATCACGCGGCGGGCCGCTCGGTGAGCCGGTAGTAGGGCTCGGTCGGGTGGGTCGCTGCGTCATTGAGCACGGTGAGCACGAGGCTGAAGCTCCCATACTCCTCGGTGATGAGCCCCAGCTCGCCGTCGGGTGCGGCGCTCACCCGCCACGCCTCCAGCTCGAAGTTGGGCCCCCGGGTGTTGTCAGGGAGGTAGAAGAAGGCGCCCTCGATCTTCCCCTGCGTGCCACCGCGCACGGTCGTGCGGCCAGCCGGTGCCGCGATCGCCCCGGCGGTGTAGTCCACGAGGACGTCATCCCCCGTGGTCACGTTGGCCGCAGCCGGCAGGAAGCGCACGAGGCCGGCCTCGGCGTCCTCGACCACGAAATCCGTCCCGGCTACGAGGGGCGTCGCCCCCTTGGTCATGCTCACCGCCGAGATCACCCGGTTGGCGAGCTTGTAGACCCGGTCGAGCACCAGGTCGTTGATCGGCTCGTCCACGATCGCGCCGCCCACCTGGGTGTAGCTCCCCACGTCGCCCATGAGGAACAGGGCCATGTTATGGGCCTCGTGCTCGTCGGCGGTGATCTTGATGGTCACCTTCCGGGACTTCGAGTCCTCGGCGAGGACACCGGCGGTCTTGTCCATGCTCGATCGCTTCTCGATCCGCTCGTCCTCGGTCTGCACGGCGACCGCGGTGCAGTTGCCCAGGTGACGGAGCCCGGTGCGGGCGCCGACCGTGTCGAAGCGGTCGAAGTAGCACTTGCCCTTGCCGAGCAGGAAGTTCCGCGGGTCGGGCGTCGGGTACGGCATGAGAAGGCTCCGTGCGCGAGGGTCAGCTGAGCGTGTCGGGGTCGGCCACAGCGGTCGGGAACTGCGCCGTGAAGTCCACCGCCGCCGCGGCATACAGGTGGTCGGCGGGCTCCGCCGCCCATTCGATCTGCGCTTCCTCGAGGCTGTTCACGAGTCCGCCGAGGGTGGCCTCGCCGAGCAGGGCCCGCACCGCCCAGCCGACGAGCGGCTCGAGGAGCACGTCCGCCTCGTCGGCGATCGCCCCCTTCACCCGGCATTCGACGCGGAGCGTCAAGGCGTGCGCGGAGAGGGGACCGCCGCGCCCGCCCACGCGCTGGGTGCGCTGGGCGAGCAGGTACACCACCATGGCCGGGAGCGCGTCCTGGTCGATGGCGATGCCGCGGCTTCGGTGCACGGCGAGCCCGGCGGGCTTCCCCGCGCCGTCAAGCCGTGCCACCACCGCGTCCACGATCTGCTGGCGGATGCTCGCCATGGGTCAGGGCTCCGCGAGGCCGATGCGGGTCCAGAGCCCGTCGAGCGTACGCGCGTCGGGCCCCCAGTCGCGGATCGTGTAGTCGGTGCCGTTCACGCGGACCGGGTCGTCCCGGTGGAGCCCCGGGAGCCCCGGGGTGGGCACGAGCACGGAGCGGTACCGGCCCGCCACCGCCGCTCGGCCGCCGAGGACCTCGGCCGGTTCCTCGTCGAGGAGGCCGCTCGTCTCCAGCGTGCCGATCACCACCGGCACGCCGAAGTCGGCGAGGAAGAGGTCAAGATCCGCGGCGGGGTCGAGCACCGTTCAGACCACGTCCACCGCGAGGGTGGCGTCGGGCCGGGTCGGCACCACGAGCGGGGCCGCCTGCAGCATCAGCCAGGTCACTGCCGGATCCTCCTCGATCCACATCTTCGGGAAGTACGGCACGGCCTGGAGCCCGGCCTTCGGGTCCTTGATGCCGCCGAAGGCGCGAACGCCCTCGACGAGCGCGCTGGCCATCCCGACGATGTCGGCCGGCCAGATCGGCGTCACCGCGCCGGTGTCCGGGTCCTCGTACCAGCCGCCGTAGGTCCAGATGTTGAACCCGTCGATGGTGCCGCGCGGGGTGAGCCCCTCGATCTGCTGCGCGCCCACGTCGAGCCCGTTGTTCTGGATCCGGAGGACGTCGAGTCGCTTGGCAACCGTGTCGTGCGTGCGGAACGCCTTCCACGCCGCCACCCCCATGACCACGTCCACCGGGGTCGTCCCCGACTTCTCGAGCACCAGGTCGGACCAGTCCTGCAGGTCGTCGAGCGGGGTGGAGCCGGGATCGGTCCACTTGTCGGTCCCGGCGAGCGCGGCGGGGGTGAGCGCGGGATCGCGGCCGAAGTCCACGACCACCGTCCCGTAGCCCTCGCCGGTCACTGTGACCTTGGCGGTGCGGAGCGCCTCGGACGCCATCACCTCGAGGCGCCGGGTGACCATGTTGACCTGGTCGTCCAGCTCGGTCGCGAGGTAGGCGTCGAGCCGCTGCTGCGGCGTCAGGCGGCCTCCGATCTGTTCCCCGGCGATCCGCTTGAACGGCTTGTCGGGGTCGAAGCGCCGCTTGTCCTTGATGTAGGCGGGGCTGAAGGTGTTGGCCTTCCAGCCCTGCGACTCGACGACCTTGCCCGCCACGAGGGGCGAGACGAAGGGCGCGATGCGCCGGCGGCTCTTGATGGTGTCGAAGTGGATCTGCTCCGCTTCGCTCTGCTGGATCGTGGGGAAGTAGCGCTCGAGCAACGCTGGGTTCGGCGTCTTGAGGCCCTCCACGACCCCCAGCAGGACGTCGGTCGAGAACACGGTGGTCGGCATGTCGATCGGCTCCGAGTGAGAGTGAGGGCCTTACGCCTGCAGCGTGACCAGGTAGAGGCCCTTGTCGCGGAGCCCCTCGCGGGTGCTGGCCGCCGTGTGGCCGGCGCCGAACGTGAGCGCGGCCTCGTTGAAGTCGCCCCGGGTGTACGCCACGGCCGCGCGGTCGCCGGCCGTGGCGTCGCAGTCCTCCGCGAGGATCGCGTCCGGTACCTCGGACCCGTCACCAGCCGCGGCGGCCGAGAGGGTGTACTTGCCGCTCGCCGTGATCTTCCCGAGCACGGCGCCGCGGGTGAGGGTCTGGCCGGCGAGCAGGGTGATGCCCTTCGACAGCGGGGGCAGGTGGCCCGCGAAGAGCTTATCGAAGGGGAAGTCCTGGGACTGGAAGGCGGCGGGCTGGCTCATGCGGTCCTCGGCGTCGGGGTCCGGTCGGCGTGGACGGCGCGGTGCGTCGCGAGGATGCGCTGCACGTCGGCAGCAGCACCCTCGCCCTCCGGCGTGCGCGCCGATGCGGCCGGGGCGTGGAGCTGGGCCTCGTCGGCCTTGAGGCCGGCGAGATGGGAACGGCGGGTCTGCGCCTCGTGCTCGAGCGACCGGCGGGCGAAGCCCTCGGGCGTGCAGGCGGCGTCGGCCTTGGCCAGGGCGGTGAGCGCCTCGAGGCCCGGGCGGGCGAGCTGCTCGATGCCGAGGATGCGTTCGCGCTCGGCCGTGGCGCCCTCGGTGCGGGCGCGGGCGAGGAGATCGGCGAGCCGGTATGCCCGCGCCGCCGGCGCGGCGTCTCCGCCCTCGCCGTCGCCAGGCTCGGCTTCGGGCTCGGCGTCGGCAGGTGCGGCGAGCTCATCCTCGGCCAGCCACTGGTAGGCGCCGGCACCGAAGTCCACGCCGTACAGCGTGCCCTGGCGGACGGCGGTGACGCGGCCGGTGGCGCCGGTCTCCACGATCACGTCGCGGGTGACGCGGCTCGTCACGCCCGCGCCTTCGGTGAAGGCAGCCACGGGGCCGTCCAGCCGCTGGGCGGCGGATGCAGTCATGCGGGTCTCCTGAGTGGCGGTAAGGGTCGCGCGCGCGCGGGGGCGCGCGCTGTCGCTGGCGAGTGCGGCGTGGAGGGTCTCGTAGGTGCCGAGGCGGTCGGCGAGTCCGGTCAGGACCGCGGCCTCACCCACGAAGACGCCGCCCTGCCCGTAGTCGGCGAGGACCGTGGCCTCCGGCACGCCGCGGTAGCGGGCGACCGCGGCGAGGAAGACGGCGGCGAGGGCGTCCACGGTGGCCTGCACCGCGGCGCGGCCGGTGTCGGTGGTGGGATCGTCGTCCCGCTTGCGCGGGGTCTGGCTCGAGACGATCTCGATCTCCTCAACACCCGCCGCCCGGTCGCGGGCCCGGGTGTCGAGAAGCGCCATGCGGACGCCGAGCGAGCCCAGGATCGCGGTGTCGGCGCAGACCACCTCCTCGCACGCGCTCGCGAGCCAGTAGGCGGCGCTCGCCCCCGTACCCGAGACGTACCCGACGAGGGGCTTCCGCCCGCGATAGCCCGCGATCAGCTCGGCCAGCTCCGCGCAGCCGTTCACTTCACCGCCTGGGCTGTCGAGGTCGAGCACGACCGCCCGCACACTCGGATCCTGCACGGCGACCGTGAGGTCGCGCGCGATGAGCTCGTAGCTCGTCGCCCCGCTCACCAGCGAGAACAGGTTCGCGTAGCGAAACATCGGCCCGCGGATCGGCAGCCGCGCGACGCCGTCCCGCACCTCGACGGCATAGGCGTGGTCAAGCGGGCGGCCCAGCTGCGCCGCGATGGCCTCGAGGTCGCCCGCCTTGCGGTAAGCGACCGCGAACATCGTCCGGAGCGCGTCCTCGCTGATCGCCCAGTGCGCCGTGGCCAGCGCATCGAGCACGAGGTGCGGCAAGCGGTCGGTCATGCGCGCGCCCCTCCCTCGGTTACGAGTTCGGCCCGAGCGAGGGAGAGGCGGCCCGCCGGCACTGCGTCCTCAAGCGGTGGCGTGCTGCCGCGGTCGGCGTTCTGAGGGTCGCGGGGATTGCGCGTGGGGGCGCCGGTCGGCGGGGTGACCGCCGCGGGAGGAGCGGCGAGGCCGTCGCGCACCTGGGCCCGGCGCTCCTTCACCTGCTGGGCGTGGTTCTGTTCCCAATCCCCACCGGTGAGCTTGGCGGTCTCCTCCTCGAGCGTGGCCAGGCCGTTGGTCACCCGGAGGATCGCGGACTCGACGGCGCTCCGCTCATCGATCTGACCGGCAGCCGGTCCGGTCCACGCCGCGTCGCACCAGGCGCGGCGGACGAGCGGGTCCTCGAAGAAGCCTGGCGCGTCGAGCAACCCGGCGGCGACCGACTCGGCGATCACCCATTCATAGGAGGGTTGGCAGAAGGTGCGCACGAGGGTAGCACGCCGGCGCTCGAACGACCGCCAGGCTTCGAGGAGCGCGGCGCGGGACGCGCTGTAGGAGGCGTTGAAGCGCTTGACCAGGAGCTCGTACGGCACCTCCAGCGCGACGCCCACCTGCTGGAGGATGGCCTGCACGAACGGGTCGAACTTGTCGTTCGGCCGCCCGGGGTTCACCGTCTCGACGCTCTCGCCCGCGGCGAGGTCGAGAATCGCGCCGTTGCCGAGCCGGTACTGCGCCGGGTCGGCGGGCGGCAGCTGGCCGGCCGGCAGGCCGAGCCCCACGGGCGCGTCCGGGGTCGGGTGCTTGATGAAGACCGTGAAGCAGGCCGCGAGCACCGCCGCCATCAGCTCCGCCTCGGTGTAGCGGTCGAGCTGCTTGAGCGGCTCAATGACTGGGGCGAGGAGCGGCACGCCGCGGGTCTGGCCCGGGCGGAGTGGGTCGAAGATGTGGAGCACGAGCCGCTCGCCCGACTCGGGGGCGACGGCAGGGACCGCCGTCCAGGTCAACCCGCCCCGGCCGAAGAAGTCCCCCGGGTGGCGGCTGGCGAGGTGATAGCGGACCGGCTCGCCCAGCTCGTTGATCTCGACCCCGCCGGCGAGCCGGTCGGTGTCGGGGCCGAACTGGGGGTTGGACAGGTAGTCGGCCTCGAGGAGTTGGAGGGCCAGGCCCAGGAGCCGGGCCCGACCCTCCTTCCGGCGGCGGATGGCCAGCACGTCCCCGCTCTCGAGGCTGCTCACTAGCACCAGCGCCTGCAGCGTGGCGAAGTCGAAGCGCCCGGTGACATCGCAGGCCGGGGTTTCCGCCCACCAGGCCCAGATCCGGGCCGCGTGGGCCTCCCAGGCACCGGCCTCCTCTTCGGTGAGCCCGAGCAGCTCGCGGTCGATCCGGGCCCGCGGCGTGAGGCCGGTCCCGACGGCGCTGGTGACGATGGTGTTGAGGGCCCCGGTCGCGAGGGGTGCGTTCCGGCGGAGGTCGCGCGAGCGAGCCCGGAGGGTCGTGAGGTCGCCCAGGCTATCGCGGTCGGCGCTGCCGAGCCCGGCATACCACTCCTGCAGCGCACGCCGGTCGTAGCGGGCACCGGAGTATCCGCCCGAGAGGGCGAGCGCGGCCCGAGCCTGGTGTCGCCGGAGTCCCCGAATTGGGGACACGAAGGTGACCAGCCGGTCGAGCAGGGTGGGCCCGGGCAGAGGGGGGAGCCCGCGCGGCGTGAGGTTCATTCGGGCACCCCAAACCGAACTCGGATACCGCCGGCGCGCGCCTTAGCGGGGTGTCCCTCCGGCAACCGCACGGCGAGCTCGCGCTCCCGGGTGACGAGCTGTTCGTAGTCAGCCCGGCTGACCGATCGCCCGCCGATCGCGTACCCCTGTGCCCCCGTCTCGATCGCTTCGAGCGCGGCCTTGACCGCGAGCCAGTCGCGGATGGCGTACACCGCTGGCAGGTCCGCCGCGGTGTACGTGCGACCGTCGAGCGCGACGCTGGGCGTCCCCGTTTCCAGCTGGGTGATCGCCTGGTTCGCGCTCGCGAGCTTCGCGGCGTAGAGAGTGGGGCTCGCCATGCGTCGCACAGTAGAGGCGGCGCGGGGCGAGGAGGAGGTCTACGCGGGTTGAATAGGGGTACTCTGTGACACAGCTGCGCGCCGCGAGAGATGCCTGTCCACGGGAGCCGAGGTTGCAGCCACCCTCAACGCGTTGAGGGTCACTGCTATAGAACCTCCCATGTCGCCTATGAGGACGGCCATCGCCAAGCTGACAACCCCAAGCAGCGCACCCACCGCAAGCAAGGTCTTGAGGCCTAGGGCGATGCCGATATTGAGGCGAATGGTGGCGCGGGCCCGGCGGGCTAGGCGGACTGCGTAGGGAACCTTCGTCAGGTCGTCGGCGAGGAGTGCAATGTCTGCGGCCTCGATCGCTGCGGGCGAGCCGGCCGCGCCCATGGCGAGACCGACCGTCGCCTCAGCGAGCGCCGGGGCGTCATTAACTCCGTCCCCTACCATCGCCACGGCGCCGTGGCGCCTCCGCAGTTCACGGACGGCAGCCACCTTCTCTTCGGGCGACAGGCGGAACCTCACCTCGTCCACACCGGTGGCCGCACCGATGGCCTGCGCGGCCGGCTCGGCATCGCCGGTCAGCATGACCACGGGCCGGATCCCCAGCCGGTGCAGGTGCTGCACCACCGTCGGTGCGCTCTCCCGCGCGCGGTCTCTCAGTTCGATCATCCCGGAGGCGCCCCCCTCCGCGACAACGTAGGTGCGGATCGTGCCAGGTGTCGCGGGTCCCCAGCGGGCCGCTACCGCGTGACCCACCAGTTCCTCGGTACCCGCCTTGATCCACTGCCCGTCGACTTGAGCATCGACACCGCGACCTGGTACGGCCGTGAACCTCTCGACCACTCCTGACGGAGGACCTCCGGCCTGACGAGCGAATGTGACGATTGCCGCCGCGAGCGGGTGCTCCGACAGCTGTTCGACTGCATGAAGCTGACCCAGCAGGGTATCGCGCGAGGCTCCCGGGTCGGTGCGGAAGTCTGTTACAGACAGTTGACCCAGGGTGAGGGTGCCGGTCTTGTCGATTGCCAGTGCCCGAACCCGACCGAGCGTCTCCAGGTGAATCCCGCCCTTGATGAGGACCCCGTGCCTCGCCGCGCTGGTGATCGCGCTGACCACCGTGACGGGAGTCGCGATGACGAGCGCGCACGGACAGGCGATCACGAGCAGCGTCAACCCGCGCGTAAACCACTCGAGACCGTTTCCCGAAAGGAGCAACGGCGGTCCCAGCATGACGAGCGCAGCGAGGACGGTCACGGCAGGGGTGTACACGCGCGCGAACCGCTTGACGTATTCCTCGACCGGCGCACGGCGGGTTTCCGCTTCCCGAACCAGTTGCACGATCCTGGCGAGCGTGCTGTGCTCGGCATCGGCGGTGACCTCGACCTCCAGGGCGCCGTCAGTGCTCAAGGTGCCCGCGAAGACCGAGTCCCCTGGGCCCTTGGTCCTCGGCAGGGATTCTCCCGTGATGGTGGCTTCGTTTACGCCGGACGTTCCGGAGATGACCCGCCCGTCGGACGGGACCCGGTCGCCGGGCCGGATGCGGATTCGATCCCCTACCCGGAGCTCGTGGACCGGCACCGACTCCACGCCGCCATCGGGCGAGAGCCGGGCAGCGGATTCAGGCGCCAATTCGAGCAGGCGAGCAATGGAGCGACGGCCGCGATCCACAGCATACCGCTCCAGCAGCTCCGCCAGAGAGAAGAGCGCCGCAAGGGTCGCGGCCTCGAACGACTCGCCGATCAGCACGGCGGCTACGATCGCCACTGACATGAGGAAGTTCATGTCGAGCTTGAGCGTCCGGGCGGCGCGCATCCCGGCCGCGAAGAAGTTGCTGCCCCCGACGGCACACGAAGCTAGGTAGAGCAGCCCCGCCAGGTCGAGCCGGACCTTCAGCCATCCCGCCTGGTCGGGTGCGTGCGCCACCAGGCTGACCAGCGCTCCGGCCGCAAGAAAGGCGCAGGCGGCGTACGTACGCCGGGCGAACGGGGTCCGCCAGGGTGACGGGCGGTCGTGGACGGACGCGATCACAGAGTGCTCTCGGTGGCTGAACCGCTGATGCGGACCATGGAATCGAGCGGGATGACCAGAATGTCGCCGTCACCATGGTGGCCGGTCCGGGCCGTTCGCCGGACGACCTCCGTCCATCGGGCGACCGCGTCCTCGGGGGCCGGGAACATAAGGATTGTCATGGGCTCGTACCGCTGGCCCAGTTCGATCGAGTGGGCGTACTCCTCACCCCGGAGTCCGGGCACCAGGCGCTTTCCGTCATGGACCAGTACGTCGGGGCAGCCCGCCTCGAGCAGACCAGCCACCGTCGCCTGCGCCATGTGTGGACGAACGTAGGCTACGAAGAGCTTCATGGGGCAGCCTCCTGATTCGCGTGGTCGCGGGCGCCAGTCGCCCGGCCCTGCATCCAGGCGTACACCGCGGGTAGCACGAGCAGGGTGAGCACGGTCGACGTGACGAGCCCACCGATCACCACGGTCGCCAAGGGGCGCTGTACCTCTGCGCCGGAGCCGGTCGCGATCGCCATGGGCACGTAGCCAAGCGCGGCGACCAGGCCAGCCATCAGGACCGGCCGCAGCCGCACCCGGGCTGCATCGCTGGCGGCCGTGAGTACATCGGCGCCCTCCCGCCGCCGTTGCTCAGCGTACCCCAGGAGTACCAGCCCCGTCAGCACGGCCACGCCGAACAGGGCGATGAAGCCGACGCCAGCCGAGATGGAGAGCGGGAGCCCGCGGAGCGCGAGGGCAAAGATTCCGCCGCTGATGGCGAACGGAACATTGAGGAAGATGATCCCGGCGAGCCCCGCCGAGCCCTGGCTCACATATAGCAGCACGAAGATGAGGGCCAGCGCGAGCGGTACCACAACGAGCAGGCGGGCTGTGGCGTCCTGGAGGTTCTTGAACTGTCCGCCCCACTCGGTGAAGTAGCCGGCCGGCACGACATCGGCGGCGGCGATGGCCGCCTGAGCATCAGCGACAAAGCCGGCTAGGTCGCGGCCCCGGACGTTGAGTTCGACAGTAATCCGACGGCGGCCGGCCTCGTGGCTGATCTGGGACGGGCCGTCCTCGACCCGGATGTCTGCCACTTGCGACAGCGGGATGAGCTGACCCGCCGGTGTGCGAATCCGGAGGGCCCCAATCTGCGCCGGATCGCGACGAGCATCCTCCGCATAGCGCACCTGGACCGCGAAGCGGCGCTGTCCTTCGAGCACCACTCCGGCCTCCCGCCCTCCGATGGTCGTCACCGCGTCCAGGGCGTCAGAGACATTGAGGCCGTACCGCGCCATGGCCCGCCGATCGAGGCGCACCCGCAGCACGGGCAGGCCCCCGGTCTGCTCGGCCTTGACGTCGGCGGCCCCCGGGATGCGCGACAACACCCGGACGGCCGCGGCGGCGGTCCGTTCCAGGGTGGCCAGGTCGTCTCCGTAGATCTTGAAGGCGACGTCGGACCGCACCCCCGAGATCAACTCGCTGACGCGGAGCTCGATGGGTTGGGAGTAGCTGAATAATGTGCCGGGTACTCTGGCACGCAGGGCCGAGTCCATCGCCGCGATGAGCCCTTCTCTGTCCTTCGCCGTCCGCCACTCCCCGCGGGGCCGGAGCATGACGAGGATGTCTGAAATCTCGACCCCCATTGGATCGGTGGCGATTTCGGCCCGACCCGTCTTCGACACCACGCTGGTGACCTCCGGAAACTGACGCAGCGCCCGCTCGATCTCTCCCGTCTGCCGGATGGACTCCTCCAGCGCCACGCTCGGCAGGCGCCAGGCCTGCAGGGCGAGCGCGCCCTCATCCAGCCGCGGCACGAACTCGGCGCCGAGGAACGGGGCGACGAGGAGTGCGGCGGCAAACAGGCCCATGCCGGCTCCCAGAGCCAGGCGCGGTCGCCGGAGGGTGCGCTGGAGCGCGGGCTCGTAGTGCTTCCGCACCCATCCGAGAAGCCGGATCTCCCGCTCTTCCAGGCGTCCCGGGAGGAACAACGAGGCCAGCACCGGGATCAACGTCACGGCCAGGACCAGTGAGCCGATCAAGGCGAACAGCACCGTCAGCGCCATGGGGCCGAACATCTTCCCCTCGATCCCGGTGAGTGTCAGGATCGGGAGGTACACGATCGAGATGATCGTGACGCCGAACACCGTGGATCCAAGCACTTCGCGACAGCCTTCGAGGACTGCGGCCGACCGTTCGCCTGAATCGAGGGGCCGCCCCAGCCGATGGGACCGCTCGGCGATCATCCGCACGACGTTCTCCACCACGATCACCGCGCCATCCACGATGAGGCCGAAATCGATCGCGCCGAGGGACATGAGGTTCCCGGACACCCCCGCCGCTCGCATGCCGATAAACGCGGCGAGCATGGAGAGCGGAATCACACTCGCGGTAATGAGGCCTGCGCGCAGGTTGCGGAGCATGAGGAACAGCACGACGACGACAAGCAACGCCCCCTCGGCCAGGTTCTTCGCGACCGTGGCGATCGTCTTCTTCACCAGTTCGGTCCGGTCGTAGAACGGCTCGACCCGCACGCCCAGCTTCGCCAGCGCCGGCGTCATGTCCGTCACGGCGGCCTTAACCTGGCTCACCACCTCCCGCGAGTTGGCTCCCAGCAGCATCAGCACGATGCCGGTCACCACTTCGCCGTTCCCGTCCTGCGTCACGGCCCCCTGGCGGACCATGGGCGCGAAGCGCACGTCGGCGAGCTGCCGGACGTAGACGGGGGTGCCGTCCCGTGCGTCGCTCGTGACGACGATGTCACCGATGTCCTCGAGCGTCCCGATGAGTCCCTCGCCGCGGATCAGGTACTGCTCCGCGTTCTTCTCGATGTAGGCGCCGCCGGCGTTGGCGTTGTTCCGCTCCAGCGCCTCGAAGAGCTGGCTCAGGGAAACACCGTAGGCGCCCAGCCGTTCCGGGCGGAGGGCGACCTCGTAGGTCCGCAGCTCACCGCCAAACGCATTCACCTCGATGACGCCCGGCACCTGACGGAGCCGCGGCGCAACGTCCCATTCGAGAATGGTCCGGAGCTCCATCGGCGACTTGCCATCTCCTTGGATCACGAACTGGTAGATCTCCCCCAGCCCGGTGCTGATCGGCCCCATCTCGGGCGTGCCGTACCCGGGCGGGATGTCTTCACGCGCGCCTTGGAGGCGCTCGTTCACCAGCTGTCGCGCGAAGTAGATGTCGGTGCCGTCTTCGAACGCCACCGTGACGGCGGAGAGGCCGAACCGCGAGATGGAGCGCAACTCGGTGAGACCAGGCAGGCCGCTCATGGCGAGCTCCACCGGGGTCGTGATGAATCGTTCGACCTCCTCGGGACCCAGCGCGGGCGCCGTGGTCAGGACCTGTACCTGCACGTTGGTGACGTCGGGCACTGCATCGATCGGAAGTCCCCGCATCGCCCAGGCGCCACCGCCGATGAGGAGCAGGGCGAGCGTCAGGACCAGGAACCGGTTTCGCAGTGACCACTCAAGCAATCGTTCGACCATGGCGCTACTCCTCTCCTTCGCCGAGCTCGCCCCGGCGGAGTTCGGACTTGAGCACAAACGCGCCCGTGGTCACCACGCTATCCCCTACTGCAACACCAGCGGTCACCGTCACCCACCCGCTGTCGGCTGGCGGCCCGAGCGTCACGATCCGGCGCGCGAACCGGCCCGGCCCCGCCGGCACAAAGACGATGCTGGCCTGGTCGTCCCGTTGCACCGCGGCCTCAGGGATCACTGTGACCCCGCTGTCACCGCGGGCCGCCACGCCCGCCAGTCGCGCCGTCGCAAACATGCCGGGCCGGAGGACTCCCTCTGGATTGGGCAGATGGACCTGGAGCTTGACCGTGCGCGTTTCCCGCTCGACCACAGCACCCACGCTCGCCACGTGCCCGTTGAACACCCGATCGCCCGTCGAGGTGGTTCGGACTTCCACCGGCTGGCCTACCCTGACCGAGGAGAGAGCTTCGTCGTAGATGTCGACCACGAGCCTGACCTCCCGCAGATCCACGACCTCGTAGAGTGTCTCCCCGGGCTGTACTACCTGCCCGACGTCCACCGTCCGACTCGCCACGGTCCCGGCGATCGGGGTCCGGAGGGCCACCTCCGAGTTGTAGTGGCCGACAACCTGCAGAGAGGCGAGGTCCTCGTCCGACAGCCCCAGCGCGTGGAGCCGGCCTTCCGCCGCCTCCTTCGAGGCCTCGGCCCGCACCGCGTCGGCCTCGGCCTGTCGCCACTCCCGTTCGCTGCTGATGCGGCGCTCGAAGAGTTCCCGCTCGCGGTTGGCGGTTTCCCTTGCCACCTGCGCCTCCGTGTTGGCCGCGAGGTATTGCGCAGTGGCTTCCGCCAGTTCGGGCGCGTCCACCCATGCGAGCGCCGCACCCGCAGGGACCCGATCCCCTTCGGCGGCGAGAACCCGGCTCACTCGCCCCGGGACGCGGGACCCCACTCGCGCCAGCCGTCCTGGTGCCGCGGCGATCTCCGCGGTGGCGCTGAGGCCACCTGCCGTGGGTCGATGGGCCACTACCGCGTAGCCGAACCGCGCCGAGTTAACCTGCTCGGCGGTGAGCGTCACGATACCTTCGGCCGGGTCACTGGCAGGGTCCTCCCCCGCACTCCGCTCTTCACCCTTCCTGCAGGCGGTGGCGAGAGTGAGGGCCAGGATCCCGCAGAGGACGGGTCGCGGAACCTTCAGGAACATGGAATGCCTCATTGGTTGCTCCCGATGTCACCGCCCACCGCCAGAGTCAGCGCGGCGCTGCGCTCGATGACTTCCGCGACAGCATCGAGATAGTCCAGACGCGCCTCGACCAGGTCACGCCGTACACCGTTGTAGATGAGGAGACCGATCTTCCCGGCCCTGAAGGATTCCTCGGCCAAGGCGAGATTCTCCCGGAGTCGCTCTACTACGTCCCGATCGAAGGCCTGCTCGGCCGCGACCGCGCTGGCCAGAGCACGGTACGCGTTCCGGACTTCCCGCTCCGCCTCACGCCGGGCGAGGGCTTCGGCAAGTCGCGCGCGGTCCAGGGTCGCCCCCGCTTGGGCTCGGGCGCCCTGTCCTCGGTTCCATAGGGGTAGCGGAATGGCGAACCCGAACTCAAGCACACGAAAGTCCTCCGCCTGGCCGCCGGAAACCCCGATAGTGGGATCGGGCCACGCTAAAGACCGGGCGAGCTGCCGCTCAGACTCCGCCGCAGCAATCTCCGCGCGGAAAGCGGCCAAGTCCGGCCGCCGCTCGAGCGCTACCTGGACCAGCTCATCCTCCGAGCGGCCCGGCGCGAATGGCCGGGGCATTTCTCCTTGAGGAGTGATGGGGTCCGAAGCGGGCAGCCCTACAGCCGCCCCCAGCTCCAGGAGTGCCGAAGTCAGGTCTCGTTCCGCCTGAAACCGGGCGCGGCGCTCGCGGGCCGCAGCGGCCGCGGCGACGTTGACCTCAAGCGCTGTCCCGGCACCAAGGCGGAGACGCTCCTCCGCGGCGCTCCGAAGCAGGGTGGCCACTGAGTCAGCCTCAATGGCCGTGGAGACTCTGGCCTGTGCGACGAGCGCCAGGCCGAACGCCCGGCGAACCCGTCCGAAGACCACCTCCCGACTTCGCGCCAGGCGGGCCTCGGCTGCCTCGACCCGTCGCTCGGCTGTGGCCGTGCGGTGACCTCGCTTCCCGCCCAGCTCCAGGGTTTGGCTCACTCCGACCTGATAGCTCGTCAGGGTCGTGTCGGCATTGGTGGACGGGCCAATGCTGAATCCGGCCTCCGGGTTGTAGGAACGGAGGTGTGCGGCCTTGAGGTCCGCGCGGGCAACCGCCAGTTCCGCCTCGGCGAGGCGGAGTTCAAGACTCTTCTCGCGCGCTTCGCTCAGTGCCTGTTCCAGGCTGAGCGGGCGAGCTTGCGCGTCCAGCGTTCCGGGTATGGACCCGAAGAGCAAGGGGACGCACGCCAACAGATGGCGTACGGACATGACGATCTCCGATGAGGTTCACTCAAGACGCGGCGAGGATGGCCGCGTCAGCTCACGTGGAGATCAGGCGATGGGAGGGCGGAAGTGGTAGGCTGCCGGGGGAGCAGGCGGTGACCGACGCTGAAAGACGGGCACCACAGGGTGCGGTGTGATCGGCTGAGCCAGGGGCCGGTCGGTGGAGAGGGCCGCCAAGTGCGCGTGAACGCAGTGGCAGATATGGGGTGAATCGGGGCTGTGGTTCGGTCCCCTCGTCGGCTGGTCAGATGCCGGCGTGCCGGGACCTTGGATCGCGACGACCGCGGCGTCGCCGTCATGGGTCTCGGGCACCAACTTTTCCCCTGCCGAGCTCAGCAGTGCGAGCACGGTGGCAAGGGAGAGGATCCTGCGAAGCCGAAGCCAGGCCTGTTGGCGCATGGCCGTCAATATGGTCACCCCAGCGCCGTTGTGTAAAGGTCGCGGCCGCAACGGCTTTGGTCACCGAACCCCGCCAGCGACCTCCCGGCAGCCTACCAGCGGCCTTTCATCTCTCGCGGCAGAATCACAAATTACACGCATGGTGGAGATCACCCTCACGAGCACGATCAAGTGTCCGGCCTGCGGCTTCCAGAAGTCGGAGCCGATGCCCGAGAACGCGTGTGTTCATTTCTACGAGTGCCGGGCTTGCCACCACCTGCTCCGGCCGAACCCGGGCGACTGCTGCGTCTTCTGCTCATACGCCTCCACGCCCTGTCCCCCGCGGCAACTGGAGGCCGGCCCTGCCTAGCTGCGAGGCTAAGGCGGAGCCAAGCGCGGGGCTAGGATGAGCCTGTAGGTATTCACCCGCCCCCGCTTAGGCCCGCGCTCCAGGTACCCGATCCGCTCGAGTCGCCGAACCGCCCGGCGTACGTTGGCCGGGTCTACCCTGCGGCCTGCGGCGAGCCGGAGGCGGGCGAGAAAGAAGGACTGCTTCAGCTCCCGGTACTCGTAGACGTCGAGGTATCCCCAGAGCACGACCAGCAGGCACACGTCGGAGCCCCGAAGCCGGCGGCCGATGCCGTCGACGGCCGCGTCGTGCAGTGCCTTGGGCAGCATCTACCAGACCCCGCGCGATCGGACGCGGCGACCGCCCGCGTCGGCGCCGGCCCCCATCGGCACGGCACCTTCACCCGCCGCCATCGCTTGCTCGGCCAGCGCGCTGAGCGCCGCAATCACCGCGGGGCCGAGGCCGGCGAGCGCGGCCAGCGCGAGGACAGTCACGTCAAGTGCCTCGTTCCGCCGCCCCTCGATCGGGGTCCACTCCCGCACCGGCCGCCCCGCGCGATACTTGGTGACAAGCCGTTCGGCGGTGAGCTGCTCGAAGAACACGCGATCGGTCGTGTCCGGGAAGTGGAGGTAGCCCGGGCCCGGCGTCCCGATGCGGAGCCGGGAGTGGAGCAGGTCCTTGGCGCTGTCCACCCCGACAAGGACCAGGTGGCGGCTCTTCGCCTTCGTGGTCTTCGTGGGCCCGGGCTGGGCCCAGAGGGGACGACCACGTCCCGGCACGCCCTTCGTCGCGTGCACCCGCCGGCCACGCCGCGGTTCGGCGAATCGGTACACCTGCTCCGTCTGGTAGCCCGAGTCAATCGCGGCGGCCGTGATGCGGAGCTCGGCGCCGCCAGCGTGGCGCCACGGACGGAGGAGTAGCTCGTCGAGGATCCGCCAGACCTCCGGATGGCCCGGGTCCCCATCAAGCTGGGCCCAGCGAATGAGCCACCCTTCCTCGCCGGCGCCCCAGCCGTAGACGCCCACCTCGAGCCGATCCCCCTGCACGTCCACGCCGGCGGTGAGGAGTCCCACGCCGCGGGGCAGCTCGGCCTCGTAGGACTCGACCCGGGCGGCGAGCGCGTGGGGCTCGATCTCCGCGCCCTCCTCGCGCCAGGTCTCCCCCAGCATGGTGTTCACGAACCCCTGCAGGCGGTGCGGCGAGCGGCGCGCGTCGAGGAACTCCCGCATCACTTCGGACCACCGCACCCACGGCGCCACCAGGGCGTTCAGCTCGAAGCTCGCGACCCCGTCGGTGGGCCGCTCGGCGAGCCAGCGCGCCCCCTTGAGCATCCGCCGCTTCTCGGTCTCGGGAATCAGGGTGCCGCAGGCGATGCAGGCGTACCTGGCACTCGCGGGCACGGGGTCGCCCGCCGCGTCCCGCTCGCACACCAGGCCGTAGCCGCCGTCGGGCCTGAGCCAGAGCAGTTGCTGCTCATGGCCACAGGCGGGGCAGGGCAGGAGGTACCGCCGGCGGTCGCCCTCCCGGAACGCTTCGTCGATCCGGGAGAAGCCTTCGATCGTGGGTGTCGAGAACAGGCCGACCTTCCGGTTCCAGAAGGTGGCGGTCCGCCGCCCGCCCAGGACCAGCTGGTCCCCCTCGCGGCCGGCCGCCGGCGGGTAGCCGTCCACGTCGTCGAACAGCACCACGCGCCGGGACCGCTGGCGGAAGCCGGAGGGCGCGTTCGCACCGGTGATGCCGAGGTGTCCGCCGGGGAAGCTCTTGGAGAGGAGGGTGTTGTCCGGGTCGCGGCCCCGCGGCTCCTGCACCTTGGCCGCAAGGCGCGGCGAGTCGCGGAGCATCGGGGCGAGCTTCTCCTTGCTCCACTTCTTCGCCTCCTCGAGCGAGACCTGCACGACGAGGATAGCGCACGGGTCCTGGTCGATGTGGTAGCCGATGACGTTGTTGATCACCTCGGTGCCGCCCACCTGCGCCGGCTTCTTGAATACGACCTTCCAGATCGCGGGGTCGCTGAAGGCGTCCATGATCTCCTTGAGGTACGGCGCCCGGTCGGTGCGCCACTCGCCGGCCTCGGTGCTCGTGCCCTCGGAGACTACGCGGTAGCGGTCGGCCCACTCGCTCACCGAGAGGCGAGGCCGCGGCGCCAGCGCGTCGCGAATGAGACGCGCTTCCACCCGATGCCAGGTCCGGAGTGCTTCAGGGTCAGGCGCGAG
>Ga0268298_10003022_pt1 | contig 17666 bp, 11 predicted proteins | sample WWTPWeurt_MetaG_FD_194462 | JGI IMG/M metagenome (GOLD analysis project Ga0268298, IMG submission 194462) | Activated sludge microbial communities from WWTP in Nijmegen, Gelderland, Netherland - WWTP Weurt | ecosystem: Engineered > WWTP > Aerobic digester > Activated sludge | place...
GGCTCCCGAGCACGAAAATCGTCAGGAAATCGACCAACTCTTGCGCGGTGCCGTCGACTGCGCCCTGGCCGACGAGGACTTCGGCGCTGCGCTGGCCTGCCTGTGGGAGCGTCTGCCTGGCTTGGTTCCCGGCCTGATTGGCCAAATGCCGGACGAGGGCATGCGACGGGCCTTCGTCCTGAGCCTGTTTCGGGAAGTCTGGCGCGCGTTGCCGCGCCCCGAGCGAGGCTGGCGCCCCCTGCCGCTGCCCAAGATCGAACGCAACGGGCCCTGTCCCTGCGGCTCGGGGCGCAAGTACAAGCAGTGCTGTGCCCAGTTCGATACCGTTCCGCTTGTTGGCGAAGGGCTGTCGGTGCTCGCTTACGTGCTCGAACGCATCCCCGTGGCGGATTACCCGAACCTGCCTTTCAAACATCTGTCGCCCGAGGAACTCGCTCACGTCGCCGACCAGTGGCGGGAAGAGGGTCGCCAGGAGGCCGCCATCGCCCTGCTCGAACCGCTGCTGGCGGATATCGCCCGGCTCGACGAGCGTCACGAGCCGGCCTTCGACGCCCTGTGCGATCTCTACATGGACATCGACCGCGACGACCTGCGCCTGGCGCTGGTCGAGGCCGCGATGGGCGCGCCCGACAAGGTCATCGGGGTCGCCGCCATGCAGCGCCGCTGCACCATCCACGCCGACGCGGGCGAGCACGAAGCCGCCTGGCGCCTGTTCCGCGAAGCCCAGCGCCTGGACCCGGACAGCCCGTCGCTGGCCAACCTCGAACTCGTCATGCTGGCGAGCGAGAATAGGGTCGATGAACTGGGCGCGCGGGCGCGCTTCTGGGCGGTGCGGTTGCGCAAGCTCGGCCACGAAGGCGAGGATTTTCTCTCGCTCATCGACGACATCGTCCGCAGCCCGGAAGGCTTCGTCGGGGCGATGAACCGTTCGGCGCCGACCGGTCTCGCCGAACTGGCGGTGCTGGCGGCGCGGACCGGCGAACTGCCCGCGCCGGAATGCCGTCACGAACTGAAGGCCATGGAGGATAGCGCCGGCCCGCTTAAGCCGACGGCCGCGCTGGCGACGATCGAACGCCAATGGCAAGACCTCACCGGCGACGATTGGGACCCCTGGGGCGACACCGGCTGGATCGAATGGCTGAGCGACAGGCCGCTGGCCTGGCAGAGCTTCGCCATTCTCGACGACCTGACGAGTGCCATCGACGAGTACGAATTCGAGGATGACGACCAAGGCGGCTTGCTCGACGACATCGAGGACGCCCTGCTCGATCATGCCGTGGCCTTGCTGCGGCTGGTCATCGCGGAAAATGGCGCCGAGGGACTCAAGCTCGAATGGGGCTGGATGGAAAACCGCCCCGCGTTGCGATTGCTCGAGCGCAAAATCGAAACCGAGTCCGGCACCGACGAGGAAGTGCCACTGCTGGAGTGGCTGCTGGCGCTCAATCCCAACGACAACCAGGGCGTCCGCGAGCGGTTGATCCACGTCTATTGCGCCCATGGCCGCCCGGCCGAGGCGCTGGCCGTGTGCGACCGCTACCCCGGCGACGGGCTGACCGGCACCCTGTATGGCCGCGTGCTGGCGCTGGTGCTGCTCGACCGCCGCGCCGACGCCACCGTGGCGCTGGCCGCCGCCGCCAAGCAACGGCCGCGCGTGCTCAAGACGCTGGTGGCGGCGCGTCCCAAGTCGCCCAAGCTGGACCCGCGTTTCGTCACTGTCGGCGGCGAGGACGAAGCCTGGTTCTACCGCCGGCGGTGGCACGCCGTCTGGCTGAACACCGGCGCGCTCGACTGGCTCAAGCGCGCCGCCGGGAGCAAGGGCTGACCGGGTAAACTGGCCCCTTCGCCCGCCACGAGACCGCCATGCCCGAAATCGTCTTCAAAGGCAAAGAGTACGTCTATAACCACCACCTGACGGTGCCCTACCGGCCGCTGGAGGTGCGCCAGGACAAGGGCATCGGCCCGGCCGATCTGGGCGGCAACCTGGTCATTCATGGCGACAACCTGCATGCCTTGAAGGCGCTCTTGCCGCGCTACGCCGGCAAGGTCGACCTCGTCTTCATCGACCCGCCCTACAACACCGGCAACGAGGGCTGGTGCTACAACGACAACGTCAATTCGCCGATCATGAAGGAGTGGCTGTCGACCAATCCGGTCGATGGCGAAGACCTGCTGCGCCACGACAAATGGTTGTGCATGATGTGGCCGCGGCTCGTGCTGCTGCGCGAACTGCTCTCCGAGCGCGGCTCGCTGTGGATGACCCTCGACGACAACGAGGTGCATCGGGCGCGGATGATGATGGATGAGATTTTCGGCGAGGAGGCTTTCATCGCCAATGTGGTCTGGCAGAAGAACTATGCACCGAAAGGGACAGCCCAATTCTTCAGCGAAGATCACGATCACCTGTTGGTGGTTGCGAAGAACAGAGACCTCTGGCGGCCGAATTTATTGCAGAGAACAGAGTCGATGGATGCCGTGTATAAGAACCCGGACAACGATCCGCGAGGCTTATGGCGGGCAAACAATCTTGCGGCACGCAATTTCTATAGCAAAGGGACGTATCGAATCATCTGTCCGAGCGGGCGAGTAATCGAAGGGCCGCCAACGGGTTCATATTGGAGGGTGGCCGAAGAGAAGTTCAAAGAAATGGATGCGGATGGTCGCATCTGGTGGGGCGATGACGGAAACAATATTCCAGCACCGAAGATATTCCTGTCCGAAGTCAAGCAAGGCCGCACACCGCAGACGCTTTGGTTCTACAGCGATGTCGGTCACACGCAGGATGCCAAGAAGACGCTGTTGGAGATGGGTCTTCTCAAGGACGAAGACACGACGATAACGCCCAAGCCTGTGGCGCTGATCGAGCGCGTGCTGGAAATCGGTGCGGAGGAGGATGCCATCATCCTCGACTCCTTCGCCGGCTCGGGCACGACGGCGCACGCGGCGCTGAAGGCCAACGCCAAGGACGGCGGGAATCGCAAGTTCATCCTTGTCGAAGGCGAGGACTACTGCGACCGCCTGACCGCCGAGCGGGTGCGCCGCGCCATCAAGGGCTACGCCTGGGTGGGCACGCAACGCGAGGAACTGCTGCGCGAGAAGATCACCTTCACGCAATTCAAGAAAGCCGACGAGTGGCTGAAGAAGGTCGAGGCCATCAAGGCCCGTGAGGGTTTCGCGGACGGCGACCTGGCTGACCAAGGCACGGCGAAGCGGAAGCGTTTTCACGAGATCGAAACGACGCTGAAAGACGGCGTGCTGCTGGTGGAAGGCGTCAAGCGCATCTCGGACATGGTGGACGGCCTCGGCGGTGAATTCGCCTATTGCACGCTGGGCGAGCCGCTCGATATCGAAAAGATTCTCTCCGGCGAACGCCTGCCGGACTTCGACGCGCTGGGCGCCTGGCTGTTCCACACGGCCACCGGCGGCACGCTGCCGCCCCGGCCGAAAAAGGCGCCCCGGTGGTATCTGGGCGAAGCCCGGGACGCCCACGTCTGGCTGATCTACGAACCGAGCCTGGCCTTCCTCAAGTCCCCCGAGGCGGCGCTGACACTCTCGAGGGCCGACGGCTTCGCCGCCTGGGGCAAGGAACGCGGCGACGGCAAGCGCCAACTGGTGTTCGCGCCGGCCAAGTACCTTGCCAACAAGCAACTCGCCGAGCGCGGCATCGACTTCGCGCCGCTGCCGTTCGCGCTGTACCGGGAGGGATGAGATGGACGCTGGACTTGCGGCACGGATCGAGCGATTCAAGAAGGCGCTGGCGGCCTTCGAGGTGGCCAGCGACGAGGAGATGGCGGTCGAGATTGCCGCCCGGGTGAGCCAGTTCGCGGCGCCCTTGTGCCATCGTCTGATGGACCGGCTGGAACGGGATGACTGAACGGACGCCGGCCCTGGCCAGCTTCGGCGTCGAGCCCTACATCGCCAACAAGCTGTTGGCGGTGTTCGACACCACCCCCAACCTGGCGGCGGTGTGGATCTATGGCTCGCGCGCGCGCGGCACGCACCGGCGCGAGTCGGATATCGACCTGGCCGTCGACGCGCCGGACATGGACCATGACGAATTCCTGCGCCTCAAGGGACGTATTGAAGATCTCGACCTCGTCTACCGGCTGGATGTGACGCATCTCCAGTCCGCGAAGAACGAGGATTTCCGTGCCCGGATCGAGCGCGACAAGAAGCTGTTCTGGGAGCCCCGCCGGCACGTGGCCACGGAGGCAGTCGGCGCGACGCAGCTGAAGCCCTTCCAGGCGACGGTGCTGACCAAGCTCGACGGCTATCTGGCGGCGCTGCGCAAGCACGCGGCGCAAAGCGAGGTGGCGGCCCGGGCGCTGCGCGCGGCCGAAGTGGACATTCCCGGCGAGATCGCGGACTTTCCGAAAAAGACCTGGGAGGCGCTCAAGCAGGCGGGCGAACTGCCGCCGGCCTTCGCGGCCCAGCCGCATTCGTCGCGCTTCGACGGCGCCGGCCGCGCCGTGCCCAATGTCTGCCTGAAGATTCCCACCGGCGGCGGTAAGACGCTCTTGGCGGCGGCCAGCGTGGCGCGCGTGTTTTCGTCCTATCTGGGCCGCCACGCCGGGCTGGTGCTGTGGATCGTGCCCAACGAGGCCATCTACCGGCAGACGTTGAAGACCCTGAGCGACCGCGACCACCCCTACCGGCAGATGCTCAACGTGGCCGGCGCCGGCCGGGTGAAGATTCTGGAGAAGGATTCGCCGCTGACGCGCCTGGACGTGGCATCGCACCTGTGCGTGATGCTGCTGATGTTGCAATCGGCGGCGCGGCGCGACGAGGCGCAGCGCAAGCTCAAGGCCTTCCGCGACCGCGGCAACGTGCTCGGTTTCACGCCGCGCGAGGACGACGTCGAGGCGCACTGGCGGCTGCTCGGCGCGGTGCCGAATCTGGATGTCTATGCGCCCTTCGGCGCCAGCGCGGAGGAGGCGCGCAAGACCAAGGGCTCGATCGTCAAGAGTTCTCTCGGCAACGTGCTGCGCCTGCTGCGACCCATGGTGGTGATCGACGAGGGCCATCACGCCTACACCGAGAACGCGCTGCGCACGCTGGATGGCTTCAATCCGGCCTTCATGCTGGAGCTTTCGGCGACACCGCGCGCGGCCTCGGCGCAGGCCAGCGGTTCGAACATTCTGGTCGACGTGCGCGGCACCGATCTGGACGAGGCGGAAATGATCAAGCTGCCCATCCATGTCGACGTGCGCGGCTGGCCGGACTGGCAGAGTTGTCTCGCCAGCGGCGTGGAACGACTGAACGCGCTGGCGCGCGAGGCGGAGGCGCTGCGCGCGGAAACCAACCGCTACATCCGGCCCATGCTGCTGGTGCAGGTGGAGCGCACCGGCAAGGAGATGCGCGACGCCGGCTTCATCCACGCCGAGGACGCCAAGGCTTACCTGATGCAACTGGGGTTCTCGGAAAAGCAGATCGCCATCAAGACCTCGGACAAGGACGAACTGAAGCAGCCCGAGAACATCGATCTGCTGTCGCCGCTGTGCGAAGTGCGCGCCATCGTCACCAAGCAGGCCTTGCAGGAAGGCTGGGACTGTCCCTTTGCCTATGTGCTGTGCGCGCTGGCGGCGGGGCGCGATGTGCGGGCGATGACGCAGCTGACCGGCCGCATCCTGCGCCAGCCGCAGGTGGCCAAGACCGGCCAGCCGGCGCTCGACTCCTGCTACGTGCTTTGCCACGATGCGCGAACCGGCGAAGTGGTGAAGGCGATCAAGGCGTCGCTGGAAGAGGAAGGCATGGGCGACCTGGCGCTGAAAGTCAGCGGCGGCGACACGCCGGCCGAAACGCGACGGCAGGTGTTCCGGCGCCGGCCGGACTTCGCCCGGTTGCGCATTTTCCTGCCGCGCGTCACCTGGGCTGATGCGGGCGGAGTGCGGCGCGAACTGGCCTACGAGAGCGACGTGCTGGCGCGCGTCGACTGGGCGGCGCTCGACGTGACCGCGCTGGGCCGGGACTGGGCGCCCTCGGGGCCGGCGACGGCGCAACGGTTCGACGTCGGACTCGACGTGCTCGATCATCCGGAGCGCATCGCGGCGGCCGTGTCGGTGCTGCGGCCGGAGCGGCTGGACCGCGCGCTGTTGGTGCGGGGCCTGATCGACATCGTGCCCAATCCGTGGTGGCTGTGGAGCTGGGTCGACGCGCTGCTGGCCCGTCTGCTGGCCGGCGGTTACGGCGAAGCGGTATTGGCCGGGGCGACGAGTTCCTTGCTGGAGCGCTTGCGCATCGACCTCGAGGCCGAGCGCGACCGGCTGGCGCAGGCGGTGTTCGATGCGGCCGTCGCCGCCGGGCGCATCGAGTTCCGCTTGCGCGCCGACGCCACCGATTACGAACTGCCGCGCGAGTTCGAGCTCGACCTGGCGGGCAAGCCGCAACTCATGATGCGCGACGATGGCCAGGCGGTGGCGAAAAGCCTGTTCGAGCCGGCATTGACGGCCCTGGTCGACAGCGGCCTGGAGTCCGACGTGGCTTGTTATCTCGATGGCCAGGCCGCGCTCCAGTGGTGGCATCGCAATGTCGCCCGCGCGCAGTACGGGCTGCAGGGCTGGAAGCGGCACAAGGTCTATCCCGACTTCGTTTTCGCCAGGCTCGAGCTTGACGGCGCGACGCGGCTGGTGGCGCTGGAAACCAAGGGCCTGCATCTGGCCGGTTCGGCGGACACCGTCTACAAGCAGGCTCTGCTGGAGCGGTTGACGCGGGCTTTCCGCGACGAGCGGTTGATGCGGGCGGGAGAACTCGAACTGGTCGGCGGCGCAACGACGCGGGTGAGTTGCGACCTGGTCTTCGATGCCGCCTGGACGGGCAGCCTGCAGGAGCGCTATTTCGCGGCCGTCGAGCCCTAGCCGCGCACCTCGCCGTCGCCGAGCACGATCCACTTCTGCGAGGTCAGGCCTTCGAGGCCGACCGGGCCGCGCGCGTGGAACTTGTCGGTGGAAATACCGATCTCGGCGCCGAGGCCGTATTCGAAGCCGTCGGCGAAGCGCGTCGAGGCATTGACCATCACCGAGCTGGAATCGACTTCGCGCAGGAAGCGCATGGCGTGGGTGTAGTTCTCGGTGACGATGGCTTCCGTGTGCGCCGACGAGTATTTGTTGATGTGCTCGATGGCTTCGCCGACGTCGGCGACGACCTTGCAGGAGATGATCGCGGCGAGATACTCGGTGTGGTAGTCCTCCTCGGTCGCGGGCTTCGCTTGCGGCACCAGCGCCAGCGTTTCGGCGCAGCCGCGAATCTCGACGCCTCTGGCGATCAGCATCTGCGCCAGCGCCGGCAGCTGAGTAGCGGCGACGCGGCGTGCCACCACGACTGACTCTGCGGTGTTGCAGGTGCCCAGCCGCTGCGTCTTGGCGTTGTCGAGGATATTCAGCGCCTTGGTCGGGTCGGCGAACTCGTCGATGTAGACATGGCAATTGCCGTCGAGGTGCTTGATCACCGGTACGCGGGCATCCTTCGAAATCCGCTCGATCAGGCCCTTGCCGCCGCGCGGCACGATCACATCGACATACTCCGGCATGGCGACGAGGTGGCCGACCGCTTCGCGATCGGTGGTCTCGAGCACCTGCACGGCGGTTTCGGGCAGACTGGCGGCGGCGAGCCCGGCGCGCACGCAGGCGGCGATGGCCTGGTTGCAGCGAATGGCTTCCTTGCCGCCGCGCAGGATTGCCGCGTTGCCCGACTTCAGGCACAGCGCCGCCGCGTCGGCGGTGACGTTCGGCCGCGCTTCGTAGATGATGCCGACCACGCCGAGCGGCACGCGCATCTTGCCGACCTGGATGCCGGTCGGGCGGCGCTTCATGTCGCTGATCTCGCCGACCGGATCGGCAAGCTGGGCCACCTGCTCCAGCCCCTGCGCCATGGTTTCGATGCCCTTGGCGGTCAGCATCAGGCGGTCGACCATGGCGGCGTCAAGGCCGTTGGCCTTCGCCTCGGCGACATCCTCGGCATTGGCGGCGAGCAGCCGCGCCTGACTTTCGCGGATGGCCTTCGCCATCGCCAGCAGCGCGGTGTTCTTGGCGGCGGTCGAGGCCTTGGCCATCTGCCGCGATGCGGCGCGGGCGGCCCGGCCGACGCCGGTCATGTAGTCTCTTACGTTCAATTTGTCCATCATGCCGTCCTCGTCAAGCGCAGGGCGAGTTGCAGGAATTCGTCCCAGACGTCGCCCTTCGCCACGCCCTTGATCATGCGATCAATCCGCGCCGCGTGCAAGAGGGCAGCCCGCGCGGCGCGTTGCCGGGCTTCGTTGGCCAGCGCCCAGAGCACCAGCGGCAGGGCGGCACCCTCGGCCTTGAGGCCGTCGAGCGTGCGGGCGCAGCGGGCGACATCGCGGTTGCGCAGGGCGTCGCGCAGCGCGTCGATGTCGTAGCGGGCGACATTGAGCACGGCGGCCTCGATATCCTTGAGCGAGACTTCACCCTCGGGATAAAGCAGCGCCAGCTTCTGGATTTCCTGGTGCGCGGCCAGCAGGTTCCCTTCGACGTGAGTGGCGATGAACTCCAGCGCCTGGCGCGGCGCCGTCTGGTTCTGGCGCCGCAGACGCGCCGCGATCCAGCCGGGCAGCTGCGTCACGTCCGGCGCCGCGCATTCGACGACGATCCCGGCATTGGCCAGCTTGACGAACCACGCCGCCTTCTTCGCCTGCCAGTCGAGTTCGGGCAGCGAGACCAGCGTCACGATGCCGGCGGGCAATTGCGCGCAGTAGCGGCCCAGCGCCTCGCCGCCGTCGCGACCGGGTTTTCCGGAAGGAATGCGCAGGTCGATGAGCTTGTCGCCACCGAACAGCGAGAGATTGCCGGCGGCGAGAAAAAGCTCGTCCCACTTGAAGCTCGGGGTCACCATCAGGACTTCGCGCTCGGCGAAACCCTTGGCGCGGGCGGCGGCGCGGATGAGGTCGGCCGCCTCGATGGCCAGCAGGCCGTCGCCATGCACAACGTAGAGCGGCGCCAGCTGGCGTTCGAGATGCGCCGATAGCTGCTCGGGGCGCAACTGCATGGCCTAGCTGTCCGCCGGCTTCGGCTTGGCGGCGGCCAGCCGCCGCATCAACTGCTGCACCATGTCGTTCTGGATGTCGCGCCACAGCAGGGTTTCCTCGGCCTGCTTGGACAACACGGCGGCGTCGTCGAAGGTCATTTCCCGGGTGATGCGGATCGTGCTTTGCGGCACGAACTGCTGTCCCGCGGCGTTGGCGACCATGAACACGAACGTGCGCTCGAGCTGGTATTCACGCACGCGACCGGCCGAGTTGAGCGACATAATTTTCTTTTGCGACAGGTCGCCCAGAACGATCAGCGTGGCCTGCGCCTCGGCGGCGGTGGCGACGACGCGCGTGCTCGTCGAGGCCTCGATGTTGCGCTTGATCACGGCGCGCAGTTCGCTCGACTCCGGCTGGGCGATGTGGAGCGTTTCGAAGGGCAGCGCATGGCTGCCGCGCAGCTGGAAACCGCAGGCCGAGAGCAGGAGCGTCAGGCAGGCGAGCAGGATGCGCATGGCGTCAGACCACGATATTGACCAGGCGGCCCGGCACGACGACGACTTTCTTCGCCGGCTTGCCTTCCATGAACTTGCGCGCCGCCTCGCTGGCGGAGGCCTCCGCCTCGATGGCCGCCTTGTCGGCGCCGGCCGGCACGCGCACGCTGCCGCGCGTCTTGCCATTCACCTGCAAGACCAGCTCGATCTCGTCCCGTACCAGCGCCTCATCGAGCGGCTCCGGCCAGGGCGCGGCGAGGATATCCTCGCCATAGCCCAGTTCGCGCCAGAGCGCGTGGCAGACATGCGGCGTGATCGGCGACAGCAGTCGCAGCAGGATCGAAAAGCCTTCGCGCTCATTTTGGTCGCCAGCCGATTTTTCCAGCGCGTTGAGCATCTTCATTGCCGCCGAGGCGACGGTGTTGAACTGCATCTTGCCGAGGTCGTAATTGGCCTGCTTGAGCAGAAGATGAATCTCGCGGCGCAGCGATGAGGCCTCCTTGTCCGAGGCGCGCGACTTGAGCGCAACACCGAATGCCCACAGCCGCTTGAGGAAGCGGAAGGCGCCCTCGACGCCGGAGTCCGACCATTCGAGGGTCTGCTCGGGCGGCGAGGCGAACATCATGAAGAAGCGCGCGGTATCGGCGCCGTATTGCTCGATCAGCGCCTGCGGGTCGACGCCGTTGCGCTTCGACTTGGACATGGTGCCGATGCCCTGGTAATCGATGGCACTGCCGTCGGCCTTGAGCGTCGCGCCGGTGACGTGGCCACCCTCGTCGCGCACCAGTTCGACTTCCTCCGGGGCGAAGTACTCGATGCCGCCCTTGTCGGTGCGGCGGCTGAAAATGTGGTTGAGCACCATGCCCTGCGTCAGCAGGTTGGCGAAGGGTTCGGCCAGGGCGTCGGTCTTCATGACGCCGAGGTCGCGCATCACCTTGGTCCAGAAGCGCGAGTAGAGCAGGTGCAGGATGGCGTGCTCGATGCCGCCGATGTACTGGTCAACCGGCATCCAGTAAGCGGCGCGGTCGTCGAGCATGGTCGTGGCGTCGTTCGAGCAGTAGCGCGCGTAGTACCAGGACGAATCGACGAAAGTGTCCATGGTGTCGGTCTCGCGCCGGGCGGGCTTGCCGCATTTCGGGCAGGCGCAATTCAGGAAGTCGGGACGCTTCAAGAGCGGATTGCCGGAGCCGTCCGGCACGCAGTCTTCGGGCAGCACCACGGGCAACTGGTCGTCGGGCACCGGCACGGTGCCGCAAGTGTCGCAATGGATCAGCGGGATCGGGCAGCCCCAATACCTTTGCCTGGAAATGCCCCAGTCGCGCAGCCGCCATTGCACCTGGGTGTCGCCGAGCTTCTTCGCCTTCAGGTCGGCGGCGATGGCGTCGATGGCCTGCTGGTAGTCGAGGCCATCGTACCGACCCGAATTGACGCAGACGCCATTCTGTTTGTCGGCGTACCACTCCTGCCAGGCATCAAGCGAGTAGTTCTTGCCGGGAACGTCGATGACCTGCTCGATGGCGAGGCCGTACTTCTTCGCGAAGGCGAAATCGCGCTCGTCGTGGGCCGGCACGGCCATCACCGCGCCTTCGCCATAGCTCATCAACACGTAGTTGCCGACCCAGACTTCGACCCTGGCGCCGGTCAGCGGATGCGCGACGAAAATGCCGGTCGGCATGCCCTTCTTTTCCATGGTGGCGACGTCCGCTTCCATCACCGAGCCCTGCTTGCATTCCTCGATGAAGGCGGCAAGTTCGGGTTTGTTGTCGCGGGTGGCCGCATTTGCTGCATACGTGGCGAGCGGATGCTCGGCGGCGACGGCACAGAAGGTGACGCCCATGATGGTGTCGGCGCGCGTCGTGAATACCCAGAGCAGGTCCTGCTTACCGTCCAGTTCATACGGGAAGGCAAAGCGCACGCCGTAGCTCTTGCCGATCCAGTTGGTCTGCATGGTCTTCACCCGCTCCGGCCAGCCGGGCAGCCCGTCGAGGGCCGAGAGCAATTCGTCGGCGTATTGCGTGATGCCGAGGTAGTAGCCGGGGATCTCGCGCTTTTCCACCACCGCGCCGGTACGCCAGCCGCGGCCGTCGATCACCTGCTCGTTGGCCAGCACGGTCTGGTCGACCGGGTCCCAGTTCACCACCTGGGTCTTCTTGTAGGCGATGCCCTTTTCCAGCATGTGCAGGAACAGCCACTGGTTCCAGCGGTAGTACTCGGGGCGGCAGGTCGCCAGTTCGCGCTGCCAGTCGATGGCAAAGCCCAGCGACTGCAGCTGCTGCTTCATGTAGGCGATGTTGTCGTAGGTCCACTGGGCCGGCGGCACCTTGTTCTGGATCGCCGCATTCTCGGCCGGCAGGCCGAAGGCGTCCCAGCCCATCGGCTGCATGACGTTGTAGCCGCGCATCTTGTAGTGGCGGGTCAGTACGTCGCCGATGGTGTAGTTGCGCACATGCCCCATGTGCAACTTGCCCGACGGATAGGGGAACATCGACAGGCAGTAATACTTGGGCTTGCCCGCCTCCTCGACGGCGCAAAACGACTGCCGGGATTGCCAATGAGCCTGGGCGGCTTGCTCGATGGCGCTCGGTTGGTATTTTTCCTGCATGGGGGCGTGCCGGCGAGAACGGAAATTGGCTGCAATTATAATCGCCGTGCCATGTCCTCGCTCCTTCTCGGCCTCAATGAGCCCCAGCTTGCCGCTGTCACGCTGCCGCGCCAGCATGCGCTGATCCTCGCCGGGGCGGGCTCGGGCAAGACGCGGGTGCTGACCACGCGTATCGCCTGGCTGATTGCGACCAATCAAATGACGCCGCAGCAGGTTCTTGCCGTCACTTTTACCAACAAGGCGGCCAAGGAAATGCTGGCGCGGCTGACGGCCATGTTGCCGATCAACGCGCGCGGCATGTGGATCGGTACCTTCCACGGCTTGTGCAACCGCTTGCTGCGCGCCCACCATCGCGATGCCGGGCTGCCGCAGCTGTTCCAGATCCTCGATTCGGCCGACCAATTGTCCGCCATCAAGCGCCTGCTGAAATCGCTGAACGTCGACGACGAGAAATATCCGCCGCGCGAACTCCAGCACTTCATCAACGCGCAGAAGGAGCAGGGCCTGCGGCCGAGTGCGGTCGAAGCATGGGATGGCTATACGAAGAAGCGCGTCGAGCTCTATGATGCCTACGAGGCGCAATGCAACAAGGAGGGCGTGGTCGATTTCGCCGAGTTGCTGTTGCGCAGCTACGAATTGCTGGCGCGCAACGAGGCGCTGCGCCGCCACTACCAGGAGCGTTTCCGCCATATCCTGGTGGACGAGTTTCAGGATACCAATGTGCTCCAGTACAAGTGGCTGAAGCTGCTGGCGGGGCAGGAGGGCTGCCTGTTCTGTGTCGGCGACGATGATCAGAGCATCTACGCCTTCCGCGGCGCCGAGGTCGGCAACATGCGCGACTTCGAGCGCGAATTCAAGGTCAAGAACGTCATCCGCCTGGAACAGAACTACCGCTCGCACGGCAATATCCTCGATGCCGCCAACGCCATCATCAAGCACAACGAGCACCGCCTGGGCAAGAACCTGTGGACCGAGGCCGGCGCCGGCGAGCCGATCCGCGTCTTCGAGGCCTATTCGGACCTCGACGAGGCGCGCTGGATCGTCGAGGAGATCAGGGCGCTGGCGCGCGACGGCCATGCCCGCAGCGAGATTGCGCTGCTCTACCGCTCCAACGCGCAGTCGCGGGTGCTCGAACACGCGCTGTTCTCCGCCGGACTGCCTTATCGCGTCTATGGCGGCCTGCGTTTCTTCGAGCGGCAGGAGATCAAGCACGCGCTCGCCTACCTGCGGTTGATCGCCAATCCCGACGACGATACCTCGTTCGCCCGCGTGGTGAATTTTCCGACGCGCGGCATCGGTGCGCGCAGCATCGAACAACTGCAGGATGCCGCGAGGGCCGCGGGCAGCAGCCTGTTCGCTGCCGCCATGCAAGCGGGCGGCAAGGCGGCCGGATTTACCACGCTCATCGCAAAGATGAAGGAAGTCGCGCACCTGCCGCTGCCGGAGCTGGTCGATCATGTCATCGAACTCTCCGGCCTGCGCACCCATTATCAGGCCGAGAAGGAAGGCCAGGATCGCCTCGCCAACCTCGACGAACTGGTCAATGCCGCGGCCAGCTTCGTCGCCGAGGAAGGTGTGGCCGGCGCGGAAGGAGAGTTGTCCGCCGATCTGATCGCCTTTCTCGCCCATGCCGCGCTGGAGGCCGGCGAGCATCAGGCCGGCGAGGGCGACGACGCCCTGCAACTCATGACCACGCATTCGGCCAAGGGTCTCGAGTTCAACATCGTTTTCCTCTCGGGACTGGAAGAGGGGCTGTTTCCGCACGAGAACTCGCTGGTCGAGCCGAAGGGGCTCGAAGAAGAGCGCCGCCTGATGTACGTCGCGGTGACGCGGGCGCGACAGCGACTCTATCTTTCGCACGCGCAGACGCGCATGCTGCACGGCCAGACGCGTTACAACCTGCCCTCGCGTTTCATCGAGGAAGTACCCGCCGGCCTGATCAAGTGGCTGACGCCGAAGATGGCGAAGCCCGGCGGCGTGCCACCACGGCTGACTTCCGTTCAGGAACAGCGCGCGAGCCATGCGCCACGCGCCGCCGACGGCGGTTGGCGCATCGGCCAGGGTGTACGCCACGCCAGGTTCGGCGAGGGCGTCATCGTCAACCTCGAGGGCGGTGGCGCGGATGCCCGCGCCCAGATCAATTTCGGCGGCGCCGGCATGAAATGGCTGGCCCTGTCCGTCGCCAAACTGGAGGCCGCATGACGACGATACGCGCCAACGGCATCGATATCCGCCACGACGTTCAGGGCAGCGGTCCCTGGCTGATCCTTTCGCATTCGCTGGCCACCGACCTGTCGATGTGGGACGACCAGATGGCGGCGCTGACGCCGCATTTCCGGGTGTTGCGCTTCGATACGCGCGGCCACGGCGGCACCAGCGCGCCAGACGGCGCCTACGACTTTGCCTGGTTGACCGCCGACGTGCTCTGGTTAATGGAGCGACTGGGCATCGGGCGCGCGCACTTTTGCGGCATTTCGCTGGGCGGTATGATCGCCCAGCACGTGGCGCTGGCCGCGCCCGAGAAGATCGACAGGCTGGTGTTGGTCAGCACCACCAGCGCTTATGGCCCCGAGGCGCGGGCGCTTTGGGCGGAGCGCATCGCGGCGGTGCGGACCGGCGGCATGGCGCCGCTGGTGGCGCCGACGCTGGAGCGCTGGTTTACCGCGCCTTATCGGGCGGCGCGGCCGGAGGTGATGGCGCGTGTCGGCGCCATGATCGCGGCGACGCCGGCAGCCGGCTACATCGGTTGCGGGCAGGCCATTCCGCTCATGGACACCACGGCCAGACTGGCGCAACTGCGTTGCCCGGCGCTGGTCATCGCCGGCGCCGACGACGCCGGCATGCCGCCGGCCATGGGCCGGCGGATTGCCGACCATCTTCCGGGTGCCCGTTTGAAAGTGATCGAATCGGCGGCACATTTGTGCAATATCGAGCAAAAAGATAGCTTTAACAGCTCATTACTCGAATTTCTCCTCGCCTGAAAGCCCAGTCGAGGCAAAATCGCGGCTCGTTTGGTTCCGGTCCTTGGGGAGAGCGGATGACGCAACTCGGAAAGCTTCACGTGCTGTTGGCCGAGGATACGCGGTCGATTGCCTTGCCGGTGCAGGCGGCACTGGAGCGGGCGGGTCATCGCGTCACCCACGTCAGCTCCGGCGAGGAAGCGGTAGCCGCCTTCGAGCGGGAAACACCGGACATGGTGCTCATGGACATCGTTATGCCGGGCATCGGCGGCATCGAGGCGACGCGCCGGATCAAGGTGCTGCCCGCGGATCGCTGGGTGCCGGTGATGATGACCACCAGCCTGGACGCGGACGAAGACCTGGTCGCCGGCATCGAGGCCGGCGCCGACGATTATCTGACCAAGCCGGTTTCGCCGAATGTCCTCGATGCGCGCATGCGTTCGATGCAGCGCATCGCCGCCATCCAGAAGTCGCTGGACAGCATCATCGACAACATCATCGAAGGCATCATCGTCATCGACCGCGCCGGCCTGGTCATCAAGTTCAATCGGGCCGCCGAGAGCATGTTCGGCTATCCGGCGCGCGAGGTGATCGGCCGTAACGTCAGCATGCTGATGCCGCCGCCCTTCCGTCACGAGCACGACCAGTACCTGGCGAGATATTTCACGACGCGCGAGGCACGCATCGTCGGCAAGGCCCGGCGGGTGCTCGGGCAGCGCCGGAATGGCGAAGTCTTCCCGATGTATCTCGGCGTCACCGAGGTGCTGACCCCGGAAGGCGAGAACTTCATCGGCCTGGTGCGCGATCTCACCCAGGAAGAGGCGATGCAGGCGCGCATCGAGCATCTTGCCTGGCACGACGCGCTGACCGGGCTGGTCAATCGCGCCAGTCTCTGGCAAACCATGGAGGCCTGGCTGGCCACGCCGGCGCCTTTCGCCCTGCTGTTCCTCGATCTCGACGGCTTCAAGAAGGTCAATGACGGCCACGGCCACGGCACCGGCGACGAGGTGCTGCGGGTCGCCGCCGAACGGCTGCGCCGCGCCCTGGCCGGCACCGACGTGGTCGGCCGCTTCGGTGGCGACGAGTTCGTCGTGCTGCTGGCGGGGATAGACGAGGAGCGCCGGGCGTTCACCATCGCCAATCGCCTGGTCGCCGAGCTGTCGGACCCCGTCATCGTCGACGGCCATGAGCACCGGATCGGGGTCAGCATCGGCATCGTGTTGCGCCGCGCGTCCGATGTCTCGGCGCAGGAGTTGGTGCGGGCCGCCGACGCCGCGATGTATCGCGCCAAGGAGGGTGGCCGCAATCGGGCCGTGGTGGCGCGGCCCAAGGCCTAGCGGCGGGCGGGCGTCAGGCCCGGCGGCGGGCGGCGGCGGTGCGCTGTCGGGCGCGGGCCATCCTCGCCAGTTCGTCGTACAGGTCGGTGAATTCGCGCGCCAGCTTGTGGTGGCGATCGAGGTGGATCATTGGCCGGGCCAGCCGGTGCGATTCCTTGATCTTCACCGACGAGGACAGGTGGCTGGCGAGCACCGGCAGCTTTTCCGCCCGCAGCTCGTCGACAAGCGCTTGCGGCAAGGTGGCGCGCGGCTGGAACTGGTTGACGACGATGCCCTCGACCACCAGGTCGGCATTGTGGTCGGCGCGGATCTCGGCCACGTTCTCCATCAGCGTGTACAGCGCCTGGCGGGCGAATTCGTCGCAGTCGAAGGGAATCAGGCAGGCGTCGGCGGCGATCAGCGCCGAGCGGGTATAGAAATGCAGCGCCGGCGGCGTGTCGATCCAGATCTGATCGAAGCCTTCGAGCGCATCGAGCGCCTCGCGCAGCTTGTAGATCTTGTAGCGCGATTCGAGTTTGGCCTGGAGCTCTTCCAGCGCGGCATCGGCCGGCAGTACGCGCAGGTTTTCGAAGGGTGTGGCGTGGAGAAATTCCTCGGTGGCCTTCGGCCGCAGCTTGAAATTCAGCATCTGGTCGAAGAATTCGCTGGCGGTATTTACCTCCGGCTGCGCGCCGAGCAGGTAGCGGGTCGAGTTGGCTTGTGGGTCGAGGTCCACCACCAGGGTGCGCAGCCCCCGGCTGGCGGCGATGGCGGCGAGGTTGCAAGTGATGGTGCTCTTGCCGACGCCGCCTTTCTGATTGAATACCACACGTTTCATGATGCCCCTTTCCATTGCTTGGCGAGGATTCTACCGACGGTCCGGCCGTCGTGGATTTCCGTAATGGCGCTGTCAGCGTGTCCGGCCTATGATGCGCGGCCCATCAGGAAGAACACCGGAGGAAGCCCATGTCGACCGAACAGGAAAACCTCTCCGCCGCGGCCCTCGAATACCACGAGTGGCCGACGCCGGGAAAGATCGCGGTGGTGCCGACCAAGGGCCTCACCAACCAGCGCGACCTCGCGCTGGCCTACTCGCCCGGCGTCGCCGCCGCCTGCGAGGCGATCGTCGCCGATGCCGGCGCGGCGTCACGGCTGACTTCCCGCGCCAACCTGGTGGCCGTCGTCACCAATGGCACGGCGGTGCTCGGCCTCGGCAACATCGGCCCGCTGGCCGCCAAGCCGGTGATGGAAGGCAAGGGTGTGCTGTTCAAGAAGTTCGCCGGCATCGACGTGTTCGACATCGAGCTCGACGAACCC
>Ga0268298_10003023_pt1 | contig 17657 bp, 13 predicted proteins | sample WWTPWeurt_MetaG_FD_194462 | JGI IMG/M metagenome (GOLD analysis project Ga0268298, IMG submission 194462) | Activated sludge microbial communities from WWTP in Nijmegen, Gelderland, Netherland - WWTP Weurt | ecosystem: Engineered > WWTP > Aerobic digester > Activated sludge | place...
CCTACCTTTGCGCTCCTTCTCCCGCAATCCAGGACGCACGTCCCCGGCGCGATCAAGCATTGTGAGAGCGCGAGATTCGTGAACAATCGTCCCATGCGACCAACGAAATGGAATGGTGCATGGCTGGCGATCGCGCTCTTTGCGCTCGCGGCCAATGGCTGCAATCGAAACAAGGGTGATCAAGCGACGGCCGACCCTCAGGCCATGGATCCGAGCGCCGCGCTCGTGGAAGAGAGAGATGAAGGGAAGCTCGAGTGGCTCGTCGCGCCGGACGGGCAGGTGCGCGTGCGCGTGACTGTCAATGATGGCTCGACGCCCGCGCTCACCGGGACGCTGCTCCTCGACGGACAGAGCTACCCGATGACAGCGGACGGAACGTCGATGACAGCGACGATCCCCAAGCTGGGCGCCGATCTCACGACGATCGCTTACTCGCTCAAGGTGGGCGAGGCGACGTGGGACGGCGCGCTTCACGTGCCGCAAGGGGGCACGAAAGAGCTCGTCGCGGCCCCCTCGGTCACGATCCCGGAGGGCGCGAAGGGCCCACACGGCGGCGTGCTCGACGTGGTCGGTGATCAGCGCGTCGAGATGGTCGTGGACCCGAAGACGAACGAGGTCCGCGTGTACTTGCTCGACGACAAGCTCCAGCCGATCCCTGTCGGGAGCGCCTCCGCCGTCGCCGGCATCCTCCAGCAACCGGACGCGCCCGCCGCGCCCACGCCACAACCTCAGACGCCACCGCCCGCGCAGGGCCGATAGGAGATCGAACGATGAAAAAGCGTGTTTTGCTGCCCTTTCTGTTCGCTGTGCTCGCCATCGTCGCCCTGTCGCCCGCGGCGTTCGCCGACGGCGTGAAGGTCTCGGCGTCGGCCTCCGTGAACCTGAGGCTCGCGCCGGATCCGACAGGGATGTTCCTCGTGGGCGTGCCCACCGTGCCGATCGTGCGGCCGCACCGCATCACGCTGGGCCTCGTGCAGGCGGGCGTGGTGCGCACGCGCGTCTTCGGGCTCGGCTCCGGTCGCGTCGTCTTCGTGGGGGCGCGCGCGACGCCCATCGTCTTCGTCGGAGGGCCCGTCGCCGTGATCGGCGCGCCCGGCGTCGTGGTGCAGCAACCGGGGGTGATCGTGCAGCAACCGGGGGTGATCGTGCAGCAACCGGGCGTGATCGTGCAGCAGCCCGGGGTGATCGTGCAGCAGCCCGGCATCGTGGTCGGCGCGCCGGCGGTCGTCGTGGGAGCGCCCGGGGTCGTCGTGGGGGCGCCCGGCGTGGTGGTCGTCACGGGAGGCAAAGGCAAGCACGACAACGGGCACCACTCTGGCCACGGCAAGGGCCGCAGGTAGCGAACAATTGCTTGACGCATCGGAATGGCTGCGCGTCTGCTAGCCGCCGAGTGAATCCCCGACATCTCTCACCGGAGGGCCGGTGACCCTCCTCGCAAAGGGCGCGCTCGCGCCGTTGCTCTCGGAGCCGCTCGCCTCCGCGGCGTCGCACCTCGCCTCCGATCAGGTCGACAAGGCCATCGAGGACGTGGCGCCGGAGACGCTCCGCGCCTCGATCCAGAGGGCTGCGGCGCGCGTCGCGAGCGATGTGAGCGTCAAGCCCGAGGCCGTGCTGCGGCTCCTCCCGATGGCCGAGATCGACGCGACGCTCGCGAAGCTCTCGGCCTCGCAGCCGCGCGCGATCGCCTCGTGGCGGGCCCTCGCAGGCGGCCTCGGCGGTCTCCTCGGGCGCGCATCGCAGACGCCGGGCGAAGCTGTCGCCGCGCCTTCCCCGAGCGATCGCCTGCGCGCGCTGGCCTCGACGATGCAGCGCGACAAGGCCGTCGCGGAGCCCCTCGCCGCGCTCGCGGCCGATCTCGCGGCGTGGGAGGCCCTGATCGATCGCGTCGCGACGACGATCGCGTCCTCCCCCGAATTGCGGAGCGCCCTTCGGATCAAGAAGGGAAAGCGCGTCGCGCTCGTGGCGAGCATCGCGGCGGCGCTCGTCGTGATCGGGATCATCGCGCGCGCCGCCTACGTCGCCCGCGCCCATGTGACGGCCGCGATCGCGAAGGACGATCCGTGCGTCGCGTTCGATGTCGCCGAGATCGATCTCGGCCGGGTGAGCGCCGATCTTCGAGCGAAGGTGAGCGAAAAACGAAAGGCGTGCGAGGACCGCCGCGCCGAGGAGGCCCGCGTCGCCGAGGAGGCTCGCCTCCGCAAGGAGCGCGAAGAGGCTGAGCGAAGGGCCCGCGAGAAGCGCGAGTCCGACTGCGCCGCGCTGGCCGATCACGTCGACGCCGAGAAGCTTTCCCCGGACGATGAGGCCTTCGCCGCGGACGCCGGGCTCACGAAGCGGATCGCCGCGAGCTCGCTCGAGACGCGCGATTTCGGCCCCGAAGATCCGAAGATGCCGTGCGCGGGCAGCAAGGCCGAAGAGCGCCTCTGGGCCGCGTATCGCAAGGCGGTGCTCGCGAAGTCGTGGGCCATGCTCCGCGTGAGCGCGCCCGGCCCCGCGGCCCGCGCGGCGTTCGGACCCGACGGCGGAAAGATGCCCTTTCGCCTTCGAAAAGGCTTCGCCACGCGCGCGAACGACGCCGCCAAATTCGCCGTGCGCACAGGCAAGGTCGACGACGCGAAGCGCGCCTCCGCGTGGTGCGAGGTGGCGCGCGCGCTCGGCATGCCGATGGCCGGCGCGTGCGACGCCGCCGACAGGCTCGCGAAGGGCAAGTAGCTCCGGAGGCTTATTTTGCAGGCTCGGGGCCGAGCCGACCGAACGTGTGGATCCCGTAGATGAGCGCGAGGAGGCCCGCGAGCGTGATCGCCATCCCCGCCTCCGAGGGCCCCGTGCCCACGAGCGCGAGCCCGAGCACCGCGAGCGACACGCCGATCGCCAGGGTCCGCCGCGCGGATCGCTCATGCGCGAACGTGACGCTGGCGACGTTGCCCTTGGTCGCGACGACCTCTTCCACCGGCTCGTCGGCGTCGACGATCGGCTTTGCGGCAGGGCGTTTTCGCGCCGCGGCGGCGCCCTCGTCACCCCTCCGCGCGGGCCTCTTCGCGGCTTCGCCCTTCTCGATCGGGGCTCTCTTCGCGGCCTTCTTCGCGGGCTTCTTCTCGGGCTTCTTCTCGGGCTTCTTCTCGGAGGACGGCGGATCCTCCTGGACGTCTTCGGCGGCCCGCTTCACCGCGCCCTCGTCGCTCTCGTCGGCCTCGTCGCGCGCTTCTTCGTCTTCCGCCACTGTCTCTTCGCTCACTCGAACTTGTGGGTCAGCGCGTGCGTCACGAAGTCGCGCACGTCCTTCGTGAGCTGGTTCTCCGCGGTGATCGTCGTCTGCTCGTGCCCCTCGCCGACGAGATCGTCGTAGCGGTAGTTCGCCTGGTAGAGCAGCACGATGCGCACGTCGCCTTCCTTGCCGGCGCGCGCGAGGTGGAGCTTCTCGTCCTTGCCGTTGGGCGCGGGGATGGCGCTCCCGAGCGCGGACAGATCATCGTCCGACACATACACGACGCCGAATTTCTTCCCGTCCACGCCCACGTCGATGTGGATCGCCTTCTCCGTGCCCGCGACGACGTCATCGCGCCCGGGCGCAGGCCTCGCGCCCTCCGCGGCGATCGCGTTGCGGATGATCTCGATGGCCCGCCGCTCATCGAGCGTCCGCGTTGGGTTCGGTGCCTTGGCCGGCTCCGGACCACACCCCAGAGCAGTCGAAAGCGCCAGGCTCGCGACGAACAACATTCCCTTGCGCATGGGGCTCGGAGACTACCCAAGCCGCCCCGCCGATTCCAGGCCCGCGCCGAGAGGTCGATCCGAAGATCGCGCAGGCGGCGCGGTGAGGCGCTGTTTCGGCGCATCGTTGCCCTGGCGATGCGCGCTCCTCACGGATAGCGCGGGAGCTCGCGATCGATGTTCTCGAAGAGATCGGGCAGATCGTTCGTCGCCTGACCGGAGCCGAGCCACATGGGGAAGCTCCCCGCCAGATCGATGTGGAATCGATACACCGCGTGCGTCCGCTGCCCGCCGTCCACGGGCTCCAGCCGCCAGCTCCCGCTGTGCGCTGTCACGCGGACGACGTCGGGGACAGGCGGCGGACCACCGGAGATCGCCGCCACGAAGCGCATCCATCGCAGATCGCCCTCGCTGCCCCACGTGACGCGGACGACGAAATCGCGATCGTCGAGCACGGGGAGGTCCAGCCGCTCGTACACGTCCAGAGAGCCCTCTCCAGGCGCAGCGTCGGGACTCCGTCCCCCAGCGGCGGCCGTCCTCGCGAGGATCCGCTGCTCTTTCAGGTGTTTTTGCCACCTTTTGTGGCTCGGATAGTCGATGAGCACCGCGAGCACACGCGCGGGCGAGCCTGCCAGCGTGCCCTCCGCGGCCAGCTCGACGCCTTGCCGCGCCTGACGCCGATAGACGCGGATATGGCGCTGCTCTCCGAGCGACTCGAACCCTTCGGAGGCGAGCGCGCTCGCGGGCCCGGGGGATCCCGCGGGCTCGGGCGGCGTGACGATCGGCGCGAGCGAGGGTGTCGGCTCCTGGACCGGCACATTTCCTTCGGCGATCCACGCGAGGGGCTCGACGATCACGGGGATCCGCGGCGGTCGCGAACACGCAAAAAGGCAGGCGAGCGCCAGCAGCGAGGCAGTGCGCTTCATCGAGGCTCGAAGATGCAACTCCACGTCCAGAATGGCCCGCGGCGCTTTTCACGCATCCATTTCACGGCGCCCGCACCTCGATGATCGGCACTGTCGATGCATCCTTGATTTCCACACGAACGCACGCCAGACAGGCCTTGCGCGAGCGCCCATCGGGGGCAGACAGGCAATCCCATGAAGCGAGCCTACGTCACGTTGATCAGCGGCAGCGACGCGTATGTCCCCGGCGTCGAGGCCCTCGGCCGATCCCTTCGCAAGAGCGGCACCCGCGAGGAGCGGATCGTCATGGTCACCTCCGATGTCTCGCCGGCCGCGCGGAGGGCCGTCTCCGAGCAGGGCTGGTCCGTCCGCGAGGTGGAGCCTCTGTCGGCCCCGAACAACGGCAAAGATGTCCTGTTCCGCAGGTTCGGCGGCGTGTTCACCAAGCTGCGCGCCTGGGAGCTGACGGATCTCGACAAGGTGGTCTTTCTCGACGCCGACACGCTCGTCCTCCAGAATGTGGATGAGCTCTTCGAGCGGCCGGAGATCGCCGCGGCGCCGGACTTCCTCATGCCGGATCGCTTCAACTCCGGGGTCATGGTGCTCGACCCCAACAGGGAGACGTTCCGGCGAATGGTGGAGTCCCTCGACGCGACAATGAGCTACGACGGCGGCGATCAGGGCTTCCTGAACAACTTCTTCTCGGGGTGGTACGCGATGCCCGTCGAGCACCGGCTGCCCGTGGGATACAATTTGTTTCACTTCATCTTCCAGTTCGTCGAGGCCCACTCCGTCCTCCGGAGCACCCTCCAGCGCGAGGCGAAGATCCTCCACTACGCAGTCCAGAAGCCCTGGCGCCCGCTCCCTCAGGTCACCGGCGGCTCCGCCCCCTGGTGGCAAATGTACTACGACGCTCACCCCGAGCAGCAGACGGCGCTCCGCGATCGCCTCCACGCCCTGGAGGACTGGGCCTTCGAGAGCGTCATTGGCGTGTTCGTCCGCTGAGCGTGGATTTCGGGCGTGCTCGCAACAGCGGGCTCACCGCCTCGGGGAGAGGACCACGACTCCCTCGTAGGGCTCGAGCGTGAGCCGCGCCTCCGCCGGTCGGGTCTCGTCGAGGCGGTTCGACCACATTGCGCGCCCTTCGAAATCCGGCACATCGACGCTCACGCGCTTTGGGCCGAAGTGGAGGAAGACATCTGCGAAGGTCCTGTCTCCGGGGGCGCCGACGATTCGACGATAGGCCACCACGTCCGAGGGAGTCCGCCCTTCTTCGTGAAGATGGAGCGCGCCGCCTTGGAGGGCGGGCTCGGCGCGACGCAGGGCGAGCAGGCTCCGATAGCACGTCAGGAGCGACCCCGGATCTCGCTCCTGAGCGGCCACGTTGGTGGTGCCGCTCTCGGGGTGGACAGGCAACCATGGAGTCGCGGAGGCGGGGGCGAAGCCCGCGTTGGGCCCGCCGTCCCACTGCATGGGCCTGCGGCACTCGTCGCGATTGAGCAGGATGCCGCGCCTTCGGAAGAAGCCGACGGCCCACTGCGGGACGAACCTGTACCGCGCGGCCACCGGATCGAGCCCCTCGTGGAGCGGGATCTCGTGGTGCCCCATGCCGATCTCTTCCCCGTAGTAAATGAACGGCACCCCGCGGACGGTGAGCTGGAGCGTGGCGATGAGCTTGGCCTTCGCGTCGCGGGTCTCGGGCGCGCCGAAGCGGTGAATGAGCCGGGGACGATCGTGGTTTCCGAACACGTAGGTCGGAGAGAAGGGCTCTGGAAAGGCCCTCTCGAACTCGGCGATCAGCCTGCGCACCGCCTTACCGGAGAAGGGGGTCGTCATGCTCTCGAACAGGAAGACGAGGTGGAGCGCGCTCGCCGCCTCCCCGCAGTACCGCCGCAGCGTCTCCGGATCTCCGAACACCTCTCCCACGAGGAACCGCGGGGGATCCGTGTGCTCGTCGACGACCTCGCGCAGCTCGCGGGCGAAGGCGATCGTGTCCGGGTGATCGATCGTGTGCTTGTAGCGCTGAAAGAACCCGTGCGGGTTCTTCTCCGAAGGGACAGGCCGGAACGAGAAGGGGTTGTCGGCGAACGAGGCGTCCTTGAAGAGGGCGTTGAAGATGTCGAGCCGGAGGCCGTCGACGCCCTCCTTGAGCCAGTGGCGCACCACGTCGAGCATCGCGGCCTTCACGACCGGATTGCGGTAGTTGAGATCCGGTTGAAAGGGCAGGAAGCTGGCCCAGTACCACTGTCCGGTGGCCTCGTCTCGGTGCCACCCGCTGCCCCCGAGGATGGACTTCCAGTTGTTCGGGGGGGAGCGCCCGTCCTTGCCGCGCCCGTCGCGCCAGATGTAGTGATCGCGCAGCGGAGAGCCCCTGTCCTGCCGGGACGCCCGGAACCAGGGGTGCTGATCGGACGTGTGATTGAGCACCATGTCGAAGACGATCTTCATGCCCCTGGCGTGGAGCTCATCGATGAGCCGGCGGACGTCGTCCCTCGTGCCGTATTCAGGCGCGATCGCGAAGTGATCGCTGATGTCGTAGCCGAAGTCGGCCTGCGGGCTCTCGAAGAAGGGAGAGAGCCAGAGCGTCTCGACGCCGAGGTCCTGGAGGTAGTCGAGCCGGCCGAGGATGCCCGGGAGATCGCCGATCCCGTCCCCGTTGGAGTCCGCGAAGCTGCGCGGATAGATCTGATAGACGGTGGTGCGCTTCCACCACGGGAGATCCGCCCCGGAGGCTGCGGTCTCCGCGAGAGGCGCTCCGTTCTCTCGCTGTGATCCCGCGAGAGAGGCCATGTCAACCTCCCTTTGGATAGCCGAGCTTCTTCAGGGCCTCGCCGATCTCGTCGAGGATCGCCGGATCGTCGATGGTCGCGGGCGTCGCGAACGACTTGCCCTCCGCGATCTTCTTCATGGTGCCTCGGAGGATCTTGCCAGAGCGCGTCTTGGGCAGTCGGCTCACCACCGCCGCGCTCTTGAAGCTGGCCACGGCCCCGATGGTGTCGCGGATGGAGCGCACGAGCTCGTCTCTCACGTCGTCCGCCAGCCTGTCGACCCCCGCCTTGAGCACCACGAAGCCGACAGGGACCTCCCCCTTGAGGGCGTCCGGCGCCGCCACCACAGCGCACTCCGCGACGTCCGGGTGGGCCGAGAGGATCTCCTCCATCCCGCCTGTCGAGAGCCGGTGTCCGGCCACGTTGATGATGTCGTCCGTCCGGCCCATGATGAACAGATACCCGTCCTCGTCGAACAGGCCGGCGTCGCTCGTCTGATAATATCCCTTGTACCGCTCCAGATAGGCGCGCTCGAATCCATCGTCGTTGTTCCACAGCGTGGGCAGGCAGCCCGGGGGCAGCGGGAGCTTGACCACCACGTTGCCGATCTGGCCCGCGGGGACAGGCTCGCCCTCGTCGTCCAGGACGCGCACGTCGTAGCCGGGGACAGGCTTCGTCGGAGACCCGGCCTTGACAGGCAGCATTCCAAGCCCGACGCAGTTGGCCGCCACGGGCCACCCCGTCTCTGTCTGCCACCAGTGATCGATCACGGGCAGACCGAGCATCGACTCCGCCCAGTGGAGCGTGTCGGGATCGCACCGCTCGCCCGCCAAGAAGAGCGTCCGGAGCCGCGAGAGATCGTGGTTTCCGATGCGCTCGCCCCGAGGGTCCTCCTTCTTGATGGCGCGGAAGGTCGTCGGCGCCGTGAAGAGGACATTCACCCCGTGCTGCGCGCACACTCGCCAGAAGGCGCCCGCGTCCGGCGTCCCGACGGGCTTTCCTTCGTAGAGCAGGGTCGTCGCGCCCTTCAAGAGAGGGCCATAGACGATGTACGAGTGCCCGACGGCCCACCCGAGATCGGAGGCCGCCCACATCACCTCGCCCGCGCCGACGCCGTAGACAGCCTCCATGCTCCATTTCAGCGCGACGGCGTGGCCTCCCTGATCACGGACAACCCCCTTGGGGACGCCCGTCGTGCCGGATGTATACAGGATATAAAGCGGGTCCGTCGCTTCGAGGCTCTCGCAGCCGCGGGGGGACGCGCCCGAGAGCGCCTCTCCCCACTCCACGTCTCGGCCGGGCGAGAGCTCGGCGGCCACCTGCGGGCGCTGGAGGATCACGCAGTGATCCGGCGCGTGCGAGGCCATCGAGAGGGCGGTGTCCAGGAGCGGTTTGTACGGGATCACCCGCTGGACCTCGATGCCGCACGAGGCCGAGAGGATGACCCGAGGCCTCGCGTCGTCGATGCGCTTGGCGAGCTCGCTCGGCGCGAACCCCCCGAACACCACCGAGTGGACAGCGCCGATCCGGGCGCACGCGAGCATCCCGATCACCGCCTCTGGCACCATCGGCATGTAGAGCAGCACGCGATCGCCCTTCTGGACCCCCAGCTTCGCGAGGGCGCCCGCGAAGAGCGCCACTTCTTTGAGCAGCTCCGCGTAGGTGAAAGAGCGGACGGTGCCTGTCACGGGGCTGTCGTAGATCAGGGCCTTTTGCTTGCCGCGCCCGCGCTCCACGTGCGCGTCGAGCATGTTGTAACAGGTGTTGATCCGACCGCCCGAGAACCACCGATAGAAGGGCGCGCGGCTCCTGTCGAGGACGTGATCCCACCTCCGCTCCCAGACGAGATCCTCCGCCGCTCGTGCCCAGAAACCCTCGGGATCGCGTAGCGATCGCTCGTGCTGCTCCGCGTGCTGGCTCGGCATGGCGACACGATATCACCCGACGAGCGGCCGGGGCCGCGCAGACTGTTCCGGAGCCGGGCGGCCGCGCGCCAAAGCGACCGGCGACGAGAGCCCGCGCCTGTGATACCAACCGCCGCATGGCGCGCCTCGCCGCGATCGACATCGGCTCGAACGCCTTCCGTCTCCGGATCGTGGAGGTGGATCCGCCGATCTCGACGGCGCAAGGCCCGCGCTTCTTGCCCTTTCGCGACGTGCTGCTCGATCGCGCGGCCGTGCGCCTCGGGCACGACGTGTTCACCAAGGGCCGCATCGAGATGGGCGTCATCGGCGCCGCGTGCGAGGCCCTCCGCCGCTTCCGCACGGCGATGGACGTGGCCAAGGTCGATCGATATCGCGCCGTCGCCACGAGCGCCGCGCGGGAGGCCGCGAACGGGGACGTGTTCGTCGAGCGCGCCGAGCGGGAGTCGGGCGTCCACGTCGAGGTGATCGAGGGCGTCGAGGAGGCGAGGCTCGTGCAGATCGCCGTGAGCGAGCGCGTGTCCCTCGGGGCGCGATCCGCGCTGCTCGTCGACGTCGGCGGCGGCTCCACCGAGCTCACGCTGCTCGCGGGCGAGAGCAACAAGTACAGTCAGTCTTGCCCCATCGGCACCGTGCGCCTCACGGAGGCCTTCCTCGAAGGCCGGGGCGCCGTCGACGCGCAGCACAGGCGCCTCATCGAAGAGTACGTCGATCGCGCCATCGGAGACGCCGTGCGCGACGTCGAGGACATCGCCGCGGGCCCCATCGATCTGCTCGTGGGCACCGGCGGAAACATCGAGACGCTCGCGGATCTCTGCCCGCTCCCCAAGGCCTTCCCCGAGGGCCGCGCGATCGACGTGGGCGCGATGGCGAGGCTCCTCGACGAGCTCTGCAAGCGCACCGTCGAGGAGCGCATCGCGACGTACAACCTGCGCCCGGATCGCGCCGACACGATCATCCCCGCGGCGACAGTGCTCGGGCGCGTCGCGAGCGCCTTTGGTTTCCAGGCGATCGCGGCCCCCGGCGTCGGGTTGAAGGAGGGCGTGCTCGTCGATCTCGCGCGCTCCCATTTCATGCCCGCGGACTACGGCGGCACGAGCGCCGCGATCACCGACGCGTGCCTGCGACTCGGCCGCCGCTACCACTTCGACGAGCAGCACGGCGTGCTCGTCGCGCGCTTCGCCACGCGCCTGTTCGACGATCTCCAGCCTCGCCACCGCCTGGGCCCGCGCGAGCGCATCCTCCTCAACGCCGCGGCCCTGCTGCACGACGTGGGCGATTTCATCCGCTACGAAGGGCACCACAAGCACAGCTACTACCTCGTCGCGCACTCGGATCTGATGGGCCTCTCGCCGCTCGAGCGCGAGCTCGTCGCGAACGTGGCGCGCTACCACCGCAAGAGCCCGCCGAGCCTGGAGCACGAGAACTTTCGGGCGCTGAGCCGCGAGGATCGGAGCAAGGTCAAGGCCCTCGCGGCGATCCTCCGCATCGCCGACGCGCTCGATCGCGAGCACCGCGCGAAGATCGGCGACATCGCGACGCGGGTCGAGGGCGACACGCTCATCATCGAGGCGCACGGCAGCGAGGACCGCACGCTCGAAGAGTGGACCGTGCTCGCGAAGAGCGGGATGCTCCGCGAGGCGATGGGGCTCGACGTGCGCATCTCCGATCCTCCGCCGCGATCCGCGGGCGCCCCGTCGCGCCGAAAGACCCCGGAGCCGCCCCCCAGCCAGTCGGGCTGAATACATTCAGTTTGGTCCGGCGTCGACCCGCCGACCCGCCGCGTCGGGCTCCGTTTCCCCGCGAGGACCAACCCGCTGCGCCTCGTCAACGCGGGGCGCTGCGGGCGCGAGCCTCTCGCTCGTCCTCGAGCCGCATCCGCTCGTCGAAGCAGTCCGTGCACAGGCCGTGACTGAACACCGCGTCCGAGTGCTCGCACAGGTACTCTTCCAGCCGCTGCCACGCGTCGTTCCCGGCCCGGATCTTCTTGCAGTCCATGCAGATGGAGAGGACCCCCTCCAGCCGCTTGACGCGCTCGAGCGACGCCTCGAGCGCGGCCTTCTGGCGCGACAAAAGCTCGTTCTGCTCGCGGATCAGCGAGGCTCGCCTCTGGAGCTCCATCTGGTTCTTGATGCGCAGCTTGGCGAGGCGGAGGTCCACGGGCTTGGTGATGTAGTCGACGGCCCCGAGCTCGAGCCCGCGCTGCTCGCCCTCCGGGGAGTCGACCGCCGTGATGAAGATCACCGGCGTGTGAGCGAGCGAGGGATCGTCGCGGAGCTGCCTGCACACCTCGAGGCCGTCGAGGTCAGGCATCATGACGTCGAGCAGCATCAGGTCCGGGGACCACTCGCGCGCGACGCGGAGGGCCTCGAAGCCGTCGTGAGCCGCGCGGGTCTCGTAGGTGCTCCTGAGCGCGCGGACGAGGAGATCGACGTTGACGGCGTCGTCGTCGACGACGAGGACCTTCATCTTCTCCGCGAGCTTCTTCGGGCCGTCTTCCATCAAGGCATCTCATGCGCGGGGCGGGCCGAGGCCCAGCACCCTTCTCATCTCGTCGGCGAGCTCGAGCGCGCTCAACGGCTTTCGGACATATCCATCAAAGCCCTCGGCGAGCAGGCTCCGCTCGTCGCTCCGGGAAGCATACGCCGTGACGGCGATCACCGGAACATGGGTGTTGGTCCTGATCTCCCGCTCTCGGAGGGCGCCCAGGGCTCGTCGGCCGTCCATTCCGGGCATCTGAATATCCATCAACACGAGATCGAACGGACCCTTGTCGAGGGCCTCGAGGGCCTCATTGCCGTCCTCGACCGACGTCACGTGGTGCCCCATCTTGGAGAGCAGCGCGGCCTCGAATCTTCCGCTCGTCGCGTTGTCCTCCGCGACGAGGACGCGCAGGAGAGGTCCAGTCCAGAGCGGGGCCTTCGACGCTGTCTCCGCGGCTGTGTCCCCGAGCGGCTCGTCGGCGACGGTGAAGGGCAGCCGCACGCGGAACGTGCTCCCGACGCCCTCGGCGCTCTCGACGTGGATCTCGCCTCCCATGAGCTCGCTGAGCCGGCGGCAGATGGTCAGTCCGAGGCCGGTCCCCCCGTAGCGCCGCGTGATGGAGCTGTCGGCCTGCACGAAGGGCTTGAAGATCGCCGCGGTGAGCTCGGCCGGCACGCCGATGCCCGTGTCGAGGACGGCGATCTCGAGCGAGGCTCTCCCGCTCTCCCGCTCGCGGGCCGCGACGGAGACCTCGATCTTGCCGTCTCTCGTGAACTTGATCGCGTTGCTCACGAGGTTCAAGACGATCTGCTTCACGCGCAGCTCGTCGCCGACGACCACCTCCGGGACGTCGTCCTCGATGGCGAGCTTCAGGGAGAGGCCCTTGTCGACGGCGCGGGGGCGCACCATCCCGAGCAGGCCGCGGACGCACGATCGCAGGCTGAAGGGCGCGGACTCCAGGGTCATCTGCCCGGCTTCGATCTTGGAGAGATCCAGCACGTCGTTGATGAGCGAGAGGAGGTTCTTGCCCGAGAGCGCGATGGCGGACAGGTACTCTTTCTGCTCGTCGTCGAGCTCGGACATCTCGAGGAGCTGCAGGTTGCCGAGCACGCCGTTGAGCGGCGTCCGGATCTCGTGGCTCATGTTCGCGAGGAACTCGCTCTTCGCCCGATTGGCGGCCTCCGCGGCCTCCCGGGCGGCCACGAGCGCGGCCTCGGCCTCCTTGCGCTCCGTGATGTCCAGCGACGAGCCCACGTAGCCCGCGAAATGGCCGTCGCTGGAGGAGCGCGGCACCCCCTGCACGAGCATCGCACGGTACGCGCCGTCATGCCGCCGATACCTGTATTCAATCGCGAAGGGCTCGCGGGCCTCGAACGCCGCGTCGAAGGCGGCCGCCGTCCGCGGGCGGTCTTCGGGATGCACCCTGTTCAGCCAACCGTCGCCGAGCTCCTCTTCGAGGCTCTGGCCCGTGAAATCCAGCCATCGCTGGTTGACCCACAGCCTGCGCTTCGTGGCGTCGAGCATCCAGACGAAGACGGGGGCCGTGTTCGCGACGTTCCGGAAGCGCTCCTCGCTCTCGCGCTGCGCCTCTTCGCCCCGCTTTCGCGCGGTGACGTTGACGGAGGTCCCGACGGCGAGGGTCGGCGCCCCGCTCGGGTCACGCTGGGTGACGCGGCCGCGGGTGTGGATCCAGTGCGGCGGGGCGCCCGCGTTGGACATTCTGTATTCCAGATCGAAGACGGGGTTCTCCGGCGACAGCGCGAGCTCGACGCGCGCGACGAAAGTCCCACGATCCTCGGGGACCACGCGCTCTATCCACTCGGCGAGCGTCCCGGGCGCGCTCGCCTCGTCGAGCCCGAGGACGTGCAGCATCGTCCTGTCATAGGTGAGCTGATCCTTCGTGAGATCCAGCTCCCAGAGCACCACCTGCGTGGCCTCGATCGCCATCCGCAGGCGGCGCTCGACGCGCTTCGACTCGGAGATGTCCTCGTAGATGCCGAGGATGCCGATCGCGCTGTCGTCCAGGCCCCGGAGGGGGACCTTCGACGTTCGAAGCCACTTCTCCTCTCCGCCCGGGCCCGTCTGCGGCTCGTCGAACGACAGCTTCGCGACGCCCGATCGGAGGACCTCCGCGTCGTCGGCGCGATAGAGATCCGCTTGCTCCGCCCAGGCCAGCGCGAAGTCGTCCTCGCCGACCACCTCGGCCGGGGACGCCTTGCCCGCGTCCCTCGCGAACGCCGGATTGCACCCGAGATAGCGTAGATCGCGGTCCTTCCAGAACACCCGCATCGGCGCGGTGTCGATGATGCTCCGGAGGAGGTTCCTCGACTCCACGAGCGCCGCCTCCGCCCGCTCGCGCGCCGTGATGTCGCGGAAGGACCAGACTCGCCCGACGTTCTCGCCCTGGAGGAGCAGCGGCGTCGTGGAGCGCTCGAAGATGCGGCCGTCCTTGAAGCGGACGGTGTCGGTGAGCTCGCGGTCCGACCTGTAGAGCTCCTGCACCTTCTGCACGAAGGCCTGAGGATCGGCGAGCTGCTGCACGACGAAGCCGAGGAGGGCCTCGTCGTCGCGGGCCAGGAGGAGCGCCTTCGGGATGCGCCAGAGCTCCGCGAATCGCCTGTTCGTTCGCAGCACCTTGCCCTCGCGATCGACGACGAGGATCCCGTCCACGGTCGAGCCGAGGATGCTCGCGAGCTCCATCTCGCTCTTGCGGAGCGCGTCCTCGGTGCGCCGGCGCTCGGTCACGTCGCGCGAGAGCACGAAGAACCGCGGCTCCCGGCTGTCCGCGTCGGCTTTTCGTGACACGAAGAGCTCGAACCAGCGCGCGCCCTCGGGGAGATCGAGCTGGAAATGCATGCCCGAGGAGCGCCCTCCGGCGTGGGCCTCCCGCAGGGCCGAGAGCACCACGCTCGACGCGGTCGGCGGCAGGGTCTCCGACACCGATCGGCCGAGGATCTGCTGGAGCGGCGCCGCGAGCATCTCGGGGTGCGGCGCGTGGCAGTCGTGGATGCGACCCTCCAGATCGACCTCGAAGAAGAGATCGGGCAGGACGGTCAGGATCGCGTCGAGCCTTCGCTGCGCGTCGAGCGCCTCGGCGAGCTCTCGGGTCATGGTCGGCTTCTAACACCCTCGTCGCCTGGAGAGGAAGGGCTACATGGGGGCGCTGGCATTCATTCTGTCGTGATCGCGTCGAGGGGGCCTCTCGCTTCGCTTGAGCCTTGCGGCCGGGCGACGAAAGAGGGACTGTCGCAGAAGAAAAAGAGAGGCTGTCATGAAGCTCGAGACGATGTGGGAAATGGCGACCTCCGGGCGCGTGAGGGCGCTCTCGGGGATGCTGGCGCTCTCGGCGCCGTTCTATCGAGTCCACTTCCTCGTGGCCGCGGCGAAGGCGCGCGTGCTCACGCTCCTCGGCGCCGAGCCCCGGAGCGCCGCCGAGCTGGCCCGCGCGATGGACCTCCCCGAGGCCGACGTCTCCGCCCTCACGGCGTGGCTCGAAGTGGGCCTGTCGCTCGGAGACCTGGAGTTTGTGGACGGCAAGTATTCTCTGGATGGTCCCCTCGCCAAGGCCCTCGCGCGGCCCGAGAACGACGATCTTTTGGCCATGATGGAGGAGGTGCAGGCCCTCCACGCGCGCCTCGTGGGCGAGACCCCCGCGCTGCTCGCGAAGGGAGAGCGCCTGTCTCTCCGGGATCAGGACGGCGAGGTGATCGCGCGCTCTTCGCGTCTCCTGGAGCCCCTCGTGCGCGAGGCGATCGCCATGGTGGTCCCCGAGAGAGGCCCTCTGCGCGTCCTGGAGGTGGGCTGCGGCAGCGGCACGTACCTGCGCCACATGCACGAGCGAAACCCCGAGGCGACGATCGTCGGCCGCGAGCTCCAGCCGGACGTCGCGGACGCCGCCCGAGAGAACCTTTCGAAGTGGGGTGTCACCGCGAGGGTGACAGTCGAGACAGGCGATGTCCGGGAGCGGCCCGCGGGGGAGACGTTCGATGTCGTGACCCTCCACAACAACATCTATTACTTCGAGGAGGCCGCGCGTCCGGGCGTCCTCCGTGACGTCGCGAAGCACCTCGCCCCGGGCGGCTCCATGCTCCTCACGACCGCCTGTCGCGGCGGATCGCCGGGCGTCGCCGTGCTCAGCCTGTGGGGCGCGATGACCCGGGGCTGCGGCCGACTGCCCACCGCCCCGGAGCTCACTGGCCAGATGCGCGAGGCCGGCCTCGAGGCCGTGACGGCTCGCCACGTCGGCGCTCCGCTGGAGAGCTTCTGGGCCTTCGTGGGGAAGAAGCCGGCCTGATCGACAGCGGTCGCCGCGAGAGCGAACCTCCACCCGCAACTGTAGACAGCCGTTGTCCCGCCGGTCCATCCCGCCGGAAAACCGGCAATCCCGCCGGTGACCGCCTCGCCTGCCTGCGCGCCGTACGAAGAAGGCGCGCGGCGCGCCGTACGAAGAAGGCGCGCCCTCCCGTGTTGCGGATGCACGCGCCCGGCCGTTTTGTACTACGCTGCCGCGCCGTGACCCGCCGAATCTCGTCGATGCTCGCGCTGCTCCTCGTCGCCCCCGCCGTGGGCTGCGCGGCGACCACCATCCCGGATCCCAAGGAGGCCGTCTCGGCCTACGCCGACGCCGCCAAGAGAGGCGACGCGGATGCGATCTACGAGATGCTCAGCGAGAAGAGCAAGCGCGGCCTCTCCCGCGACGAGGTGAAGAAGCTCGTCGCCGATGAGCGCGCCGAGCTCGGCGATCAGGCCAAGGCCGTGAGCGCGCCGGGCGTCGTCGTGAAGGCCCGCGCGAAGGTGCGCTACGGCGACGGCGAGGACGCGTCGCTGGAGCTCGAAGACGGCGAGTTTCGCATCGCCACCGCGGACGCCCTGCCCGCGGGCGCGCGCTCGCCGCAGCAGGCCCTCTCGCAGCTCCGGCGGGTGCTCGCGCGGCGGAGCTACGCGGGGCTCATGCAGGTGCTCAGCTCGTCGACGCGCAGCGCGATCGAGAGCGATCTGCGATCGCTCGTGAAGGGCCTCGAAGATCCCGAGGGCCTCGAGGTCGATCAGACAGGCGACAACGCGACCGTGCAGATCCCCGGCGGACACAAGGTGAAGCTCAAGCGCGAGGGCGGGGTCTGGCGCGTGGAGGACTTCGATTGATCCGGCGCGTGATGCTCCGCGCAGGGGCCGCCCTCTGCGCCCTCGCCGCGTTCGCCCTCGTCGTGCTCGCGCGGCCGCACCTGTCGCGGGCGTTCGGAGATGAAGGGGCCTTCAATCCGCGGATGCTCCTGCCGGGCAACGCGAAGTGGGAGGGCATCCGCACGACGGCGCCCGCGCGCTGGGCCTTCGAGCTCACGCGCCGCACGAGCGCGCCCGCGAGGCTCCGGCCCACGACGATCCGGCCCGACGACGCGTCGCTGCTCGCCGAGCCCTTCGCGATCTGGGGCGGCGACGCCGAGGTCCCGCCGCTCACGAGCCGCGAGGTGAAGGGGCTCAAGCGCTTCCTCGCGCTCGGCGGCATCCTCCTCGTCGACGACTTCGCGCCCGAGTCGCTGGCCTTCACGAGGTCCGCGAAGCGCGAGCTGGAGCGCGTGATCGCCGATCGCGTGCCCGTGCAGATCGGCGCTGAAAACGTGGTGTTTCGCTCGTTTTATTTCCTCAAGCGGCCCGTCGGTCGCGTCGAGGGCCCGCCCAAGATCGAGGCGTACGTGCGCGGCGGGACCCCGCAGGTGATCTTCTCCGCGCACGATCTCCTGGGCGCGCTCGCGCGCTCCGCGAACGACACGTACGCCGTGCAGATCAGCCCCGGGACCGATCCTCTGCAGCGCGAGAAGGCGACGCGGCTCGCCGTGAACATCGCGATGTACGTGCTCTGCTCGACGTACAAG
>Ga0268298_10003024_pt1 | contig 17656 bp, 10 predicted proteins | sample WWTPWeurt_MetaG_FD_194462 | JGI IMG/M metagenome (GOLD analysis project Ga0268298, IMG submission 194462) | Activated sludge microbial communities from WWTP in Nijmegen, Gelderland, Netherland - WWTP Weurt | ecosystem: Engineered > WWTP > Aerobic digester > Activated sludge | place...
TCTCCAATTGCATATACATTTGTGGTTCCCTCTACTCTATTCGTGCGATCAACTTTTATGCGAGCATTGGACATATAAGAACTTTCGGTTAATCCGGCAATTCGATTTCCTGTTACTCCGGCCACCCACAGAACAGTTCCTGAGCGAATCGTTCTCCCATCTTTTAATATTAAAGTACTACCATCATAATTCTCTACAAAGGTTTCTGTATATAATTCAACACCCATCTCCTCGAGATACTTTCTAGAATTCATTTTTGCAGCAGGACTCATGCTGTTCAATGTATTCTTACTTCCTTCTATTAGCAAGATCCTGAATTTTGAAAAATCTATTCCATGATAGTCCTTTGGCAATATGTTCATTTTGATCTCGGCAAAGGCCCCTGCCAATTCTACTCCGGTAGGCCCTGCTCCAACGATGACAAAGGTCAACAAGGCATCCTTTTCTTCTTTTTTAGCAGAAATCACATTCTCAAAAGTCTGCAAGATATGGTTGCGGATTTTTATTGCATCGTAAGTGGACTTCAAAGAAAGAACGTTTTCACTGAGATCCTCTTTCCCGAAATAATTTGTCTTGCATCCGATCGCAATGATCAGTATATCATAGTCAAATTCACCAATTTCAGTAAATACCTTATTTGCAGCCACGTCAACACTTAGCACTTCAGCGATCCGTATCTGCACATGATGTTGTTTCTTAAAAATATTTCGTAATGGAAATGAAATACTGGAAGGCTCTAGCTGAGAAGTAGCAACCTGATAGAGCAAAGGCTGAAATTGATAATGATTGATCTTATCGATCAGCAAGACCTCAAAGAATTCCTTCTTTAAACCATTGATCACACTCACTCCGGCAAAACCACCCCCAATGACAATGACTTTTTTCTTATTCATAGATGAATTACCGGGAAATTTTACGGCATTTAAATTTATTCTATTTTATTGACTCAATGAAATAAAATAGATTGACAAGCTTTAAGTCAAATGAATAAAGAGTATTTCAGATCCGTTTTTTTATTAAGATCTATGAAATAAATCATTTTAACACTTAGACTGTGAATTTTTCTGCGATCAATGCACTTTCCATCACAACTTTGATCTTTAAAGCTTTTGAAACCGGACAGTTCAATTTAGCATTCTCTGCTAATTGCTGAAACTCTTCATCCTCTATTCCGTCAACACTGGCCAAAACAATTAAATGAGATTGAGTTATTTCCTTTTCTAATAAAATTTCGGCTTTGGTCTCAATTTCAACTGAATTGAATCCGGCTTTATTCAACAAGGCAACTAGTTTCATTGTAAAACAAGCAGCATGTGCAGACGCAAGCAATTCCTCAGGATTTGTGCCCTTTTTATTTTCGAAACGTGAACTCCAAGAGAATTTTACATGATCCAATGCGTTGCTTTCAGTGGTCAGAGTACCTTTTCCTTCTTTGATCGAACCTTTCCAGTTAGCTATTGCTATTCTATTTAATGCCATATTTTAAATATTTTGTTTTCATTCTTTAAATCCATTCACTACTAATTTTCAATATTGATCGTTATTATAAGAACCAGACGGTTATTGAAACTACGATCGCCATCACACTAAAAGTGAGAATGAATATGGCAAAGTATTTGCTGAATTTCCATTCATCGATCATAATTCTGATCGGGTAAGTAATGATAGAATAAACATTCTGACCGATCTTTAGTGATGATCGCTTGCCTTTTACAATATAATCCTTAGCCCCATTACGAAAAGAATCAATTACAACCTTGGTGCTTTCGTTCGATGAATGGACAACAACTTCCGTTTTCGGATTGATCTTTTTGATCGAGTTCAATAGATCGTGGCCATTTTTATCGAACATGCAACAGTCCATGATCACTATTCCGGTATCTTTATCAATTCTTTCCAAAGCACTTTCCCCTGATGAAAAAGTACTAATGGCTATGTCATTACCATATTCATTATCCAGATAAGACTTAAGACCGACCACTAAGGACTCGTTTTCATCCACAATAAAAAGATTCATTTTTTTTGTATTCATTCTAAAGGCTTATTTAATTACGGTCTTTTAATTAACTATAGAAATACACATCAACGCTTCATTTCAAATTACAGAAATTGTAAAATAAATTCATTTAATTTAGTAATCAGCTTATTTGATGTTTGATTCACAAATCTGTGCCTAAAGGTGGGATATTCATTTTAAAACGAATTACATTTAAATTCAATATTCTTACACATTTCTCTTTCCTGACCTAGATATTTAATAAGCGTGAATATTTTCAAAGCTCTGTTTTAAACAATACAGACGATACAGAAAACAGTTTGGAATTTGTTAATTCCATTAAATAAGATCATCTGTCATTGACTTATTTCTGATTTTTATATTGTCTAAAAAAAGTCGCAATAAAAACAAACAAACTTTCGGATTTCGCTATTCCTTAAACACCTATCTTTATTGCGAACAAGAATAAGCAGCAAAACAAAAAAAGATGAAGCAAGGACTTAGCGCAGATAGTGCGAGGAAGAAACTGTTATCTCATGGTTATAATGAGATCCAGGATGCTCAATCTAAGAACATTTTTCAGATAGCACTGGAAGCAATTAAAGAGCCCATGTTCATACTACTCATGAGTTGTGGAGCTATTTACCTTTTTTTAGGAGAATATACAGAAGGAATCATCCTTCTATGCTGGGTTCTTGTTATCATTTTTATCACTTTTTACCAGCACCAGAAAACAGAAAAAGCTATAGATGCACTAAAAAAACTTTCTTCTCCCCGAGCTTTAGTTATTCGAGATGGACAAAAAATACGAGTTGCAGGTAGAGAAGTTGTACCTGAGGATCTGGTTCTGTTGAATGAAGGCGACAGAATACCGGCTGACGGAATCATTTTGGAAAGCAATCATCTCAGTGTTGATGAATCGTTGCTTACAGGCGAATCTCTACCCGTTTTGAAAACCACCAAAGAAGAAGAAAATGAAAAAACACATCAAGTTTTTAGTGGCACACTTGTTGTACAGGGAAGGGCATTGATACAAATAACCAAAACCGGAACACATACCGAATTCGGAAAAATTGGAAGTTCTCTCAGGTCCATTGAACAAGATCAAACCCATTTGCAAAAAGAGATGAAGATCCTGATCAGAAATCTCTTTATGGCAGGAGCAGGATTGAGCTTGATCGTTATTCTTGCTTTCTATTTCACCAGAGGAAATTTCATTCAATCCGTACTTAACGGGCTTGCAACATCTATGGCCATGTTGCCTGAAGAATTTCCACTGGTGCTTTCCGTATTTCTTGCCATCGGTTCCTGGAGATTAGCACAAAAGAATGTACTCACCAGAAAGCCATCTGCAATTGAAACGCTTGGTTCAGCAACCGTACTTTGCAGCGACAAAACCGGAACAATTACGCAGAATAAAATGGAACTCGTTTCATTGTATTGCAGGGATACTTTGATCAGCTCATCGCAATACAAAGAACAAGCTTCAAATATTGATGAGATACTTCATATTGCATTTCTTGCTTCATTAAAAGATGCGATCGACCCAATGGAAAAAGCGATCAATGGGATCCACCAATCCTATAAAAATGAGCAGCATCTTGTTCATGCCCCTGTAAAAGATTATCCATTGACAAAGGAATTGTTTGCCATGACCAGAGTTCATCAGGAGAATGAGAATGCGTACTTCATTGCATGCAAAGGTGCACCTGAGGCAGTACTTTCGCTCTGCAAACTAAATGAAAGCGAGAAGGCTGAAAAATTAAAGACCGTACAAGAGATGGCAGAAAAAGGCCAAAGGGTCTTAGGTGTTGCAAAAGCCAAATGGTCAGCAAATGAATTGCCAAATAAACAACAAGATTTTCCCTTTGAATTCATTGGATTTCTTGGATTCGAAGATCCTATCCGACCAGAAGTGCCGACTGCGATCAGAGAATGTTATCAAGCAGGTATCAAAGTGATCATGATCACAGGCGATTATCCCTCAACGGCAAAAAGCATAGCCTTGCAAGCAGGCATGAATGTGAATGCAGAAGTTGTCACCGGAGCTGAACTTAAAAACATGAGTGAAAGTCAATTGAAAGAAAAAATCAAAAGAATAAATATTTTCGCAAGAATAGTACCTGAACAAAAGTTACAGATCATCCGAGCATTAAAAGCAAACGGCGAGATCGTAGCCATGACAGGCGATGGCGTGAACGATGCACCAGCATTGAAAGCTGCAGATATAGGGATCGCAATGGGTGGTAAAGGTACCGATGTAGCAAGAGAAGCTTCTTCCATGGTATTGTTGGATGACAATTTCAGTTCCATCGTTTCAGCCATACGCTCAGGTAGAAAGATCTTTGACAATCTTCAAAAAGCCATGAATTACATCATGGCCATTCATATTCCTATTATTGGTCTGACACTCCTGCCCGCTTTCTTTCAGGAATTACCCATTTTATTAATGCCACTTCACATTGTTTTTATGGAATTGATCATTGATCCGGTATGTTCAATCGCTTTTGAATCAGAAAGTGAAGAACTGGGGATCATGAATCGAAAACCGAGAGATCCGAATGAAAGGTTCTTTGGATATAAAATGATCCTGGGTAGTGTGCTAACCGGACTTTTTCTTTTGTTGGTGGTTATTGCTGTTTATTTTGCTTCCATCAGGGAAGGTCATTCTGAAGGTGAGATCAGAGCGATCGCTTTTACTTCCATGATCCTTGGAAATATATTTTTCATCCTCACTACACTTTCTAAGACAAGAAATTTCATTCAAGTACTCATGGAAAAGAACAAGGCATTACTTATCATTCTTTTAATTTCTACTGTTTTTCTTTTCTTGTTGATTGCTGTGCCGGGATTAAGAACCTTATTCAGTTTCGAATACCCAGGTTATAAACATTTCGGAACTGCCATCATAGCAGCAATAAGTATGCTTGTACTGCTTGAGTTGATCAAGTACATTCGGTTAAAATACAGTAGATCTCGCACGATCAATCTTTCAGAATAACACCCTTTAACTTTTAATAATTAAATTCATTCAAACGAAATGCTATCTTTATATAGGAATTGAAGTCAAGATTTAATATTTTTATTTTGCTGTTTGTGGTGTTTGGTACCGCCTGCATTGAAAGAAAAAATAATGCTAATGTCAACACTTCCACCCGCATTAGTGACTTGCTGGATTCGATAGGCAAGGAAAGAACAATTGCCGCCTTTAAAGAAGATAAAACAGTTTCCATCATCTATTTTTCAAACAAGGAAATGAAAACTTGCAATAAGGTATCTTATCTTCCGGGTTATCCACTTTTCTCGGACAGCATAGTCTATAAAAATGAGAAGGAATTCTATTCCCCTCGCCTTTCTTCCACTTTCATCATAAAAGACAGTACTGTTATCTGCATAAAACAAGTTCCGATCTTTCATCCTAACTCTAATTTAAGAGGACAAACACCTTGGAAACAACCTTACGTGAACAGCTATCCACGTATTGATCAGTAGTTGTTGATGCCTATTGAATTCTAATTAAAGTTTGAAAACTTGTATGATCCTAATTAGAAAAAATCATAAGATTTATCAATCATAAAAAATAAATTTATTAGCTTAGTGTTCTCACAATGAACTTTAAAAAATTCAATGTAATAGAACACGGTATTAATTGGCTTCACGAAAAGACCAACGAAAAACAATTCTTGATCTTTTCCAGTATTTTAGTTGGAGTTACCGCTGGGATAGCTGCAGTTATTCTAAAATCGATCGTCTACGCAATAAAAAGGTTGATACTAGATTATCAGGTTCCTTCATTCTCCTACCCTTTCCTTTATTTGCTTCTTCCAATAATCGGAATTGGCTTGTGCGTTCTATTAGTGAAGTATAGTTTTAAAGGTCAAGTGAACAAAGGCGCCTTTCCTATACTTTATTCGATCGCCAAAAGAGGTAGCTACTTGCCTTTTTCACAAATGTATTCTCATATCTTCACGAGTGCATTAACTGTCGGATTTGGAGGATCAGCCGGATTGGAGTCTCCGATTGTGAGTACAGGCTCCGCAATCGGCTCCAACTTTGGTCGCACTTACAAATTGAATTATAAAGACAGAACACTTTTACTGGCAGCCGGTGCTGCAGGTGGTATCGCAGGTGCCTTTAATGCCCCCATCGCAGGCCTGTTATTCGCATTGGAAGTGATACTGGTAGACATCAGCATTAGTGCTTTCATTCCATTGCTTATTGCTTCTGCGTCCGGTGCACTCATTGCAAAGATTGTTTTAAATGAACACGATCTGCTTTTCTTTAAATTACAGCAACCTTTCAATTATCATAATTTACCCTTCTATTTGATCTTAGGACTTTTGGCAGGTGTCACTTCCTTGTATTATGTCAACATGTTCGTTCGGGTTGAGAAATTATTTGGTCGGATACATTCTGCACTCGTAAAATGGTTCATTGGAGGTTTGTCTTTAGCATTTCTTTTTGCCCTTTTCCCTTCTTTGTTTGGTGAAGGGTATGAGAGTATAAAGTCGCTTTCGGAATTCAAAACATTGGATCTATTTAAAAATAGTTTATTAGCAGACCTCATGAATAACCAATGGATATTGTTATCATTCATCACATTGGCCATGTTGTTTAAAACTGTAGCTGCAGGTATTACTTTGGGATCTGGAGGCAACGGAGGTAATTTTGCACCTTCATTATTTGTGGGTGCTTATTTGGGATTCGTTTTTTCTTTTTTTCTAAAATTATTGGGTTTTGAGAATATACCGATAAGCAATTTCACAATCGTTGCAATGGCAGGTATATTGAGCGGTGTGTTTCATGCACCATTAACCGGAATATTTTTGATCGCTGAAATCACCGGTGGGTATGAACTCATCATCCCACTTATGATCGTTTCTTCGATCAGTTTTATTGTCGTAAAATACTTTCATCCTTTATCAATGGAAGCAAAAAAACTAAAGGCAGTTGGCGCAGTGATCTCTGAAAATAAAGACGAAAGCATTCTTAGTAAAATCAAAATAAGATCACTGATAGAAGAGGATTTTGTTGCTGTCCATTTCAAATCTAATTTGAGAGATATCATCGAAACAATAAAGCACTCTAAAAGAAATATCTATCCCGTAGTGAAAAAGAACAATAAACTTCTTGGTATTATCTATCTCAATAGTATAAGAGAAGAAATGTTCAATGCAGAACTTTATGATAAGATCACCGTTAAAGAATTGATGCATAAACCGGAAATGGTCATTGAAATAACGGAAGACATTTTTAGCATCATGAAAAAATTTGAAGAATCGGGACAGTGGAATTTGCCGGTTGTAGAAAATGGGATATATAAGGGTTTTCTTTCCAAATCTACCATATTAGATAATTACAGACATGAATTGCTTAATACGCTTTAATAACTCTTGTATGAGAAGGATCTATTTAAACGTTTCCTTATTTGGATTATTGACTCTTTCCTGTAACAGCAACTCAAACAAAAGTATCAGCAGTTTTCCAATCTCATTTGAAATACATCCCTTGAATAAAGATACCATTAACCTGACAGATGAAAAAGGGAGACAAGGGCCATGGATGGTTTTCGATTATGGGTCCACAACATCAATAGCTTATACAAAATGTTATTGTGACAGCGACAAAAAGGCCAAGCCACTTAATACAACATCATTTGTGGTTTTAGAAAAAGGAAATTATGTTGACAATAAAAAGCAAGGGGAATGGATCTATTATAATCGCGATGGATCTGTCGAACGGAAATTGATCTATAAGGATGATCTGCCAATTACCGACTCAATCGCGACAGATTGAAATTGCTCGCCTTTTAAAACAAACACGAAAATCCAAAAATGCGAATTACTAAATGAATCAGGGTCGGAGTTTAAATACGGCAATGATCTCACTGTTCTGCACCTGAATGGAAAACACCTTTCTTCCTTTGTATTCTTCGTAATCCTGCGGATGTCTTCTATACTCCGTAATGAAATAATCAGCCTCACCCATCCAGCATTCAATGATCTTACCTTTCTTAGGATGATCTAAAGCCAGACGATTGATGGTACCCGGTGAATTCGCTACCCCTACTCTAACCGAATCTCTTTGATCCGTATTGAGAATATATTCCAATGCTTGCTTATACGAAGTTCCCCAGTAATCTCTCTCATAGTTCTTTCTGAGAAAATCAGTTTCATGACTCACTAAGTTATTATAATAAACATGCTGATGTGGAAAGTTGGAAAAAGTGAAGATAATCACAAATAAAAAGGCAGAAACTAAAATAGAATTTACTATCCATTTCTTACGTGTTTTGTTGAAATGATAGATACCACCAACTAGAATCATCACAAAAGGCGCATAAAGAAAATACACATGCCTCCAGTTATCAAAGATCACAGAATGAAGTAAGATAATAAGGACGAGAGGTCCGGATAAACAGATCAGATACAAAGTGCTATTTCTCTGAGCAGAATTGATCAGATAAGATAGAGGTGATCTGACCATTTTGAAAAGGAGGAGAAAGAGTGAAATTACCCCGAGGATGACATAAATAAGTGGATTGGTTACACCAAAGCACCAGAAAAAATAGAACCAGGGCATATTATGGGAATCATAGAATTTACCACCCAATAACACCGCTCCATCCCATCTGAAAGAAGCCATACGTTTAAATACGAACTGAATATTGGTGATCGGATCATTCCAGATCAATGGCCACATAAGAAAAGCCATGAACACAAATGAAAAAAGTAGAATGCCAAAATTGATAAGAATTCGTTTATTTAAGACTTTGGTCTTGTAACTCACAACGATCAGATCCAAGAACAGAAAACCTAAAGCTGAAGCTGCAAGTACAAAACCTGCTATTCGGATATTGATCATGTAACCAAGCAAAAGACCAAGAATTAAAAAATGAATTCTCTTTTGAGAGGAAAAGGCCTTTGCAAACCAATAAAAGCAAATGAAGAAAACAGCCAGCAAAGGAATATCCTTGGTATTAAAAAAGGAATGTCCGTAAATGATCGGATTTAAAACCACAAGTAAAAAGCCAATAACTGCCAGCCAGGTTTCTTTGTACAAATGCAAAACCAATTTATAACAACAGAAGGCGCCATATAGAAATAACAAATGCGTCAGAAAATGTCTCAGATAATAAATATCATGTAGCGAGGTAACATGAAAAACTTTTTCCATCATGAACAAGGGCAATTCAATGGCCATTCCGTAATCGCGACCATCATAGGTCAGAAATTCTTTGCTGTTCTGAAAGATGTATTCATAGGTGACTCTTCCCATGTCTCGCATGAAGAATTCGTCCCAGGAAATACCATAATAGGAATTTGTGAAAAGGCCAATGACAGCAAACAAAACAAAGAGCAATGATCCTGCATTGGCTTTCAAGAATTTCATGATTCTAAAAGTACAAAAATAATCAAGATGCCTGAACGCCCCACGGAGTTCAGGCGAGGATCAATTCTTACTTATTTTTACTCGAATTCCTTCAGAGTGGCTGGTGAATTCCGGCGCGTACATGCATTGGATCTGCGTAATACCATTACTGAAATCGCCTAGATGATTCACTAATACCATGTACTCAAAAACAAAAGTGCCCTTGTATAATTTTGAAAAGAAAAAGTGAGTGGCTGCATCTCTTGTACTCTCGTAGTAACCCAAACCATCCTGCCACCTGTATCCACTGAATACATTCACGGGCTCAAAACCGGAGGCTCTCATGTCTTTCATGTGAACATAATCCATATCCCGGTCAACTCTCAATTCAATTCTTACTTTTATCTTATCTCCAAGATTCAATTTTGTATCGGCTGTGATCGGAGTGATCACCGGTCCACTTGCTGTGTTCTTTTGAAGGAACAATTGTTTTTTCAGTTTCAATGGTGTTTCGTGAGGTGTGATCTTATCCAGTTGTTCAAAATATTGCCAATAAACAGAACCCCAGCTTACACCTTGATCCTTCTTCTCAACTTTGATCTTTCCCATTTCCGGTTTGATATCAGATCCATTCCAGATCTTTTTGAAATAACCCGTGCCCGGCTCAACTTTTATTTCCGGATCATTCTTCGGGTCAAGCTTTATACTGCCAACAGTGATCTCCACATTCGGCTCTGTCGCCAACCAGTCAGTTCCCTTAAGCAACAATGCGTATACGGCTTCCGTGGTGGAACGGGTTGTTCCCCAATGTTGCGTTTGCTTGCTCTTAATAAGCCAGGTCTTCAGATCATCCACTGATTTTTGATCATTGATCACTTCATCAAAGGCTTCTATCATCATTGCCTGTTGTTCGATCGGTGCCTGATACCAATAATAACCGTAATTCTCTTTCCAATACATGCCCATCTCTTCACTATTCAAAGAATTCTCTTTTAGAGACTTCAAGATATCTTTGGGTGTTTTAAGATCGGCATTTCGGTGTAAACTTAAAGCGATCATTCCTTGCGCATATCTTCCTGCATTCAACCAATAGCTTTGCTCTTGCTTCTTGTAATATTCAAAACATTCATTGTTTCTGCTATCGATTTTTATGTCCTTGTAAAAACTACGCATGTACATGTATTGAACTGCCATATAACTGAGATGATCTTCTTTTAGATAATCTTTATCATGTTTCTTCAGCCACTCATATTCTTCTCTCATCCTATTATCACAATACCTTACAGCTTTATTCATCATGTTCCAAGCATCATTATCCTGACGTAATTTTAATACTCCCAGTTTATCGAGATGCCCAAAACCACAGGCAATGTGTTGCGTAATATACCAGTCATCGGGTCCACCTTCAAACCACCAGAATCCGCCATTGGACGTTTGCGCCTTTTGTAATTTTCGGAAAGCACGCGCCTGTTCATTACCCATTCTGTTCAGATCAAAAAGTAATCCTACCCGTTTTTTGTTTTCGCTTTCACTTTTTGCCTGTAAAACCCACGGAGTTTCTTCCAGAACAACAGCTTTCAATTCCTGATTTTTTTCGAGGTTGGAAAGAAAGGCCTCCGGACTTTGGGATTTCCAGGCATCAAACACCGCTTTTATTTTCGGCTTGGAATTGACAACGTAGGTTGCCAGACTATTCGCGTAGTAACGTGCAAAAGTTTGTTCAGCACATTCGTAAGGATATTCCATGATATAAGGAAGTGCCTGTACCGCGTACCAAGCAGGATTTGCAGTGAATTCCAATGTATAGGCATGATTCTTTAAAGTAGAAGAATTGTTATTCTGAGAAATGAATTTCGTAAAATTGAATTCCTTTGTTTGGTTACTTCTGATCGGTAAGGGCATACTTTCCGTTACGAGCATGCGATTTGTCAATACAGGGATGACCATTTCCTCTCCATCACTGAAACTTCCGCCTTTAGCAACGATCCTGTATTTGATAGCAGATACACCAAAAGGCACAGAAATATTCCATTCAATGCTTGTACTTAATCCTTTTTTCGCATTGAAAGTTCTAGAACCTATGCTTGGAAAAGGACCGGAAACAGCTTCGATCATTGACGTAGAAATTTCTTTTTCAGTTAATGCATCAAACAATTTCAATTCTGCACTTCCCTCCATGTCTTTTTCAGAGAGGTTGGAGATCTTTGCGATCAAGGTCATTTTATCTCCTTCACGGAAGAATCGTGGGGCATTCGGTTGCACCATCAACTCTTTTTGTGTTATGACCTCTTTTTGAAAATAACCGATCTTAAGATCCTTGCTATGTGCTAATCCCAGTACTTTCCATTTCGTAAGACTTTCAGGCACTTTGAACTTGATAATGGTCTCTCCTTTTTCATTCGTTTCCAATGTTGGATAAAAGAAGGCCGTTTCATTGAAATTACTTCTCGCTTTAACGGCATTCAGATCTGCTCCACTCTCTTTTCCTTCCTTTGCGCCTGCTCCACCCATTGGACGATTATCTTTATCCATTTCACTGCCTGTTTCGGCTTGATTCTTATTTTCACTTAATTCTTCCTTTTCAAAATTTCCGTCACCTTTCGATTTCTCCATGCTTTTTTTAGCACGAGCCGGTGAAGCATTGCTTTTAGAGAGCGTGGTCACTTCATCAGCAACTACACCTGCTGCTTCTGCCGCAGGATAGATTCCATCATCACCATAATCATAATCATATCGACTATAACGATTGCTGTAGAAATAAAGTCCGAAATAATTCAAAGCATCATAACTTCTGTAAGGGTGAGATGCATATTGACTTCTGAGATCGTTGAATTCATAAGAAGAACCGGAATGACCAATACCTGAAGCCCAACGATTGTTTCCAATATAAGCCGGATAAATATTTAAAGCCCAATGATTGGAACGAAAAGCATCCAGGGAAGCATCATACATAGCAGCCATCAGTTCTGCTGTCACCTTATCTCCTTTTTTATCTTTGATGATCATTCTCCACTCTTCTTCTTCACCTGGAAGTAATTTATTTCTGAATGAAGAGAATTCAATGTCCAGTTCTTTATTTGTATACGGGACTGTGATCACCGATGTATGTGTATACAATCTGTTCTGTTTGATATACGTTGTGTGGAATGTGACATTACCTCTGTGCTCTTCCTCAATTCTTATCTCATTCAAATTCATGGAAGCCGACATCGTTTTTGACTGTACAGTTTTAAGCTTCAATTCCATTTCAAATAAATAATTCACATTTGGATAAGAAGAAGCCTGAATGAAATTTCCTTTTTCTCCCGGTTCGGCTGTACTTACTCCGCTATAGAACCAGTCCGTACAGGCATAAGGTGGTTCGGAAGTACCGGATGCAAACAAAGTGAAATAAGCAAAGGCTTTTACATTCTCTCCGAATTTATCCTTGCATTCTGCTTCGATCAAATAAACGCCTGCATCTTTACTCTTTAATTCCGTACTCAGTTCGAGCTTTGTTTTAATTCCTGTGTCAAATCCCATCTCAAGCACTTTTTCTCCTTTTTCCCATTTGTATCTGTTCAATTCATCTGCGTACAGATCATTGGGGAAAGTTTTGTAATACTCCTCTTTGCTTAAGCTGTGTCGATCGGGTTGAGACCACAAACGACTTCTAAAGATCCTTTGTGGTGTTTTTAGTTTATAGATGGCGAAATTCCCTTTTGTAGCTTCAGCCACTCCATTCAGATTGTTTGCAGTGATGGTAAGGGGATGTATGTCAGCTTTATTGGCATTTTCTTCCATACCAACAGACAAAACAATACTCTGGTATCCTACATGCACATACGATCTTGAACTGTGTGTTTCACCATTGATATCTGTTACATCCGCATAGACCTCATACAAATAGGTTGCTTGTGATCTTTTCGAAACCGACTCATCCGGCGAAGCTTTGAATTTTATAACAAATCCTCCTGTATCATTCGTTAAAACAGTTCCATTACTTATCTCTGTTGATGCGTTGCTATAATAAGAACGGTACCACCACCACCAATACGGATAGTTTACTCTGCGAACCACTCTGTAACTCACCTTTGCTCCATCGATCGAATTTCCGGAATAAGCTTTTGCAATACCTCCAACAAGTACCGAATCATTGATACGGAAAGAACCTTTGACTTCATTCAATTTTGTCTCAAACTTCGGACGTTTGTACTCTTCTACTGAAAAATAAACAGTTCCATAACCGTCATAGATATACATTTGACCATTCAGAACTCCTTGCGGAGCTGTAAAAGAACCATTCACGGTACCATACTCATTGGTTGTTAGATCAAGAGAACTTACTTTTTGATGGTTGACATCATAGAACGTAACCGTTACAGGATAATTTGCTTTGATCTTATAATCTCCTTCATTCTTTCCTTCTAATACAATGGATTTAAAATAGACGGTTTGACCCGGACGGTAAATGGCCCTGTCAGTAAATACAAATGAACGTGTATAGGTTTGCTCATTTTGATAAGTAGGATACGTATAATAATTGTTGTTATTAAAATAGGAATCGTTTCCATTTATCATTTCCACAAAAAAACTACGTTCTTCATTTTTCACATATCCCACTTTAAAATAACCCTTTTCATCCGTTTTGATGTATTCTCCTTTTTTCACCTCATAATCTCTGGTCACATAACTGTATTTCTCATGCCATATCTGAACACCGATATTCTTCAAGGGTTCACCTGTTTGTCGGTTCATAGCATAAAACTCATAGGTACCGTCAGGCATCAGCCTTTCCATGCTGCTGATATCTGATACAATGTAATTCGCATAGGATGTCAGATTTTGAGAATATTTAAAGTCGGGATTCAGTGAGGTGATCACAACATAATAACCAAAAGGCAGTTCCGGCAATTTGATCTCCTGTTGATGATTTTGATGGTCATCATCGTTAATGATCTCCTGCGTGAATGTTTTCACACTTGGCAAGGAATTCAATGCATTGTATAATTTTTCTCCCCAATCTTTTCGGTTGATCTTTCTTAATTCAAGATGGGAGGTCTTCACTACTTTAAAGTAAAGTTTACTGATATTCTGGGAAGTAATTAGTGCCCTGGATGCTTTACCCGGTTCATTTACTTCTTCTACGGTCAGATTCATTGACTTTTGATTGATGGAAGTGATCAGATTTTTACATTGCACAGCTCCGTAAGACTCAGGGAATATCTTTGCAGCCCTTGCACAGATCTCGGCAGCCGTCTTCTTATACCATTTATACGCATCACCTTCCAAGGGTCTGTAAAGAGCTGCTTTCTTCAGGTACCATTGCGCTTCTTTGTGATAGATCTCGGTTACGCGTGTAGAGGACGCAAAGGACTTTTCAAGATCCTTGATCGTTTCAAGGTAAAGTGTGTCTTTACGCAAATGCTGCGAATGAGAATTCACAAATTCCAGACGGATCAGCTCAGCTTCTATCAAAGGATCTTTGTCATTGTCATTCAAATGAAAAGCAGTGAGGTCCTGCAACAACTTCAACGCATAATATTTTATTTCCAGGCTATCAGAAGGATTCGTGATCTTGGCACTAAGAAATTGATCATAAGGTTTCAAATAGATCTCATCATTTACAGTGAAACGCGCAGCAGGACGACTCACATCCGGTTCTGTGCCGCAGAAAAAGCTTAAAGAACGATGTGCCAGAAAATCATAGAGCGTGGGTCTCCATTTTCTTGTCTCGGGTGTTCCTTTATGCAATATCTCATCATACAGATCGATCTTGGTCCTTTTTAAACTATCGGTGTTACTGAGTGATGCTTTATAATTCTTTATCGTTGCATCTACGATATTCTTCAGATCCCAGGTAGTTATATCATCGTTCTTAAAATTAACGGTCGCACTTCGCTGATAGAATTTCCATCGATTATTATTGAAATACTGCCAATATGCATCAGCAAGTAAACTCTGTAGTACAGGCTTAATTGGAAAACGAGAAGTTTCGCATTCCACTCTTAAGTTATTGATCGATTTTTCGAGGGAGAATTCTTCTTTCCTTGCCTCAAACTTCATTTTATGGATGACTGCCTTTACAAACTGTGGAGCGTTGTTGCTTTCTTTCGATTTAGCATAGATCACTTCCACGATCTTTAAGGCAGATTCAGTTAAACCTTTACTTTCACAGCTATCCACACGCTTCCACAATCTCTCATAAGTATCGCCTTTGTTGATAATGAGAAGCTTTTCCTTCTGATTGAATTTCTTCAACACCCCTACTGAAAGCAATGCGGTGAAAAGGAAAAACAAGATGACTGTAAAGATCTTTTTCGTATTCATATTGACTATTTTTAATTAGGATGCTGAAACTGAATGAATTCCATAAAAATAATTAGATTATATGTAACTGAATGCTAATTAGTTATTATAAATTCAAGAGAACAATTCAAGTATAAACCTCCAATAAAGTTTTTAGACTTACAAATAGTAAATTCCCTAAAATATAGATAAATTTATAGCAACAGATCAAGCATATGGACGGACTTATAGAGATATTAAAGATCATTTTACCCGCAGGTGCTGTTTTTGCAGCGGCCTATTTATTGGTTCAAAAATTTTTAGGAAACGAGCAAAAACGTCGTGAACATGAACTTCGCAAAAGCAGTCAGGCTACCATCACTCCCTTAAAGATACAGGCGTATGAACGTCTCGTTATTTTTCTGGAGAGAATACATCCTAACTCCGTTGTTGTTCGGGTGAACAAGCACGGTATGTCAGCGCAACAATTACATCAGGAACTCGTGAAAACGATCAAAACGGAATACGAACACAATCTATCGCAACAGATCTATATCTCTCATAATGCGTGGGAACTGATAAAGACAGCGAAGGAAGAGGTGATAAAACTGATCAATATCTCATCTACCAAAGTGCCACATGATGCCGGCAGTAATGAACTGGCCATGATGATCCTGAACATCACTTCTAATCTGGATAAGAAGATGCCGAGTGAAATCGCAATTGATTACATCAAGAAAGAAGCCAATCAAATTTTTTAAGTACTTAATATGAATCTTTTTAGTGATTTTCCATCTTCCAATGCCGCAGAATGGGAAAAACGAATCTTACAGGATCTGAAGATCCAGTCAATAGAAGAACTTTACAAAAAGAACGGTCCTCTTCTTACCCATCCGTTTTATACCAAAGAATCAAACAGCAAGACCTTATCTCCTGTAAAATACGAAAGTAAATGGGAGACTTGTGACTATTTACATGTCACCAATGAAAAAGAGGCCAATAAAGATGCCTTGGAAGCATTAAAAGGAGGAGCAAGTGGACTGGTCTTCAATATTTCTAAAGAATGTGATCTGGATGTTCTATTGAAGAATATTTCAGTTGAACACATCTATACCCAATTCAATATTTCAAATGATTCTTTGCATGTTCTAAAGGATCTGAAGAAATATGCGCTAAAGAAGAACAAGGACAATCCAAGAGCCACTTGTTTCATCAATCTTGATCCACTCTATCTTCTGGCTAAGTTCGGCGAATGGCATGCCTCAGAAAAAGAAGATCTGGCACAGATCGATGCCATGGAGCACATAGTGGTGAATGGAGTTTTATACAAAGAAGCAGGAGCCAATGCAGTAAGTGAACTGGCATTGACACTCGCTCACTTGAATGAGTACTTTAACTACACTGGAGCTGCAAATATCAAGAAGAAGAAAGTCATTCATGTTAGCTTTGCACAAGGAAGTGATTTCTTCACAGAGATCGCTAAATTGAGGGCTTTCAGAAGACTGAATACCTTACTTCAAAAACAATATGGAACTGAAATTCCTTTACACCTTCATGCACAAACTGCCTTACTGAATAAAAGTACGCTGGATGCTCACACAAATCACTTACGTACTACTACAGAAGCCATGAGTGCAGTGATCGGAGGATGTGACTCACTTTGCGTTTTCCCATATGACCAGGGATTCGTAGGGAAGAAAGAATTCTCTTCTCGCATTGCTAGAAACCAATCTCATATATTGAGAGAAGAGAGTTACCTTGATAAGGTGGCCGATATCGCTTCCGGATCCTACTACATTGAACACCTCACAGAAGAACTGGCCGATCAGGCATGGAAACTGTTCAAGAAGATAGAATCACAAGATGGATTTTTGAATTGCTTAAAGACCGGAGTGATACAAAAGATGATAGAAGCTGATGCGCAACTTTTGATGAATGAAGTGAAAGAAGGAAAGAAAACACTTGTTGGAGTGAATAAATTTCAGAATAAGAATCAAAAAGAAATTCCCGCGTGGAAACTAC
>Ga0268298_10003025_pt1 | contig 17638 bp, 32 predicted proteins | sample WWTPWeurt_MetaG_FD_194462 | JGI IMG/M metagenome (GOLD analysis project Ga0268298, IMG submission 194462) | Activated sludge microbial communities from WWTP in Nijmegen, Gelderland, Netherland - WWTP Weurt | ecosystem: Engineered > WWTP > Aerobic digester > Activated sludge | place...
GGCCATGTAGAGCAGGATCAGCACGGGTCGGCGGGGCCTGACGCGATGTACGGTGCCGTGCTCTCGCGCTCGACGAATTTGTAGTTCGGCGACAGGAAGTCATGGTGCGCGTCATCGGCAAAGCGCGACGGGTCGCCCGCCGAGAAGATCTCCCACGCCGTGCGGAACACCAGCGCCGCGACATCGGCATCGTGCTCCAGGCTGTCCACGTCGAAGTTGGAGCAGTATTCGTGCTTGTACGCCGAGCCGTCGAACTTCACGCGCCCCGCAAACGACCATTCGGCCTCGCTCCACAGGGCGGTCGTGGCCCAGGGCTGGAACCCCGTTACGATCTTGCTGAAGCGCACGGGCGGGTCCTCGTGGATCGGGAACACCATGAAGTAGACGAACGCGTCGCCACCCCACAGCACGATGAACTCGTCGTCGGTGCGGACGCCGCGGATCTCGCCGCAGGGCGCTTGGACGTCCGGCGGCGGCTCGACGTGCCACGGGGTTGACAGTGTCACAAACTCGCGCTCGAATTCGATGGTCTTCATGGCTTGCTCCCTAGAACCGGAACGTTGCGCCCATGCTGGCGCATCAGGTCGAAGATCGGCACGCGCTGCACCCGCAGGCCGGCCGACTGGAGCGTCAGCGCGATCCGCGTGGCGCCCGCCGGGTTGATGCTGTGCACGATGTACTGCGCCGGGACCCGCAGGGCGGTCATGGCGCGCGCCGCGTCGTGGCCCGTCAGTTCGCGCTTGTACGGCTCGTACACGTAGCAGCCGAGATCGTGGTCCAGGAAGATCGTCAGCGTGTCGTCCTGGCTCGCGTCACGGGCCTGGACGGCTTCGATGAAGCGATCGGGGTGGTCGAAGATCCGCGACGGGTCGATGCCCAGTGATACGAAGAAGTCGCGGCGAAATGGCTCGTCCTCAAGAACGAAAGCGTTCATGCCTGGCTCCCCTTCGTGATCTCGCCGGTCTGCAAGTCCCGGAAATGCGACTTGGCGCCCCAGCCTCGGCGGGCGTACTCCAAGCCGCCATCCACGAACACCTGCGAGCCGCCACCGCCGTACGGGTCGCCCGGGCATGCGCACCATCGGAAGTCGTGGACGTGGCGTGAGACGACGTCCGTGTGGCACACGAGGCAGTGAACGCCGTTGATGAGCGGCGGGGGATCCTGCTCGGTCACGCTGCCCTCCCGATCGAGCGCCCAAGTTCATGCCGTAGCGCTGCCGCCACCGCGATCACAACCGGGTCGTCAGGATCTACATCGTCGTCGTCATCGTCGCCCCACTCCAGGGCGAGCAATTCGCACTCACGCGCATCTGCCGCAAGCCATGCGAGGCTGTGCCGAACCATGCGCTCACGCGCCTTCGGCGCCATCGGGCGGTCGCCGCGGATCGCCGCTTCGATCTCGCCTGCCGCGAGCCCTAGGCGGATCGCCACGCCCTCGCAGCGGGTGCCCTCCGTGCCGGGACGCGTCGAGAGCCCGAAGCGCTCCACGAGCCGGAGCAACATGATCTGGATCGGGCTCGGCTCCGTACGCCACGTGAGGACATCCGTTTCTCCCTTGCCGAAGTCGGTACGCGCGGCCTTGCGCCAGCGTTGCGTCACGCTGTTGTAGAACGCCAGATCGGCCTCGGGGACCACCGCGTAGCAGGGCCCACACAGGCCGTACCAGCGCCGGGGAGGGTGCGCCGCATCGAAGGCGTGATCGCACGCAACGCACCGCTCCCAGTGGCGGAATCGGCTCCTCTCGCGACGCGGCTCAGGCGTCGGGACGATGTGCAAGTGCGGCGCCGTGTAGTGCGTCGACCAGCGCATCAGCCAGGGAGAGGAGACGATCCCGAGGGTGTTCACGCGCCGGCCCCGGCGGTCTCCGTCGGCTTCGCCTTCTTGCCGGAGCCCGGCGGGCGTCCGCGGCGCTTCGCGGGAGCCGGGGCTACCGTGTCGGACGTCGCGCCAGGGTTGAACAGCGTGTTCTTGGCGGGGGAGGACGTCGCCGGGGTCGCTCGCTCACGACGCGCGGGGGCCTTCGCGGCCGTCGTCACCGGCTCGGTGCTCGTCACGCCAGCGGTCACGGGCGCGGGCGTCGTGGTCACCGATGCGCTGTTCAGCGACGCGATGCCAGCGGCTTCGATCCGCTCCACGATGTTGTTGAGCACGCCGATCGCCTCGGCCTTGCCTGGCGTGGGGATGCGGATCGTGCCGTCGTGGTCGACGACGAAGTTGAGCATGTAGCCGGCGAGGTTGATTGTCCCGCCGATGTTCATGTTGAGGTTCTTCGACATGCGTTCTCTCTCACATGAAGAACCGGCGCTTGGGGCGGACCTCGGTGGCGCTCGGGTCTTCGGGTTGCTGCGGTTTTTCAGGTGGCTGCACGCGGACGCCTTGCGCTTCCAATTGCTGCCACAGCGCGCCCAGCGGGCTTGCCTGTCCTGAAGGCATTGCAGGAATCGGCGCGGATTGCAAGTCAATGCTCATCACGCGGTGTACGAATGGACGGAAAAGCCGCGCGCCGCAACGGGCAAGCCATAGCGCCGTCACGATGTCTGGCGTATGCTTCTCGGGGTGAAATTCTCGCAGCGCGTTAACCAGCGACTCGATTGGCCCTTCTGAGACGAACGCACCGCCGTCCCGCTCTTGCGACGGTACGATGTAGAGACCCATCGCGAAGCTGTTGGCCTCGGCCTTCACTCCAAAGATCTCGTGGTGCTTGTTGCTGCCCGTCGACTGTGCGTGCACCTGGATGCCTGGGCACTCCGCGATCAGCAGTTTGCGGAGCCACTGCCCGACGCCGTTGGACTCGGCCACGATGGACCCGCCGTAGCGGCGCCATGTATCGATCAGGCGTCGCTTGCCCTCGACAGGCCCCCATCGCCCCTGGTCTGCCCACAAGATGCGGAGCACCATGTCCTGGTCGACGGCCGGCTTCCCGGCGTTGCGCTCACACACGGCGCGCAGCACATCGCGGCTTGACTCGTACCGGAAGCGCAATGTGTTCAGGTAGTATTCGGGAGGTGCGACGAGCGCCGTCACAAGGCCCCAGTCGTCAGACTCACCCTTCTCGCCATCCCCAGCCGGGTCGCATCCATGCACGATGAACGCGCCGTCGGGGAGCGACGACGAGTCCATGGTCGGCACCATCGTAAGCCCGCCGCCGTCCACGATTGCGGCTCGTCGACACGTCTCGATCCATGGCTCCTCGAACGTGACATCACCTTCGGTCGGCGGGATTGCTCGAAGGTGCTGGTTTTTGCGCGCGGGCGCGTAGTCGTCGACCTCCTTCTGTGACCAGATGTGCGAGTAGAGCGTGCGTCCAGCCTCATCGATGGCCGGCATGACGTACAGGTCCCATCCGTGCTTCTTCACGAGCACGTGGCCCGTGTCGTGGCGACGATGGGGGTTCTGGATCATCAACCGCTGACCGCCGGGGTCAACGCGGTCTTCGATGTCCATGATCCATTCGGCCTGCTGCTCGCACTGGTAGGCCGACAGCGCGATGGTCGGATCCACCATGTCGTCGAAGATGTGCTTGCTGCCGCGGAATCCCTGGAAGTGCGCCATGTCGCCGATGGCCTGCATAGACGGCTGGGCCTGCTGCGAGCCAGCGACGCGGAACTGGTCTTGCTGCCACAGCGGCCCGGGCTTGAGCTCCGGCCACACGAGGCGCACGCGCGGGTTCGTCTCGACTTGGGTACGCACATAGACGAGGTGCTTCTCGGCGTTTGGCTTGATGGCCGAGCCGATCAGGATTCGGGTGTTCTCCGGGTCTTCTCCGAGGCTGATGAGCGAGTCGCCATATGTGATGAGCGTCGACTTTCCGAGCTTCGGCGAAGCGATCACAACGAGGCGCTTCGACTTCAGCATCGCCTCGCGAAGCCGCGCATAGCCCTCGAGCACGCGGCCGAAGTTGTCGCGGACCGTCAGGAACTTCCCGCCCTTCGTGTCCTGCGGTCGCAAGCAGAATTCGATGGCCTTGAACCAGTCGCCGCGAGCCGCCTCGGCCATGCGACGCTCGCGATCGGCTGCCTTCGCCGCGTCGTCAATGGCCTTCGTCTTGGCGCTCGGCGTGTAGGTCACGGCTTGACCACGCGGATCTCGACGCGCCCGGCGTCCACCGCTACCGCTAGGAAGTATCCGATCTCTGCCAGGCTGAACCCGCCACGCTCGTGAACGCGCTCGCACGACTGCGACCCGTGACCACACTCGGCGTACCCCTGCCACGTGGCTTCGCCGACGATCGCAGGGATCGTGCCCTTGGCGATAGCGCCGCGCATGGATAGCGGCTTGCCCTGGTACGGTAGGCGCTTGCCCGTCACGGAAGCCTTCCTTTCGGCCCAGCCATCCGCGCACGCATCGTTTCCCGGATCGCCGTCGCGCGCCCGTATGGCGTATCGCCCCACACGAAGATCATTATCTCACGGGTGAATAGCCGCTCGTGCGGAGCCGGGTCATAGTGACGCTCTCCACGGAGACTTGATGCGCACGATGACGCACCGCTCTGCGATGTGGCCAAGCCGCATTGTGACTCGGTCGCCAGCGGCGAAGCCTTCGCTTGACGCCACGCTGATGACCCACCGGCCCTTGCGGACCCACGGCCTGCCCTGGAACGGGATGGGCCCAAACTTCGTTGTGGCCTTGAAGTCGTCGCTCATGACACATCCTCGTCGTTGCTGGGCGGAATGTCGCCCATGGACCACAGCCGTTCAAGCCTCTCGGCTTCCTCGTCCCGCTTCGGGTCACGCGTCTCCGCGGCCCGCATCGCATCTTCCTCGGTCGCGAGCTCGTACCCGTCGCTTCGCAGCGCCTCGAGCAGCGACGTGTACAGGTCAGGCCGCTTCGCGCGCTGCTCTTCCAGGAAGGCGCTCGCAAAGTATACCTTTCCGGCCATCACAACGACGCTGCGCCGGGCCAACTCGGCCTGGTACTGCGCGCGCTGCGCGTCGGCCTCTGCCTTCGTGGCGATGGCCTTCGCGGCGATCGCCAATTGCTCTTCCTTGTTGGCCTGCGCCCGCCGCAGCCGCCGATCGTCGGGGAGCAATGCGTCGCGCTCGCGCTGCTTGTCGATCGCCTCGGCGGCGCGCCAGTCCCCGAGAACGCGCTTCTTGGCCTTGAGCGGCTGCCCGTCGGCCCCGATGATGGGCTGGCCGAGATCGTCCGTGACCACGTCCTCGTAGACGTATCCTAGCGCGGCCTTCAACTTCACTTCTTTCGTGATCCCCGACGCGGCCGCAAGCGCTTGGTTGTATTCCAGATAGAACGAGCGGCGCTCGGACCATTCGAGCGTGCCGTAAAGCGGCGTCGCGGGCCTACCGTCGCGCCCAAAGTTGACGTTGTACTCGATCGCCGAGCGCGCCGAGCCGAGCCCGAGCCACTTGTAGACCTTGGACGGGTTGATTTGGAGCGCCGCGCATGCCTGCTTTTTCGAGAGGCCGTTGCGGATCGCGTCGATGAACGCGCCGCGCGTCCGATCGTCGAAGGGCGCCCAAAGGCGCGGCTTCGTCCGGTAGACGGTGATTTCGGGGCCCGTAGGCTCTGGCGGGTCCATCGGCACGGTGCAATCGTTACGTTGTTTCGGCGGTTGTCAAGGTTTCGGGACCTTCGGTCACGCTTCGATCCTCAGCGTTGGAGGCGCCAGCGTCTTGAACCCGCGCGCCTTCACGAGCGCCACGTAGCGGTGCGCGAGCATGGAGATCGGCGAGGGCATCACGTCGACTTCTCGGCCTTCGTCACGGATCCGCACCCGCACGGCGAAGTGCTCGGCGAGGCCGCAGCCGTCCATGGCCGCTTGCAAGGCGCGGCGGAACATCTCGACGTTTTGCTCGGTGAAGCGCTGGCCGAAGTACTGACCCTGGATGCCGGCGGCTTCGCCGTACCAGTCGACAAGGCGCTTTCGCATGTCGTCCATGGCGTCGTCGTAGTTCACGCTTCCTCCACCGCGAGCAACCCGATCCACGGCAACGCCGGCCGGGGCTCGTACATGGGCCAGTCGGGCCGATCGATCGTGACCCACACCAGATCGGCGCCGAAGTGCCTCGCATCGGCCAAGGCGTCCGTCATGTCCTCGGACGGCGCGAGCTCCGCACCCGTCGAGTCGGCGGCCAGCGTCAGAGACACCACGCGGGCGAGCGCACGGGCGATGTCCTCGGGCCTCACGGCGCTTCCCTGCCCATGTCGTCGAGTTCCTGCTCGGGCATGACGCGCAGCGAGTCCAGAAGCTCGCGCACGCGCTCGTGGGCGTACAGGAAGCACCACGGGGGCACGTTCTCGACCGTGTCACGGCGGACCGTCGAGCGCCGCGGGCCGTCCATGCGCATCTCGCCGGAGGCCGGGAACACCAGCACGGCGACGATGTACTCACGATCCGGGTTGTCCGACTGGCGGAACGGGCACTCGAAGCGAACGAGTCCGCCGCCCCACTCGTGCTTGACGATCCAGCCGTCGGCCAGCGTTTGGTTGTAGGTCGGGCGCTGATCGTTGCTGGCGGCCGGGGCCGCTTCATCCAGGGTCGTTGTCATCCCGCTACCCATCCCTTGTCGCGCTGGCACCGCAGCACGCGAAGCCACGCGGCTTCGTATCGATGGCCAGCCGGGGCTTGTCCTCTCCATCGGGCATGATGTGCAGCGCGGTCCTGGCGATCGCGCACGCGACGCGCACGAGCAGCACCCGGTCAACACCGCGCTCCGCCGCGAATTTGAGCATTGACTCAGCGCACTGCGATTGCTCCCACGCCTTATGCGTCCACCGATCGGCGCTCACGATGCCACCGCCGGCTCGGCGCTCGGAGCGGGCTCCGTCGCCACCACCTCGGGCTCGTCCGCGACGGCCTGTCGGCAGAGCACCACGGGTCCGCGCTTGGCCACGAACGAGTCGTGCACGCGCACGGTCTCGATGATGTCGCCTTCCTCGCGCTGCACGGCTTCGGCCTTCGTGCGGGCTTCCTTGAGCGATTCGGCCGCACACACCACCGAACGCATGGTGATGTTGAGAGCGCTGTTCACCTGGGTCGTCTTGATCACGTAGTAGGGCATTGTCAGATTCCTTGCTCAGAACACTTTGTCGGCCAGCGCGACAGCCGCGTTGGCGAACTCGGGCATCAACCCGAGGTAGGGGATTGCGACGCCTTGGCAGATCGCGTCCGCCACGTCATCGTCCGTATCGGCCAGCGGGAGGCCGAAGTGCTCGCGCACGAGCGCCACGCTGTGCAGCTTCGCGTCCTTGGACTTCGCCGGGTACGGCGAGTCGAAGTGCTGGCCCGTGGCGCGCTTCCACGTGGCCGGCGTGGGGATCTCGAGCACGTGGTCGATTCCGGCCTCATGGGCGAGGCCGCGGATGTAGCCGCGGGCGTCAGCTTGGTCGCTCACGACGCGGGGGTTCATGCCGATCGCGCGCTCCATGAAGACGGCTTGCAGCCTCGGTCGGTCGGCCAGGCGACCGTCGCGGAGCACCGCGCGGATCGCGCCCCACTCGCTCGGCTGCTCATCCCACACGGCCATTCCGGCCTTGCCGCGGAGCACGATGCGCCAGCGGCCGACGCTGCGATCGTGCTGGATCGAGCCGCAGACGCGCAGCGCCGTGCCGACGAAGATCGCCCAGCCCATCTTGGGCGTCGGCGTCTTGGGGTTCTTCGGCTCGGCCAGCGAGCATGGGTCGAAGCAGATCCAGCAGAAGTCCGGCGGGACCGGCGTCCCGGTGAGAAGCTTCGGCTTGGCCTTGCGGGGCTTCTTTGGGTCGCCGAAGAGATCGGGGGTGCGCGGGGTCACTTCGACGCCTCGGCGGCCAGGCGGTCGAGGGCGGCGCGGAGCTCGGCGGGGGTGGCGCACCTGGTGGTCTCGACGGTGTCCCACAGCCACGTTTCACGGCCCATGCCGTCGAGATAGACGGTGACTCCGTTGGACGAAAAGTAGGCGCTGATGCCATCGCCTTCAGCCTCAAACGAGGGGTCCCCCAACGCCGTGCCCTCGCATGCCTTGATCCAGTCCGACAGCAGCGGCGGGCGGGCCTCGGCCTTGTCTGCCAGATCGCGGAGCCGCTCATACTCCCGCTGGTGCCATTCAGCGACAGCGCGGCAGTCGTACCAATCGGCGGCCTCGCCGAAATGGTATGCCTCCATCGCTCTCAGCGTCGCCGGGTCGAGTCGGATGCCGACGCTCATCGCGCACCTCGCGATACGTGGATGCCCTGGCGCGCGTCCCAGGCGGGCAGCCAGTCGTCTTCGGCGTCTTCTGGCTCGCAGTCCTCGATCATCGCTTTGCAGCAGTCGTTGCACCATGAGTGCGTCAGCAACTCACCGTCGCACTTCTCTGCCATCCGGCGCACGCGTGTGCCTGGCACGATTGTGCCGCCGCAATGCGAGCACTCTCCACCTTTCCTTGCCGTGACAATCTTGTCACTCAGTTTGTCTACGTCGCTGACGTCGCCCTGGAAAGGGTCGAACACAAGCCATCCGCGTTCCTCTTCGGTGAGAATCATCGTGCACCTCGCGGCACGATGCCCTCGGTCTCAGCATCCGGGATCATGTGGTCATCGGTGTCGGTCGGCACGCTCACCCGGCCGCGGTGGTAGCCCGTCGCTCGGCGGGCCAGGACGGCCGCGGGGATGATGTCGGGGCCGGCGGTCGCCTTGCTGGCGCGGTCGCCGTCGAGGTGCCACGCGTGCACGCGACTGCGATGGTCCTGCGGCGGGAGGGTGCCGTCGTCGAGCTCGGTCACGGTGACCCCGCCGCCAAGCAGCAGTTCGCGACGCTGTGCGGCGGTCGGGTACGGCGGGTCGACGGGCTCCGGCGCGGCCTGTGCCTGCTGCGCGCGCCAGGCGTCGATGCCGGGCCAGTCGATGAGGCAGACCCAGCCGAAGTCCACAGCATCGCCCTTGGCGATCGGCCTCGCCAACACGTCATTGGTGTTGGGAGCCCATTCCAGCCTTCGTCCGCCTTCCAGTCGAATGTGCCGTACCCACATGTCGGGGGTACGCCACGCTTTGGCGTGCACGCCGTTGGCCCCATCATCGAACCGCAGGACCGCGCCGTCGGGCGCCAGGCTCTCCGGGTCGACGCCCTCGGGCACCGCGCACGAGTCGGTGCCGACGTACTCCGGGCGGACCCATGCGGTAGCGGTCTCGGGAGCGGTCTCGAGCATGCCGCGGCCGTACCACGCGCTGTGGAGCGTCCACTGCACCATCACCGAGTCGTCGCACACAGAGAGCGCGACTACGGTCCCGACTTCTTCTCCCGTCAGCCTGCGAACGGGGTCCCCAACCTTGAACGTCGCCATCGCTCACCTCCACGCACAAGGAAGCACGTCGCGCCCAACGACGCAACAGAAATCGGCGCGCCTACTCCAGCACGGCGGCGCGCAGGCAGTCCACGCAATCCAGTTCGCCCGGGGCGCGGGGCTTGTGCGAGCAGCGGGCGCAGCGAAGCACGGGGATGTCGTCGCGCACAGAGACCGTACCGGATCCCGGCCACGCCATGATGGCGTTCGGAACCATTGCCGATGTCTCCAGCACCTCCCGAGAGAACGCGGCGCCGGGCCACCCGCCCTTGCCGTCGCACGTATCCGGGTCGTGCCCGCCATCGAAGTGAAGGAGTTTGCACTGCGGGCATCGTTTGGCGTACGGCGTGGGGCGCCCTACTGCGAATGTGACGCTTCTGTCGCGCGGATCGGTCACAGGCTCGCCCTCCACTCCTCGGCCAACCGCGCGTGACTCGTCCGAGCCGCGCAATCAAGCGGGTGCGGCGCCCGAGACACGATCGCCTCGGCCACGACGAACGCGCGCTCACCACACGGAGCGGCCCGCGGCAGCGCCCGGTTGATCGCCGCGACCCAGCACCTTGCCGAGAACGCGAGCCCGCCGCGGAAGTCCCCATGGCTCACCAGGGCGCGCCATGCGCCGTCGGTGCGCATCGTCTTGGCGTCCATGCAGAACGCGGCCCACGCCCAGTGCAGTTGCATCGGCCCGCGAGCTCGCCCGTCGTCGCCGTACAGGTCCCGCGCAGGCTGGAACGCGCTTTCCTGGCACACCGTCGCGGCGAGGATCATGCGCTCGCTGGCGGGCACGCCTAGGGCGTCCTCGAAGCGAAGCAGCGCCAGCACCCGCCATGGATCGATCGACTCGCGCGGGGCCCTCGGGCAGCCGTTCAGCACGGTCTCGACCATGCGCCGCTCTTGGTCCGTCGGCGGCTCCTCGAGTAGGGACCACACCTCATCGGGCGTCGGGTGCGGCTCGTCCTCGCACATGCCTCCGTCGCGGTGGATCGGCACGATCACGGGCGGGACGCCTTCGTGGCCATACGCCATGCCGAGGCACGCCCCGGCCAGGCTCAGCCCCACAATCGCGAGAATCCCGACGACGGCGCCCCAGAGGCGCGCGACCTCATGGCGAAGCTCCCGCACCTGCCGGGCCAGCGTGAGCGGCGTCTCGTGGTCGTCCTCTGAGCGCGCTGCGCGCGGGTGGTCCGCCAGGCTGCGCTTGTCCTTGCGGGTGTACTCGATCCAGAGGTCGACGGGCTTGCTCATGGTTCAGTCCTTGTCTTGAGCGGGCGCCTCGGGGAAGCGGCCGGTGTCGTCGGTTGGCTCCGTCGCTCGTCGCGCGGCGCAGTAGTGGCAGACCTTACGCCCTGTGACGGGTTCTGACCACCACGTGGCCGATCTGGCCCGCGGGTCGCGGTCGCCTTTCATACCGTTGTCGTAGCGGCGCAGTTTGCCGCACGCGGGGCATCGCTGGTGCCTCATGCCCATCAGAACGGGCAGTCGTCTGAATCATCGAAGAAGTCCCCGCCTGGCGCCTGCGGGTGCTGCCCTGCCGGCGGTCCGGCTGCCTCGCGCTCCCGACTCGGCGCGCCCTGCTTCGACAGGCATACCACGGAATCCGCGTGGATCTCCGGGCTCGTGCGCTTCTGGCCGTCCGCTGCCTCCCACTCGCACATTTCGAGCGAGCCGACCACCTTGACACGATCGTTCTTCGCGAGTCCGCGCGCCACGTCCATGGTCTTGCTGAAGCACGTGACGTTGAAGAAGTTGGTTTCTTGCGGGTAGCGCGGGTCGCGCGGCGTCTTCTGCTTGCGGTAGCTGTTGACGGCCACGCGCAGCGTCACGACCCGATCGCGGATCTTCGGCTCTGCGACGATGCGGCCCTGGATGAAGATTTCGTTCCACGCGCTCATGGCTTGCTCTCCTGCTCCATGCGCCGCGTTGCGGCTTCGTAGATGTCCCGCCAGTGCCAGAACGAGACGCGGGCTAAATGCTCTTGGCGCCTTGACGCCATGGCGGCGACGATCATCGCAATACCTGCGATCGACGCACCAATCGACACGAGCGGCGCGCCCAAGGCTGTGAGGACGATTGCGATAAGCGCCATGGCCGATGCGACGATCCGCAAGACGTGGCCGCGCTTGATCGCGCGCTCCATTTCGCGCTCGCTAGCGAGCATGTATCCCCTGGCTTGAGCGACCGATCGCTCGTAGCGGAACGTGGATCTCATGGCTTGGACTCCAATGCCGACGCGATTCCGCGAACGATGGCGGCTGCCACGATCGCGGCTGAGGCCTGGCCCAGGTCTTCCATGACGGCCTGGAATTCGTCGTTGTCCGTCGCGATGCGGTAGGCGCGATCGGCGCGTGACTCCGGTAGTTCGATGCGCTCGGGGACTTCGCGCGTGGGGAGCGAGCGCCACCACACGACACCCGCATCGGGCACGCTCGTGTAGCCCCAGAACGACGCTCCGTCCTCGGTCGGCACTGCGGGCACGCGCCGGCCGATCTGGTCAGTGCGTGCGTGTGCCCGGCGGCCGTCCGCGCCAACTTCGTTGGAGATGCCGATCTCCGCGCACGAGCATGCAGCGCAGGCGAGCGTCAAACCTTCGAGGAAGGTGGCGCCTTCGCGCCACAGTTTGACGCCGCGCGCATCGCACGCGAAGCACGTATAGCCTTCGGGTGCCACGGCGGGAACGGTGTACTTGAACGGCTTGATCACAGTGCTTTCCCCCCATGCCGGTGCGGCCGCGTCGCGTTGAAGTCCATCTTGCCCCGGATCGCGGCTCCGAGATCGATCCCGAGGTAGCCCGCCAGGTCCGCCACGCGGATCACGACGTCGGCGAGCTCCGCGGCCACGCCCTCGGGTTTGCCGTCTTCGCGGGTCCACGCCTCGAGTTCGCGCGCCCGGTAGGCTTCCAGGGCCTCGCTGACTTCGCTGTGCACGAGCGCGAGCAGGGAGCCGAGCCGATCGGCGGCTGCTGCCTTCGTGGCGATGTCGTTCCATGCGATGTCGTGCCAGCCCTTCGAGACGGCCATGATGTGGGCTTCGTCGACGAGGGCACGGATTGCGTCGTTTGTCGTGGCGACTTCGGGCTGGTACTTGGGGCCGGTGTAGTCCCGGACGCAGAGCCAACCGACGGTTGGCGTCTCCACAAGACTCTTGTCGATCAAGTACCGGCGACCTCGAATGATGCGGCTGCGAGCTATGGCGCTGGCCACATCCTCGCTGACGGATCCGTTCACCAGTCCCTGGTTGGTCAACCGCGTCACCCAGAGACTTCGCCCGCCCGAAGTAAAGCCTCGGGGCCAGTCGCAGTCATCATCCACGATGACGATCGGCTCGCCACACATGGCCTTCATGGCCTCGTCGTACTCGGCCAGCGACTTGAACCGCAGGCCCGTTTCCACGTGGGTCACGGTGGTGATGCTGAAGCCATCAGATTCGATTTTCAGCGTGTCGGTCATTCTTCGTCCTCCTCCTGCTCATCGGCCTCGTCGTCGAGGCACACGTCTTCGCCTTGGCAGCCGGGGCCCGTGACGATTGGGCCTTCGCCCCTGCGATCGTCGTCCGCGTAGTGCCATTCGGTGTCCACGACCTTGCACCTGTCGTCGTTGTAGGCCCGCACCGCGTCGTACTTCGTCGAGCCCTCAGGAAGCATGACTTCCAGCGTGGCCTCGCCAGCGATCGGCACGACGATCGTCCAGCGTACCATCTTGGGCCCTTCGGGCTTCACTTCGATCTTGGCTTTCCGGCTCATGGTGCCACCTCCACGCGCACCCTGCGCCGTTTTTTACGCTCGCGTCAAGAGAAAAGCGACGTGGCCGCTCGAGCGTCCTCGTAGGCGCGACGCGCCACCTGTACCGCGCGCATCAGTCGGTGCAGTCGCACGGCCCCGGCAGGCGTCGGAGACCGCACCACGTGCACCAGTTGGCGCCGGGACATGGATTCGATGGCGCGCAGGCGGGTCCAGAGGAGAGCCAGGCGGATCGTGGCGTGGGCTTCGTGGCGGATCGTGGCGTGGGCTTCGTGGCAGAGGTTCATGGGGCATCCTTCGCGATCTTGGTCAGCATTGCGTAGCACACGTCCACGCATTCATTGTGGCGGGCGATGTCCTCTGGCGGCCACTCGTCGTGCGGGATCTGCTTGTTGCGACGCATGATCGCCATGGCCTCCGCGGCCTCGGTTGGCAGCGGCGTCATGCCAGCCAGCATTATGGTGCCGAGAGGCAGAAGCTTCAGGAATGGGCGATTTGGCTCGTGGCAGAGGTTCATGGGGTCTCCTCCTGCACCGCGCCCGCTTCGATCCGTCGACACAGCGCCGCGGCGTGAGTCAGCGCGGCCGCCAAAGCCTCCATGTCCGCGGCGTCGCGCTGAACGCCACCGATGACCGCGCGCGCCTTGTCCGTGACGAGCACGGCATTTAGCATGCCGGGCCTTTGCTTCGCGGCAGGCACCCACCCGCCGATGTAGCGGACGCCTGATCGCAAGATCTCTAGCCCCTCGGCGCGAAGGATCTCCTCGGCCCTGCCGATGTCGATTCGCATGTCGGCTACTTGGTTTGTCATAGTCCGTCCTCGCATCGCTCGGGACCGCCAGAATGCTCGTGGCCACACCACGAGCACTTGTGCGTGCGTCCATACTCCAAAGCCTCGTCAAGCGTCTGGACGAACAGCCCAGCGTTGCGCGCCTTCTCGACGCAATCGGCCGTGCCGATCCCGCCGGGGCACGCCAGCACGCGCTTGTCGTCAGACCGCCTAGACGCCACCCACGCGACCATGCGTCCATTGCGGCATGGGCCCGCACCCAGGAGATCATGCGCGTGCTCGCGGCAATCGTGGATCATGGCCCAGTCCGCGTGGAATCGCTTCGCGTAGAGCGTGGCTCCCGGCGTATCTCGACGCGCTTCAAGCCAGCGGCGCGCAATCGCGTCGGCGCCCGTGGCCCCGCCCTCGACGACACACAGCGCCATGCCCTCGGGGACCTCGCGGCGCAGCATGTCCAGGGCTGCCCATAGGCGGGACTGGCCGGTGTAATCGCGGCCTCCCGTGACGAGGACGATCATGGCGCACCGCCGGCCCATTGCTGGCGCCATGCCTTGTCGCAGTCGGGGCATCGGTCGCGCCCTGGAATTTCATCCCAATTCAGGTCGCTCTCATCGATGAGGTCGCCGATCAGGTGGTGCGGATTGGCGACGCTGCCGCAGAGCGAGCCGAATGCCGTGCCGACCTGGCGCACGAGGTGGAACACCGTGCGGCCGTTGTAGGGCGGGAGAACGTAGAGAAGGCCGCTCATACTGTCTCCAATGCCAGGTTTGCCACCCTGTGGCTCTTGGCGAAGTTGTCCCACGACCCAACACGACTCCAGTCGCCAGAGCCGATACCGGCCCCGATTCTGCGCTCGAAATGCGCGCGAACGATATCGCGAAGTGCCGACTTGTCACCGGCGATGGCCATCGGCCATGCCAATTCTTTCGCGCGCTCCAATTCTGCGTATGCGCGAATCCTCCCGTGCACCGCAGACGCCGCAAGCCACTCGCGGTGATGACGGGCATGCGTCCGCTCTTCACCCACGCCGTAGCATAGCCCGCATCCAAGGCACTCGCGCGTGCCCATCGCCCTTTGCATGACGACTGGCGCAGCATCCTCCCACTCTGGCACGTGCCGGTGTCGGTTGTCTTCGACGAAGCGCACCACATCAGGCGCGGGCATGAACCATTCGCCACGGATCCGATGGGGCTCGAACCGCTGGTGTATCGCCTTCTCGTCGTCGCGAAGTCCCGGCATGACCAGTAGCACCTCGACGTTGCCCCAATGATGCGTTCGGAAGGCCGCAAGCCTTCGAGACACGTCCTCCGAAAAGCCGATCTTGATTGGCTCATGGCCAACGACGCGCACGAAGTAAATCACGGCGTCCCCGCCACGAACCGCATGTGCTTCTTGTCCCAGCGCCACCCGCAGGCGTGCCACTTCACGGTGCCCTTCTCCATGACGTCCTCCGCATGCCACTCGTAGGGGTCGACGTCTCGTCCCTTGACGATCTCGAACCCCACCGCATCGCGATCCACCATGCCGCGGTTGATCACGATGAACAGGTCGCAGTCTTCCTCGATCGCGCCCGAGCCCTTCGCGTCGGCGCCCGTGGTCTTTTTCTTGGTCCGTCGCGCGTCGGTAGACGGCTGCGAGAGCGCCAAGATCGGGATGTTCAGATCGGTCTCTGACGCCGCGTCCTGAAGCTGGTGCATCGTGTGTGCGATGTCGTCGAAACCGTTCTTGTGGCCGTTCTTCACGCGCTGGATGTAGTCGACGATCGCGAGGCGCAACGGCACCCGGTGGCGCCCCACGCCGCGATCGCGGATCGCTCGGAGCCTTGACACCATCGAGTCGACCGGGCCCGTGCGGTAGACCTCCAACGGCCATTCGGCGATCTGGATCCCGCCGTTCATCCATGCCGTGTATTGGTCTTGCGTGGGCCCTTCGGGCGTCCCGCGGCGCTTCACGGCTCGCGAGCTGACGCCCGAGACGCCAGCGATCATGCGCTGGTTCAACCGGCTTTGGCCCATCTCGGCCGAGAAGTAGACGACCCCGCCGCCTTTCTCACACGTGGCACGCGTCACGTTGCCTAGGGCAAAACTGGTCTTTCCCGCCCCCGGACCGCACATCGCCACCACGAGCCATCCGGGTTCGAGGCCGCGCAGCGGAAGGTAATTGTCGAACGGATCCAGCCCCGTCGGGACGGACCACACATTGCTAGGAGGCTTGTCCAATTCGTCGACGTTGATCACTGTCGCATCTCCCCAGTCCGGTCCTGTGTTCAGTCGCTCGCGCTCGCGGATCGCGCCGGCCCAGGTCGTTTCCGCCTCTTTGACAAACGTTTCGATGTCCGCGACGTCGCCTAGCGCCGCAACCTCGATCTTCTGCGCGACTTCGTAGAAGCGCCGGAGCACCGCCTTCTGCTTTACGATCGCGATGTAGTGCTTGACGTTGGCGATCGTCCCGGCGCGGTCAAGCAATTCGCCGATCGCCCGTGCCCCACCTGCGAGTTGGTACGTCCCGCGATCGATGAGCGCCTGTTGCAGCGTGACCGGATCTACGGGAATCTTCTTCTCCCGCAACCCCATCATGCCCTGGTAAATGTACTTGTGCCGCTCGAAGAACCAATCGCCGTCTTGGAGCTCCGCGGCGATCATGTCCAGGGTCGCAACCGTCGTCTCGACGAACACCGCCGAAAGCACCTCGCGCTCGGCCTCGAGCGAGTGCGGGGCTTGGAGCCCGCCGCCGCCTTCGCGCACGTGTAGCGGGATCACGTCTCGGGGTTGCTCGTCGCGCATTACCACGCCGCGCTCCCCATGGAGCGGCCAACGCCGCGCGCCGTTTTTTGTTCGCTCATCGAGCCCACCATGCACGGTCGAAGTAGGTGCCGCAAGAACTTTCCCTGGCACCGCCACGCTGAACGATTCAGACGTTTATCTACACGCTCAAAACCGCCCCGCCTTGCCACCCGATCCGGGTCAAGACGCTCACGACTACCAGGAATCCGCCGCCTACGCGTCCTAGGCCCCAAATTTTGCGTCCTAAGCGATTCTGGCGTGTCGGCAGTGACCCCAAAACTACGCCCCGCCTCCCGGCAGCACCTCGAGCACCGGGCGCTCCTGCGATGAACCTTCGGCCCCTGCATTGGGCGGCGCCGCGAAGTCCGCTTCGAGCACGTCCCACGGGTCTAGGTCGTAGTTCCACCCACGCCACCCCGGATCCGCTGCGGCCGCGACCTTGGCCAGGAAGTCCGGCCGCGTGACGTACGGCCACACGAGCACCGTCAGCGTCGCCTTGACCCGGTGAGCCCCACGGCGCTCGATGCGGCGGGCCAGGTCCAGTGCTGCCGTCTCGTGGTCCTGGCTCGGCCACACGATGCCCAGGTTTGCATCGGGTGGCGCCACGGGCTTGGGCTGGGGCTCAGGCTGGGGAGGCGGCTCGCCACGGGCCTCGCGCCAGATCGCCAGCTTCTCGCGGGTCGCGTGCCTCGGCATGTCCCGCGTACGGGCCAGGGCCTCGCGGTAGCGGGCGGCCTGTGCCTCGACCTCGGGGCTGGATGCGGCGGGAGGCTCCGACGCGTGCACGGTACTACCTCCGGCCTCGGCATCCCCTACGGTAGACGGGCGCGCGCTCATGTCGGGCTGGGTTCCTTGCGAGGGGCCAGCGCGCACCCCCCCACGGGGTGCGCTAGCGTCGGCCCCGCCATCGCGCGCGCGATCTTTGTAATCATGGAGATCTGACATGATCACAGATGGGGCGGCCTTCGGGGCCGCCCCTCTGGTCTCAGTCTCAGTCTGGATCTCCCTCTGATCTGTGTCGCCCCTTTGTCGCCCCTTGCTCGCCCCAGTGTCGCCCCACTGTCGCCCTTCCGT
>Ga0268298_10003026_pt1 | contig 17626 bp, 15 predicted proteins | sample WWTPWeurt_MetaG_FD_194462 | JGI IMG/M metagenome (GOLD analysis project Ga0268298, IMG submission 194462) | Activated sludge microbial communities from WWTP in Nijmegen, Gelderland, Netherland - WWTP Weurt | ecosystem: Engineered > WWTP > Aerobic digester > Activated sludge | place...
AGCTGCGCGACCACGCGCGCGACGTGATGCCGAAGTACATGGTGCCGAAGCACGTGCGCTTCGTGCCGGCGCTGCCGCTCACGCCGACGAACAAGGTCGAGAAGTACAAGCTCAAGCAGGCGCTGCTCGAGGAGCTGGGGAAGGCGGCGCGGGCGGTGCCGAAGGGGTAGCGGCGGGCCGCGCCGCTGCCGTCAATACGCTCGGGACCCTAGGCGGCTGAGCCAGGGAGCGGATTCAACGCGGCGATGCGCGTCGATACCCTCGAACGATCGATCCGATCGCTCGAGGTGCCCATGCCGTCCCGCCGCCGATTCCTGCACGCCGCCGCGAGCGTGACCGCCGGCGTCGCCGCGCCGCTCGCCGCCGGCGCCGCGACCGCCGCCGGGGCGCGCTGGTCGATGGTGGTCGACCTGTCGCGTTGCGTCGGCTGCCAGGCGTGCACGGTCGCGTGCTCGCTCGAGCACGCGGTGCCCGCCGACAGGTACCGCACGACGGTGCAGGTGCACGAGGTGCGCGTCGACGGCGTCGCGAAGTTCGCGATGCTGCCGCGCCTGTGCAACCACTGCGACCAGCCCGCGTGCGTGCCCGTGTGCCCGGAGGACGCGACCTTCCGCATGCCGGACGGCACGGTGCAGATCGACGACGACAAGTGCATCGGCTGCGGCAAGTGCGTGCGGGCGTGCCCGTACCGGGCGCGCTTCCTGAACCCCGACTCGGACACCGTCGAGAAGTGCTCGCTGTGCGTGCACCGGCTCGACGCCGGGCTGCTGCCGGCGTGCGTCGAGACCTGCGTCGGCGGCGCGCGGCAGGTCGGCGACCGCAACGACCCGGCCGGCGTCGTCGCCGCGGCGATCGCACGGGGCGCGCGCGTGCTGATGCCCGAGAAGGACACCCGTCCGGCCGTGTACTACCTCGGGCTCGAGACGCTGCCCGACCTGCCCGCGCCGTCTGCCGCCCCTGCGAAGACCGCCGGATCCAACCCCGCCCGCGCATGACGCGCCGGCACCTCCGCCATCCCGCGCCATGAGCCAAGATCGTCGCCGTTTCCTCGCCCGTGCGGCCTGCGCCGCCGGTTCCGCCGTCACGCTCGCCGCTGCGCCCGAAGCGCGTGCGCAGGCATCCAGGCGCACCGGCAATATCAGCCCGCGATCGCTCCCGCCCGAGTTCGTTCGCGACCCCGCGACCGGCGCGCTCGCGGTCGACCCCGCGCAGCAGGTCAGCTACACCGCGTGCCTCGGCTGCACGACGATGTGCGGCGTGCGCGTTCGCGTCGACCGCCGCAGCGGCAAGGTGCTGCGCGTGGCCGGCAATCCGTACAGCCCGCTGTCGGCGGGCGATCCGGTGCCGTACGGCGCGAGCATCCGCGACAGCTTCGCGGCGCTCGCGCGCGACGCCCGTGGCGGCACGATCGTCTCCACGGCGTGCGGGCGCGGCAACGCGGTGCTCGAGCAGCTCGACTCGCCGTTCCGGGTGCTCACGCCGCTCAAGCGCGCCGGCCCGCGCAACGGCGGCCGCTGGGAGCCGATCCCGTTCGAGCAGCTGGTGCGCGAGGTGGTCGAGGGCGGCGACCTGTTCGGCGAAGGTCACGTCGACGGCCTGCGTGCGCTGCGCGACCTCGAGACGCCGATCGATCCCCGGCAGCCGCAGCTGGGGCCCCGCGTGAACCAGGTCGCGCTGCTGTCGAGCCTCGACGACGGGCGCCTCGCGTTCGCGCGCCGCTTCGCGCAGCAGGCGTACGGGACGATCAACTTCGTCGGGCACGGCTCGTACTGCGGCGGCAGCTACCGCTCGGGCTCGGGCGCGATGTTCGGCGACCTCAAGGGCATGCCGCACGCGAAGCCGGACTTCGACCACGCGGAGTTCGTGCTGTTCGTCGGCACCGCGCCCGGCAACGCGGGCAATCCGTTCAAGCGGCAGGCGCGCCAGCTCGCGGCGGCGCGCGGCCGGGCCGGCAAGCTGTCGTACGTGGTCGTCGACCCGGTGCTCACGCACGCGGGCAACGCGGCCGCCGGCGCGCGCGCCCGCTGGATCCCGATCCGCCCGGGCACCGACGGCGCGCTCGCGATGGGCATGATGCGCTGGATGTTCGAGCGGCGGCGCGTCGACGAGCGTTACCTGGCGCAGCCGTCGGCGAAGGCGGCGGCCGCGGCCGGCGAGGCGAGCTGGAGCAACGCGTCGCACCTGGTCGTCGTCGAGCCGGGCCACCCGCGCGAAGGCCTGATGCTGCGCGCGTCCGACCTCGGGCGCGCGCTCGCGCCGGCCGACCGCTACGGCGAGAAGGACGCGTTCGTCGCGGTCGACGCCGCGACCGGGCTGGCGACGCCGCACGACGAGGCGGGCGGCCCGGCGCTGCCGTGGTTCGAGGGGTCGTCGGTGTGCGACGGCCGCCCGGTGCGCGTCGCGACCTCGCTCGCGCTGCTGCGCACCGAGGCGATGCGCCGATCACTCGACGAGTATGCCGACGCGTGCGGCATTCCGGCGGACACGATCGAGTCGCTCGCGCGCGAGTTCACCTCGCACGGCAAGAAGGCCGCGGTCAACGTGCACGGCGGGACGATGGCGGGCAACGGCTTCTACAGCGCGTGGGCGCTGGTGATGCTGAACACGCTGGTCGGCAACCTGAACGTGCGCGGCGGCACGCTCGTCAACGGCGGGACGTTCCCGGACGCCGGCGCCGGCCCGCGCTACGACCTCGCCGACTTCCCCGGCGCGGTGAAGTTCCGCGGCACGCCCGTGGGCCGCAACGTGCCGTACGAGCGCAGCGCGGAGTTCGCGCAGCGCAAGGCCGCCGGCGCCGCGTACCCGGCGCAGGCGCCGTGGTTCCCGAACGCGCCGCAGCTCGCGACCGAGTGGTTCACCGCGCCGCTCGACGGCTATCCGTATCCGCTGAAGGCGCTGCTCCTGTGGAGCACGAACCCGGTGTACGGCATCCCGGGCCTGCGCGACCAGGCGGGCGCGGCGCTCGCCGACCCGCGCAAGCTGCCGCTGATCGTCGCGGTCGACCCGTTCCTGAACGAGAGCTCCGCGTTCGCGGACTACGTCGTGCCCGACTCCCTGCTCTACGAGAGCTGGGGCTACGGCGGCGCGTGGGGCGGCGTGCCGACGCGCCTGACGACGGCGCGCTGGCCGGTGGTCGAGCCGCGCGCCGCGAAGCTCGCCGACGGCACCGCGATCGGCATGGAGGCGTTCTTCATCGCGCTCGCGAAGGCGATGAAGCTGCCCGGCTTCGGCGCGAACGCGATCGCGGGCAGCGACGGGCGCCGCCACGCGCTCGAGCGGCCCGAGGACTGGTACCTGCGCGCCGGCGCGAACGTCGCGTTCGGCGGCAAGGCGCCGGTGCCGGACGCGAGCGACGACGACCTGGCGCTGTCGGGCGTCGAGCGGTTGCGCCCGGTCCTGGCCGCGACGCTGAAAGACGACGAGTGGCGCAAGGTCGCGACCGTGCTGTCGCGCGGCGGACGCTACCAGCCGGTCGGCGAGACGTTCCGCGCGGACCGCCCGGAGCACGCGACCCACGCGTTCGCGCGCCCGATGCAGGTCTACAACGAGACGGTCGCGGCCTCGCGCAGCAGCGTGACCGGCGCGCGCTTCGCCGGGACGCCGGCGTGGGTCGCGCCGTCGTTCGCCGACGGCTCGCCGATGCGCGCGCACTATCCCGAGCGCGACTGGCCGCTGCTGCTGATGAGCCACAAGTCGCCGCTGCACAACTCGTACAGCCTGGGCGCGGGCCGGCTGCGGCGGCTGCGCCCGTCGAACGAGGCGAAGCTCCACCCGCAGGACGCGCGGCGCTGGGGCGTCGCCGACGGCGAGCGCGTGCGCGTCACGACGCCCGGCGGCAGCCTGGTCGCGGTCGCGCGCCTGGTCGACGGCGTGATGCGCGGCGTGATCGCGATCGAGCACGGCTTCGGCCATCGCGAGCTCGGCGCACGCGCGCACCGGATCGGCACCGCCACGCAACCGGTCGAGACGGCGCTCGCGGTCGGCGTGAACCTGAACGACGTGGGGCTCGCGGATCCGACGCGCCAGGGGCGCTCGGTGTGGACCGACCCGGTCGCCGGGAGCTCGGTGAGGAACGGCCTGCCGGCGCGGATCGAGAAGGCGTGATCAGCCCGGCGGCTCGCCGGGCAGCAGGTTCGCGAGCTCGGCCGCCGAGTGCACGCCCATCTTCTCGAGCACGTGCGTGCGGTGGACCTGCACGGTGCGGTCGCTGATCGCGAGCTCGCGCGCGATGACCTTGTTCGGCATCCCGCGCGCCACCCTTCGCGCGACCTCGCGCTCGCGCGGCGTGAGCAGCGCGTAGCGGCGCTCGATCTCCTCGCGCCGGCCCGCGGCGGCGAGCTGCGCCTCGCTCGCGCGCACCGCGGCGGCGATCGCGTCGAGCAGCGCCTGGTCGCGGAACGGCTTCTCCAGGAAGTCGCGCGCGCCCTGCTTCATCGCCTCGACCGCGAGCGCGACGTCGCCGTGGCCCGTGATGAAGATCACGGGCAGCGCGATTCCCGCCGAGCGCATCGCCTGCATCAGCTCGAGGCCGCTCATGCGCGGCATGCGCACGTCGAGCACGGCGCACCCGGGGCAGGCGCGGTCGACGTCGGCGAGGAACGCTTCCGGCGACGTGTACGCGCGCGCCGTCCAGCCGGCCGACTGCGCGAGGAACACGACCGAGCGGCCGAGCGCGGCGTCGTCGTCGACGACCCAGACCTGCGGGACGGGCTCGCGCGGCATCACGACGGCGCGCCCTCCAGCGGCAGCAGGAATCCGACCGCGAGCCCGCGCCCGCCCGGGGCCGCGTCGGCGAACAGCCGTCCGCCGTGCGATTCGATCACGCGCAGCGAGATCGCCAGCCCGAGCCCCAGCCCCTGCGGCTTGGTCGTGAAGAACGGCTCGAACAGCCGCTCGCGGTCCGCGTCGCCGAGGCCGGACCCGTTGTCGACCACCGCGAGCCGCGCGTGCCCGGCCGCCGGGCCGCACTCGACGCGCACCTGCGCCGGCGCGTCGTCCGGCTGTGACCGGGTCGCGTCGTAAGCGTTCTTCAGCAGGTTGAGGATCACCTGCTCGAGCTGCAGGCGGTCGGCACGCACGCGCGACGGGTGCAGCTCGGCCTGCACGGCGGGCGCGTCCGGGACCATGCCGCGGAACAGCGCGATGCTCTCGGCTGCGACCTCGGCGAGGTCGACCGCGGCGCGCTCGGCCGGCCGCTTGCGCGCGAAGCCGCGGATGCGCTGCAGCACGCCCGCGGCGCGCTCGGCCTGCTGCGAGATCTCGTTGGCCGCGTCGACCAGCGGCGCGGGCTGCGTGCGGCCGCCTTCGATCATGCGCACGATGCCGCGCGCGAAGTTGCCGATCGTCGCCAGCGGCTGGTTCAGCTCGTGCGCGAGCATGCTCGCCATCTCGCCGAGGATACCGAGCCGCGCGAGGTGGTCGAGTGCGCGCTGCTGCGCCTGCGCCTCGAGCGCGAGGCGCTGCTGCGCGTCGAGCGCGGCGCGCAGCTCGCGCGTGCGCCGCTTGACGGTCCACTCGACGCGCAGGTTGTGCAGCAGGCCGCCGGCGGCCAGCGCCGCGAGCATCGCGACGATCCACCAGTAGCGGCGCGCGAGCTCGCCGAGGGTCGGCTGCGCGTGCACCGTCTCGTACGGGCCGATGCCCAGCTCGCGCAGCAGCTCGTGGACGCGCCGGTAGTCGGTGGGGATCGTCCACGCGGTACCGCCCGGCGTTCGCGGCATCGCGAGCAGCGCGCTCGCGACCGCCTTCGCGGTGTCGGCGGGCACGTGGCGGACGGTCGCGAACGGCCAGTCCGGGTAGAGCGGCGTCGAGCGCACGCACGCGAAGCCGTCCGCGGGCGCGGGCGCCAGCACCCTGAAGCGCGACGCGTCGAGCTCGCCGCGCGCCGCGAGCGCCTCGATCAGGCACGCGCGCACGACGCCCGCGTCCGACGTGCCGGCGGCGACCCGGTCGAGCACCTTGCGCATCGGGAACCCGGTCTCGTCGACCGTCGCGAAGTCCCGCCGCGGATCGAGCCCGGCGCGCGCGAACTCGCCCCAGGCGACCTGCCAGCCGCCGAATCCGTCGGTGCCCGCGGTCGCGACGCGCTTGCCGCGCAGCTCCGCGAGGCCGGCGACGTCGCGCCGGTCGGCGCGAACCACGATCGCCGACGCGAGCGCCCGGGTCGGCGACAGCGCCGGCGGCGCGTCGAGCGTGGCGATCCGGGAGGCGCCGTGCGCGACCTCCATCTCGACGTAGAAGCCGCTGTTGGCGACGAAGAAGTCGATCGCGCCGGCGCTCACCGCCTCGCGCAGCGAGGGCAGGTCGAACGATCGCAGCACGACCGGCCGGCAGAGCGTCGCGGCGAGGTGGGCGCGAGTCGGCTCCCAGGCGCGCTCGGCACTCTCGGCGCCGTCGGGGGCCAGCGCGCCGATCGTCAGCGACGCGGCCGCCGCGGACACGGCGATCGGGGCCGGGGCGGCGGCGATCGGGGCCGGGGCGGCGGCGATCGCGGCCGGGGCGGCGGTGAGCGCGGCCGGGGCGGCGGTGAGCGCGGCCAGGGCGGCGGAGAGCGCGGCGCGGCGCGCGCGAGGAAGCGGTGGGAGGCGCACTCCCGCGATGATAGAAGGGAAAGGCGCGCGGCGGTCGCGCCCGGGCGGCGGCCCCGTCCGCGCGGGTTGATAGAATCGCGGGCTTCCCGCTTGCCGTCGCCGGCTCGCGTGCCGGCCCGGCGTCGGCCGCCGGCACCTGCGCGAGCCGGCCCTGCGTGGCGCCCCCGTGTTGCGAGCCCGCCGATGTCCATCGAACAGATCGCCGAACAGGTCAAGCGAAGGAGAACCTTCGCGATCATCTCCCACCCCGACGCCGGCAAGACCACGCTGACCGAGAAGCTGCTGCTGTTCGGCGGCGCGATCCAGATGGCGGGCACGGTGAAGGCGAGGAAGAGCTCGCGCCACGCGACCTCCGACTGGATGGAGGTCGAGAAGCAGCGCGGGATCTCGGTCACGAGCTCGGTGATGCAGTTCGAGTACGCGGACCACGTGATCAACCTGCTCGACACGCCGGGCCACGAGGACTTCTCCGAGGACACGTACCGGGTGCTGACCGCGGTCGACGCCGCGGTGATGGTGATCGACGCCGCCAAGGGCGTCGAGGCGCAGACGATCAAGCTGCTCGAGGTCTGCCGGCTGCGCAACACGCCGATCATCACGTTCGTCAACAAGATGGACCGCGAGGTGCGCGAGCCGATCGAGCTGCTCGAGGAGATCGAGTCGGTGCTGAAGATCGACTGCGCGCCGATCAGCTGGCCGATCGGCATGGGCAAGCGCTTCCGCGGCGTGTTCCACCTGCTGGACGACCGGCTGCTGCGCTTCGCCGGCGGCGAGGAGCGCGTGTCCGACGACACCGAGACCATCGAGGGGCTCGCCAACCCGCGGCTCGACGCGCTCTATCCCGGCGAGGTCGGCGCGCTGCGCTCGGACGTCGAGCTGATCCAGGGCGCGTCGGCGCCGTTCGATCTCGAGCTCTTCCTCGCCGGCATGCAGTCGCCGGTGTTCTTCGGCTCCGGGATCAACAACTTCGGCGTGCAGGAGATCCTGCAGGCGCTGGTGCAGTGGGCGCCGGCGCCGCTGCCGCGCGACGGGGGCGCACGCTTCGTGCAGCCGACCGAGTCCGCGTTCACCGGCTTCGTGTTCAAGATCCAGGCGAACATGGACCCGCGCCACCGCGACCGCATCGCGTTCTTCCGCGTGTGCTCGGGCGAGTACACGCCGGGGATGAAGGTGCGCCACGTTCGCGCCGGGCGCGAGATGAAGCTCGCGAACGCGCTGACGTTCATGGCCAACGAGCGCGTCGCGATGGAGGCCGCGTTCGCCGGCGACATCATCGGCATCCACAACCACGGCCAGCTGCAGATCGGCGACACGCTCACCGAGGGCGAGACGCTCGGCTTCAAGGGCATTCCGTACTTCGCGCCCGAACTCTTCCGCAGCGCGCGCCCGCGCGATCCTTTCAAGGCCAAGCAGCTGCAGAAGGGGCTGCTGCAGATCGGCGAGGAAGGCGCGATCCAGGTCTTCGAGACCGAGATGGGCAACCTGCTGCTCGGCGCGGTCGGCCCGCTGCAGTTCGAGATCGTCGCGCAGCGGCTGCAGACCGAATACCAGGTCGACGCGATCTACGAGTCGGCCGACGTCTCCACCGCGCGCTGGCTGACGTTCCCGGACGACGACACGCGCAAGCGCTTCGAGCGCGAGCAGGCCGCGCGGATGGCCAGGGACGTCGACGGCAACCCGGTGTACATCGCGACCAACCGCTACAACCTGCAGGTCACGATGGAGCACTGGCCGAAGGTGGGGTTCCTCGCCACGCGCGAGCACGGGCAGCGGGTATCACAGGGCTAGGTCACGATCCCCAGCGACCACGGCACGAACTCGTTGTCGCCGAGCCCGAGCAGCTCGCTCTTCGTGCGCTCGCCCGAGGCCACGCGCAGGATCTGCTCGAAGATGCGCCGGCCGAGTTCTTCGACCGTCGCCGCGCCGTCGACCACCACGCCGCAGTTCACGTCCATGTCGTTGGCGAGCTTCGTGTACATCGGCGTGTTGCTCGCGAGCTTCATCGACGGCACGGGCCTGGCGCCGAACATCGAGCCGCGCCCGGTCGTGAAGCAGATCAGGTTCGCGCCGCCCGCGATCTGTCCGGTGGCCGACACCGGGTCGTAGCCGGGCGTGTCCATGAAGACCAGCCCGCTGGCGTCCACCGGCTGCGCGTACTCGTAGACCGCGTTCAGCGGCGTGGTGCCGCCCTTCATCGCCGAGCCCAGGCTCTTCTCGAAGATGTTCGCGATGCCACCGGCCTGGTTGCCGGCGACGACCACGCCGTTCATCTGGCCGCTCTGCCCGCGCGAGTACTCCTTCCACCACTCGATGCGCTCGAGCAGCTTGCGGCCGACCGCCTCGCTCGCCGCGCGCCGCGTCAGCATGTGCTCGACGCCGTAGATCTCCGGCGTCTCCGACAGGATCGCGGTGCCGCCGTGGCGCACCAGCACGTCCATCGCGGCGCCCAGCGCCGGGTTCGCGCTGATCGACGAGAAGCCGTCGGAGCCGCCGCACTGAAGGCCGATCTTCAGGTGGCGCGCGCTCACCGGCGTGCGCGTCACCGCATTCGCGTCCGGCAGCATCGCGAGCACCGCCTGCACGCCGGCGTCGATCGTCTCGCGCGTGCCGCCGACGTCCTGCATGTTGAACGCGGCGAGCTTCGGGCCGCGCTCGAGATGCTGGCTCGCGAGCAGGTCGCCGAGCTGGTTGCGCTCGCAGCCCAGCCCCACGACCAGCACCGCCGCCAGGTTCGGGTGGCGCGCGTAGCCGGCGAGCGTGCGCCGGAAGACGTCGAAGTTCAGGCTCGGCGTCGACATCCCGCAGCCGGTGGTGTGCGTGAACGCGACCACGCCGTCGACGTTCGGCCAGGGCGCGAGGCGCTCGGGCGTGAACCACTCGGCGATCTTGCGGCACACCGTGGCCGAGCAGTTCACCGTCGAGAGGACGCCGACGTAGTTGCGCGTGGCCACGCGCCCGTCGGCGCGCACGATGCCCTGGAAGCGGGCCTGCTCGGCGTCGGGCAGCACCGCCACCGGACGCGCGTCCGCACAGTACGCAGGGTCGCGGTCGAACTCGACGAAGCGCAGGTTGTGCGTGTGCACGTGGTCGCCGGCGGCGACGTCGCGCGCCGCGAAGCCGATCACGGTGTCGTACTTGCGCACCGGCTCGCCTTCGCGCAGCGCGCACGCGGCGAGCTTGTGGCCGGCGGGCACCTGCGCGCGCGCGGCGAGCCCCGCGCCGTCGAGCGCCTGGCCGATCGCGACCGGCACGCGCGCGACGACGACGTTGTCGGACGGGTGCAGCCGGATCACCGGCCAGGCGTCGATCACGGCCATCGGCTCAGCCCTTGGCCATCAGCTCGCGCAGCTTCAGCCGCTCGATGAGCTGCGTCTCGCGCTTGTACACGGTCGCGACGTACTTCTCGTAGTCGGGCCCGTCGAGGTACATGACGGGCGCGTCGATCCTGTCGCACGCGGACGTGAACTCCGGGCTCTGGACCGCGACGCGAAACGCCTCGCGCAGCTTCGCCGCGACCGCGGGCTCCAGGCCGCGCGGCGCGCCCACGCCGTTGGGCGCGTCGACGACCACGTTCCAGCCGAGGTCCCTGAGCGTGGGCACGTCCTTGAAGTCGTGCGTGCGCTGCTCGCCCCAGGTCGCGAGCAGGCGCAGCTTGCCCGAGTGCACCATCGGCGCCCACGAGCTGGAGTCCGCGAGCGCGTCGACGTGGCCGCCGAGCACCGCCTGCAGCGCCTCGGCGCCGCCCTTGAACGGCACGTGGTTGAACTGCGCGTCGGCGGCGATCGCGAACTCCTCCATGCCGACGTGGGTGGCGCCGCCCACGCCCGAGCTCGCGTACGTGACCCGGCCCGGCGCCGCCTTCGCCGCCGCGACGAACTCGCGCAGCGTCTTCCACGGCGAGGTCGCGAGCACCGCGATGCCGAAGGTCTGGCCGGAGGTGCGGGCCAGGTACGTGAGGTCCTTCATCGGGTCGATCGGCACGCTGCCGAGCTGCGAGAAGCGGGTCACCGAGATCGGGATCTGGCCGACCGTGTAGCCGTCGGGCTTCGCGGACGCGAGCGCGCGCAGGCCGAGCATGCCGGCCGCGCCGGGCTTGTTCTCGAACGCGATCGGCTGGCCGAGCTGGCGCGCGGCCGCGGTGCACAGCGCGCGCATCGTCATGTCGGCGGTGCCGCCCGCGGGCCAGGGGCAGAGGAACTTGAGCGGGCGATCGGGGTAGGTGTCGGCGCGAAGGGGGGCGGCGGCGAGCGCGGCGGTGCCGGCGCTCGCGAGCATCAGCCGGCGGCGGGTGGCGTGCATGGATCGGTCTCCTCGTGGCGGGTTCGCCTGCGCGAGATTGTTCGCCTGCCGTGCATGACAATCCAATGAAGTTGTCGACAGGCTTCATGCCGGATTGGATATGCTTGGCGGATGGGCACGATCGACCGCGCGCTGCGCTCGAACCTGAAGCTGCGTCACCTGCAGCTGCTGGTGGCGCTCGACCAGTTCCGCCACCTGGGCCGCGCCGCCGAGTTCCTGTCGCTGACGCAGCCGGCGGTCTCGAAGACGCTGGCCGAGATCGAGCGAACCTTCGGCGTGCGCCTGTTCGAGCGTTCCACGCGCGGCACCGAGCCCACGCCGTACGGCGAGAGCGTCGTGCGCTTCGCGCGCTCGGTGCTCGCGAGCTACGAGCGCACGCGCGACGAGCTCTCGGCGCTCGCCAGCGGCGCCGCCGGGCGCACCGCGGTGGGCGCGATGGTCGTCGCCACGCCGGTGCTGCTGCGCCGGGCGGTCGAGCGCTTGAAAGCGCGCTCGCCGCAGACCACGGTGCTGGTCGAGGAGGGCGATCCGGCGCGGCTGCTGCCGCGGCTGCGCCTGGGCGAGCTCGACGTCTTCGTCGGGCGCCTGGAGCCCGGGTACGCGGCGCGCGACCTCGACACCGAGCCGCTGTACGAGGAGCCGATGGCGCTGGTCGTGCGCCCTGACCACCCGCTCGCCGGACGGCGCCCGCCGCCGCGCTGGCCCGAGCTCGCCGCGTTGCCGTGGGTCGTGCCGCCGCCGTGGGCGGCGTCGCGCGCCAAGCTCGATCGAACCTTCCAGCGCCACGGCGCCGAGCCGCCGGCGGACCTGGTCGAGACCGCGTCGTTCCTCGCGACGCTGACCTTCGTTCGCGCGCGGCCGGCGGTGGGCTTCCTCGCGCGCTCGGTGGCGCGCCACTTCGAGCGCGAGGGTCAGGTGCGCACGCTGCCGGTGGCGCTCGAGCTCGAGCTGCCGCCGGTGGGCCTGATCACGCCGCGCGGGCGCCGCCTGACGCCCGGCACCGAGCGGCTGCTCGCGTGCCTGCGCGAGGTCGCCGCGAGGATCCGGCGCTCCGACGGCCGCGCTTGAGCGGTCGCGCCCGCGCGCTACGGCGTCTCCACGAACCGCTTCTCGAACGCCCACACGTCCGGGAAGCCCACCAGGTCGTGCAGCCGGTTCATGTCGAACGCCGGCACCGGGCAGCCGGCGGTGGTGCCGTTCGCCTTCAGGTACGCGAGCGCGGAATCGATCGCCGCGCACGCGACCGTCATCGCCGCCCCGGGCCAGATCGCGAGCGCGAAGCCCATCGCCTTCAGCCGCGCGGCCGGGAGCTCGGGCGAGCGCCCGCTCGGCACCATGTTCGCGATCAGCCACGCGCCGCTGCCCGCGAGCTCCTGGCCCACGCGCGCGAACTCGTCCTCGCTCTCGGGCGACTCGACGAACACGACGTCGGCGCCCGCCTGCGCGAACGCGCGGCCGCGGGCGATCGCCTCGTCGATGCCCAGGCCCGTGCGCGCGTCGGTGCGTGCGATCACGAGGAAGTCGCGGCTGCGGCGCGCGTCCAGGGCGACCTCGATTCGCCGGATCATGTCCGGCAGCGGGACCACGCGCCGGCCCGGCGTGTGCCCGCACTTCTTCGGCGTCTCCTGGTCCTCGATCTGGATCGCCTGCACGCCGGCGTCCTCGTAGCCGCGCACCGTGTGGCGCACGTTGATCAGCCCGCCGAAGCCGGTGTCCGCGTCCGCGATCAGCGGGCGCGTGATGCCCTGCGCGATCGTGCGCGCGCGCCCGGCCATGTCGGTGAATCCGACCAGGCCCGCGTCCGGCAGGCCCAGGTGCGACGCCGAGATCCCGTAGCCGGTCATGTAGAGCGCCGGGAAGCCGAGGCGGTCGGCGACCTTGGCGGAGAACATGTCGAAGACGCCGGGTGCGACCACGAACTCGCCGGCGGCGAGGATCTCGCGCAGCCGGCGCGTCTCGGGGGCGGCCGCGGCGGCGCTCAGGGGGGTCGTCGCGCTCATTCCGCCACCGCCCCCGAATCCCTGACCGCCTTGCCCCACACGACCACGTCGCGCTCGAGCACCTGCGCGTACTGGGCCGGCGTGGACGCGACCACCTCGAGGCCGAGCCCGGCGAGACGCTCGCGCGTCTCGGGCGACTTCAGCGTCGCGCCGATGTCGGCGTTCAGCCGCGCGACGACGTCGGCGGGCAGGCCCGGCGGGCCGACGAGCGCGAGCCAGTTCTCGGCCTCGAACGGGATGCCGGACTCGTTGAACGTCGGCAGGTCGGGCAGCGCGGCATTGCGCTTCGACGACGCCAGGCCCAGCGGCCGGGCGCGCCCGGAGCGGATGTGCGGCAGCGAGGTGTTGATGCTGACCGCGGTGAGCTGGACTTCGCCGGCGATCAGCGCCTGGATCGCCGGCGCGCCGCCCTTGTACGGCACGTGGACCATGTCGAGCCCGCCGGCGGCGGTGCGGAACATCTCGAGCGCCAGGTGCGACCCGTTGCCGGTCCCGGCCGACGAGTACGTGAGCTTGCCGGGCTGGCTCTTCGCCAGCGCGACGAACTCCTGCGGCGTCTTCGCCGGCACCGACGGATGCACGAGCAGCACCGTCGAGAACATCGCCGCGATCATGACCGGGGAGAAGTCGCGGCTCACGTGGTACTGCAGCCGCGTGCCGTACAGCGTGGGGGCGATCGCGTGCGTGCCGGTGTCGGCGACGACCAGCTGGTAGCCGTCGGGCGCCGAGCGTGCGATCTGCGCGCACGCGATGGTGCCGCCGGCGCCGGGGCGGTTCTCGACGACCACCGGCTGGCCGAAGCGCTCGGGCAGGCGCTGCGACAGGATGCGCGCGAATGCGTCCGAGTTGCCGCCGGCTGCGTGCGGGACGACCAGCCGCAGCGGCTTGCTCGGAAAGGCCTGGGCGCGCGCGGCGCCGGGCACGGCCGCGGCGGCGGCGAGCCCGGTGACCGCGTGCAGGGTTCGACGGCGTTGTGGGTGCATGCGAGTGGTCTCCTTTTCGTCGTGGGCCCGCCGGACGAGGCGGGCGGCCGGCGTCGGCGCGCATCATCCCGCAGGCGCGGCCGCTCCCGGTCTCGCGCGGATCATAAACCGTCGCCCGCGGGCGCCGTCCGGCGGACGCCCGCGCCGCCCGCGGGAGCCGCCGATGTGACTCGGACGCCCGCTTCAAGCACAATTCGGGGCTGGAAGTCCGCCGATGCCGCATCGCCCGATGGCCGCCACGATCCTCGTCCGACCCAATTCCCCGGCCGCCTGGGCCGTGGCGATCCGCCCCAAGACGCTGTGGATCGCGACGGTGCCGGTGATCGTCGCGGCGGCGCTCGCGTGGTCCGAAGGCGCGGCGCTCGATCCGATCGTGGTCGCGCTCACGCTCGCGGGCTCGATCCTGATGCAGGTGATCACGAACCTGCAGAACGACGTCGGCTACACGGTGCGCCGTGCCGAGACCGGCCAGCGCGTCGGCCTGCCGCGGGCCACCGCGAACGGCTGGCTGTCGGTGCCGCGCGTGCGCGGCGCGATCGTCGTCGTGATCGGGGCGGCGGTGCTGGTGGGCCTGCCGCTGGTGATGCGCGGCGGGATCCCGATCCTGCTGCTCGGTCTCGCGTCGATCCTGGCCGCGCTCTCCTACATGGGCGGGCCGCGTCCGATCGCGTACACGCCGCTGGGCGAGCTCACCGTGTTCGTCTTCTTCGGGCTGGCCGCGGTCTGCGGCAGCCACTTCGTCTTCACCGGCTCGGTGGGTGCGCTCGCGTGGATGGCGGCCGCCGCGGTCGGCTCGCACGCGGCCGCCGTGCTCGCGGTGAACAACTACCGCGACGCCGAGCACGACGCGCGCACCGGCCGGCGCACGTTCGCCGCCGCGTACGGCGACCGGGTCACGCGCGCCACCTACACGCTGCTGCTGTTCTGGCCGTTCGGGCTGTCGATCGCGATGGCGTGGTCCGCGTCGCGGCCGGTGCTGCTCGCGCCGCTGCTGGTGCTGCCGTGGGCGGTGCAGCTGCGCCACCGTTTCGACACCACGCCGCGCGGCGACGCGTTCACCGCGATCCTGTTCGGCACGGTGATGCTGGAGGTCGCGTTCGGCATGATGCTCGCGGCCAGCGCGGTGGCGGGGCGGCTGCTCGCGTCGTGACGTCGTCGCGCGGGAGGCGGCGGGTGGCGCTGCGCGCCCCCGCGGCGGGGCTGGCGTCCGCGTGCGGCCTGGCGCTCTCGCCGCTGCGCGCGAGCACGGGCTTTCCTTCGCAGCCGGTGCGCATCGTCGTGCCGTTCTCGGTGGGCCTGGGGCCCGACGTCGTCGTTCGCGCGCTCTCGCAGCAGCTCGCGCGCGCGTGGCCGCACCCGGTCGTCGTCGACAACCGCCCCGGCGGAACCGGCGCGGTCGCGATGATCGAGGCGCGCTCGGCGCCGCGCGACGGCCACACGCTCGTGCTCGGCGAGGCCGGGTCGCTCGCGGTGCTGCCGCTGATCCAGCGCCATCCCGGCTACGAGCCGCTGCGCGACTTCGAGCCGCTCACCACCGTGTTCCGCGCCACGTTCGTGCTCGTGACCGGCGCGTCGAGCCGCTTCAGCGACGTCGCTTCGCTGCTCGCGCAGGCGCGCTCGGCGAGCGCGCGCGTGAGCTACGCGTCGTTCGGCAACGGCCACGCGTCGCAGCTCGCGGTCGAGCACTTCGCGCAGCGCGCCGGCGTGCGCCTGCACCACGTGCCGTTTCGCGACGGCGGCCAGCTGCTCGGGGCCGTCGCGCAGGGCGACGTCGACTTCACCGCGATCTCGATGACGTCGGCCGCGGGCTTCGTGAAGAGCGGCAAGCTGCGCGCGCTCGCGGTCGCCGCCCCGCGCCGCCTGAAGGAGTGGCCCGAGCTGCCCACGCTCGCGCAGGCGGGCGGGCCGGCCGTCGACATGACGCCGTGGGCCGCGCTGATGGCCCCGGCGGGAACGCCCGCCGCGACGCTCGACGCGCTGCGCACCGCGCTCGCCGCCGCGCTCGAGTCGGCCGACGTGCGCGCGAAGGTCGAGTCGATGGGCTTCGAGGTGCTGCGCTCGACGCCGGGGCAGCTCGTGGACCTGATCCGCGCCGAGTCCGAGCTCGCGCGCACGCTGATCCGCGACGGGCGGATCGCCACCGAATGAGCCCGGCCGCGCGCCGGGCCGCGCTACCGCGAGACGACCGATGAGCATCGAGATCCCGGCGGGCTTTCGCCGCGTCGACCTGGCCCGCAACCCCTTCCTCGACCGCGTCGGCCCGCTCTACGCGCGCCTCGCCGACGGCGAATTCGTGCTCGGCTTCCGCGTCGAGCCCGGCCACTGCAACCCCGGGGGCACCTGCCACGGGGGAATGATGTCGACGCTCGCCGACATGCTGCTGATCCTCGGCGCGAACGCGCAGGCGAACCTGCAGCGCTACATGACGACCGTGAACCTCTCGCTCGACTTCCTCGGCCCGGCGCCGAACGGCTGCTGGCTCGAGGGCCGCGCGCAGGTGCTGCGCGTCACGAGGAGCCTGGTGTTCGCACAGGGCACGATGACGCGCGACGGCGAGCCGGTGCTGCGCGCGAGCGCCATCCTCAAGCCGGTGGGCGAGCCGAGCCCGGATCACGGCGCCGCGCGCTACGCGGGCTGAAAGCTTCCGGGCGGACGCGGGCTCAGTGCGGGCGCGATCCCCCGTCCTGCCCGTCGACGTAGTACCAGCGCCCGGCCTCGCGCACGAAGCGGCTGATCTCGTGCAGCCGGTGGGCCCGCCCGCCGACCTTGCTGCGCGCGACGAACTCCACGCGCGCGTGCTCGGCGTCCTCGACGCGGTGGCCGCGCACGTCCAGGCCCAGCCACTTCAGGCCCGGCGGGTCCGGCGGCAGCTGCGCCGGCCGGGTCGACGGGTGCCAGGTGTCGAGCACGTAGTCGGCGAGCCCGAGCACGTACGCGCTGTAGCGCGAGCGCATCAGTGCCTGCGCGTCCGGCGCGTGCCCGCGCGCGGGCCCGGCGTGCCAGCGCCCGCAGCAGCCCGCGTAGGCAATCCCGCTGCCGCACGGGCACGGTGCGCCTGCGGCGGCGCCGGTTGCCGCGCGCCCGCTCACGCGAACGGCGCGGGCCGCTCGTCGGCGACCTCGAGCACCATCTCGACCTCGACCGCGATGCGGCCCGGCAGCGCCGCCATCCCGACCGCCGAGCGCGCGCCGCGCCCGCGCTCGGGCCCGAGCAGCTCGACGAACAGGTCCGAGAACCCGTTGATCACTTTCGGCATCTCGGTGAACTCCGGCGTGCAGTTCACCATCCCGAGCACCTTGACGACGCGCTCGACGCGATCGAGCGAGCCGAGCACCGCGCGGATCCCGGTGAGCATGTTCAGCCCGACCGAGCGCGCGCTCGCGTAGCCCTGCTCGGTGGTGAGGTCGTCGCCGAGCCGGCCGGTGATCGCGCTGCCGTCGGAGCCGCGCGGCCCGCACCCGGACATGAACAGCAGGTTGCCGACGCGCACGCCGGTCACGTAGTTGCCGGCCGCCTTGCCCGGCGGCGGCAGTTCGATGGAGAGCTCGCGCAGGCGCTGCTCGACGGACATGGTTCCCCCTGGATCCGGCCCGCGCGAGGACCCCGGGCGGGGTCCGGACCGGCGCGCGCACCGTGAACGAACGGCGATTCTCGCGTCTCGCGCGCCGGGGCGCCAGCGTGGCTCGCCAATCCGCCGATCCTTTGCGCCCGCTCAAGGGATCGCCCGACATCGGCCATTGCGGGCCGCGCGCCC
>Ga0268298_10003027_pt1 | contig 17622 bp, 9 predicted proteins | sample WWTPWeurt_MetaG_FD_194462 | JGI IMG/M metagenome (GOLD analysis project Ga0268298, IMG submission 194462) | Activated sludge microbial communities from WWTP in Nijmegen, Gelderland, Netherland - WWTP Weurt | ecosystem: Engineered > WWTP > Aerobic digester > Activated sludge | place: Netherlands...
GATGAGATCCGCTCTCCGGACGACCGCGGTTCGAAAGCGGGCCGAGAGCGGCACGGGGCCGGGCCGGGTGAGTACGATCGCCAGGATCGAACCGGCGATCACCACCAGCCCGAGGATCAGCCAGGTGAGCTGGCGACGCCGGTGCCGGTGGTGCTCGCGCTTGATGAGCTCAGGGAGCGAGGTGCCGCGGGGCGGGACGATCGGCGGAGCGACCAAGGTGGTCATAGCCGCCCTGGCTGCTGCAGGGGGTGTGCCGCCCTGCGCTCAACGGGAGCGACATGCCGGGCAGTCAGGCTGAAGGGCCGCCGCCATCGTTTTGATGGAGCTTCTGAGGTTCCCTGTCAGGGAGCTACGCGAAGGGTTGACCCTCTTCGGCCGAGCGCAGGAGGGCGCGATAGACCTCCTCTTGGGCGCCCCGGGAAGCCTGCGGACCCACGGCCTTCAAGATCCGCGTCGCCAAGGTCCCCTCCCGGAGCAAGAGGTCCAGGCTCGGGTGCCGCGGAACCCCGAGATGCTCGAGGAGGTGCGCCCACAGCTCACCGGCAGTAGAGCGACGCTGGCCGGCCGGAAAACCCAGGGCGCTCAGATAGTCTCGATCGCTGATCACCGCCGCCTCGCCCTGCACCATGGTCGACAAGAACAAGGTATGGAGCGGCGGGACCTCGAAGCCCTTCTGCACCGCGGTGTCGCAGAGGCGCTGCTCGACCAGGGCCTGCACCACCGCGCAGCACAGCTCCGCGATCGCCAGATCAGCCGCCGGGCACTCCTGAACGTCGATCACCCGAATCTCGATGGCGCCCCGATCGAAGCGGGCGATCGCGCCGCGGGCGTTGGCGAACTCATGGCGGAGCAGGCCCTCGGGGTCGAGCGGCGCCGTGTCCGCCCAGATGCGCTCCAAGATCTCGCGGTGATAGTCCTCGGGCGTGAAGACCTGCTCCGGGATGACTTGGCCCGTCGCGCTGGGGATGCGCCGAGAGTTCATCCGATAGTAGGCCAGCCGATTATCGAGGAGCCCCGTCACCCGACCCTCGACCAGGGGCGAGCTGGCGGCCAAGGCGGGGAGGAGCGGCAGCACGAGCCTGATCGCCGCGTGGAGCCGGCCAAACTCCTCCGCCCCGGTGAAAGGCAGGTTGATGTGCATGCTCTGCAGGTTCGACCAGCCGTGTCCCCGGCAATCGAAGATGCGGTCGAAGGTCCGATAGACCTCGGTGTACTCGTGGGGCCAGATCTTGGTCTCGACCGCGGGATCGAACCAGGGGTGCATCGCGCTCGGCAGGATCGCCGCCCCCCTCTTCTCCAAGGCCTCATTGATGCGGCGCAGGTCTCGCTGAAAGAGGTCAGCCAAGCCGCTCAGGCTGGGCGCGGGTCCGTCGGTCTTGAGCTCGATGACGTGCTGAACGAGCTCGTTGGACCAGGCGGTGTCGCCGAAGCTGAGGTCAGAGGCCGGGCCGCCCGCGAAGTCCGCCAGCAAGAGGTCAGCGATGGGCTTGGCCTTCAGCGTGGCCCGATCGACGATCATGTACTCGAGCTCGATCCCGTAGCCTTCAAAGAGGCGCAGGCTCATGTTCCCCGCTCCTTCTGCCGCTCGATCCGGTCCAAGAATCCCCGCATGATCGTGGCGTAGAGCTTCTCTTTCAGCGTGGCGTCTTCGGTGCCGGCGTCGATGTTCGGGTTGTCGTTGACCTCGATGACATAGTACTTCCCGTTGGCCTCCTTGATATCGACGCCGTAGAGCCCGTCGCCCATCAGCGCCGCGGCCTTCTCGGCCAGCCGCACCAACTTCCGGGGGGCGGTCTCCACCGGGATCGTCTCCGACTTGCCATAGTTGGTCTTGCCGTCCCCGTCGCGCTGGATGATCTGCCAGTGGCGCTTGGCCATATAGTACTTGCAGACGAAGAGCGCCTCACCGTTCCAGATCCCCACCCGCCAATCGAAGGTGGTGGGGAGCCACTCCTGGGCGATGATCAGCTCGGACTTCTCGAGGAGCTTCTCCACCGCGGCGTCGAGATCGTCGGCCGATTCCACCTTGGCCACGCCCGCCGAGAACGCGCTGTCGGGCTGCTTGAGCACACACGGAAAGCCGAGGGTGGCGATGATGCCCTCCACGTTGTCCTTGTGCACCACCAGGGTGCGGGGCGCGGGGATCTTGTGCCGCTCCAGCGACTCGCTGAGGAAGACTTTGTTGGTACAGCGGAGAATGGACTCGGGATCGTCGATCACCACCAGGCCCTCCGCCTCCGCGCGCTGAGAGAAGCGGAAGGTGTGGTGGTTGACCGAGGTGGTCTCGCGGATGAAGAGCGCGTCGAACTCCCCCACCTTGCCATAGTCATCCTTCTCGATGAGGTCGACCTCGAGGTCGAAGACCTGCCCGGCCTTGATGAAGCGATCGAGGGCCTTCGGGTTGGACGGGGGCTCCTTCTCCTCGGGGTTGTAGAGGATGGCCAGGTGGTAGCGGGACTTGGCCTTCTTGATGGCCATGTTCCGGCGGCCCGAGAAGTACTCCCGCGCCGAGTCGATCACGAAAGGCCGATGCTCCTCCGGGATCTCGGAGGCGGGGATGGGGCTGACGTGCTGGAGCTCCCAGCCATCCTCGTTGTTGGCGAAGACCGCGCGGAGAAAGGGGGCCTCGAACTCGTTGAAGATGTGCTTGGCCAGGCGATCATACTTCTTGGCCACGTTGCGGCCGAAGTAGATGCTCAGCACGAACTTAGAGGCCTTGATGTGTTGGAACTCGCGCGCGAGGAGCTCCTCCAGATCTTCGGAGACGAAGCGGGTGATCGTCTGGGACTTCATCTCCTGGATGGTGGAGATCGAGGGGATAGCGCGGTGACCCCGGGCCGCGGCCAAGAGCGAGACATAATATCCGAGGCTCTGGTAGCGGTAAGACTTGCAGAGGTTGAATACCTTGGTGCCGCGGGAGCGAGAGGAGGTTGGGTCGGTCAAATACCGCCGCGCCGAGATCACCTCGACGTCAGGGATCTCGAGCGGCCAATCCTGTTTGTTATTGACGACGACGAGGATCGACATTCCGTGGCTCGATGATCAGCAAGTTTGCGTCGTAGGTTAGGATGCCGAGGAGGATCGAGCCGACCAAACGGTCGATGCCCACCTCGTAGTAGAGATCGGGGGAGATCGGGTTCTCGAGCAAGGGGTCGGCCACCAGGACCGTGCGCTTGGGGCGGTCGTAGCCGCACAAGAGCACGAAGTGCCCCGAGGGCTCCCCTCGAACGTCGTCGTACTCATCACCCGGGCCATATTCGCGGGCCGTGCGATAGAGGTAGGTCGCGCTGAGCCCGGTGATGATCGGCTGCCGGCGCACCAGGTACTTTCGGATCAGCGCCGGGGTGAGGTCCTGAAATCGCACCGTCCCGCCGAGCTCCAGGAACTCGAGATAGGCCTCGGTACCCACCTGCAGCTTGCGGCGGCCTTGCTTGAAGGCCAGCTGCGCCAAGAGCCGTTCCTTGAGGGGCGAGGGCCCGGGCGCCCACCAGGTGGGATCGAACATCTGGAGGTTGTAGGTATAGATCTCGGCGTTGAAGCCCTGCTTGAGCGCGTGACAGCCGAGGAGCACCGCGAGCGTGCCGCCCCCGTCGAGCTGAGGGACCTCCTGCACGACCTGCGGCAGAGGGATCTCCAGCGAATAGTAGCGATAGAGCGCGTGCAAGCAGGTCGGACCGCACGTGACGTCGTCCGGCTGCGGGAGCATCTCGACCTGGAGCCTGTCCATTCGGGACCGCTCGTGGAGGTAGCACGCCAAGAACACGGCGGATAGCGGCGGGCATTCTCTTCGCTGATGTGCGCTTTCGCCCCACCGGCCAGCGGTGCGTCAGGCTCAGCCCCATGCTACGAGCCTGCGGGATAGGAAGCCGGCCTCCCCTGGGCCTTGTTCCTACGCCGAGCCAGCCATGAACAACCTCGCCCGATCGTTCCCCCTTGCCACCGCTCTCCTCTTGGTCGCCTGCCAGCCGTCGAAGACGGAGCCTGGGCGGAGCACGCCGTCGAAGGCGCCGGATGATCCGAACGTGGTCCGCGTCGCCTGGGTCAGCCCGAGCGGCACCACCACGACTCGGACGATCGAGGTCCACTTCAGCCAGCCGGTCGTGGCCGAGGCTGAGCGCGGCAAGGAGGTCCCGGCCAAAGGTCTCCTGGAGCTCACGCCACCGGTCCCGGGCACGCTGGTCTGGGTCGATCGCGACGTCCTCGTCCTAACCCCGACCGAGCCCTTTCGGCCGGCCACCCACTACGTGGGGAAGGTCTCGATCACTCCCCCAGCGGGCAAAAAGTTCGGCGGCGATGACAGCTTCCGCTTCAACTCAGAGCTGCTGGAGCTGCGGGCGATCGAGCCCTTTGTCAGCGGGGTCGGCGCAGTGACGGTGCGGCTCAACCTCCAGTTCAGCCTCCCGGTGAAGCCCGCCGACGCTGAGAAGCTCATCCACTTCACCCGGGCAAACGGCGAAGCGGTCAGCGCGATCTTGGAGACCAAGGTTCCCTCGGCCACCCTGGCCTTCCGTTTGGCGGCGATCGACGTCTCCTCGGGGTCCGCCGACGTCAAGGTTCGTATCGGCGCTGAGCTCGGCGCGGCCGCCGGTGGTGAGTCCATCGGCGGCGTGGTGGAGCGCTCGCTGACCCTCATGAAACCGAGCGCGCTGGTCGTAAACCAGATCTATCCCGCCGAGTCGGGGGGGCAATATCTCATCTACATCCGCTTCAGCGATCAGGTTGACTCCGAGACCCTCCAAGCCGCCATCAGCGTCAAGCCCGCGACCAAGCTCACCGTGGAGAGCTCGGGCGCCATGGCCACGATCCGCGGCACCTTCAAGCCCAACTCCACCGTAGAGGTCACCGTCAAGAAGGGCCTGGCCGGGTTGAGCGGCGGGGTGCTGGAGGACGAGGTCACTCGCAGCGTGGTCATCCAGGGCCTCCAGCCGGAGCTCCGCTTCGCCCACGCCGGGACCTATCTGCAGCGCGGCGGAGGGCAGAAGTTCTCCCTCGAGACCGTGAATATCAAGAAGCTCAAAGTCAGCGTGGATAAGGTCTTCGAGAACAACATGGTCCACGTGCTGCCCCGCCTCCGGCAGAACACCCGCTACTGCGGAGACTATGGCTGTGATGGTGAGGAGTACTATGGCGACTACTATGGGGATGGTTATGGTTACAGCGGCTATCAGTACTACGGTGACATCGGGACCTTCGGCAGCAACGTGCTCAGGGGAGAGGTCGAGGTCACCGACAAGCCCAACGAATGGGTGACCACCAACCTCCCCTTCTCCGACGTCAACAAGGACAACCGTTTTGGCCTCTACCGCCTGCGCGTCATGGACGCCGAGCAGCAGTGGCGCTACGCGGAGAAGTGGCTCCTGGCCACCGATTTGGGCGTGAGCGCCAAGGTTGGCCGCGATCAGGCGCGCGTGCTGATCATCTCCCTCACCACCATGAAGCCCGTCCCGGGGGCCCAGGTCGAGCTCCGCAGTTCGACCAACCAGGTCGTGGGCAAAGGCATCACCGACGCCACCGGCGCCTACACCCAAGACATCAGCGGCCTCAAGCCTACGGAGCCCGTCGCGGTCATCACCGCCTCCAAGGACGGCGACTTCTCCTATCTGGCGCTGGCCAGCACCGCCCTCAAGACGGCCGACTTCGACGTCGGGGGCCAGGGAGACACCACCGCGCCCTACGAGGCTTATGTCTACTTGGATCGCGGCATTTACCGCCCCGGCGACCCCGCCCGGATCACCGTGCTGGTCCGGGATAAGTTGCTCAAGACGCCGCCCCCCTTCCCTTATACTCTGGAGATCAGGAACCCCCAGTGGCGCGTCTTTCAGACCCTGAAGGGCACCACCGAAAAGGACGGGGCCAGCAGCTTCACCGTGGAGTTCCCCAGCGACGCCCCCACCGGGAGCTACGCGGTCCGCGTCCTCGGCGCCTCGGGGGAAGACGCGGTGCTCGGCCGGGAGACGATCAAGCTCGAAGAGTTCATGCCCGACCGCATCAAGGTCGTCGTCACCCCCTCCTCACCCACTGTGGCGCCCGGCGATCCCATCAACTTCGACATCGCGAGCAACTATCTGTTCGGCCCTCCCGCCAAGAGCTTGCCGGTGGAGGCGAGCTGCCAGTACAGCTACGCCTCGGTCACCCCGGAACAATACTCCGGCTTCGGCTTCGACGCCGCCTATGGCAAGGTCAACGACGGGGTCGATCTTGGGGAGAGCACCCTCGACGCCGAGGGCAAAGCCAGCCTCTCCTGCGCCTGGGAGACCGGTAGCAAGCCCGCCCAGCGCCCCATCCGAGTGAGCCTGCTAGCGACCGTCTCCGAGAACGGCGGGCGCGCGGTCACAGGCGTGGGCTCCCAGGTCGTCCACCCTCTCCCCCACTACGTCGGCGTGCGCCGGAACAGCGCCAGCTACTATGTCGCGGTCAAGAAGTCGGCGGAGCTTCAGGCCTTGGTCCTCGACCAGTCCGGTAAACCCAAGCCTGGCGTCGCGCTGACCGGCACGGTGGAGCGCGTGAGCTGGAAGTCAGTCCTCAAGCTGGTCAACGGTCGTTACCAATACACCAGCGAGCGGACCGCGGTGCACGTGGCCGATCTGAGCGCCAAGAGCGGGACGGCCCCCGTCACCGTGGAGTATGCGCCGGATCAGCCCGGTTGGTACGACGTCACGGTGCAGGCCGGCGAAGCGCAGGCACAGACCAGCTTCTGGGCCTCCGGCGACGGCTACGCGGGCTGGGAGATGAAGGATCCCACCACGATCGGGCTCACGATGGACAAGGCCATCTACGCCTCGGGCGAGACCGCCAACGTCATGGTCCGCGCGCCCTTCGCTGGCCACCTCTTCCTCACGGTGGAGCGCGATCGAGTCCTATGGGCCACCGACGTGGTCATGACCGGAAACACCACCACGATCCCCATCCCGATTCAGGCGCTCATGGGACCGAACGCCTTCGTGGTGGCGACCTTGCTCCGGCCCTTGGGATCGGCCGAGAAGCTGGCCCCCATGCGGGCCTTCGGCGTGGCGCCCTTCAAGGTCAAGGCCGACCAGCACCAGCTCGAGGTAAAACTATCCGCGGTAGAGACCATGCGGCCCAACCAGCCGCTGGAAGTATCGCTGGACGTCGCCGGGGGCAAAGGCGCAGTCCAAGTCACGCTGGCCGCGGTGGACGAAGGTATCCTGCGGATCACCAACTTTGAGAGCCCCGATCCCTTCGCCTTCTTCACCCGGCGGCGGCGCCTCGGCATCGTCAGCTACGACATGTTCGAGGAGGTGCTGCCCGAGGTCGAAGGCCGCGCTTCAGCGGTCGTACGGGCCGGCGGCGGCGACGCGACCCGCACCAAGCACCTGAACCCGGTCAGCGTGAAGCGGGTCAAGCCGGTGGCGCTGTGGTCGGGCTTGGTCAAGCTCGACGCCAGCGGCAAGGGCAAGATCAAGCTCGACATCCCCCAGTTTCAGGGCCAGGTCCGGTTGATGGCGGTGGCCTTCGAGGGCGATAAGTTCGGCGCGGCCGCTCGCGACGTGACCATCCGCGACCCGATCGTACTCACCCCGACGTTGCCGCGCTTCGTCGGTCCCCTCGATAAGTTTGAGTTCCCGATCGACGTCTACAACGGCACCGGAGCGGCCGCCGAGATCGAGGTCAGCGTGGAGATCGACGGCCGCATCCAGGTGGTCGGAGACAAGAAGCAAAAGCTCAAGGTCGGCGAGAACGCCCAAGAGTCGCTGCGCTTTCAGCTCCTGGCCGACGAGGTGGCGGGCAAGGCGAAGATCACCGTGCGGGCCAAGGGCGGCGGTCAGGAGACCTACTCGGAGACCGAGCTGGCGATTCGGCCTCCGAACACGGTCACCACCGAAGGCGTCTCGATGGTGGCGCGCCCGGGAGAGCCGGCGAAGTTCAAAGTTCCGGCCGGATTCTTGCCGGGGACGATGAAGGTGCGGGTCACGGCCGGCTCGGCGCCGGTAGCGCGCTTCGGCGCGGCGCTGCAGTACCTCATCGGCTATCCCTATGGCTGCGTCGAGCAGACCACCTCCAAGGCCTTCCCGCTGCTGTATCTGAAGGACCTGGCCAAGTCGGCCGCCCCCGAGCTGGCCCAAGATCAGAGCATCGATCTGTACGTCAACGCCGGCATCGCGCGCCTGACCTCCATGCTCACTCCGGCCGGCGAGCTCTCCTACTGGCCGGGCGGGGGCTACGGCTATGCCTGGACCACCGTCTACGGCACGCACTTCTTGGTCGAGGCCAAGAAGGCCGGCTACCAAGTCGATGACGTGGTCCTCAAGCGGCTCCTCGATCACCTCACCCAGCTCTCCAATCAAGCCACCTTCCCGTACTATTCGCGCTACCCCGCGGACTTTCAGACCAACGCCTATGCGCTCTACGTCTTGGCCTTGGGCGGTCGCCCCAACCAATCGGCGGCGGTGTACTCGGCCGAGGCGATGAAGCGCATCCTGGCCGGCAAGAGCGCGCTGACCGGCATCGACTGGGTACCTACCGATGAACAGACGCGAGCGTTGATCGGCGGCGCGCTGCTGCTCGGCGGCGATCGCAGCAAGGCCGAGGACTTCATCAGCCGAGACTTCAACCTAGCCAAGCCCGGCGTCCGCCGTGACTTCTGGTCCAGCACCCGCGCTGACGCGCTCCTCCTGTCGGTGCTCGCTGACGTGCAGCCCACGCATAGGAGCGTCCCGGCGCTGATGACCGCGCTGATCAACCAAGCCAAGGTCGGGACCTGGTACAACACGCAGGAGAACGCGCTGGCGCTGGTAGCCCTCGGCAAGATCGGCCGGGCGATCGGCGCCGGTGGGCCGGTCACCGGGGCGATCCGCGTCGGCGGCAAGGAGCTGAAGAAGATCGATGGCGAAGCCCCCGTCTCGGTGCGTGACGACACCGGGGCCTGGATCGGACAGGAGCTCGAGGTCGCGGTCAGCGGAACGACCCCCGCCTTCGTGGGCTTTCAGGTCGAGGGCATTCGCCCCACGATCCCGCCGGCCAGAGCCCACGGCATCTCCATCGAGCGCACCTACCTTGATCGCGCCGGCCGCGCCCTCACCGGGGACAGCATCCACCAAGGCGATGTCGTCGTGGTCCGGATCGACGTGGGCACGAGCGGCGGCAGCCGGGTGAGCAACGCGGCGATCGTGGATCTGCTACCGGCCGGCCTGGAGATCGAGAATCCCCGACTCTCCGACAACCAGCTCGAGGGCTGGATGCAGAAGGACCGCTATGTGGCGGACTACTTCGATATCCGTGACGACCGGATCATCATGTTCGCCGACATCTATCCCGGGACGAAGCAGTACTATTACTATCTCGCGCGGGCGGTGACCCAGGGTGAGTTTGTGCTCCCGCACGCGCTGGTCGAATCCATGTACGATCCCGAGACCCAGGCCTTCGCCGGGGCCGGTAAACTGGTGGTCCGCGGGAGACGTTGATGCTGTCGCGCGTCGCCAGCGTGGCCGGGCGCTCGCTGCTCGCGGCGGTCGTCTTGGGCCTCCTCCTGGTGGGGCTGGCCCACCTGGTCCCCTTGCCGGAGCGAACGCGGCGCCCGAGCTCGCCCCTCTTCCTCGACCGCGAGGGGGGCTGGCTCCGGGTTCAGGTCACCCCGGATGAGGGCGGGATGGTCCGGATCCCGGTCAATCGCTCCGAGATCCCCGAGCCGCTGGTGCAGGCCCTGCTCAACTTCGAGGACCGCCGCTACTATTGGCACCTCGGGGTCGATCCCCTGGCGATCGCTCGGGCGGCCTGGTCCAACCTGTGGGCCGGGCGGGTGGTCTCGGGTGGCTCCACCATCACGATGCAGGTGGCCCGCATGCTGGAGCGGCGGCCCCGAACGATGCGGGCCAAGGCGCGCGAGATGCTGCGGGCGGTGCAGCTCGAGCTCCGCTACTCCAAAGACGAGATCTTGGAGCTGTACTTCAACCTCGCCCCCTATGGAGGCAACCTCGAGGGCGTGGGGACGGCCTCGTACTATTACTATGAGAAGGACGTCTCGAAGCTCCGCCTCGACGAGATCGCCACCTTGGTCGCGCTCCCAAACTCCCCCACCCTCCTCAACCCCCGGCGCGGCAAAGACCGGTTGTTCAGGCGCCGAAATGACGTGTTGGCCCGCATGGCCGACGACGGGCTGGTCGAGCGGGAGCGGGCCGAGGCGGCGGCGGCCTTGCCGGTGCACGCCGAGCGAAGGCCGGTGCCCTTCTTGGCTCCGCACCTAGCCCAGGCCATGCTGAAGACCCATCCCGAGACGCTGCGCTTTCACTCCACCATCGATCGCGAGCTACAGACGCGCCTCGAGCGCCTGCTCGCGGAGCACATCCGGCGCCTCTCGGCCAACGGGATCACCAATGGGGCGGTCGTGCTCATCGAGAATGAGACCCGGAAGGTTCGCGCCTATGTGGGCTCGGCCTCCTTCTTCGATGCGGTCCATGACGGGCAGGTCGACGGGGTGCAGGCCCTCCGCTCGCCGGGTTCTACGCTGAAGCCCTTCGTGTACGCGCTGGGTCTCGACCGCGGCCTCATCGGAGTGAACACGCTCCTCGAGGACGTGCCCCTCAACTACAAGGACTGGTCGCCCGCGAACTTCGACGGCAAGTGGCACGGCGTGGTGCCGGCCAAGGAAGCCTTAGCCCGCTCCCTGAATGTGCCCGCGGTGCGCCTGGCGGAGAAGCTCGAGCCGAGTGGGCTGGTGCACCTCCTCGGAGACGCGGGCTTTCGCACCGTGGTGGCCAGCCCGAACCGCTACGGCCTGGCCAGCGTGCTCGGCGGGGTCGATGTCTCGCTGCTCGAGCTCACCAACTTATACGCGACCCTGGCCAGCGGCGGGGCCCACCGACGCCCGATCCTGCTGGAGGAGGAGGTCAACACCACCGAGCAACCCCACCAACTCTTCAGCCCCGGCGCGGCTTATTTGGTCGCCGATATCTTGACCGACGTCCGGCGGCCGGAGTTGCCAGATAGTTGGAAGGACGCGGTCTCGATGCCGCGGGTCGCTTGGAAGACAGGCACTTCTTATGGTCACCGCGACGCCTGGAGCATGGGCTTTACGCCGCGCTGGACGGTGGGAGTCTGGGTGGGGAACTTTGACGGCGCCGGGGTACCCGAGCTCATCGGGGTCGAGGCCGCTGCGCCGCTGCTATTCACGATCGTGGAGGGCTTGCCGGGGGTGGCAAGCGATCCTTGGTTCGACCGGCCGAGCAGCGTGGGTACGCGCACGGTCTGCGCGCTCTCCGGGGAGCCGCCGGAGCCGAACTGTCCTCACCGGCAGACCGAGCTGGCCCTGCTCGAGCGAGCCCCCGCCCCGCGCTGCAAGCTCCACCAGCGCATCGACGTCGACGACGATAGTGGTCATCGCCTGTGCTCCCACTGCCGCCAAGGACGCAACTATCACCCGGAGACCCACGTGGTCTGGCCCGCCTCGGTGGCCGCCTATCTGGCGGAGGCTGGCGTCGCAGTCGACCGGGTGCCGAGCCACGAGCCGAGCTGCACCCACGGGATGAGCGGGGATGCGCCCGAGGTCCGCTCGCCCGCAGACGGGGACCAGTTCGTGCTCCGGCCCGGAGTGCCGCTCGAGCATCAGCAGATCGCGCTCATTGCCTCTACCCAAGGCGGCAGCGACGAGCTGTACTGGTTCGTGGATGAGCAGCTGGTAGCGACGGTGAAGCCGGGGACACCGGTGATGATCGCGCCGGTGCCGGGGTCCCATCGGCTGGTGGCCATGGACCGCGAAGGGCGGCGCGCGCAGGTGTCGATCGGGGTGCGGGAGGCGGACTAGTCCACCCTCAGGGAGTCGCCGTAACAGACCAATGTACGGTCTCGGCCAGGTTGGGGTCGGGAGTACCGGAGGTGGCTTTGTCGCTGAGCACGCGGAGATAGTACGTCGTGGCGGCGTCGATGGAGAGCGGGATGCTCGTCCCCATCGTGGAGCCGCGCCCGCCGCCCGGGACCGAGGTGAGGCCGGCGCCGTCGGGGAAGGCCGTGGACAAATAGATGCTCGCGCGTTGGCCGCCGGCGACGTCGAAGCTCACCGTGAAGTGGGTCTTTCCGGCAGCCCAGGCGCCGTTGCCCGCGAAGGAGTAGACCCGCTGCTCGCCGGGCTCGAGGGCCACGTTCTGGGTGATCGTCGGATCGGCCACCGCGATCGGAGGAGGCATCACGAAGGCTCGCATCACCACGTCGGTGCTCGCTCCGCTCATCATAGACTGCGGCTCCACGTCGAAGACCTGGGGCGTCGTGCTGGTCATCACCCAGGGCCCGAAGTTGGCGAAGAGAAGCTCCGAACCGGGATCCTGGAAGCCGTCTTGAAACCAAGTGGTGAAGAAGTAGGCGTAGCCGGTGCCGGATACTTTCCCGGTGACGATCGTGCCGACCGGGGCCTGAAAGCTAAAGCTCAAGGGGGTGGGGCGAAAGGCCGTCGTGCTCACTGACGCCGGCGCGGAGTTCGTGCCCAGGGTGATGGGGGTGGCGCGCCATATCCGGAGGCCGAAGTCCGGATCGGGAGGACAGTTGGCGCCTTCGAGTTTGCGCAGGCCCACGAGCTGCAAGCCTGAGCGCCGGACGGTCTGCTGCGTGCTCCTCTCGGCGAAGCGGAGGTCTTGATAGTAAAACCGCCCGTTGAACTGTCCGCACACCCGGGCGTTGCTGAGCCGCAGGACGTCGCCCTGGGTCGCGGTGAAGGTGAAGCCCAAGGTACCCGAGGTCCCGTTCACGGTAGCCTCCTGATTGGTGCCCAAGACGAAGGGGAGGATCGTCGTGATGGGCTCGATGGCCACGAGGAAGCTGCGGTCAGCGTCGGGCGGGGCGTCGACCTCCACCAGGTAGTCGCCGCCGGCCTCGAGGTAAACGGGAACATATCGCTGATCCCCGACGGCGTCCTCGAAGAAGGAGAAGGACTCGATGAGCACGCCCGCTGCGCTGCGAATGTAGAGGGTCCCGGGCAAGCTGGTGCCGCTGACGGCGCGGACCAAGATCGCGGTGTGGACGGCGGCCGAGAAGCGGAGGCTCTGGGGGCCCATGAGGTTGCCGCTGTAGGGGATCGTGATCGGCGTGGTCACCACTCCCGCGTCGGCGGCGCCCGAATCTGGGTCGGGCGCGATCCCGAGATCCTCGAGGCCCGCATCCACGGGGTCAGCTGCGTCCATGAACCCGGTGTCCTGCGCGAGCGCGTCCGCTCCGGTTCGGGCGTCGCGGGTCGGGGTGGCGTCCTCCACCAGCAGGCCGAGATCGTCCATGGACACCGAGGCAGAGGGACAACCGGTGAGGGTGAGGAGCAAGAGACCCCAAATCGGCGCGGTATTTCGGAGCATCCCCTGCTCTAACCTCGGCAAGGGGCCAGCGCAACTCACCCCGGAGTGTCGATTTGGCAGGTCAGCTTGGCAAAGACGACGTGCCAAGGCCGTGAGCGCCAGCGCGAGGACCTGGCACGCCGCCTGCGTTGGACCTGGAAATGGCGCGCATTCTCGAGTTTCTGCTGATTGCCATCGCTGGACTGCTCGGTGGACGACTCGTGGCGACCGCACTATCGGACATCCCTAGCCCAGACCTCGCACCGAGGCCGCCCGTGGCCCGCGCCGCCCCACAGCCGCCGCCGACGCACGCCTTCCTCGACCGCAACCTGTTCCACGCGGAGCGGGAGCGGCCAGCCAAGTCAGCGCCACCCATCGCCTCCGAGGAGTGCATCCGGGCGAGGTCTCGCGCGCGTCTCGTCGGGACCGTCGTCTCCTCGGCCGCCGATCGTTCCGTCGCGGTGTTCGCCCCGGCCCCGGGCCAGTCGGTCGGCCTCTATGAAGGTGAGTCACTCAACGCGGCGACGGTGCGCCACATCGAGCGAGCCAAGGTGGTGGTCGAACGAGACGGTCACTGCGAGCTCTACTTCCTGGACGACGAGGCTGAGGGCCTCGCTGAGTCCGCCGCGCGACCAGCAGCACCGGACGCCCTGGGCGCGAGCATTCACGCCCTCGGCGCGGAGCGCTACGAGATCCCTCGGCGTTCGATCGACGAAGCCCTCTCGAACCCGGCCGCGCTCGTCGGGCTAGCCCGCATCGTCCCCGCCTTCGTGAACGGGTCGGCCGCGGGCTTTCGGTTGTCGGCGGTAAGGCCGGATAGTTTGCTCACGCACCTCGGTCTCCAGAGCGGCGACCTCATCGAGCGGATCAACGGCTATGAGCTCACCAGCCCAAGCCAAGGGATGGAGCTCTACACCACGCTCAGAGAGCGTTCGGTCATCACGGTGGACCTGGTGCGAGGAGGCGCTCGCCGCAGCGTTACTTATGAGATCCGCTGAGGCCGACGACAGCCCCTACTCCGCCGGGAAGCCGATGATCCGCCCGAACACCAGGGAGTAGCGCTCCGTCTCCGCCTCCCAGCGGAGGAAGAGCTGCACTGGCACGCCTGGCTCAGCCCCGCTCGGCCCCAAGATCCAGGCCTCGATCGTGGGTGGGGCGGGCGAGCGCGGGCCGGCTGAAGACGCAACGGCGATGCTGAGTACGTCGATGGGAAGTGACACGTTGCCCTGCTCCTGGTGGCTCGAGCGGACGCTGCGCACCGTGCCGCTCACCTCGAGGTCGGAGTGCTCCCCGCACCAACTCAGGTGATCCTGCGGCGGCACGAAGTCCGCGCCAAAGAGCGTGGGCCCGGACGGGGCCAGGCGCGCGAAGTCAGCGATCTGCTGCGGTAGCAGCGCTTCCAGGGGCGGCGTCGAGGTCGCCGTGGGCCATAGCTGGATCTCGAGCGCGGCCGGGAGCGCATCGGCGGGGCGGAGCGCGTGATAGTAGCCCGGCGCGGAGACCGCCAAGGCGTGGTGATACTCGGGAACGCCGTGCATCATCAGCGGGAAGACCCACTCGCTCTCGGTGAGCTCGGCAATCGCGACCTTGCCTTGAAGGTCCGTCCTCAACTCCATCGAACGATCTGCTACGCCATAGGGATAGTGGTAGCGGACCATCGTGACCGAGGCCTTGGCGATCGGGGCGCCGCTCGGCCCCGCGACGACGAGGAGCGCGAGCTCCGGCTGGACGCGGACCTCCCGCGGCACTGGGAGCGGGATGCAGGCGGACCCGCTCGCCCAGGCCAGGCCGAGGATCAGGCGCGCGCGACTCACTTTGCCTTGTCGTTCCGCTTCGTGAGGGCCTCGGTCGCCTTGCGCGAGAGCCAAGGCTCGATGCCGGTGATGGTCAAGGTCCCGCCGAGCCCACCGCCCTCGGGTGCCAAGCGACCGCTGAGCGCCAGCCCCGATTCCTGGAGCGAGCCGGCCAGGCCCTGTACGACCTCGTCCAGCTTGGCCTCCAGCGGGCCCAGCTCCGCGGCGGAGGACTCGAGGAGGACCCGCAGGGAGAGTCGGTCGGCGGACTCCAGGTCAAAGCCGACCGCTAAGGCCGTGGCCTCGCTGAAGGCGGCGGCCTCACCGTCGGCGGTGCCCCGGCTGAGGAGTGCGGCTAGGCGCTCGCCCCCGCCGCTGAGCACCATGCTGGCGTCGCCTCCCACGGCCTCAGCCAAGCGCTGGAGCTCGGCGGGGAGAGGAACCGGGCCGTCGATCGCGCGATCGATCAGCTCCCGCAGGCCCGCCCGGTCGCTCCCGAGCAGCACGGTGCTCCCTGCAAAGGATAGTTCAAGGTTCGCACCTCCGAAGATCTCATGCTCTCGGTACTCACCCAAACTATCCTTGGAAATGAACTGCTCGACCAAGCGAATCGCTCCCCCGAGGCGCCGGAGGTTGATGGCTCCGACGAAGCGGGTGCTGCCGTCCTCCAGGGGCTCGAGGTTGATCGTGCTGTCGCGCGGCCACATCAAGCGGATGACCATACGAGAGTCGCTCCGCTGTAAGCGGGCCAAGAAGCGGAGCTCCTTGGGTAGCTTGCTCGAGCGGTCGAGGCGCTGCGCCTCGTCCAAGGCACGGGCGATCACGTCCAGGGCCGCGCCGACCCCGGGGTCCTCCACGTCCGAGTGCACCCGAAAGAGCCCCACGGAGGTCGCGCTCACCGCCGTGGCGCTCGGGACCTGGTTGCCGGGGGAGATCAGCCAGTAGAGCCCCATACCGCCGGTGACCAGGCTCCCGGCGAAGAGCACGCCGAAGCCGATGACCACCACCATCAGCACTTTGGCGCCGGTGGACCAGGTGGACCAGCCGCGCCGCGGCGGCGGCCTCGCCGGCATCTCCTCAGGGGTAGCGGACATGGCCGCGGAGTCTGGCGCCTCCAGCGCTCTCCGGCAAGCCCACTCCGGGAGTGCCGAAGACGGCCTTAGAGACGGCCCATGGTGACCCGCCGGAAGCCGTACTTGTTGTGAGTCGCGCCGGGCCGAATGAAGCCGGCGATCCCGATGCCGCTGCCGCGCGCGACGCGAGCGGGGTTGCTACCGTCGTAACCCACCCAGAGCACGCCGTTCAGGTAGAGGCTGAGCACGTCCCCGACCCTGGTCGCGCGCACGACGTCGCCATCGACCGGGATGCGCCCCGACGCCGGTCCGCCGACGTTGCCGAGGTTGACGAAGTCAGAGGGGCCACCGTCCAGGTACATGATGTCGACGCCGCCGCCCGAGTTGAAGAGGAACTCATTCCAGATGCGGGTGCCAGACGCGCTCGAGCAGCCCAAGATCAGCTCGAGCTCATGGTTGGAGCCGGCCGCGTTGGCGTCGTAGCCGGGCTCCTTGTAGATGACGGCCTCGATGTACTGATCGCCCGAGAAGCCTGGAACGAACGCGAAGCTATCGTCATACTCGATGCCGCCGTGCGTATCGATGGCGATGTGGGTGACCCCGTCAGAGGCCAGGGCGATCTCCATATTGGTCAAGTTTCCCGGCGCCACATTGCCGCCGACGCCCTGCGTGTTGTTGCTCCAGATGCCGCCGACAGAGAGCGGGTTTTGAAGGGCCAGGGTGGTGAAGTCGAAGCTGAGCGCCCCCGCCGGAGTCCCGACGTCTGGCGCGGCGCTCCCCGCGTCTGGCGCGGCGCTCCCCGCGTCTGGCGCAGCGCTCCCCGCGTCTGGCGCAGCGCTCCCTGCGTCCGGCGCAGCGCTCCCTGCGTCCTGCAGAGCGCTCCCCGCGTCCGTCCCCCCACCACCCACCGAGTCCATGACCGCGGCGTTCATATCCGCCCCGATCTCCGCGGCGCTCAGCGCTCGCGAGTACAGCCGCACATCGTCGACAGAGCCATTCCAAGGGTAGGCGTTGCCATTGCAGCGACCTCCAAGCTCCAGGGCGTTGCCGGTGGCCGGCAGCGTGATCCCCGCGGCGGGCGTGGTCCCGCGGAGCGCACCATCGACGTAGATGAGTACGTTGCTCCCGTCGTAGACGCCGGCGATGTGATGCCAGGCCCCATCGGTCACGGTGGTCGTACTATCGACCTTCTCGAAGGTATTGCCGGCGCCTGCACGGTAGACGATAAAAGTCGCTTTGCCCTCCACGAAGAAGCTGGTGCCGAGCTCGAAGGGTCCGCCCGAGGCCGCGCCGTCGCAGCCAGACTTATCGACGATGTGCTTTTCACCGCTGGCGGTGGTGCGGATCCAGGCCGAGACCGTGAGCCGAGTGAGGCCATCCAGCGCGTTGACGTCACCCATCGTCACGTAGGCCCCTCCGCCGTTGAAGCTCAGCCCACCGCCGCTTCGCCCGGCGCCCCAGCTCGGGCCACCGACCAAGGTGCCGGCC
>Ga0268298_10003028_pt1 | contig 17606 bp, 21 predicted proteins | sample WWTPWeurt_MetaG_FD_194462 | JGI IMG/M metagenome (GOLD analysis project Ga0268298, IMG submission 194462) | Activated sludge microbial communities from WWTP in Nijmegen, Gelderland, Netherland - WWTP Weurt | ecosystem: Engineered > WWTP > Aerobic digester > Activated sludge | place...
GTCGCAATTCGCCCGACGTTTGTCACGAGGCCCATGAAGTCGAGGACAGGAACGCCTTGGCGGGAGACGGGTGCCATTTTGAAGCCCTCGGTTTCAGTTTACGCAAGTTGTGAACACGTACACTACTTTGTACAGTATCTGACGGTCATGTGTTCCGCATGTAACTGAGCCCGCGGCCGGCCACGCCCTGGAACATCCCCCGCGTGCCGGCAACATCGGGACCCATGTAGTTCTGACCGTCCTGCTCGCGGGCTTCCTTCTCCGCACGCTCGTACTCGTTGACCTCATCACCCAGGCGATCGATCCGCAGGTTGACCCGCAGGTTCTTCATCGCCATCTGGACAAGGAAGTTGAACATCGGCCCCTCGGCGACGTCGAGGCGGCTCGAGATCGTGTAGCCACGCTTGGTCACCGTGGCCGTGGCGGCTTCGGCCAGCGTCAGCGACGTGGCGCTTTCGACTGATTCGATGCGGTACTCGTACTGTGGCGGCGTCACCGAGTCGAATGCCGTCGGCGGCTTGGCGTCGTAGCTGACCCGCAGGACCCCGCCGACCATCGCCTGGCTGAACTCCGTGGCCGTCCCGGTGACCGTCAGGGAACCGTTCGTGGTGGCGATCGTGCCGGCGTTGGCATCGACGACGAGCGGCCGCAGGGGGATCCGGCGGTACTGGAACTCGCAGGAGGTCACCTCGCCGGGCGGGCACCAGAACATCAACTGCTCGCGGCCGTAGCCCGACTGGATGAGCGTGAACATATACGGCGTTCCGACGCCGTCGTTCCAGTTGCGTCGGCGGACGAAGTCGTCGATCGGCACCTTCTCGATGACACGGTTGTCGTTGGCCATGATCGGCTTCGTCATGCTGGCGAAGTCGGCCGGCAGGTCGTAGCGGTTGCGGTAGATCGTGTAGGTCGTGCCCGCGGCAACGTCGTCACCGGGATTGTTGTCGGACTTGAGTTGGGCGGTGGTGCTCGAGAGCCGGGTGGCGATGTCGTAGTGGACGCCGCTGAGGACGATCGTTCCGTAGCCGCCGACCCAGGTGGGGAAGGTGCCGCCGGTGAGGGTGAGGAGGCGCTCGGCAGCGCCGCCGGTGTGGTCGTAGGCGACGGTGCCGGTGTTGTAGCTGGCCGAGGTGATGAGCTTGGCGTAGGTGCTGTAATACTGCCAGGAGTGCTTGAGCGGCAGTTTCTCGACCGCTTCGTAGGCGCTGCGGATGACCGCGGCGGACTTGTGGCTCGACTGGTCGTTGCCGATGTAGGCCCGGAGCCGGTCGATCAAATCGAGATATGACCTCACGACTTCACCTTGGCCTTCTTCCGGTGTTTCGGGGCCACGTACTGGCCCTTCTTGTTCGGCGGCGAGAGCCGCTCCGCGACATCATAGCGTTTTTTCTCGACCTCGTGCGGCGCGATCTCGCCCGTCGACACCAGCCGGCCCAGTTCCCGATCGACAATGTCGTCCGCGATCGGGATCGACGGCTCGGGTTCCCGTTCGACGGCTTTGACGCCGAGTTGCTCGGAGCCCCAGCCGCGGCGCCGCAGGACCGCCTTGGCCTCGTCCATACTGCCGACCCAGGCTTCCGGGTCACCGGGAAACCTCGCCAGACCGCCCTGGTAGGTGCGGCCGTTGATCGCAACGCCGGCTTTCTTGGCGGGATCGAGGTAGGCCTTGCGGACCTTGTCGTCGGAGGTCTCGAAGCAGCCGGCTCCCTCCTTGGCGCCGCGGAGGAAGACGGCTTGGGTGCCGAGGTTCGGGACTCCGAAGCGGCGTTCGGCGGGCTTGCCGCACTTCTCGCAGGTGGGATCGGCTTCTTGCTTGACGCTGGTGGTGATGCGTTCGAACTTGAACCGGCACTTCACGCATTCGAAGTCGAGGATCGGCATCGGCAGTCTCCGGGGTCGGGATCATTGTAGAATACGCACCATGCCCGATCTCGAAGAAGACGATTCCGACGACGCGGAGACGGAACTCCCTCCAAGCGCCGTCGAAGCCTCCAAGGTGGAAGAAGACCTCATCGCGAAGTGCAATAACGCGATCGCGGTGCTCATGGAGCACTGCGACAGCGTTCAGGTGATCTGCACCCGGGTCCTGCCCATCAGCGGCGGGACGATCCGGGTGGGATGCGGTGGCGGGAACTGGTTTGCCAGGCTGGGTTCGGTCCAGTCCTGGCTCAAAGAGAACAGCGATTTGGCGTGAACTTGTCGAGTGTGCCAGCGGTCACAAACCAGCGACGGCCCTTCGAGGATGTGACTCTTACCCACCGTCTCGGCGGCACAGTTGCGGCGGCAGGAATCGAACCTGCGTATTCCGGATTATGAGACCGGCGAGAAGCCACTTCTCAACACCGCAATGAACACCATCCTACGCAGCAGGAGGCGCTCCGGCACCGGCAGGTTCGCCCGGAGCCCCCATCGGCATCGGCGGAGGCAGAGGCTGGATCGTGAACCGGTGCCCATCCCGCAGGCCGATCGAGTCCGCCCACGCCTGCACGAGGGCATTGAAGGGTCCGACCTGGCCCATGCCGGCGACCTGGAAGAGCGGCTGCAGGAGCATCTGCATCGCCTGATTGATGTCGTCGACGAGTTGCCCCTTGTTCGGTTTCTGGGTGCTGTCGGCTTCGATCCGCATCTTGACCGCCATCACCTGCCGCGGGTCCTGACCGTAGACGAACATCTGCCAGGCCATCTGGCCCACCGGGCCGAGGTAGAACTCGACGTCTTCGGGTCGGAGGTTCCAGTAGTTGGCCAGCTTCTCGCGCTCGGCCGCGCGGCCCATTGAGTCCTGCACCTTGTCGGCCATGTCGTCCGGCCGCACGTTGACCGCCTCGTACTTCTTCTCGCTCTCGTTGGCGCTGCGCATCTGTTTCGATGAGAGTCCGTACATGAGTTCCGTGAGCCCGACGCGGAGGTCGAACTGCTCGCTGATCGCGGCCAGCACTTTCCAGATGTCCGGGTTCCAGGTGGGATGCTGGAGCCAGTTGACGAACTCCTGGATGCCCTGCTTGCCGTCCATGCCGATCGTCTTGAAGACGGTCAGGTCCGGGCCGTTCTTGATGATCTCGACCAGTTCGTCGCTCGCCGAGGCGTCGATGGCGATGAGGTCCCGGCACGTCGTTTTGATCTTCGACGCCAGCTTCGCATAGGCCCAGTTCAGGAACTTCAGTTCCCCCATGCCCGGGGTGAGGTGGGAGAGCGGCCACGGGTCCTTGGGAACCTCGTGGAAGTAGATCGGCGTGAACGGCCAGGCCCGGTCGATCCAGTACGGCGTCGGCCACTGCAGAAGCTGCTGGGCCGTCTGCCAGGCGTTCTCCTGCCTGAAAATCCCCGGGGGCAGGTTCACCGGCCAGGGGTGGTTCGGGATGATGCAGAGGTAGCAGTAATCCCCCATGGCTTCGTAGGCGGCCTTCTGGATGTCGGTGATATGCTCGTTGCCGGGCAGCCGGCCGCCGCAGCCGATCTTCGACCAGATCTCCCAGACCTCGCAGCGGTCACCCTCGTCCGGCGGCACAAAGTTCTGCTCGAGGCCGTCGAGGCAGTGGCTGGCCGCCTTGAGCGTTCCCGCCGGCAGCCGGTACTGACGCTCCGCCTGCCACCGCGGCATCGTCGTCCTTTGCGCGCACCAGGTGATGGCGTCGATCGAGTGGGCCTTGGGGTCCATGAGGAAGTCGTCGACGGTCCGCCAGAAGCTGCCGCAGGCGCGGGTGCCGGTGACCGGGTCGGTGATGACGTCGTGCCAGAGGAGGCCGAGGCCCTTGATCAGGGCTTCGTCGATGGCCCGGCGGGAGTTGGTCTTCAGATCGAGCAGGTGCGGGGTGATGTTCTCGATCGATTCGAAGAGGCTGGCAATCGCTTGGTGCACGAGCATCTGCTGGCCGGCCATCTGGTAGGCCTGCTGGCTGGCCATGAACCGGAGCGGGTCCTGCGCGAAGATCTGGGGGTTGATCTTGGGCGGCTCGGGGATGGTGGCCCGGCGGTCGGGGTTCTTCTGGTAGAGGACCGGCCCGAAGATCTGCACGAGTTCGGCGACCTTGTTGATCGTGACGACGATGTCGCTCTCGGTCGCGGGCGAGTCGTTGGTGCGGAAGAACTTGTCGGAGCGGATTTTGTTGAAGAAGAAGTCGTAGGGCCCGGCAAAGAACCGGAGGCCTTCGGCGGCCTCCGTGGCGAATCGCTTGTTCTTGAAGGCCTGGGCTCGTTGCAGGGCCGAAACCCAGGCTTTGGTGGCTTCGACGAAGGGACCGTTAATGAGATCGGGCATCCTGCACCGTGGCTAAGACCATTTGCAGCCACGGAGGCAACTCCCACGCCCCGATCGTGCTGCGGTCTGCGACATTGTAGTCGGGATCGTCGATGTGGCGCACGCCCTCGAAGCAGCCGTAGATCGCCCGGGTCCGTTCCGCCGACCCGCTCATGAAGACCGTGAGGTAGACCGCGTGCGGGTTGTCACCCTTCCGGGTGATGATGGCGGGGTGGGCGCCGTCCTCGCGGATGCCTCTGGCGTAGAAGAGGCAGGGCATCGAGACCTGGGCCAGTTTGTGCTGCTGGCGCCACGGTGGCGACTTGAGCTTGGCCGCCATCTTGTTCGCCGCCGCGTTGATGAACAGAAGGTCGTCGCTGCTTGGAGCAATTTTGCCGGAGCCGCTCATCGCCGGCAGATTCAGGATCACCTCCTTTGCCTCGGGCCCGAACACAACGTCCTTGGCCACGCTGGGATCTCCCAAGACAACCGGTGTCGCAGGCGGCTCCGGCGGCTTGACCACCGGTGGCGGCTCCTGTGCGGCGAACGGATCGGGTGCCCCCTCGTCGTCATCCTCGACCACGGGCGGCGGCTTGGGTGCGGTGGCCAGTTCACTCGCCGGGATCCTCGGCCGGCGGCGGGCGGTGCTAACGGACATCGGCAGTCTCCAGTTTCTGACGGGCGGCCGCGACGAACTTCGGAACGGCCGCCGCGGCGTCGGCCTCTCCGGCGGATTGCACGGCGAACATCGACCAGCGGACGATCGCGTCCCAGGCCTGACGCACTTCCGGCATCTCCCACGATTCCTGACCCACCGACCAGACATGTGCGTGCCGGTCGAAGAGGGTCCTGGCCAGTTCACTCACTTTGATCGGAACCGACTGGGTGCCGCTCTGGGCGTCGAGGCCGTGGATGATCTGCATGGCGGCGAGCATCCCCGGGTCCTCGTCCCCGTCCGGCTCGTTGCCGGTGACCTCGTCGTAGATGCGGCCGGCCACCAGGGCCAGCCACTCGTCGGTGATCTTGTTCTCGAGCACGTCGGTCTTCGTGGCGATCATCAGTACCTCCCCGAGGGGCCAAAGGTGGTGGGACTCGGCAGCGGAGCGTTCTGGCGGGCGGCCATCCGTTCGAGCTTCTGGGCCATGCGGAGCGGATGATGCGCGGGCAGCACGCCCTTCGGCGGCGGGACCCAGCCCGGCCGCATCCCGATCAGATACCGCAGGCACGCACAAGCATGGACTCGGCCCCGCGTTTCCGGCTTGTTCGTCGCCAGCGGACCCTCCCGGGTCACCTCCACTTTATATTTCCAGCGGAGCATCTCCCACTCCAAGTTCGGCAAACGGCTCTCCAGGAGGCCCCGCTGGTTCTTCTGGGCCATGATCCTGAGCATCGGCCAGTTCGTCATCGGCGAGGGGATCAGGTAGCTCCGCACCTTCTCGATCGCGCTCTCAACCCCGTGGTCGCTGGTGAGGAAACCGTGCCCGCGGCGGACGCTCTTGACGCCGTAATGGGCCATGGCGTCCCGGTACTGCTCGTAGATCGACATGCCGCTGCCGATCTCGCGGATGGCCGAGCCGTGGAAGTCGATCGAGATGTCCTCGATCGTCACCCCGTACATCTTGTCGCGCATCAGTTCCCCGAACTTCATCGCTGTGCACTGCGGGAAGTAGATCTCGTCGTAGAGCACGATCTCGAACGGGTCGTCCCGGCCGATCATGTCCCGGGGGTCCGGGCAGGCGCCGAAGAGCACCGCGCAGATCGAACGTCCCGGGTCGATCGCGGCAAAGCGCGTCCAGTTCGGCGGGATGTCGAACTGCTCGATGAGGTGAAGCGACTTGCGGTACTCCGGCCAGATGATCCGGCCTGCCGAAGCAAACTCACCGTCGCCGCGGATAAGCCGCTCGTAGTCCGAGAGCGTGGCCAGGAACTTCTCCTGGCTCTCCTTGTCGATGTGCAGGTTGTCGCCGAGCGAGATGTAGAACTCCTCGATGTCGCGCTCGGCCACCGGCAGGAAGACCTGCTCTTCGGCTTTGGAGTGGAGTTCGAAGAACTGCTCGGTGCCGATCTGCGGGGTGGCGCTCCAGAAGAGTCGGCCCCGGCGATCGATGGCCCGGGCGCTGAACTCCGTGAACCATTCCCGTCGCGGGATTTCCTCGTCGAGCCAGCCGATGTCGATCGTCATCCCTTGGGGCGGCTCGGCGTTGCCGGAGAAGAAGAGCAACCGGCTTCCATTGCGCAGGGTGACCAGGCTCGGGATATGCCGCTTCTTGTCCTCCCAGGCGATCGACTGGATGTAGCGCTTGGGAATGAGCGGGTCGGCGGAGCGGGCCTCGGTGCGTCGGGCCTTGTCCGATTCGTCCCAGGGGCGGTAGGCCCGCATGAGCCCCGTGGTCTTGTCGCGGATGATCTTGAAGGCGCCCTTGCCGAAGAGCTTGGGGAAGATGGTCTCCCCGATGTGCAGCCAGTCCTTGCCCACGATGTAGGCGTCGATCGGACCGGCCGGGTATTTGCCGAACGGGTCGCGGCCCAGGACGGCCCGGGAAACCTCGACGGCGGTCGAGAGCGTCTTGCCGCCGCGGTTGCCCCCGCGGATCAGGCACGTTCGGCAGCGGCTCCGGTGGAACTCCTGCTGGGCTTGGAGCGGCTCGTAGAGCTTGAGGGCTTCGGTCTTGCGCGACGTGGATTCCCGCAGGAGGTCGGTGAGCTTCTTGACGATCCGGCCCTTCTCGGTCGAGTGGTCGAGTTCGGCCAGGTGCGAGAGGTCATAGTCGACCGGTGGGCCCGGGTCCTCGGTAGGGGGCGGTTCCAGAAGCTGGTGCTGGACCGGGGTCTGGTGGTGCTTCGGAGTCGCCGCCGTCTTCGCCCCCTTCCACCCTTTCTTGCGGCGGATTCTTTTGTCGAGGGGCGGCACGTCCGGGGGTTCCGGCGTCAGGTTGTTCGGCAGGTCTGGAATCGGCGGTTCCATCCGCGATCACTCCCAGTTCGAGGGCCCTTCGGACCGTGTGCTGCAGGAGCCGTTCGACATCCTCGTCGTCGAGCCCCTGGAGGGCTTCTGCAGTGTACTCGTCGTCGTTGGTCTTGAGGGTGGAGAAGATGGTCGAGAGGATCTTCGACCGCGCGCTGGCGGTCGTGTCCATGCTCATGAACTCATCGTGCAGGAGTTGCGCGAACTTTTTGGGGCCGCCGCAGCGGGTGATGAACTCGGCGCCGATCTCGTGGAGCTTCGGACGCGGGCTCGACTCCAACTCCTTCTTGAGGATGTTGGTGTAGTTCGGCAGCGGGGCGACATCGGCAGGTTTCTTGCGGGGACGGGCCATCAGGCAGCATAACCTTTCTTGCGCCGGCGCTTGGCCTTGGCGTTTCGCTTGTGGGCCCAGTCCGTCCGCGTCGTCCTCCGAGGCCGAGGCCGGTTGTTGCCGCAGGTCGCATGCAGGAACGAGGAGGTCCAGGTTACCAAGACTTCAGGGTGGAAGGGCATGAAAAATCCCCCGGGGCGCTACTCCGAGGGATCAATGGATGGCCGGCGAGGAAGCGTTACGCCGGGCCATTGCACCTGCATCCCTGCAGGAGAGCGAAGTGATTTTAGGCATTATCGCGGACGAGCACCACGCCGACCTGATTCGGAGCCGACGGGGCCAGGGTGTCGCTGGCCGTGAACTGGTACGGTTCGCTGAAGGCGCTGGCGTTACCCTTCTGGTCGACGTGCGAAACGCTGAGCTTCACGACGTCGCCGTCGTTAACGATGAGCGAGGTGAACGCCTCGTCGGGGTTGGCGAAGGGGATGTCCTCCTCAACACCGTTGACCACCTTCTTGAGGACCTTGGATCCCTTGTCCGCTTCGGTGAACGGAGGGAACACGACCTGATACTCGAGAGCCATGAACGTTCTCCTGAGACTGGCTGACATCGGCAACGGTTTTGCTGGAGGCGTGAACGTCACGCGCACGAGGAACAACAAGAACCGCTTCCAGAGTGACCACATGATTTGACTTCGATCTATCCCGCGGGGTGAATCCCGTCCACCCCGCGTCAGTGTTTTCCTTACAGCAGGTCTTCGAGCGAGAGGCCGACGTCGCCGTACGTGCCCAGCGTCGGATGCTTCGAATCGTAGAAGGCGATGATCAGGTTCAGGATCTGGGCGATCAGCAGCGCCGGCGGCCAGACGACCGAGAAACCGGCCAGGATCTTCGCCGTCCAGCGCAGGACCTCGATGATCTGGGCCAGGCGTTCCGGGTCGATCGCCTGCACCGTGCTCAGGTCCATGTTGCCGGCCAGCGCCGCCTGGACCTCGGGGGCTCGCCGCAGGAAGAACTTCGCCCACGGCCGCTTCGCCGATTTGCGGATCGTCTCCTTGTGCGCCGCAAACCACGCCTGGGCTTGGGCCCGGGTGGTCACCGCATCGAGCGCCTCGACCGCGGCCTTGAGTTCGACCGCGTCCGGATCTCCGGAACCCATGACTCGCATCACCGGACCCGTGCCCGTTCCGCCGGGCAGCGGCGTCTTGCGGTTGCGTTCGCCGATCAGCTTGAGTTCGTCGGCCAACTCGCTGAGGATGCCGCCGAAGTCCTGGTCGAGGATCTCGGTGATCAGTTCGTCGATTTCCTTGGCATCCCCGGCATAGCCGAGGAAGGCCAGGATCGCTTTCGCGTGCATCCGGACCTTCTCCCAGTCCTTCGCGCGGATCGCCTCGTAGATCGCGATGGCGTCGGAAATGACGCCGGCTCGCCAGAGTTGCAGCAGGTCCCGAAGCCCCTGCGCCTGCATTGCAGCCATCGTTTGCATGACAGTCCCTTGTGAAGTGGCATCGGCAGAATGGGCTTTACTGGACTGGAACGCAGACACGTTCCCAGCGCCCGTTGACCCACTGCACGCTGCAGCGGGTCTGAGGAGTTGTCGCCGATGCGCCTGCCATCGGCAAGGGCAGCGGCTTCCCATCCACGTAATTCACGATCGCCGCCATCGTCCGCGAGGCCGCGGCCTTCGAGTCTCCCGTGAAGTTGAACTGGCGGCTCTTGTACGTTACCCGCCAGCCCGTCTCGGTCTTGCCGAGGATCGGGCCATCCGGCTTGTCGCAGGCACAGTCCGGACCGCACTGGCAGTCCGGCCCGCAGGTGTGGCACTTCTCCGCCGCGGGCTTCGTGCCCGGCGACGGGATGATCTTCGGACGGTCTTCGACGAGAATCGGCGGCGGAAGGGGAACCGGGTCAGCCGCCAGAGCCAAAGTGATCAGGAACGTGAACATGAGTGGCCTCCTATGCCACTCCTCATCATATCGCAATCGGGGCCGGCGGTGGCGTCAGGCCGATCGCCAGCATCAGCGGCGAGCACCAGCCCGGCCCGTAGTCGTTGTCGTCGCCGGCCGTGCCCAGGTCGACCGTCCGCGATCCCAGCAGGGCCCGCAACTCCTCCGTGCCGATCAGGGCGTTCTGCTTCTTCATCGCCGCCCGCAGGAGCGTCATCAGCCCCGCAATGAACGGTGTGGCCATGCTTGTTCCGGACATGCTCTGGTAGCCGCCGCCAGGCTTGCAGGAGATGATGTCAACCCCAGGGCCCGAGCAGTCGAGTTTGTCGCCGCGTGAACTGAAATTGGCCACGCGGAACGTACGGTCGATCGCCGCCACGCTAATGCAACTGCGAAGCTGGCCGGGATAGTCCACCCCGCCCGATCCCGAGTTTCCCGCGGCCACGATGACCCAGATCCCGGCCGCACTGGCCCGGTTACAGGCGGCCTCGATCGTCGGCGAATAGCCGCCGCCGAGGCTCATGGAGATCACCTCGCAGCCTTCCGCGGCCGCCCAGTCGATCCCGCCGGCAATGCTGGAGTCTGCCCCGGAGCCGGAATCGCCGAGGACCTTTCCGCAGTAGAGGTCGCAGCCCTGACTGACGCCAATGTCGGGATTGGCGGCGCCCACCGTGCCGAGGCAGTGAGTTCCGTGCTGATTGCGGTCGTCGTTGGGTCCGCCCCGCGAACCCGTGAAGTCCTTGGACTTCACGATGCGGTTCGCCAGATCCGGGTGCCGGATGTCGCCCCCGGTATCGAGCACCGCGGTTTTGATGCCGGTGCCGTCGGCCACGGCCCGCAGCGCGGCCACGTTCCAGAGCGGCATCGCCCAGGAGCCCGGCGCCGCGGCGTAGTTCGAGCCGCGGAAGACCGGCGGCAGCCGGTAGTCCATCGTGTTCATGATCACATCCCTGTTAAGGTTTGATTTCGAGCAGCGCTTTGACTTCCGCGTCGTTGGCCGGCATCGACCGCACCGGTCCCACCAGCGCACTCGTCTTGCCATCCGTCTTCAGGACCAGCAGGCACGGCGGGTTGAGCCCCGGGATCGTCTTGCCGTCCTTCACCGGCACCTGGTTGATCATCAGGTCCCGGACCTTGTGCCCCTTGGCACGCACCTCGGTCCATGCCTCGAGCTTGAGGCACTTCTCGACGTCCGCGGTGATCGGGCCCGTCTTGCGGACGATCGCGAAGTAGAGGCTGCCGGTCGGGACCGGATCGACCGGCTTGTCAGGATCCACCGGCGGCAGAACCTCGCCCAAGACCTCGAGGGCGATCGTCTCGATCTCCTCGGGCCAGCCGTCCACCACCGCCAGCGCGATCAGCTTGACCTTGCCGGGCTGCTTGCCCCAGACCACCGCCGAGTAAGCCTCGACGTCGACGAGCTTGAGGCCCTCGCGCTGCGGGATCGAGGCTGGCTTCTTGAGCGTCAGGACGTCGAGGTCGCCGAACTTGAGATAAGGTTCGCCCTTGGAGTCCTTGGCCAGTTCATAGACCGGCTCGACCTTCCAGCGGACCTTGTCATGGCCCTTGGCGGTGAAGACTCCGAAGGCATCGACCTTGATCTTGTCGGCACCGTCGCTGGCGCCGTCGAGACGTGAGACCTTGGCGGGCTGGCCGGGAATCGTGCCGGCATAGTGGGCGAAGAAATCGGGTTCCCCGGCGGTCAGCAGGCCGCCGAGGAGCAGGGCGAAGGGGCTAACGAGCCATCGAGCGAGCGGCATTCGGCGAGCAGTGATCATTCATGATCCTCGGGAAGTGGCAGGTGCTGTTCGGTTCCACCGGACAGGCATCCATCCGTTGAGGATACGCCAGGGCCAGCAGTTTGTAAACAACCACCGCCGTCAATCCCTCCAGCGAGCGCAGGACGATCTTCATCACGACCGCCAGGAACGCCTCCTCCTGCGTGCTCCAGTAGAGCGTCCGGTACAAGTCGAAGAGCGTGTAGATCATCGGCACGCTCGCCGCCATTACGATGCTGACCACCAGCCACATCGGGAAGCAGAGATTCTTGACACGGTTGGCCACCACGCCCCAGGCCACGAAGGCCAGCATGGCCGTCAGGGCGGGCAGGATCAGCGATGTGCTCGAGTAGAACATTACTTCTCACCCTCCTTCGAGACCAGGCGAACAAACCGTCCCGAGGCCAGGGCCTGGATCCCCGGGACGACGATTGCAACGCACAAGCCCAGTGCAAGCGCGATGCCGCCGGCAATGTTCGGATCCGTGTTGTAGTACCGGCATAGTGGTCCCGATCCGAAAAGACCCAGGGTAAACCCACCGAGCGTATAGCCGAGGAACTGCCGCTTGGTCAGTTCCTCCTTGAAGATCGCCGCCACCGTGCCACCGAAGAGGCCGGCCGCGGCACAAAACGCATAAGTCCGGAGATCGGCTTCCAAGTCCATGTTGATCCTCTGGGAAGGAGTTCAGTTCTGGACGCCAATCACCGTGATCAGTCGGTCAGGGACGCGACAAGCACCCCCATAGCATCCGCTTTCTCCTTCGAGGCCCCGCGTGCCTCTTGGAGGATCGCCGTAGCGTCGATTAACGCCACGGCCTTCGCTTCGCGCTCGCCGGGAGAAGCGTTGTCGTAGGCCAGCCGCGCCGCCGCGACTTCCGCCTCATGATGATCAACCGCCTCGGCCTGCGAGACCGACTCCTCGGCCAGGTCCTGAATGGCCTTGTTGATCTGCACTTTGGTCATGGATAACTCCGGTTTATCAATAATGGATTCTAGTTTAGTAAGTCCATGTAATTTCAATTCGTGAATCAGCACCTTGGCCCTGATCGCCAAAGACTGATACACCGCCGCCGCCACCCGGTGCTGTCCCGTTTTCTCCGGAATCAAAAAGCGCACCGGCTCCGCCTTTTGCGCCGTTGGTGGTGCCGGCCGCTCCACCTTCGCCAGCAATGGACGATCTATCTCCGTCACCGCCATTGCCCCCGTCAGTGGTATCGCCTCCCGATCCTCCACCTCCCCCGATGTCAATGCCGCCGCTGCCGCCGTTGCCAACCGTTGTGCCGGCCGTTGACGCACCGCCGGTTCCGCCGGCATCTCCATCATCGCCAGGTGTTGCCGCGGCGATGACCACCGAGTCGACGGTAACCGAACAGGCGCCGCCACTGGACTCAATCGTAGCCTCACCGCTGAACGTCGAAGTTGCTTCGGAGTACCCGCCTCCGCCTCCGCCAGTGAGCGTCCCGGCTCCGCCGTCACCGCCAGCACCCCAGCACTTGTAAGTCGTCGAGGCCAGGCCAACCTGATTGAACGTGGTGCTGGTCTCGCCGTCGTAAGTCAGAATTGTGGGCTCATTCGAATTGTTCGTCACTACCTGGCCCGTGAACTCAGCCAGGAAACCGCCGGCACCTTCGATATTCCCGGGCTCGTACCGCAATGTGACCGGTTCGCCCTGATAGGCCACGCGATCAAGCGTGAACTCCATCACGGTTGAACCGTCGCCGATGTTGTACGTCGTGATGATGTCATCGCCATGAGCATCAACGACATAAAAACCGCCGGATCCGCCTCCCGTCACAACCGTCGAAAACGTGATAACGATGACGAGGCCGGTGCTGCTGATCTCGGCACCGGTCACCGTTGGCAGGGACGGGCCGCCACCACTGCTGGTGCGATGATCTGTGATCTTCATTCCGAGGTGCATGACGGGCTCCTATTGATCAATAGTGCCCGACGATTCCCGTCACGTCTGTATCCGTGTCGAAGACCTGCCGGGCCCGCACCCAGAAGAACCCCGCCGTAACGCCCGTATATGCGACGGTCTGGCCGCCTGCCGTCAGAACTTTCAGGTTTCCGCTGCCCGCACCGCCGATCCAGAAGTACTCCGAGACATATGTAAACTCGTTGTTTGCCGTGTCCGACGGAGTCACCGCAAAGGCGTTCGATGCGGCATACCCACGCCGCTTGTCGTCCTCGTTCAGTTTTTGCGTTGCCGTGGCCATAGCAGTCGCCTCGCAGCCTGTGAACGTTACCGACCCGGGCCCGTCGACAAGCCCGGGGATCGTTTCGGTTTAACCGAAGAACGCACGATTGCCAATCACGCGGGCCGTCGTCGCCCCGTCCGCGATCGCCCCTTCCGTGAACCAGTTGGTCCCGTAGGTCGCGTTTGACTGCGCCACCGTGGCATTGCCCGGCGTCAGGCCCGTGAAGTCCATCTTGCCCGACGTCGAACTCGGCCCGATCGCAAGCTGGCCCGCCGACTTCGTGCCCGAGTTCGTGACGATGTTCACCGTCGTCGGGCCCTTGATCACGACCCAGCACAGGTCGTTGACCGGGCAGCCCGCGGCCGGCAGGTACTCGTCGACGACCCCGCAGAGGACCGTCGTCGAGGAGACCGGGGCGCCCGTCTCGCCGACGACCGTGCCGCTCAAAAGCACCGCCTGGCCCGGGGTGAGCGCGGCGTTGTGCTTGTTGCGGCAGAGGATCGCCATGACCGGCAGGTTGCTGTTGAGCACCCGGGTCGTCGGGTTGAAGTCGTTGAAGACGCGGATCTGGCCCTTGACCTTCTCGCCTTCAAGGTTGTTGCTGTCGATCGTGCGGCCGCCGTAGAACGTGGTGCCGCGCTGAATCGGATAGTCTTCATTTCCCCACATGGCTTGGCTCTCCGTGCTCGGTTGGATGGTTTGGGAAGGCCTAACCCCACTCCCCTTTGCGGGAGAGGGGTTAGGGGTGAGGGTGATTACGCCGCGAGGCCGTAGGGGTACAGCTTGGCGAAGAACGGCGGGTTCCAGATCATGTTGCCGATGAACTGGAGGATCCAGCGGTACGACATCGTCTCTTCGCTGAAAATCGGACCGTGGCTCTTGAAGAGTTCGGCCTGCATCGAACGAAGTTCCATCATGTTCGAATTGAAGCAGTAGCCCGTATTGAGCGGCATCCCGTACTCCGTCGACAGGGCAATGCCGTCCTGCTCGACGATGTCCGTGAAGCCCATGCTCACCAGCGCCGCATTCTGGCCGCGCTCGACCTTGATCTGCTGCTTGGTGTCCTGGGCGTTCTTCCACTCGAGCAGCAACTGGCCTTCCAGGAGAACCAGGTCCAGTTTGCCCGTCTGGGCCTTCTTCTTCTGCGTGTAGGTGAACGCCTTGCGCAGCGCTTCCGTGCAGGTGTTCGGCCAGGTCCGCGTGCTCGACGTGTACGCTCCCGTCACCGGGCTCGTGTAGTCGATCAGCAGCGGGCTCCAGTAGTCGTACTGCGGCGTCTGCGTCGAGCCGACCGGCCACGTTCCGGTGAACGTGCCGCCCTGGTTGCCCAGCGCCGTCGAAAGGCCCGCGAAGGTGTCGGAAGGCTGCACGAAGCCGGGCGCGGCCACCGCGGCGCCGCCGCCCATGAAGCTCTCGATCCCGTGGATCTTCTTCTCGTTGCCCGCGGCGTTGCCGTCGATGTAGAACTGGTCCGCGAAGTTCTCGCGGATGTCGTCCATCATCACCTCGGCCTTCTCGCTCCAGAGCTTGATGATCGCCTCGTTCCCGCTGTTCTGCAGCGTGTCCGTGATCGACATCATCTCCTTGCAGACGTAGCCGCGGTCGTTGTTGAGTTCCGCCGTCTTGTAGCGGTCGACCCGGCCGAAGGTCAGGACGTCGCCGTCGGCGAAGTCCTCCATCGGGTTCCGCTTGTACTTGACCTTCCAGTCGTAGTGCGTGCCCGAGTTGTTGTAACTGATCCGGCCCATCTGCTCGAGGCGGGCCAGGAGGATCCGCGAGCGCATGATGTTGTTCATCGCTTCGCGGAGATACATCGGGATGGTCGTGTTGAGGGTGGCCAGCCACCCCGGGGATTCTGCGATCGCCATGTCGTTCTCCTAACGAGGAATCACGAGACGGCGTCGTGCCGGCCCGGGGGTTTCAAAAGTCTAAGAGATCCGTCCACCCGACATCTGCCGGGTGATTTCCAGGAGGCTTGCCTGCCGCGGCGGGAAGCCCATGACCGGCACCTGCGGAGGAACACTCGAGAGCGGCGCATTCGCGCTCTGCTGGGCCGCCGCGGCGAGCAAGGCCTGCTGGTTGGCTGCGTGCTGCTGGGCCGGCGTCAACGGGACTGCCACGGGCGGTACAACCGGCGCTGCAGGCGTTCCTTGTACTGCCACTGGCACCACGGGCTGGCCCTGCTGCTGACGCCGCGCAGTGAGCATGCCGATGACCGTGTGCTTGGCCACCTGGTCGAGTTGCACCGGATCCTTGATCCCGTTGCCGCCCGCCCAAAGCTGTTCCACCACCGCCAGGTACATCGTCCCCGCCTCGGTCAGCTTCGGCTTCCCGGTCACGACATCGAACTGCTGCTGACCCTGGGCATTGAGTTCATAGACCCAGTTGCGGTTCTCGTTGTTGATCTGCTGGGCCCGCGCCTCATGGGCCGTCTGGGCCTGAAGATTCTGAGCCTCCGCCAGCGCGATCCGCTTCGCTTCCTCCTGCACCAGCGGCAACAGGATCTTCCGCGGGTCCTGCACGAACTGCTGAATGAACCGGCGCGACGACGCCATATGCTGCTGAAGCCGCACCAAGATGTCCGCCGGCGCCCCCGGAAGAGCACGGTAACCACCCTCCGCATTCGGATCCGCGATCACCATCGCGAAATCCTGCTCCGAGAACGGCACGACTCCCGTCAGCGGATCCGGCGCACCCGGTTGAACCTGCGGAACCGTCGGCGCGGCTGCCGGAACCGACTGAACCTGACGCTGCTGCTCCAACTGACGCAGCCACGCCTGACGGCCAATCTCCGCAAAATCCAAAACCCGACGCATCTCCTCCGGAGCCATCTGCGTCCGACGCAACTCCGCCAACTCCGCCTCCGCCTGCTCCAACGTTCTCACCGGCGCAGCCGGTGGAGGAACAACAGGAGCCGGCACCGCGGCAGGCTGAACCGGATCTCCCGGAACAACCTGCGGCTGAGGTGACCCCACCCCCGCCAAACTCGCCAACGACGGAGGAGCCACCGGCAACGACGGGGCAGGGGCCTGTACCCCCGCTCCCGCCTGGCTGCCGATGCCACCCCCCGAAGGAGGACCCTGCGACGGCAAAGCCGCCGCTGTTTGCTGCTGCTGTGGAACCGGATCAGGCATGACTTCACCCTCGAGGTACGGGACGGAATCGGCAGACTCTCACCACTTCTACCCACCTCACAGCCACTCAACACCCCTCACCACAAGCATTTTCACGAATCGAACCACCCCAAACCCTCAAAACATAGCGATTCTTCAGCATCTCACACAAACAGCCCTCACTTTCAAGCACTCCAGCCAATACGAACGGCTACTGTACAAATACCTGTACGAGTTCACACAATGCGTAAACTCAAGCCATTCCCGACAAAAGCCGGAAGAATCCGGAAGAACCTGGAAAATCAAACGCATACCCCAGTTTCCCAGGGTGAAAAAAATTGGGGGGAAGCACGTCAATAAGGTTTCGGGGACGAATGGGGCCTGACCCCGGTCGGTCGTTAACCCCTGCTATCATCCTGTCAACCGTTCGCCGTCGCTTGTATCGCTGCTTTTACAGTGTTCCGGCCTGATCGTCAGCATTCATGCAGCATGCGCTAAGCGACTAGTTCCGTCGACGTAAGTCTATACTGGTCATGGGGTTAATGCAGATTATAGACCCAGCGTGATTGGTGACTGTTGAATGGGAAGTATAGTTCTCTCATTTTGTCTGGATGTTCAGTGGGTGAGTGTTAACAAACGGACTCAAACTGTTAAATCTGGAAAATCCGCGAATTATTTTTCTTTGGTTTTGAAGCGGAATTGAGTGTAAGCAGGTTTACAAAACGGCCTGGTTAGCGCTGGAATGTCGGGTAGGGTAGGGGGCCGTTGCGCTCTCGGGCCGGACTAGTTTCGGCACTGGCGATGCCATTTGCAGCGCTGAGAAGCGCCGTGGTTTTCGTCGGGTTTACCGTTGCAGCTTATCCCGCACGTTGCGGGTTTTGAGTGTTGCTACGGTTGTACGCTGGTGATTCACCAGCTTTGAGGGTTTAGCTATGTCGCTGTTGTTTTCCGTCGTTGATTCGCAGATTGCAAAGTATGCGCGCACTGGTGAGAGGAGGCGGAGTTTGCGAGTTAAGGCGTCGAATGGTGACACGCTGGCT
>Ga0268298_10003029_pt1 | contig 17590 bp, 7 predicted proteins | sample WWTPWeurt_MetaG_FD_194462 | JGI IMG/M metagenome (GOLD analysis project Ga0268298, IMG submission 194462) | Activated sludge microbial communities from WWTP in Nijmegen, Gelderland, Netherland - WWTP Weurt | ecosystem: Engineered > WWTP > Aerobic digester > Activated sludge | place: Netherlands...
ACAAAGTACAGATGTATCAGGTGATGTCACAATATTGATTGGTGGATAAACAGGTACAGTAATTGTTCCGCTGCCATTAGCGGGAATTCCAAGACAACCATCATTCACAGTCAACGTGTAAGTAGTGGTTGAAACAGGAGCAACCAGAATATCTTCTGTCGTTTCACCAGAACTCCAGCTGTATGTAAATGGTGACAATCCTCCGGTCACTGTTGCGTTCAGGTTGACATCTTCACCCGGACAATGCACAGTTGAAGACGGAACAGAAACCTGAAGTGGCGCTGTATTTTTTATAACCAGATTGAGCGTGATAAAATTGCTGTTTCCACACGGATCCGGCTGATCAAGTTGAATGATCACCGTTTCATCTCCTTCTGTAATTAAATCACTGAAAATGTCAATTGAAAATGTAGCCGTTGTTTGTCCTGCGGCAAAGCTGATTGATGCCGGAATATTTGAATAATCGGTTCCTTCAGTTGCCGTTCCGGAAACAATTATCGGAATTATCTGTGCATTTGCGGCCTGAGCGGTGGAACGAGTAACCGTGATGGTTGCGGTTTCACAACCCTCTGCCATTCCATAATTATCTGCATAGGCATCCGTGGCAAGATCAGCCGTCATTTCAACCGGCGCATAACTGGCAAGTGAATTGGCTTCCAGAAAAATTCCCGAATCATAAGCGCCATCGCCGGCGTCAGCAATTGCAATTACCAGATGGTATGTTTCACCGCACTGCACTTCAGCAGCTGCTTCAAGTACCACGGTAAAGCCATCATATTGAATATAAAATGAACTTGAATTGAAAGGCGCATTTGAACCTGTTCCGTTATTAATGTAATAAGAACAATTTTGACAAGGTCCTGTGTTTGAAGTACCGTTGTTGATGTTGTCAATAGATACTACACCACCACCACCGGGAATTTGTGCCATATTATAGGTTCCACCGAATCCCGGACCGGAAATGTAAAAAGCAAAGGCATCATTAAATCCACCGTCAACAAATTCAGGATATTCATCAGACCCAAACACATATTTGAAGCGGACACTATCACTTTGAGGAACAAAATCAAACTGGAGTATTGCCGCATTGTGCGTGTTTACGCCAGCCAGAGTGGTTAAAGGTCCGTATCCAGGTTGTCCATTATCAGTACCAGCTGAACCAGAATCATTTGGTCCATGCGGCCCGTTGCCTCCAAAAAGTCCGCCTGCATTCAAAACAGTTCCGGTAGTTAAAACGATGCCAGTTCCTAAACCAAGATTTGTTGAAGCACCATTAAAAGATCCAATCGCCTCAGCGTGACCTGTGTACGAAACATTTGAAACAGCAACGCCGCTGCCAACCAAAACATCTTCTACCAATTGCGTTGGCGTCATGGCAGTAGAAGTAGTTAACTGTGAAAACGCGAACGCATTTCCCAGAAAAAATGTTAACACTGCTATTTTGACTTTGTTCAGCAAAAAATGAATTTTGGTTATTGGCTAAAAACCCTTTGATAGTTAAACGTATAAAGGGAACCTTTAGTTGTCAAATTTAATCAAAAAACGAGCCAAATGTGTGAGTCATTGAGTGATTGGTTTATAACCCGTCTGAAACCCTCACGGTCATTGGGTTAAAATCCATTTAGATTAGAATCATTCTAAAGCGATTAACGGACAGAGCTGTCCAAATAATCAAAACATGTCTCATGTGCACATTTTACTGATGCTTTCCAACATAAAAAATATAAATTTGTCAATCTGAAACTGTCTGAGAGAATACAAAACTATGTTGAACGCCTTCGAGAGCGCCATAAACTCACGTATATTGATGATACAACCTATCATGAAAAGTGGAGTTTTAATGTTTCCAGTTTGAGTTTGATTTCAATTGTGCTGGTTTATTCTTTGGTTTTGATTGTAATTGTAATGGTTTTGTTCAGGTATACCTCATTAAACGCTTACGTGATGGATGGAGGGGGAGACCAAACAAAAATGATGGTCGAACAACAGTCCAACACCATTGATTCACTTTATGCGATCACATCTTCTAATGAAAAATACCTGAATGATCTGAAAAAATTATTAAACGACGAACCCTTTGAAGATACCGCAAAACTGCAAAAGCAAGACACTACCTTTCTTAACTATCAGCCTGATTTCAGAAGATCAAAAGAAGATTCACTCCTGAGGCAAAAAGTAGAATATGAAAGTAAAGGCGGTAACAAGAATGAAAAAGCTTTTTCGGTAGATTTTTTCTTTCCACCAGTCAATGGAAGAGTTTCCCAATCTTTTAATTTACAGAAAGGACACTACGGCGTTGATGTTGTAACCACCGCTGATGAACCAATCAAGGCCTGTCTGGATGGCACTGCCATAGCTGCAGGCTGGATTCCGGGTGAAGGAAATATTCTCATTATTCAGCACAACAACGATTTGATTTCTATTTATAAACATTGCTCGGTTCTTCTTAAAAATCAGGGAGACAAAATTCTAACCGGTGATCCCATAGGTATTGTTGGTAATACCGGCGAAAACACTTCAGGCCCGCACCTGCATTTTGAATTATGGCAGAAAGGAATTGCATTGAACCCTCAGGAATTTATTTCATTTTAAAGAATTGAAACTGTGCTTTTAAAAGAAACTCCTGTTGTAAATCGTTTTTTTAATGGGATAAGTGGAGCGTTTATATTACTTTTGATTACTCTTTCAGCGAAGCAGCATGTGGTTTAAGATTTCACAACTTATTTTACGCAACAGGTTAACTATCCTGATTGTATTATTTTTATTGACCGCCTTCTTCGGATATTTTGCTGTTACCAATATTAAAATGGATAACACGTATGGTACGATGCTGCCCAAAGATTCTCAGCCAAAGAAAGATTATGAACTACTTAAAAAATCATTTGGAGGAAGTGAATCACTGCTCATATTTGCAATTCAGACAGAAGACATTTATTCACTGGAAAAATTTAATGCCTGGTATGATCTGGGGGTAAAAATTGCTTCTTATGATGCCATTGATTCTGTTTTTTCAGAAGCGCATTTATATCGTCTGCAAAAAGATACCATCAACGAGAAGTTTTTCTTTGATAAAATCTGCAAGAATCGTCCAACAAATCAAAAAGAAGTTGACAGTTTGAAAGCAATTATCCGTTCCAATCCATTTTATGACGGACTGATCTACAACGCTGAAACGAACGCTTCACTCATGATGGCAGTAGTGAATGAGGAAATCATGAGCGACATGAAAACCGCTAAAGTTTTACTGGAGGTTGAAAAAGGTGCTGAAGAATTTGAAAAAACACTGGGCGAAATTCGCATTTCAGGAATGCCGCACATTCGCGTTTCGGTTGGAAAAAAACTGGAAGGCGAACTAGGATTTTTTATCGCACTTTCTATTGGTGTTACGTCACTCATTCTTTTCATTTTTTTCAGATCAATCAGAGTTGTGCTGACTTGCATTGCAGTTGTATTTATTGGTGTGATTTTTTCATTGGGAACAATTGCTGCGTTTGGTTACAAACTTTCTATTCTGATGGTGCTGATTCCACCTTTGATTATTGTGATCAGTATTCCAAATTGTATCTATCTGATTACGAAATATCATCAGGAAATAAAAGATCACGGCGCAAAAATAAAAGGGCTTTCACGGATTATCCAAAAAATTGGTATTGCTTCGTTTTTGACTAACCTGACCACCGCTCTGGGATTTGGAACATTCATTTTCACCAATTCAGAAAGACTTTTTGAGTTTGGTGTGATTGCATCGATAAACATCATGTTTTGTTTTATTTTATGCCTTACCGTTCTGCCTATCATTTTAAGTTATTCTAAAGTTCCCCAAACAAAACATTTGAAGCATCTTGAAAAACAATGGCTCACACTGGCGGTTGAAAAACTGGAATACCTGAGCATGTACAAACGTAAATGGGTGTACGCCGGTGTTGGTGTGATTGTGGTTACTTGCGCTGTTGGTATCAGTTTCATTATTACTACCGGAAATATAACTGGAGATTTACCACAAGATGATCCTATCACTACTGATTTAAAATTTATTGAAGAAAATTTTGGCGGATCAATTCCTTTTGATCTGTTGATTCATACTAAAGACACCAATTCATTTTGGAAAAGATTTGAAGAAATTGAAGCCGTTCAAAAATATCTTGCCAGATTTCCAGAGTTTTCAAAATCACTTTCTGCAGCTGACATGGTGAAAGTGGTAAACATGACGTATAGTAATGATGACTCTTCACGATACGTAATTCCTTCACTCACCAAACTAAATAAAATTTTACCCTGGTTAGAAAATTCAGCCTCACAAACAGGTGCTAACGCATTTCTGGATTCTTCCAAAACCATTACGCGAATCACCATGCAGGTTAAGGATATCGGTTCGTATGAAATTCAGGCCATTGTTGATAGTATTACGCCTGTCGTAGATCAGATTCTGAATCCTGATCACAAAGCCTGCGATAGCATTTATCAGCTCTATAAAAAATCAACCGGCGACGAAAAATCCAACCAGTTCATGGCAATTTATAACGGATATCCATCTGTTGGATTTAATCTGAAAAAAATCTATGCTGCAAATGATCAGGCAAAGCTGGACGAATTCCAGATGGATGATTCCAAGTTAATTGCTCTTCAAAACAATGCCGGATTTGAAGATAGCTTGAAAAAAGCTATTGATCAAAATCACTGGGATATTACTTACACCGGAACGTCTGTTGTTGCCTCAAATGGTACACAATATCTTGTTTCAAATCTTTTCAGTTCTTTAGCGATCGCCATTTTGTTAATTGGATTAATCATGGCATTTTTATTCAGATCATGGAGAATGGTTCTTGTTTCTTTGGTGCCTAATTTTATTCCTCTGTTAACTACAGCGGCCATCATGGGTTATTTTGGAATTCCCATGAAGCCTTCAACGTTATTGGTATTCAGCATTGCGTTTGGTATTTCAGTTGATGACACCATTCACTTTCTTGCCAAATTCAGACAAGAACTTAAAATGCACGAACATGATTTCAGAAGATGTGTTTTAGTTGCGCTGCGTGAAACAGGCGCAAGCATGATTTACACTTCCATTATTCTATTCTTCAGCTTTTTGATGTTTACTTTTTCAGAATTTGGCGGAACCAAAGCACTGGGTTTATTAATTTCCCTGACCCTGGGTGTTGCCATGTTCTCTAACCTTATTGTATTGCCAACGCTTTTGTTATGGATGGACAAAAAACTGACCAATAAAGCACTTGCTGAACCAATGCTTGAATTGTTCAATGAAGAAGAAGATATTGAACTGAATGAACTGGAAATCGCTTCAACTGTTAAACACTATCAGGAAGAAGATGAAAAACAAAATCCAGATGAATAATAAACTTCAGGAATACATTCAATTTATAGAAAAAAGCGTTGGCGAAATCCATTTTCCGAAATCACCCGCATCTCTTTATGAACCCATGTCTTATATCCTTTCATTGGGAGGAAAAAGAATAAGACCTGTACTTACATTAATAAGTACAGATATTTTTTCAGGTGATTTCACACAAGGAAAAAATGCAGCGTTAGCGGTTGAACTCTTTCACAATTTTAGTTTGATTCATGATGATATCATGGACAACGCGCCTTTGCGACGTGGTAAACAAACTGTGCATGAAAAATGGAATACAAACATTGCCATTTTAAGTGGTGACGCGATGTTAATTGAAGCCTACAAGTTTCTCACTACATACAAACCAGAAATTGCAATTGAATTAATTGATTTGTTCAATCAAACCGCAATTGGTGTTTGTGAAGGACAACAGCAGGATATGGATTTTGAAAATTCAGATTCGGTTACCAAAGATGAATACCTTGAAATGATTCGTTTAAAGACGGCCGTTTTACTTGGATGCAGTTTTAAGATGGGCGCTATCATTGCCGGTACAAATGCTGAAAATCAAAAAGACATTTACAATTTTGGAGTGAATCTGGGAATTGCATTTCAACTTCAGGATGACATTTTGGATTTGTACGCTGATCAAAGTCAATTTGGAAAACAAGTGGGTGGAGATATTCTGGCAAACAAGAAAACTTATTTATTACTCAGCGCATTTGAAGCAGCTTCACCTGCTCAAAAAAGTGACTTGACAAAAATGCTGAATGCAAATGATGCAACAAGTAAAGTAGAAACAGCTAAAAAAATATTCGCTGAATTAAATGTCAGAGAAAAGGCGGAAGAAAAGATGAATCATTTCTATCAAACCGCCCTTTCCAATGTCAATCATTTGCAGATTGATGAAGGTGGTAAAGAGGTATTGAGCAGCATAGCGGCTTATTTGATGACAAGAATGAAATAGTTTTATAAAGTTCATTCTGCCAAAAAATACAATGCAATTTATTTTGTCTGAGTAAATTTGCATTTACAAAAAGTACAACTCGAATGGAGGGAGATATAATCCCGGACAATTTTATTGGTCTCATAGTTCAATGGATAGAATAGAAGTTTCCTAAACTTTTGATCCAGGTTCGACTCCTGGTGAGATCACACTTTTTATATGATTGATTTCCGAAATTGTTAAATCACAATCCGGCAATTGACCCAACTGCTGTCAAATTCTGTTTGATATTTTTTATAAAATGAAATGGCGCTTTCATTCCAATCCAACACTTGCCATGAAAGACGTTTCATTTTTCTTTCTTTGGCGATTTGATGTACCGCGTCAAATAATTTTTTTCCAATTCCGTTCCTTCTCAAATTTTCTTTGACACAAAAATCTTCCAGATACAAACAGTTTCCTTTCCAGGTAGAATAGGTTGTAAAAAACAATGCAAAGCCAACAACATTATTTTCAATTTCTGCCACCAGACATTCAAAAGTAGAATGATTTCCAAAACCATCTTCTTCTAATTGTTCAACGGTATTGATTACCTCCTCAGGCGCGTTTTCATATAAAGCAAGTTCTTTTATTAAATCCAGTACAGCAGGCATATCTGATTTCAGCGCTCTGCGAACAGAAATCTGAACATGATCATTATTCATTATTGAGCAAGATTAAATCTCAATGAAATTCCGGCACTAGTGTTTGCCGTTGGATAAGCATTTGATAAAACCGGTGTATTAACAACGCGGTCAAAATACACGGCGGCATTTAAATTAGGTCCTAAATTATAATCCACGCGGAATTTTAATGAATATGTTTTAGTTCCTGCAGTTGGCTGATTGGTGTCTTCAATAATATTTCTGGCAATTGAAATGTTATTTCTGATGTTGAGGTCAAAACGAATATTCAAATCACTTTCAGGTGTTTTGCCCATAAATTTGAAAGGCATTTTTACTTTAGAGAATTTGTATCCAGATCCAATGACAATTTCTCTTCCTCTCATTTCCATGATCTGCATGTTTGGAATATTTAAAGCAAGTGAACGGTCCTTTGTAAATTCAAGTTTTGTAATTAGTCCATTTTCACCAATGGTCCATGTAGCATCCAAACCAATAAGCGGAGCAAATTGCTCGGTTACTGTAATACTTTGTATTTGTCTGCCTGCAATAAAATTGTTCGATACATCTCTGTTTTGATTTCCAAGATCATCAAAAGCCGCAAGGTTAGTCTGGAAATTAGAAACGGAAACGTTGGATCTGTAGGCGTGAGAAATAGTAAAATTCTTTACGCGCTTTTTCATGAATTCAAATTTTGACAATCCATTATACCGGATATCCCAATTTGGTAAAGGCATTGCGCTGAAGACATCAAAAAACTTATTTCCGCTTCCTTTCCCCGTGTATGCAGCAAAGAACGATCCAATCAGAACATCCTGCTGATTATTTCCAAATCCGTCATAGAAGCCTGTGGTTGGGTCCAGCGATGTTCCTTTATCTTGACCGAGTTGCGCAGAAACCTCATCTCTATATTCACGCATGTCATTAAAACTATTTGAGAAATACGTGGAATCCATTTTTGAGAAAGCCGTTTTCCAGGTGATGGTTGTGAATGAAAGTGATCCCATGTTCACCTGATTCTGATAATCCCAATAACCAATTCCGTCAGGCGTTACCAAAGTATCATTGTAACGATAGTACCCATTTTCATTGTTGGTATATTTTCTGTCAATCGTGAGGTTAATGTTCAGATCTTTAAACGGCATCAACGTAATTTTTCCATTGATAGATTGAGTGTGCGTAATGGTGTGCTGAACGTTCAACAAAGGATTTTGAACCAGCCAGCCATTTGCGGCCGCGTAAGGTGCAAAAGAAGTTTCATCTCCCCACGAAATTGGCCGACCCCATAAATCATAGTTTTGTCTTCCGGCAACAAAACCAAATCCAGGTGCACCAAAATTATTCATTCCCAACAACGTGCTTGCGTTATTAAAACCAGGTAATAACATTCCGTCAGTTTCAGAATAGGTAAAGGTTGCTGATTGCAGCGTCATGATCATCTGACCCACAACTTTCCATGCAGGATGCAATTCTCCCTTTTCTTTCTTCTTTTCTGATTCGTCTTTTTTACCTTCTTCTCCTTCTCCACCGTCATCTTCTTTATCTTTGGATTCTTTTTCTGTCACTCTTCCTCCACGCTGTGGCTGACCACCATTTACCCTTCTGAAAAATTCAAGTCGATTATAAATTTTACCGAAATCGGCCTGACCACTTACGTTAAAATTAGATGAGTTTTGAATGGTGTGACCAAACTGCGGCTGGGCAATTGGCGCGCGCATCCAGTCATAGCTTCCACGATATTTGATATTGGTAGTAAGCCAATCAGTCAACGGCAATTGCTGGAAAGGAATTTTGTAAGTGATGTTATAATTATGACCATAATTCATGTTGTATCCGCCAAAACTATTTGTAGTATCAGACGAACTACTGAAAGGATTGAACACTTTGTCAATTCCCTCTCTGAATAAAAGGTAATTTGCATATTCCTGTGAGGCAGGATCAGCATCACCGTTTATACCTCCGTTTGGTTCAAAGATGATAGCATTATTCACAGCAGTGAATGTAAATTTCAGCTGCTTTGTAAAATCGTATTTAAGATCATAGTTTCTGACCCACGTAAAGTTTTTCAAATAAGTAGGCTGGAAAACAAACACTGTGTCAAGCAAATTTCTGTTCTGACGTTCATTATACATTCTGGTAATTTCACTGCTGAATGAAATTGATTTAGGGCCGAGATTAAAATTGAATTCTTTAATCAAACCAAACCATTTTGACTTTTTGAAAAAAGCATTGTCTTTGAAAGGCTCAACGGCAATTGGTTTGCCTGAAAAATTATAATTGAGTGCACCTCTGTAAGTTCGGGTGATATCATGATCAGTATTCAGATCACGCTGATAAAGTTCATTGAATGAATAAGTAGCTGACCAGTTTTCAATATCCCAGACATGCACTTCTTTCCCAGTTGGCCTTTCTCTTCTGACATTGGTAAAGTTATAGTAGGTCCGTCGCGTGATATCTCTTGACATTTTTGCCCGCTCCTGCCTGTACTGAAGATCCGTATAATCAGATAACCGGATATCCGGTGCAAGTAAATCAAACTGCGGATCAATTGCATTGACAGAGTACCCATACAAAAACGGCACCTGAACTTTCATTTTACTTCCTAAAAATTGTCCTAATTCTACGCTGGTAGAAAAATCAAATGCTGATCGCGTATCACGTTGCCGTTCGCTTACCTTTTTCTCAATACTTCCCCAACCAGGAGTTGAATAAGATCCTGAAACATTGACATTGCCAAAGTCAGCCAGCTGCACTCCAACACGTGCTGTTGACGCCCAGCCACCGTGCTGATCAAAATCTGTCAGACGCAATTCATTCACCCAAATCTCAGCGCATTTATCCAAACCGTCTTCAGCATACATCCACGGGTGATTGGTATCCTTTCCAGGATTTCTCACACCAATCATGATTACTTTTAATCCCTGAAGATTTGGATTTCCTTTCAACTTCATGCGCGCCATTTTTCCGGATTCTGTCGGAACGTTAATGATGTATTCAAGCGCACTTGAAATTCCATTGGTATTGCGTTTCATTTTCATGTTGATCAATGAATCAAACGCTATTATGATGTTATTTGCTTCAGGCCAGATAACCAGGTCATTTTCAAATGTTGTTCCCCAAGGTGTTACCTGAACCGGAATTTCATACTCATAATAATTGTTCTCAAAATCGGTTCCCAATCTGATAAATACGGTTAACTGATCATCCTGCAGATTTGTCTCAATATTGCGGGCTTCAGCATGAACAAACATTCTCAGTTTTTCATATGAACGTACATCGAAAGTTACATTTTTGTAAGTTGCTCTTGCTTCACCATCTTTCAATCCACAAACCTGAAGCGCAAGGGCCTGTTCATTCAATTGTCTGAAATTGATAGAAGCATTATCCTGCTGACGCTGAATACCCGGAGGAATACAATAATTCACCGGTTGTTTCAAATTATTTTCTTCCAGATTCACCGCTGAAATATTAAATTCAGTTGCGTTTGGATCATCCTGAATTTGTTCTCCCGGCTCATCAATATTCTGCAAATATTTTCTCCACTCACCACGGATTAATTCCAACTTTGCAAAACGTAGAACAACAGGATGCTCAAATCCATTTACATACATTCTCATAAAACGTATTGAACGGAAATCTGAAATTCCATTGATCACGGCGTCCGGTGTTTCAATCGGAATTTTAAACTGATACCATGTTTCTGTTTTTCCATCTTCATTCACTTCAACGACCTGTGAATTGGTGATGAAATTCTGACCTACAACTAAATCCTGCGGTCTTAAACTTACTTCATACTGGAAATAACTTTCTGTTTCACTCAGGTTATTGTCCTGATTTAAATCTTCAATGTCAGGTGTTGTTGTTGATTGTGTAGGATATCCTTCAGCATTCATTGCTGACGCCATTTCTGATGTTGGAGAGTTTCCTTCAGTCCCGTTGTAATATTTATAACGTTCAACAATATCCAATTGTGAAACATCGTAGTCATCATCCAGATAATAATTGTAATAATCTCCTGAAGGATCATCCAGCAATTTTTGTTTTGCTGCCGGTGTTAATCCACTTGAATTAACCCAATTCAGGAAACTCTGAAAATGCTGTTGTTCAGCGTCGTTGTCCAAACCATCCAAACCGATATCCTGAAATTCTCTGGATGAAGTATTGTTGTCAAATGCATTTACTATTACCTGCTGATTAGGGACTGCTGCCCAAGAAGTAGTATCATAATCGCCCGGATCAAAGGTTGCACTTGCAGGCATTCCATTTTCGAAACTTTTTCTCGAATCAGGTAAAATATCTTCAGAAATGTTTCCAAGATTGAAATATAAATTACCACCTGTCATGTTCACAGATCCAGTATCCGTTGCATCATTATTGAACGGATCTAGTAACCAGAACTGAATGAACTGAATGTTGGCCTGCTCAAAATTTGTTGTTGTCAAAGATCTCATGATTCCACCCCAGCGATCTTCCGGATTTGTAAAATATCCATCAGCATCAATAAAGGTTGAAACGGTATCATAATTATACGGTCCGCGCTCAGCAGGATAATATGCCAAATCAAAAACCGGAATGTTATTCAGAGTTCCCTGAATCGGATTGTACTGCGGAAAAAGATCTGTTTGCGCAAGCATGTGCATTTGAGAATTTTCCAGATACAACGGATTGTCAACCATGTACTCAGGTGTTGTACTTGAATTCTGATAAAACGCGGTTGGATCAATCACGTACCAAGATAAATGCGAACGGTTGAATCCTGACACCAATCCACTTTTAATAGAAGCTTCAGGAAATAAATCAGGCTGTCCCTGAGGAATAGACGCGAGTTTCCAGGAACCCCATGTTTTTATATCAATTGCACTCTGACTTCCTTCAAATCCATCGATGTACGAAATACCTTCTTTACTGATTGCACGTTGTGTTCCTGGAATCAAATAAGCAAATTCTCCGTCTGCCGTTATAAACGATTTTTCTTTCGTTGAAATGACTGGCAATAAATCAACCGCTTTTGTCAAAAACGGAAATTCACTTCGATACCTGATATCTGTTCCCAAAACAGTATTGCTGATAGGTTCATCTCCAATATTTACTTTTTGCGTTAGTGGCTTCTCAGTAAGATTTAAAACGGTAGCTCCAACATTAAAATCTTTGTTAAACTCATAATTAAAATGAGCTCCTACCATTGACTTAGACTGAAAGCCAAAAACTGAATTACTTTCAAGTTTAACACTAATTGGTGTTTGTGCTTCAAGAATTCCCTGATCCAAAATTTTAACCCGTCCTAAATTATAATCAACAGTGTAATCGACTCCTTCATTCAGTACGCGTCCGCCGGCTGTTACTACTACACTTCCTTCAGGAATGTTCAATGCGTTCAATGAAATCTCAGAACTGACTGATGACTTGTAACTACCTTTTAATTTAAATCTGTTTTTACCCGGAATTTGTTGTGCGGCTGTTTTGGTAGAGTCATACAATTCTTGAAACACAATCGACTCAATTTGAGTTGGAGCCAGTGTATTCACAGCGGAGAGTTTTTGACTCAATGTAGTTCCAAACGGTTCAATGGTTGTAAAATAAACACGCCCGGTTTTGGGATCAATTGTACCGCCATTGATTGCCCGGTTATTGTCATATTGTATGGGTACATAATCAAAGCGCCCATCTGAAGCAATTCCGTTATTTAAATTTAATCTGTCCAGATCAACTTGCTGCATCAGCAACTTATTATCTACTCCGTCATAAGGCAAATAATTAATGTCAGTGCTAGTCATTGGATTGTTATACCAAACGTCAAGAATAAAATCTGCAGGACTTACCTGATAAGCACCAATAGAGTAAACATTTTTCATCATCAAATCCCAGGTAATGTTATTTGGATTGATGATTGTTGGTTTAATCAACTTCAGAATTAACGCACTTTTCGATCCTTCCTGAACCGGTACGTCAGTGGTAAATTCTCCAACCTGATAAGTTCTGCCGGCATAGGTGTATTGATAGGCAACTGCTAATACTTCATCCTGATTCAATGGAGATTTTAAGGAGATAAATCCAAGCTGCGAATTGTAAGTAAATTCCTGATCACTCAACTGTCTGGCATTTTCAACTTTTTCATAATGCTGTGACTGATTAAATGGACCTGGAATTCCAGTATAGGTAGATAAATATGCAACCGCATTAGAGAACTCTCTTACCTGGGATGCATTTGAAAGCACATCGTATAATTCGTTCGCCTCATTATCCGGAAACTGACCATTAAACTGAATTGGATTTCCTTCGCAATATTCTGGTTTGGTTTCACCCAAATCTGTAAATCCAATAATATTTCTGGTGTTTTCTACTTTGTTTATTCTGTTGGTTACCCATACTTCAATTTTTGTAATGTTCACCCCTGAATTCACAATTGGCATGGTCATCATGGCGGTATCGTAATGATTCCGGTGATAGTAATTCAAAAAGTAATGTTTGTTCGCTTCGTAATTATCTGCGTAAACTTCATAATCCTGAACCTGTGCTCCACCGGTCACATTAATTTCTTGTTGTTTACCACGCTGCTGAGATAAAACAGTTTGAACGGTTAGTGGTCCAAATTTTAAATCTGTTCGAATACCAAACAAACTTTGTGAACCCTGAATCAAAGTAGAATTTAATGGAAGGCTGACATTTCCAGCTTCAATTTTCTGAATGATTTCATCTTCATACCCGGTGTATTCAATTTTCACAACGTTTTCAAAATTGAATGTTGCTTCAGTGTTTTGTTGAATAGTCAGTTTTAATTTGTCACCGATCTGACCAACGAGATTCAGATTTATTTTTTGTTGGAAATCAAATGTTGCAACACGTCTTTGTTTAACCGGCAAAACCGGATTGTCATATCTTGAAATATTTACCCCAAAAGAAAGCTCGGCTGATCCCTGTGGTCTGATATTAATTTCATTCCCTCCAAAAATCACATCAAAGGCTTCGCTTTCCATTTTAATGGGTGGAATCAAACCACGTTGCTGCTGATTTTGTTCGTCCACTTTTTCAGCCATGTATTTATTCTCCGCCTGTTTCCGCTGAAACTCCATGTACTCATCCATGGTCATGGAAGTTGGATAACGATAATACAATGAACCTATCTTCTGGTAAATTTCATATTGACCAGTAGAAGGGTTATAAATAATTTCAGTTTGTAAATTAGAAGGATCAGCCAGATTGATGGGTGAATTTTTCTGCTGGGTATAATCGTAATAATCATGAATCGGAAAAGGCAGATGTACATTTCCCGTATCACCCTGACCAAATAGCTGAGCAACCGAACACAGAACCAGTATAAATGTTAATCTCAATTTCACGCTTTACAATACTTTCAAAGCCTCTTTAATGAGTTGTTCAACAGTTTGATCATCCATCGCTACTTTTTCTATCGCTTTTTCAGCTTTTTTCTTCTCAAAACCGAGCGCCAACAAGGCAGTTAACGCATCATTTTGATTTGTATTGTTTGGTCTGAAAATATTTCCGGCAGAAAAATCTGATTTCGCTACTTTGTCCTTCAGGTCAAGAATGACACGCTGTGCGGTCTTTGATCCAATTCCTTTAATACTTTGAATGAGTGCTACATTCTCAGACAATATTGCTGTAGCTATTTCATCAGATGTCAGCGATGAAAGCATGAGCATAGCTGTATTCGCACCAATACCTGACACGGAAATAAGATGATTAAACATTTCTCTTTCTTTCACTGAATAGAATCCATACAAAATATGCGCGTCTTCACGAACCTGAAGTTGAGTAAGAATTTTAATATTTTCTTCACTTCCAATCTGGGAATATGCATTCAGACTAATTCTGACAGCATAACCGACACCACCACATTCTACAATAATTTGCGTCGGGCTTTTTTCTATCAAACGTCCGTTGAGATGTGAAATCATAGGTTATTTTGTTTGTGCATCAAGCACCGCTACTTTAATCATGTTCGTAATTTCTCTCACTGAACTGCCAAGTTGAAGCACATGCACTGATTTTTTTGTTCCTAATAAGATAGGTCCAATTGCTTCCACATCCTCAACCATTTCCTGAAGTAGTTTGTACGCAATATTTCCTGCAGCGAGAGAAGGGAATATTAATGTGTTGACATTTTTATTTGCCAGGGATGAAAAATCAAATTTGTCAACCAGCATTTCATTGTTCAACGCAAAATTTGCCTGTATCTCGCCATCCACAATTAAATTTGGATGCCTTTCTTTAATCAGTTTCACCGCTTTACTCATTTTCAAAGCATCCGGCATTTGAGATGATCCAAAATTGGAATAAGACAACAATGCAATTCTTGGCTGAATATTTAGCCTTCGGACTTGTTTAGCAACCAAAGCCGTTATTTCGGCAATATCTTCAGCAGTTGGATCTACATTTACTGTTGTGTCAGCCAAAAACATAGGTCCTTTTTTAGTGGCCAAAATATACATTCCGGCAACTTTTGATACTCCTTCTGCAATACCAATTGTTTGTAATGCTGGTTTAATTACGTCACTGTATTTGCGCGTGATCCCTGAAATGAATGCATCCGCTTCACCCGTTTCAACCATCATGGAACCAAAATAATTTCGTTCACGCATAATTTTGATGGATTCAAAAAGTGTCGCTCCTTTTCTTTTTCTGCGCTCAAAAAATATCTTGCCGTAACGTTCACAATTTTTTACTTCTGATTCTTCTTTGGGATCGATTATTTCAGGATTTGAAAATTCCAGATTATTTTCTTTTATCAGTTCCAAAATTCTTTCTCTCCTTCCTAAAAGTATAGGATAAGCGAACCCTTCTTCTTGAGCAATTTGAGCAGCCTTTAATACTTTATAATTATCGGCCTCAGCAAAAACAACTCGTTTTGGATTTTTAATTGCTTTTTCCGTTAAAACATTGACCAGTTTGTTATCAAGACCCAATCGTTTTTTCAATTCATCCTCGTAAGCTTCCCAATCTTTGATTGTCTTTTGTGCAACGCCTGATTTTATGGCTGCTTTTGCAACAGCCGGAGCAACGGTGGTTAGCAACCTTGAGTCGAGTGGTTTTGGTATGATAGATTCTTTTCCAAAAGAAATATTTTTAGCGCCGTACGCTTCATTCACTTCTTCTGGCACAGGTTCCTTGGCAAGCGCAGCAATGGCTTTAACAGCAGCAAGCTTCATTTCTTCATTAATGCAGGTTGCTCTCACATCGAGTGCTCCTCTGAATATAAAAGGAAAACCCAATACATTATTAACCTGATTGGGGGTATCCGATCTACCGGTTGCCATTATAATATCCTTGCGAACAGAAGTTGCCTCCTCATAGGAAATTTCAGGAACAGGATTTGCCAGTGCAAAAACGATTGGATTTTTCGGCATTGATTTAATCATGGCCTTTGAAACCAGACCTCCTTTTGATAGCCCGAGAAAAACATCGGCATTTTTCATTGCTTTGTCTAAAGAAAGATCAGAAGCATGCACTGCAAATTCCTTTTTATGTACGTCCAGGTCTTTTCTCTTTTTGGAAAGAAGACCTTTGCTGTCAAACATGAAAATATTTTCTTTTTTTGCGCCCAAAGCCACATAAAGTTTTGTGCAAGAATATGCCGCCGCGCCTGCTCCAACAATTACTATTTTAACCTGATTAATTTTTTTCTTTGCAAGCTCAAGCGCATTAAGAAGCGCTGCACTTGTGATGATTGCAGTTCCATGCTGATCGTCATGCATCAATGGAATATTCAGCTCTTCTTTTAATCTTCTTTCGATCTCAAAACATTCAGGCGCTTTAATATCTTCAAGATTAATTCCTCCAAAAGTTGGAGCAATTGCTTTTACTGTAGAAATAAAAAGTTCTGGATCTTTTGCATCCACTTCGATATCGAAAACATCTATATCCGCAAAAATTTTAAAAAGTAAACCTTTTCCCTCCATCACCGGTTTTGACGCTTCAGGGCCAATATCACCCAAGCCAAGAACCGCCGTTCCGTTTGAAATAACTGCAACAAGATTTCCCTTGGCGGTATATTTATACGCATCCGATTTATTCGCAGCAATTTCCAGACAAGGGTCAGCAACTCCAGGTGAATACGCCAGAGAAAGGTCGCGCTGCGAGCTCGTTGGCTTGGTTGGTATCACTTCTATTTTCCCTGGTCGACCACTGGAGTGGTAATCAAGTGCATCTTGTTGCCGGATTTTTGCCATGAAAATTTGTGTTAAAATAAGCCGGTAAAGATAAAAAAATGCCGGTAAATCTGCTTGAAACTCTGAGAATTCAAAAAGTGTGATCACATATTATAACGCTTTTCTATTTATTGAAGGCACATTGATTTTGGCTTTAACCAATTAAACACGTGATTTCCAAACACTACTGTAATACTCCGATTCAATTTAATGTCTGAATGGAATCAGGTTAAATATTTGACTAATTTTAAATCGTTTTTATTCAACCATGTCCGCCAAAAGAAAAAACATTATTGTACTCACCGGAGCAGGAATCAGTGCGGAAAGCGGACTGGGCACATTCAGAGACAAAGGCGGACTGTGGGATGAACACGATATAAATGAAGTTGCAACCCCAGAAGCCTGGAATAAAAATCCAAAACTGGTACTAGATTTCTACAATAAACGCCGTGAATTGGTGGTAAAG
>Ga0268298_10003030_pt1 | contig 17587 bp, 8 predicted proteins | sample WWTPWeurt_MetaG_FD_194462 | JGI IMG/M metagenome (GOLD analysis project Ga0268298, IMG submission 194462) | Activated sludge microbial communities from WWTP in Nijmegen, Gelderland, Netherland - WWTP Weurt | ecosystem: Engineered > WWTP > Aerobic digester > Activated sludge | place: Netherlands...
TATATCGGCACGGGCCGTGTGATCGGAACCGACTTCTTCAATGGTGATATGGATGAAGTTCGCTTCTGGAACGTGGAAAGAACACAGGCCGAGATCATCGCGAATGCGCAGGGCATCACCGGTAACGAAAGCGGATTGGTTGCCTATTACCATTTCAACGAGAATACACTCGGCGGTAACGGGCAAACGGTACTGAACAAATGCAACGCCACCGGTGCTGCGCTGAATGGTATCACAGCGTCAACAAGCAGTTACCCGAAATTTCCCTGTGCCATCAATATCCCCACCTGCGGAATACAATTGAATGGAAGTAGCGACAAGATCAGCGTGCCCGATAATGCAGCCTTGAACTTTGCCGGCAACTTCACCGTGCAGGTATACGCAAAGCGAACGGCTGCCTATGCCGATATCAACCGCATTGTTGTGCAGAAGAAAAATACAACCGGTGGCAACAACATCGATCCCGGGTATTCGCTGTTGATTACCTACAACGGTCACCTGATCGGCTCCTATAAGCCCTATATCATCCTGGGCGATGGCGCTAATTCGGAGCAATACTATCCCACCAATGCCGGCGATAACCTTGCCCTGAACGAATGGACCAATATTGCTTTTGTATATGATAAGACCACGCACAGCGGAACATTTTACCTGAATGGCTCCGCGGTGCCAACCAGCAAGGCGGGTGGAACCGTTGGCAGTATCAGTACGGCCGTACCACTGAATATCGGTGGCTATGCCTATACATCGCCAGCCGCCAACGCCTTCTTCCCCGGAAGAATAGACGAGATCAGTTTCTGGAATGAAAAAAGAACCGCGGGAGAGATCTATACTGCCATGACAGCAAGCCTGGCCGGTACAGAAACAAACCTGGCCGCCTACTATCATTTCAACGACAATAACCGCAGCGGACAGAACCGGACTGTTACCAACTTCTGTTCTTCCACAGGCAGCGCTTTGAACGGAACCACGGTTGGTTCGCAACTCACACCGCTGTTCGACTGTGCGCCTCCTCCTTTCACATCGCCGGAATGCACCATGCAGGTGAACGGTACTACGGATTATGTACTGGCGCCACATAACGCCGCGATAAGTGTAACGCAATTTTCTGTCGGGGCCTATTTTAAAACAACGAATACCGGTTCCTTGAAAACGATCGTTTACAAAGACGCGGATGGTACCAATGCCAACTACCACGTATCGGTTTCATCAACGAATAAAGCGCAGGTAAGTTTTGTAAATACATTACTTGTTCCCATCACAGCAACGGGCACCACCACCATCACCGATGGTAACTGGCATTACGCCGTGGGTACATTCGATGGCAGCAACCTGCGGATATATGTAGATGGCGTACTGGAAGCCACCGTTGCATCGGGCAGCACACCTATCACGGGAGCGGGTCAGCTCTGTATCGGCGCTGCCAGCAGCGGCGGCAGCAAATTCAATGGCAATCTCGATGAACTGAGTGTCTGGAACAGCGCTCTTTCACTATCACAAATACAGAATCTTATCGGGCAGCGATTGGTGGGCAATGAAACGGGGCTGGTAGCCTATTATAATTTCGGTGCGAATTCCCGGAACGGACAGGGCCAGGTAATTGTAAACTCCTGTACTGTCACCGGCAGCGCATTGAATGGCATTTCGGTGGGAACATCTGCAACACCGGTATTTACCTGTTCGGTATTGCCGGTTACACCGCCCGCCTGTGCGATCATGCTGAATGGCTGGAACGATGGCGCTTACATGAATAACGGATTGGGCAGTTATCCTACCATCACAAATAATTTTACCATGGAGGTAAAAGCCAAACCCTTGCTGCCGCAGGGCAATGCAACGGGTGCGCAATACAGCGGCATCTTCGATGGTCAACGGTATGTGCTGGGTCCCGACCAGGGCGAGCAGAATTATGCGCCGGGTCATGCCGGCGTGGGCATCAGTCTGGGTACAAACGGCTTTGCCGTATACGAGCACGCCAGTGATTACATACCCGCACGGATCATTTTCAACAATCACCCGGTGAACGACTGGGTGCACCTGACACTTGTTTGCAACAATGGTGTTCTGCGCCTGTACGAGAATGGGGCATTGATAGCCACCGCCAGCGCCAGTGGGTATACCCTGCATCCCAGCGGGCATATCAGTTACTACTATGGTAAATATGCCGGTTATGTAGGAGAAGTGCGCATCTGGAATACGGCACTCACCGGCGACCAGGTACGTGCGAACCTCAACGCGAACCTTACCGGCGCCGAAGCGAACCTCGCCGGTTTGTATACATTCAACAACGCTTCGGCCAACGGTCCCAATCAAACCCTTTCCGGCCTGGGATTATTGGGCGGAAGCAACAACTATGTTACCGCCGGATCGAACGGAACGCCCGTATTCACCTGTGCCAACACATCCAATGTAAACCGCGATACATTACCCGGCAGCGGTATCATGTATGCGCACAACAACAGCGGAATAACATTCGCCGAATTGGGCAATCTCGGCAATATTCCCCCACAGGGCAGCCTGCTGTTGTGGTTCAATGCCGCATCGCTTAAGGAAAAGGCTTTCGTATTCAGCAGTTCGCATTTCCGCGATACGGTGGGCGGTTACAGAGGCATTGCCTTATTCAGCCGGGCTGATGGCCGTATGCAGATGACTTTCGGCACCGATACAAGCGTGGCCGGCTACCAGGATACGGTAACGGTACTGAATGATTTTACCGCCGGCCGCTGGTACCAGCTGGCACTTACCTGGGATACTGCGGCCAAGAATTATACAGTTTATGTGAACGGCATCCAGGCCGCTTCGGGCACAACGAATTTCTGGCCACAGCAGTTCGAGAGTTTCAAGGCAGGTATCGGGTACAAGCCTTCGGCATCGTATACCTGGTACGGAAGCATTGATGAGATCAGCGAATGGAATAAGATACTGTCACAAGCAGAGATCCGCGATCAGCTCAGCAGCAAGATCCGTTCTACCCAAAGCAACTGGAGCAATCTCCTGCATTATTACCGGTTCGACAATAATTTCAATAACTCGGTGCTGTTCCCGGTGGTGAATGATTTCAAGGGAACGGTACATGGAATGGTATTCCAGCAGCAAAGCTTCACCGGCTGGTACCCCATGCCCACGAGTTCGGCGCCCATCGGTTCGTACAGCAGTTACCAGTATGCGGGAAGCGGCTCAACCACTTCGTTGAATATCGGTAATGCGGGGAGCAGCAGCGGCGCCGATCTGGTCAGCGCCACACTTACTTCAGGAACGGCGGATGGTATTCATATATACGGGGAAGATACCTGGCCCAATACCGTGAATGGGGTGGTGGATACCCTCGCCGGAAGTCATCGCTATGCGGGAGTCTTTGTGGTGAATCCGGCCAATGCGCAGTATACGCTGGTATACGATTATACCAACAATCCATATGTAACCGTAGCCAATGAACCCTATTTGAAATTGAAAAAACGCGACCATAACGCGGTTACCGTATGGATCGCTCCTTCAGGAATGACCGTGAACCTGCCGGCAAATACCATTACCTGTACAGGGCAGAATACAGAATACATCCTGGAAAAAAGCCAGACGGTGGTGCCGGTAAAATGGCTGTCTTTTGAGGCAGTGCTGAACAGCAGCAAACAATCGGTGCTGAACTGGAAGGTATCAACCGAAGTGAATGTGCGTCACTATGTGGTGGAGTGGAGTAGCGATGGAAGGAATTTCCGGGAGATCGCCGTGGTAAACTATGAGGCCGCCGCCGGGGGGAATTATACCGCCATTCATGTGCAACCCGCGAAGGGAAAGAACTACTATCGCATACGCCAGGTAGATATCGATGGAAAGCACAGTTATACGGATGTGAGGTTACTCAAGCTGGAGGATACTGTTTCATTCACGGTATACCCGAACCCCGCGAGCGACAAAATCAACATCGTCGGAAATACGGCCATACGAAGCCTGGCATGGTACGATATGAGCGGGCGATTGCTGCATTCGTGGGATACGGTTCCTCAGACGATCGATGTATCGGCAATGGCCAATGGAGTGTATCTTCTAAAAGCAACCTGGAAAGACGGAACGCTAACAGCGCAACGGATTATTGTACAACATTAAGGAAAGAGCGAACGTGTTAACATAGGCCGCCCGGGTCACCCGGGCGGTTTTCTATACCGGTACACGAACGATGGCGGTGGTTCTGTTGTTCCGCCACGGTTGCCTTTTTTCCACCACTGTGACCGGTGATTTCCATTTTACACGGAACGGCTTTTCACTAACTCCATTTCTTTTGATGTACAAAATTTGCTGCCTGTGCTTTGTTATTAATGTGGAGCTTGCCATAAATATTTTCTACATGCTTTCGAACGGTGCCGTGGCTTATATAAAGCTCATTGGCGATTTTTTGATAAGAATGCCCCTGGGCCAGCAGTTTTAAAATTTCTGTTTCCCGTACACTCAAATTATAATCATGAGGCTGCAGTTCATTGGTTCCGGGTGTTTTGCTGCGCAACAACTCCAGTGTTTTAGTGGCAATAAGCGGGCTCATGGGAGCCCCGCCCATCAACACGTCTTCGATGGCTGTTAGTATGCGATGGGGTTTACTGTCTTTCAATAAATAGCCGGAGGCGCCCGCTTTAATGGCTTCAAAAACTTTTTCATCAGTATCAAAAGCGGTAAGGATCAGGACTTTAATGTCTGTTTCTTTTGTGATAACAGCGGTGGCTTCAATGCCGTTCATTACCGGCATTTCTATATCCATCAGTATTACCTGTGGCAGTTCGGATAGTTTGCGCAGGCTGCTCAATGCCGCTTCGCCATTGGATGCGCTAAATACAACTTCAATATTGCCTGAGGCAGATAAGTTTTCTTTTAACTGTACTGCTATAGCAGGGTTGTCATCTACAATTCCCACAAGTATTTTATTGCTCATATTAAAGTGTCATTTTTATTGTTATGGATGTCTCCTTGTTTTCTGCTGAAATAATTTCTATTGAACCATTTAACTCATTAATGCGGTGATTGATGTTTTTTAACCCATTGCCCGAAAAATCAGTATCAGTTTCAAACCCTTTACCATTGTCAGTTATACAAATTGATAAGTTCTCCTCATCCGCTGTAAATAAATAATTGGCTTTTGTGGCTGCAGCATGTTTTATGATATTTTGGGTACACTCCTGTATGCAGCGGAAAAGGTGCAGGGTTTGGTCCGGTGAAAGTTCTTTATATAATTTTCCGGAAGATTTACAAGTGTATTCAATATTGGTAACAGAAAACGTTCTTTGTAAAAACTCCCGAATACGGTTTACAAAACTTTCATAACTATGTGATGCTTCCTGCACTGCCCAAATAGTTTCCCTTAAAGTATTCATGGTGTCACGGCTGAGGTCGTTTAATTCCTGTACTTTTTTTAATGCGTCACCCGGTTGGTTAAGCCGGAGTTTGGTTTCTATATTATCGCTTTGTGCAATGATGGTTACCAGATTGCTGCCCAGGTTATCATGGAGCTCACGGCTAATGCGTTCTCTTTCATCATTCAATTGCTGTTTAAACTTAAGTTCCCTTTCTTTTTGCCGTATTTTGTTTTTTTGATAGGCAGTGGCTATTAAGAAAGCCCCGAGTGCAGATGCCAGGAGGCTAAATACAATAAACCAGTTTTGTTGCCAAAACGGTTTTGTAACGTTGAAAGAACACAGTACTTTTTCTTCGCTTTCCACTCCTTCTTCATTTACCGTTTTTGCAATAAGCCTGTAGCTGCCGCTGCGGAGTTTGTTGAGTTCAACTGTCAGTGAATCTTTTAGTTCAGTAAATGCAAAGTCCCTGCCTTCCAGCTTAAAAAATATGATTGCCTTTGAAAAGGGGTTTACATTAACCGGCCTGAAACTAAAAGCCAGGTGTTTGTATTGCTGGGGTATTTCAAAAACAGTATCGGTAATAGCCTCATTATTAAAAACAACATTGCTTAACAGCGGGCTTTTAGCAGTAGAAAAGGCTGACAATTCGCTAAGGTTATTAATAAATAAACCCTTTGCAGTGCCTGTGTATATGGTGTTGTTGTTTGAATCATATAGCGCAGCATGTACCCAATCGTTCAGCCCATCCCTCACCACCACTCCGGAATATGTGGTTACCATATTGGCCTCATATTTTCCCAGGTATTTATCTGTAAGAATCCACACAGAATTGTTCTTGTCATGAAAAGTATAAATGCATCTGTTGCCGTTAATGCCTTGTTTTGCAGTAATAGTATTTATTACTTTACCATTTGCATACACTGCTACCCCCGTTTTTGTGCTTATCCAAAGGGTATCATGGTGTTCATGCACATGATACACTGCGTTGGAAGGCAAACCATCCTTAACAGTCAGCATTTTCTTTTTACCGGAAAAAAAATTCAGTTGCAGGCCATCTTCGTAATTAAACCCGGCGATACCGTTTTTTAAAGAAAGAATTTTCTCATTAACGTTTAGAGAAGCTGTATCGCTAAAACATTTTTTCCCTCTGTATTCCAGCAAGTAATTACCATAGCTTCCAGCAAATAATCGCCCCTCTTTTTCAACTACACTACTTATACCGGCATATAGTGTAAACGTATCTTTTTTTATTAATTGGTTGTTCCTGATTTGATATTTTGTAAAACCTGTAAGCGTTGAAACATAAATATTATCGCCCCATACATTTACCGACTGGATGTTTCTTTCTGTTAAACCAAATACATCGGTTTGTTTGATGCGGTTATTAAACCGCAAGAGTTTGTTTTCAATAGCTGCAAAAATGTAATTACCGTTTTGCGAAAGTTCCTTTATGGCCACATCTCCCGTGTGTATAGTAGCATTGCCTTCCGGCAATTTATAGATTAGGCCACCGCCCAATGTGCAAAGCAACAATTTTCCGTTTCTTAATACATATGCACGGCTTACTAAATTGCTGCTAAGTCCGTCCTTCTCCGTGTAGTGCTGTACCACACCATTATCACCTAGAAAAAAAACACCTTCCTTCTCATTGCAGGCAACAGTTTGATTTTTGTAGCGAATCGCATTTAAGTATGTATTATCTAGTGAAGAAGGTTGTGCTATTTTCTTTGCCAAACCATGTCCAGTTTTATAAATAGATTTATTGGAACAGAAAATATTTTCACCAACCCGCATCAGCACAAAGTTTTCATTTCTAAGAGAGATGCTCATTGTATCTATTGACCAGTCATTAGCCAGGCCAAATATCTTTTTATCAGGAATATGGTGGTTGGGGGCAGGGTTTGTGAACAGTTTTCTTGCAGTAAAATCTGCATACACATAATTGTAGTGCCTGTTTTCCGCTTGCTGAAAGGCTGAGTGAATAATATTCGGTTGCTTTGGACTTAGCCAATAGGCAGCAACATTGCCTGATAATTTAATGTTCTTGTGTTTATAGAAAAAAAGGTTGCCGTCATTATCTGTTTGAATCAGGTGGTGTAATACTTTGCTGGTTGCAAATTGTAATTGATGTGTAACGGTATTAAAATGATATATACCCTTTGTGCTAATTGATAACCATAAGCCTTGTTTCCCGGCGCTAAAAATTTCGGCAATATAATTACCTGGTAATCCTTCGTCTGTTGTAAGAAGTAGCCAGCGGAAGCCATCATATTTAGCCAACCCCTTATCGGTACCAATCCACAAAAAGCCATCACTGTCTTCGGCGGCTCCAAATACATAATTACTCGGCAGCCCATCCTTAGTAGTAATGGATTGAAACAGCGATACCTGCTGTGCTTTAGTATAAAAGCAGAAGGTAAAAGACATCACAATATATAAAACAATACCCTTTAGCACTGATATGTTACAAAGTTTGCGATAAAGATAGCATGGAAAATACGCAGTTCGTCGTATTTGGGGGAGTTTGTGGTTTGGCAACTTTGGGATAATAATTATTTCAGCATGCGCAAACCATTTCTATCACTATTTGCAGTACTGTTGACAGCAAACAGTTTATTTGCCCAGTTAACAGGCATCAAAACCATTCCTGGTGATTATGCAACTATTGCTACCGCTATTGCAGCACTTAATAGCAGCGGCGTAGGTGCTGGTGGTGTTACATTTAACATTGCTGCTGGGTATACCGAAACTGGTAATAACACAATAACAGCCACAGGCACAGCCGCCAATCCAATCATTTTTCAGAAAAGCGGCGCTGGGGCAAACCCAACAATAACTGCTGGTACTGGAACAGGCTTAGACGCTATTTTTAAAATGATCGGTAGCGACTATATTACTTTTGATGGCATTAGTGTTCAGGAAAATCCGGCTAATACAACTAATGCTGAGAGAACGGAATATGGGTTTGCTTTTTTTAAGCCAAATCAAGATAATGGATGTCAATATAATACTATCAAAAATTGTAGTATTTCACTAGATGGAACTTACTATGCAACTGACCCAACTTGGGGAGCAATTTATCAGGCATTTGGAATAACGCTATATAGTGCTCCAAATGTACTCACTAATCTAAATACTGAACCATCACCAACTACGGTTGCGGCAGGCAATGCATTTAATGTATTTCAAAATAACAGCATTACTAACGTATCAAACGGTATATATGCAGTAGGAAACAGAAACATCGGTAATGTAAACTTCAGTGATAGAAACAATATCATCTCAAATAACAACATCTATGATATTGGCGGACTTAGTGCTGCTGCGTTGGGAATCAATATAACCCAACTCTCTAATACTACAATAACTAATAACAACATTGCAACCAAACCAACACATCCTCACACCTGCTATGGAATTAGGTATCAACCCGATGGACTATCGGGAGTATTAATCCAAAGTAATACCATAAACATAAGCAATAACCAACCCGGTGGTTTAGAACAAGTAGCAATAATGATTTATGGCGGTGGTACAATAGCTGCAGACCCAGCATGGAAAACTATTGATATAAAAAACAACACTATCCAATCTTCTAATTCAAACTATGGATATCAGGGTATTTATTGCTTGTATGGTACTGCCGAATTTGAAAATATTGAAGGTAACAATGTAGGATTAAGCAATCATGTTGCCGTATCGGGTGGCGGCACCGGAATTCAGGTACAAAACTGGTGGAGCCATCAAACAAGTATTACAATAAAAAACAATAGCATAACCGGGCATGCTGCACCTGGGGGATTAGCCGTTTATGGTATTTACTCCACCGATAATACAGATTTATGCACCATTGAGAATAACAGAATTTATAATAATAGTGTTGGCAGTATTGTAGGAATTTATTCAGCAAGTAAAGCTGGTTCATTAATAAAAAACAACATTATCGATGCAGGGCCTGCAACCACCATCAATACTTTTACTGGTATGCAGATAGCGAATGAAGGGCAGTTGGTTTATAATAATCTTATTTCTTGCAGAGCTACAGCTACAGGCTCTGCAAATTATGTTGGTATTGAAATGAACTCACCTGTCGGTGCTGTACCCATTAAGCTGCATCACAATACGGTATATTTAAGTGGTGGAAGTACGGTAAATAATACTAGTAAAGCCCTGGCTTTAAACACTACCCAGCCCATACAGCTAAACAACAACATTTTTTACAACAATATGGTTGCAGGAAGCGGTGTTAGTCAAATAAATGCTTTTTGGAATCAGCAAATAATTACTACTACTAACTTTCTTTCAAGAAATAATTTGTTTTATGCAGGTACACCAAGCGCTACTAACAGAATTTATTCTTCTGCCAATGGAAATTTTCAAACATTGGAGAATTTTAAACTGCATGTATGTTCAAAAGATATTAATTCCGTTACCGAAACCGTTCCTTTCCTGAGTTTGGATTATACCAATCCAAATTATTTGCACATAAACCCTGCTGTACCTTCTTTGGTAAATAATATGGGTTTTGCTAGCGCCGAGGTTCCGCTTGATTACGATGGTGATGCAAGAAATGCAACTACTCCAGATATAGGGGCCGATGAATTAAGCGGACTAGCCGGTACGCTTTCTACTCCGTTAACGCCACCTGTACTTTGGCTAAAAGCAGACGCCGAGGTATTTACGGATGCGGGTATTACAGCAGCGATGAATGGACAAACTGTACAGCAATGGAACGATCAGAGTTGTAATGGGTATAATGTTACACAAACAACGGTATCTAATAGACCTACATGGGAGCAATATGCCTTTAATGGCAAACCCGCCTTATTTTTTGATGGAAATGCCGGGAATTATTATTTGAACAACCTTACACAAAATTTGGTAAGTCCGGGAGCAGCAAGAACGGTCTTTGTGGTAGCTAAGAAAAGATGCCTGATGGATGACGGCGGTGCATTATTTACTTTTAGACGCACCAGTTTTATGGCAACGTTGGAATGGGTAAAATATGCAGGCAATACATACATATACTCGGATGGAGTAGCAGGTTCTGGCGTTAATAATGCCACAGTAGAAGAGACGCTGGATGAAGTTGTAGCAAATAATCCAACTGTGATGACGTATTATGTACCTGCCGCAAATGCCAATATAGAGTTTTTTTTAAATGGCAATCAGCAACCGGTTTCTCAGGCTGGGAACGTAGCTAACGAAACGGGTACAACAGGTTTTACTGTTGGTGATAGAGAAGATATAACATCGCAATCCTGGGATGGTTGGATTGCCGAAATAATTGTTTATGACAGGGCTTTGACAACTGCCGAACGTCAAAGCGTCGAAAATTACTTACAAACAAAATATGTTTCTGCCGGTTTGCCCGCCGTATTTAATAATATTCCAACATCAACAGTAAGCAGTAATTCTGTTCAAACAGATGCGTCGTGGAAACATACGTACAATACAGGTAATGTTGCTCATGTAATTGTATCTGTAAAAGATAATTGCCTTAATCTTGGCGCTATTAACAGCACTGTTTACATTGATGCAACCGCAGGGCTGTATAATGGCATGCGATATATGCGCAGGCATTATACTATAAAACCCACACTAGACCCTGCTGGCACCAAAAGAGTAAGATTGTACTATACCAATGCTGATTTTGCAGATTTGCAAACCTATATTCCCTCGCTTAATTCAGCTTCACAGCTGGTAGTAACTAAGTATACCGGTACAAATGAGGATGGGGTGTACGACCCCGGCGGCGGAACTGCAGTTCTCATTCCTTCTTCACAGATCACAAGAGGATCGGTGTTTGGCGTGAATTACCTGGAGTTCGATGTAACGGGCTTCAGCGAATTCTGGATCCATACCGGAAACGGAGTACTCCCGCTTCAGTTTCTTTCATTTCGTCTTCGCCCCTGCTCTGCGGATCAGGTATGTCTTGATTGGAAAACGACCCATGAAGTAAACGTCTCAAATTTTGAAGTGGAACGCAGTACCGATGGAGCCGCTTTCTATACCATTGCACGCATGCCTGCCCGTAATCTATCGCACAATGAATACACATACACAGATAATATTATTTCTCTGCGGGATACATTACAGGCCTATTACCGCATCAAACAGGTAGACCAGGATGGCCGGTACAGCTACAGCCATATCGAACGCATCGGGTGGCAGCAGTCTCCCATTGATGTGTACCCGACATCGGTCAATACCGGTTTTCATGTTAATAACCGTACAACCCGGCCGGCCGAATTGCTGTTGTTCAGTGCCGACGGGCGATTGCTGCAACGGCAGAAACTGGCGGCCGGCCATAATGAAATAGCGCTTGCTGCATCGTACCGGGGAATGCTCTTCTATAAAGTGATGCTGCATACACAAGTTCTTGTGCAGGGTAAACTCATGCGGTTCTGAGATCAGGATAACTATTAAAACAATAACCGGCTAACATGAAAAAAAAGCTATTGATAGTGGCACTTGCCATTATCTCAGTCCAGTCAATCCAGGCGCAGTTGAATCCGTTAAAGAAAAAAAATAAAGAAGAGAAACAGGCTGCTGATTCCCTGGCAACCAACAGGGATGGGGAAGAAAAGGAGAAAAAGAAAAGCGGGGGCTTTTTTCAGAAAATGGTGGGTAAGATATCCAAGGGAGCGGGCAATATGGTTGGCTCAGCTTCGGGTATGGTAGCCACGCTTGATAACCTCGAAGAAGCGGATGTGATTGCTTCGATGGGAACCAATATCTACTCCAAGGATCTTGGACTTATCGTTACCGATTTTCTCGGCAAGGACTGGGTGAACAACGGCGATTTTACCATGCTGCAGTTGTCGTCGAAGGATGCCTATAAAAACTATAAATACGGCGGCAGCATCAAGGTGAACGGAACTGAATTGAAGCATGTGAGCATGGGTATTTATACAGCTACCGAAAACCCGGGTACAACCAGTAAAAAGATCAGCTTCGAAAGGAATGGCGTTGTGGAAGGAAGTTTTGAGATACCAATGCCGGCCAGGAAGATCAAACTCGTATCGGTGAACGGCCAAAGCAGCAATGCGAAAGTAGACCTCACCAAAGAGGTTACCCTGGAGCTGAGCAATTATTCTACCGGGCCGGATGCGCTGGTGCGCATCGATGTAGTGGGTACGATACTGGGCATCCGCAGTCTGTACATGGTGGCGTATGTAAAACCGGCCGATAAACTGGTGCTGCCCGCTGCCGCATTCCGCAATATCGAAACAACGAACAACGGTGTAAAGTTCAAAGACTGTTACCTGGCGGTGAGCGATCAGCAATTGGTAAAGGCGTTGAATCCTTCCGGCAAGATACCCGCCTCCCAGCAGGTTGTTACCGGTAGCAACGACGGCATGTGGATCGATGTTGGTTCAAGTTCGGGTAACAGCGACGGCTTTACGATCAACAGTGGGAAGGCTGTGGTAACGAAAAAGAATGCGGCCTATGCCAAGCCGTTGAGTTTTGCCCGGAACGTGGCGGTGAGTTCCTTCTATACCTATGGCACCACCTACCTCTACGATGTAAAAAACAATAACTGGACACAGTCGACCACCACCAAAACAATCGACTTCCCGGATATCCCGGATGCTTACCTGAAGAACATGCTGGATGACCTGTATGCGAAGATGACGCTGGCCTACGCGGAGGTGATGGGAAGTAATGTAATGCCTGTGACTACGATTCCGGCCTTACCTGCCTACGCGAACACGAAGAAGTTCTTTCCCGAAGAAGTGAACAACGACGGAGAATTCCTGGTCGTGCACAAGGAACTGGCTCCGCTCCGGACCCTCAGTTCGGTGAACAACAGTTATTACGGGGAGAATACGCTGCTCAATGAAGCGAAGGCGGATGCATTGCTGAAAGTATCGCTGATCTGCCAGTTAAGCTGGGATAATAAACCCAAAATGACGCCGTACCTCTCGGTGGAACTGGTGGGCGCATCGAATGGGGGTTTTCGTTCGTACGCCGGAAGCACAAAATACTTTTCGATGAACATCACCGGTAATCCGTATGAACTTAAAAAAGGAAAAGAAGTGCAGTTTGATAATGTATTCCAGGTGGATGAATTTGTGAGCGAGTTCCGGAAAGCCCTTGCGGCCCTGAAGGCGAAGGAACAAACGCTGCCGGAGTATGAACAGATCTGGAATTTGCAGCGTTGACCCCTGGTTTTTGATCCCCCCTTCTTTATATGTAAGCATGGATGCAGGCCTGTTTGATACAGGCTTGTTTCTTTTGGTTATTTTTGATCCATGAGCGACTATCAAACCATGTTCGAAGCCAACCGTGCTTCCTGGAACAAACGGACCGGCGTGCATAAGGATTCGGCGTTTTATGATCTCGCCTCTTTTAAAAAGGGAAAAACTTCGCTGATGCCTATCGAACTGGGCGAGTTGGGAAATGTACATGGCAAATCCCTGCTGCATCTGCAGTGTCATTTTGGAATGGATACGCTGAGCTGGGAACGGGAAGGAGCGATCGTAACCGGGGTCGACATCAGCGATGAAGCCATCAGACTGGCCAACGAAGTGCGGGATGAACTTGGACTTAAGGCCGAATTCATCCGCAGTAATGTATACGACCTGAAAGCGCAACTTGATAAGCAATTCGACATTGTCTTTACTTCTTACGGAACCATCGGCTGGCTGCCCGACCTGGATCGCTGGGCGTATATCGTTTCGCATTTCCTGAAGCCCGGCGGCACTTTTTATATGGCCGACTTCCACCCGGTGCTCTGGATGATGGATGAATCGTTTGAGCGGATCAAATACGACTACTTCAATACCACCGTGATTACGGAAGAGATATCGGGAACCTATTCCGACCGCGATGCGCCGATCCGTTCGATCGAACACAGCTGGAACCATCCGTTTTCCGAGATATTCGCGGCGCTGATCGGCCATGGGCTGCAGGTTGTACAGTTTCATGAATTTCCCTTCTCGCCCTATAATTGTTTTAATAAACTGGAACAGCGGGCCGATGGCATGTGGGTTATCAGCGGGATGGATGAAAAAATGCCCATGATGTATTCCGTAAAGGCGATTAAACAGGGATAAACCATATCTTCGCAAAAATTCTGCTGCGATGCTTCCTAAATACAAAAGGATACTGCTGAAACTTTCCGGTGAATCATTGATGGGCGACAAAAATTTCGGGATCGATCCGGATGTGATCGCCCGGTATGCCCAGGATGTTAAATCGATCATCGACCTGGGAGTACAGGTGGCCATCGTCATCGGCGGCGGTAATATTTACCGCGGGATGAATGAGGCAACAAGCGGTATTGAACGGGCGCAGGGCGATTATATGGGTATGCTGGCCACCGTCATTAATGGAATGGCTGTGCAAAGCGGACTGGAGAAAGCCGGTATCTATACCCGCCTGCAAAGCGCCATCAAAATGGAACAGATCGCCGAACCTTATATCCGCCGTCGGGCCATGCGTCACCTCGAAAAAGGCCGCGTGGTGATCTTTGGCGCCGGAACCGGTAATCCTTACTTCACGACCGATACAGCGGGCTCGCTTCGTGCCATCGAAATCAAGGCCGATGTGATCCTGAAAGGAACCCGGGTGAATGGTATCTATACCGCCGATCCGGAGAAGGACCCAACCGCCACGAAATACGAAACCATCTCCTACGCCGAGTGTATCCAGAAAAACCTCAAAGTAATGGACATGACGGCCTTCACCCTTTGCATGGAAAATAACCTGCCCATTGTTGTATTCGATATGAATAAGGAAGGCAACCTGCTCAAAGTGGTAACAGGCGAAAAAGTGGGTACGCTTGTAAACTAAAAGAACGTACGGTAAAATAAAAAGGCTGCATCCCGGAGGTGCAGCCTTTTGCATTGTCATGGTTCGGGTTACAGCGAACCCAGGTAAGCCAGTATTTCGGGTAAGGTTTTTTTAACGGGCCTTATTGAAACAGACTGGTATGGGGCTCCGCTGCCGGGTGTACTGGTAACGGCGCTTTCATATCCTAAGTAATAATCATTGGCTAATTTGGAGATAACCACCACCGTAACCGGTTTTCCAAGCGGTAAACCCGTACTCAGGAATTTCTTCGCAGCCAGGTTGCCCGGCATGCCGGCAACGGAACGCTGGTCTTTGAACACGGTGAAGGCAATGGTGTTTGTGTTGGTAAAATACGGCGCAAGGTCAGCCGCTATTTTTACCGTGGGAACACTGCTGGTATTCTGAATGCTGGCGATATTGATCCAGCGCAGGTGATTGGTGTAGATCTCGTATGCCTGGGTACCCGCGGTAATGAAATTATTCTGCGGGTCGTTGTTGGCGAGCCAGTTAAACGCTTCCGGGTTCGTTTCATCGCCGAAGAAAAGTTTCATCGCCGGGTTGGTGGGCAGATCGGTGTACCGGATGTATAATTTGACTCCCGGGGCAAGCAGGGCGGGTGCTCCCTCTTTTTTCAGACGTATAAAAAGTTCACCGGCCGTTATCAGTAAACTATCGCCGTGCGTGGTTGGCCGGTTCATCCGAATCATATCACCCTTCTTTTTCAGCGACATGAACTCCACCTGTATCTTTCCGGTTACCGGTATGCCCGCGGCGCTTACGCAGCAATTGGGAGGGAAGATGACCTGCATGCCGATTGGTGTATTCAGGGTGGCGGCATTGCTGCTGATTTCCACGCTGTCTGTAAAAGCGGGAAGCAACAGGCTGTTCCGTAGTTGGATAACCGGCATGGTGGCAGTGACCGTTGGCTGCCAACTGGTGTCGGGGCCGGGCGTGGCATCGGGTATAAACACATCGGTATCCTTACTGCAGCCGGTGATAAGCAGGGCTGTTGTAAAGATTGATATGATTATTTTTTTGTTCATCCTTCTTGATTTATTAAACCATCCAGTAGCCAGATACTTCCTTGTTGAAAAGTGCTGCCTCATTTCAGATCGAGGCGGACACCCAGGCGTAAACCGGCTGTCTGGTATTTTTGTTTCAACGTGATATTGTCTTTGTTCATGGGTGAGAAATTATACCTGAAGTACGGCTCGGCAAACAGGTGGTACCGTTCGTTCAGTTTGTAATACACGGAAACACCGCCCATGAACCCGATGCCTGCATTCGTCTTGAACTGGTACGGCGAAGAATTTTTTCCAGTGGTGATGCTTACCGGGTTATACGATGTATCCAGGATCTCACCTTTCTGCCAGCTGTAAATATTGATTACAACACCGGCATTGATGTTGGCATGCCATCTTCCATTGCCCACTTCATATCCCATCGCGATCGGGATATCAATGCTGCGGTAATTATTGATGGTTGTTTTGTAACGGGTTCCGGTGACGGTATAACTTCCGATGGTATCGCCGCTTGCATTGATGATGTAAACGACCTGTACGATATTACCCTGCTTGAACTTGAATTTCTCATTGATCTGGCTGTAGTTGAAGCCGGCACGTACGCTCATCGAGTTGCTGAATACACGGGTGTACCGGATACCGGCGCTGAAGGCGGAACTGAATTTGGTGCTTTCTTTCCGGCGGCGCAGGTATTCCGAGTTGGCGGTATCGGTTAAACTCCGGAAAGCGTAGTCTGGGCCCGCGTAAATCTCCAGGTACTTCTTATTACCGGCCGCGTCCTTTTCAAAAGTCGGGCAACCGGGATCAATATTCGTAGGTTTCAATACAGGAGTAAGCAGGGTTGGTTTTCGTTTGGCCGACACTTTCTCCGCTTCAAACTGCAGCCTGTTCAGCAGAGTTCCGCCAACCAGTGGTGCTTCTTCTTCCTCCATTTCCCCCACTGTGGGTGATTCGGTTGTGAGGCGTAACTGATCCCGGGTTTTACGGTTTTTTTTGGCAGCATTGCCATGGGCTGTTCGCTTTGCCGGCGTTATGTTACTTTCTCCGGATACATCTTCCTGCAGGTTCGGAACATCGATATTGATCTTTTGGCGGGAACCGGTTTGTAAGGTTGCCAACGAAGGGTCCTTGCTATCGGTTGAACCAGGAAGGATTTTATCCTTATTGCTGTCTTCGGGCTGTATTTGTTGTTTTGCCGGGATTGCTTCAGCAGGAGCGGTACTGGTTTCTCCGTTTCCGGCGGCCGGTTGCTGGAGCGGCCCTCCCGATGAACCCGGTTGTGTATTGGCGGATACCTGCTGCAATTTGTTCCCGGTCCTGCTGCTATTGTTGTAAAACCACCAACTGCCGGCGCCGGTTCCGGTAAGCAGCAGCAGTGCGATCAACGTGAGCCGGCCCCTGTTGTGCAAAAGCGAATACCAGAAACCG